>Ga0126376_10000199_pt1 | contig 28134 bp, 25 predicted proteins | sample PanSoiMetPlot_15_FD_92760 | JGI IMG/M metagenome (GOLD analysis project Ga0126376, IMG submission 92760) | Tropical forest soil microbial communities from Panama - MetaG Plot_15 | ecosystem: Environmental > Terrestrial > Soil > Tropical forest > Bulk soil | place: Panama | collected 2016-02-17 | reverse complement strand
TCGGATCTCGCGATCAAGGAGCCGGCGGCATTCCAAGCTGTAGTCGACAAGGCGAAGGCCGCGTTGGCGGCCTGACGCCCGGACTCGCGGTACTGGGTGGTCCCCGTTCGCGCCACGCAGGCGTCTAACAGGTGCTTTGCCGCAGGCTGCTCAACCCGCCTCGGTGAGCGGGCAAGGCGGGGTGGAGCGGAAGGCAGCGGCGGCGCATTTCGACGAGGCGGTTATGACCAACATCGAGGTACTTGAACACGAGTTAAGGTCCGCCATCGATGCCGCGGCTGATGAAGCCGGGCTGGAAGCCGCGCGCGTGGCCGCGCTCGGCAAGCGTGGCTCGATTTCTGCGCTGCTGGCGACGCTCGGTAAAATGTCGCCCGACGAGCGCAGACAAAGGGGGCCGCTGATCAACGGCTTGAAGGACCGGATTGCGGAGGCCATCGCTCAACGGCGGGAGAGTCTCAAGCACGCCGCGCTTGAGAGAAGGCTCAATACGGAAGCCGTCGACGTAACTCTGCCGACCCCGGAGGGCGCGGCGGATATCGGTCACATCCATCCGATCAGCCAGGTGATGGACGAGGTCACCACGATCTTCGCCGACATGGGGTTCGCCGTCGCCGAGGGGCCCGACATCGAGACCGACGACTATAACTTCGCCAAACTCAATTTCCCCGATGGCCATCCGGCACGGGAGATGCACGACACCTTTTTTTTCGGTGAGAAGCCCGACGGCTCGCGGCTGCTTCTGCGTACCCATACATCACCAGTGCAGGTGCGCACCATGCTGGTGCAGAAGCCGCCGATCCGGGTGATTTGCCCCGGCCGCACCTACCGGTGCGACAGCGACCAGACGCACACGCCGATGTTTCATCAGGTTGAGGGTCTGGTCGTCGACGAAGGCTCCCATCTCGGCCATTTGAAGTGGATTCTTGCGGAGTTCTGCAAGGCGTTTTTCGAGGTCGACGAGGTGAAAATGCGGTTCCGGCCGTCGTTCTTTCCGTTTACCGAGCCATCCCTCGAAGTCGACATCCAGTGCAGCCGGGACAAAGGCGAGATCCGCTTCGGCCAGGGTGACGACTGGCTCGAAATTCTTGGCTGCGGAATGGTGCATCCGAACGTGCTGCGCAATTGCGGCATCGATCCGGATCGCTACCAGGGATTTGCCTGGGGCATGGGAATCGATCGCATTGCCATGCTCAAATACGGCATGCACGATCTGCGCGCTTTCTTCGAGTCCGACGTCCGCTGGCTCGCCCACTACGGCTTCCGGCCGCTCGATTTTCCGACGCTGGCGGGGGGGCTGAGCGGGTAAGCCGAGCGGGTAAGCCGAGCGGGTAAGCCAAGCGGGGAGGGTTAGGGAGGGGCCTGATCCGCGGCAAAGCGAATCCGATGGCCGATCAGAAGCAAAAGCCGAAATTGCATGTCTCCGAGAAACAGCGAAGCAACGCGAGGGTTTTACGGTGCGACATGACCGTTGCCGAGCTAATCATCCGGTACAACGCGCGCACATCGGTTTCGGGGGACCAGCTTCCGAAGACAAACGCCGAATTGGTCCTTATGGGGTGGATTTCATGAAGCTGATCGTCGAAGTGGATGGCGGCCAGCATTTCGAAGCCGTAAATTCCGCGCGAGAGGCTCGGCGAGATGGCTCTGGGCTTTTGCGTTTCTTCGTTCAACAATCTCGATGTCATGAACAACGAGGCCGGAGTGCTCGAAACGATCGCTGCGGCGCTTAGAGGCCCGCAGGCCCCCTCCCTAACCCTCCCCCGCAAGCCGGGGAGGGGACAAGGCCAGGCTGGCCACCAGGGCAGCTCCGGCCACGAGGATCTGCAATGAAATTCACGCTCTCCTGGCTCAAGGACCACCTCGACACTGACGCATCGCTCGAAGCCATCGTGCACAAGCTCACCATGATTGGTCTTGAGGTCGAGCATGTGGAGGATAAAGCAAAGGCGCTGTCGCCGTTCACCATCGCGCGGGTGATCTCGGCCGAGCAGCATCCCAACGCGGACCGGCTGCGCGTGTGCATGGTCGACACAGGATCTGGAGATCCGGTGCAGGTGGTGTGTGGCGCCCCGAACGCGCGGGCCGGTATGAAGGGCGTCTTCTCTCCGCCCGGTACCTTCATCCCGGGCAAGAACATCACGCTCGGTGTCGGCACCATCCGGGGTGTCGAGAGCCGCGGAATGCTGTGCTCGGGGTTCGAGTTGCAATTGTCCGACGACCACGAAGGGATTTTGGATCTGCCGCCGGACGCGCCGGTCGGCATGCGGTATGCGGAATGGGCGCTTCTCAACGATCCGGTGGTCGAGATCAACCTCACGCCCAACCGGCCGGACTGCGCCGGCATCCAGGGCATCGCCCGTGACCTCGCCGCCGCGGACGTGGGCAAGTTCAAGGACGCGGCGATCAAGCCGATTGCGGGCGCATTCCCTTGTCCGGTCGGCGTCACGCTCGATTTCGGCGCCTCGCCTTCGCTTTGCCGCGGTTTCGCGCTGCGCCTCGTCCGTGGCGTCAAAAACGGCCCGAGCCCTGATTGGCTGCGGCGTCGGCTCTCTGCCATCGGCCTCCGGCCGATCAACGCCCTGGTCGATATCACCAACTACATCACCTACGATCGCGGCCGGCCGCTGCACGTGTTCGACGCCGCCAAGGTCAAAGGCGATCTGGTGGTGCGCCGTGCCCGCGCTGGTGAATCTCTGTTGGCGCTTGACGGTAGGACTTACACGCTCGACGATTCCATGTGCGTCATCGCCGACGAGCGTGGCGTCGAGTCACTCGCTGGCATCATGGGCGGCGAGGCCAGCGGCTGTTCTGAGGCGACGATCGACGTGTTGATCGAGTCGGCATTGTGGGACGAAATCAACATCGCGCATACCGGCCGCAAGCTCAACATCACCTCGGATGCGCGGTATCGCTTCGAGCGCGGGGTCGATCCTGCCTTCATGGTGCCGGGTCTCGAACTGGCGACTCGAATGGTGCTCGACATCTGCGGCGGAACCGCGTCGGCACTCACATCGGCGAGCGAGATTGATATTCCGGACCGCGTGATCGAGTTTCCGCTTGACGAGGTGAAACGCCTCGCCGGTATCGAAGTCCGCTCCGCCGAGATCAAGCGCGTGCTCAGCCGGCTCGGCTTCGGCACGACGGGCGCCCGTCCGGTGGCGACGGCGGACGTCCCGGTGATCAAGGTCACGGTGCCGACATGGCGGCCGGACGTGCATGGCAAGGCGGATATCGTCGAGGAGATCGTGCGGATCGTCGGCGTGGATCGCGTGCCGATGACGCCGTTTGAGCGAGGCGACAGCGGGCGCAAGCCGGTCTTCACGGTGCTCCAGAATCGCACGCGGAAAGCGAGGCGTGCGCTCGCGGCTCGCGGCCTCGTGGAGGCGGTCACGTGGTCCTTCGTGTCGAGGCCGCAGGCGGAATTGTTCGGGGGTGGCAAGCCTGAGCTTGCGCTCGCCAATCCCATTGCGGCCGACCTGTCCGACATGCGGCCGAGCCTCGTTCCGGGCCTGGTCGCAGCCGCGCAGAAAAACGCCGATCGCGGATACGTGAACGTGGCGCTGTTTGAGGTAGGTCAGATCTTCCGCGGCGATCATCCAGAGGACCAGTTCGTCGCTGCGAGTGGCATGCGCCGAGGCCTCGCTAAGGCATCCGGCTGGGCGCGCCATTGGGCGACCGGCAGCAAGCCGGTCGATACCTTTGACGTCAAAGCCGATGCGCTTGCGGTGCTCGCTGCCGCCGGCGCCCCGATGTCGGCACTGCAGACTGTTCCGGGCGGCCCGTCCTGGCTGCACCCAGGGCGCAGCGGCACGATCCAGATTGGGCCGCAGAACGTGCTTGGCTATTTCGGTGAGTTGCATCCCCGCGGTCTCGAAGCGCTCGGCGCGGAAGGGCCTCTGGTGGCGTTTGAAGTCATCCTCGATCGTATACCGGAGCCCAAGGCAAGACCTACCCGTGCGAAGCCACCTCTGGAGCTTGCGCCGTTCCAGCCGGTAGAGCGCGACTTCGCGTTCATTGTGGATCGCGCCGTGAAAGCCGGTGATCTTGTGCGCGCCGCCCAGGGTGCCGACCGCAAACTAATCACCGGCATCGCGGTGTTCGACGTGTACGAAGGCGCCGGCATCGACCCAGACAAGAAATCAGTGGCCATCGCGGTGACGCTGCAACCGCGTGAAAAGACGCTAACCGACCTGGAGATCGACGCAGTCTCGGCAAAGATCGTCACCGAGGTCGGCAAACGTGTTGGCGGCATGCTGCGGGGGTAGCGCGCCCGCCGTAAGGCGGATTAGCGTCGCGTAATCCGCGTGGCGGCAGTCGGGGTTACTTTCGGCTGACCCGTACTACTGGCGTGGCGGGGGATTGTTGGCGTAAGCACTGGTGTGTATGAAGCATTCAGCACTCCGCATCGGAACACCCTCATGGCGATTTCGACAATCAAGGTTCGCGACGGTGCGCAACTCGCCTATGTGGTGCGGGGTCGCGCGAAACACGCAGCGCCGCTTGTGCTCATTCATTCGCTGGCGATGGATCACACGTTCTGGAATGCTGTGGCGCCGGCCTTGAGCGAGACGACCGCGGTCCTGACCTATGACTGCCGGGGCCACGGCCGATCCGACAAGCCGGACGGTCCGTACCGGGTGGAGCAGTTTGCCCACGACCTCGCCGACCTTCTGGATCATCTAGGCTGGCGCTCCGCCATCGTGGCCGGCGCCTCCATGGGCGGCTGTATCACGCTCGCATTCGCCGCCGCCTATCCGATGCGCGCTGCTGCGCTCGGTCTGTTCGACACCACCGCCTCCTACAATGCGCCCGACAAGTGGGAAGAGCGTGCGGCGACCGCCGAGGCCAAGGGCCTCGAGGCGATGCTGGAATTCCAGACTACCCGCTGGTTCACCGACGCCTTCCGGGCAAGCCGCAAGGATGTGCTCGATGCGGCCGTTGCGGTGTTTCTCGCCAATCCGGCGCGTTGCTATGCGCAGGCCTGCCGGATGCTCGGCGCCTGCGATCTCACGGCGGCGCTGCCACCCATGAAGATGCCGGTCCGCATCGCTGTGGGCGAGGAGGATTATGCGACACCGGTCACCATGTCGCAGACCATGCATCGCAGCATCGCCGGCTCCACTCTGACGGTGATTCCGAATGCAAGGCATCTCACTCCGCTCGAATGCCCGGAGCGGATCGTTGCCGAACTGCAAAAGCTCCTCGAAATGGCACCGGCACAATGATCGTCACCGGCGAAATCGTCCTTCCAGCGCCCCGCGAGATCGTGTTCCAGGTGCTGCAAGACGCGCCGTTCTTCGCATCCTGCGTGGAGGGCTTACGCGATCTCAAGGAGATTGACGCCACCCATTACGACGCCGTCCTGGACACCAAGGTCGCCTATATGAAGTTCATCTTCAAGGTGAGCGTGGTGGTCACGCGGCTCACGCCGCCCGAGCGCATCGAGGCCAAGATAGAGGGTACGCCGCTCGGTATTGTGGGCCGCTTCACCGCAGTGTCAACCACCGACCTCATCGATGCCGGCAGCGAGACGCGGGTGAGATACGCGATCGACGCTAACCTCACCGGCAAGCTCGGCAGCATGGGCCAGCCGGTGCTCAAAGCGAAGGCGAAGGAGATGGAACAGAAATTCGCCGAGAAAATGCGTGCGGCCTTCGCGGGCGCGCCGCCATCTCTTTCTCCTTTTGTGGGCGAGGGTCGAAGTGGGTCGAGCCCGGCCGGCGCGAGCGTGCGACAGACCCCCACCCCCGACTCCTCTAGGCCAGGGGGAGGGGAGAAGAACTCCTCAGGAGCCGCCCGATGACGCCGTTCGAGCTTGCCGAACCTACAACCATCGAGGACGCGCTGCGGCTGCTCGATCCCGACGACAGCGCCGTGCGGCCGCTCGGCGGCGGCACTGCGCTGATGCTGATGATGAAGGCCGGCGTGTTTCGCCCGACCCGGCTGGTCAGCCTGCGCAAGATCACGACGCTGTCGCGCATCGCCGCGACACCCGATGGCGGCGTCGTCATCGGCGCATTGACGCCACTCTCGGACATCGAGCGCTCCGCCGAGGTCGTGCATCGCGCCGGCGTCGTCGTGCGCACCATGCGGCGGCTTTCGAACGTGCGGGTGCGCAACGTCGCAACCATCGGGGGTTGCCTCGCCCACGCCGACCCGCATATGGACCTGCCACCGGTGCTGATGGCTCTCGACGCCGACATCGTGGTCGTCGGTCGCAAGGGCAAGCGTACGCTCAAGGTCGAGAATCTGTTCGCGGGCTACTACGAAACCGTACTCAAGCGCGATGAGATCATTACCGAGCTCCACATTCCTCCCCAGGCCGGGCGTAGCGCCGCTTACCTTAAATGCACTACCGGTTCGGCCGATGACTGGCCGGCGCTCGGCGTTGCCGTCTCGTTCGAGGTGAACGGCAAAACGATCCGTGCGCCGCGCGTGGTGGTCAGTGCTGCGACTGAGAAAGCGATCCGCCTCAAAGGCGCGGAAGCGGTTCTGGCAGGCGCCATAATTGATGACGCCTCGTTGGTACGGGCTGGCGATGCAGCGGCCGCTGAGGCCGAAACGATATCTGATGTGCGAGGCTCCGCACCCTACAAGCGCGAGCTGCTGCGGGTCTACGTGCGCCGCGCGGTGCAGCAGGCGTTCGAGGCAAACTGGCGCGATGGCGAAGGCAAAGGAGCACAACGCTGATGGCAAGCGCAACTATGGCGGCGGGGCTCTCGGGAAGCCAGATCGGCCGCTCACCGCCTCGACTAGAGGCGCGCGAAAAGGTCACCGGCCGTGCCGAATACACCCATAACCTGCGACTGCCCGCGATGCTGCACGGCAAGGTGTTCCGCTCCACCGTCGCCCATGGCCGCATCAAGTCGATCGACACCACCGCCGCTAAGGCAGTGCCCGGCGTCTATCGGGTGGTCACCGCCGAAGACGTCATCAAGGTCATTCCACACCCCTACTACGGCCCAGCGTTTCACGACCAGCCGATCCTCGCCATCGGCAAAGTCCATTATGTCGGCGAGCCGGTCGCGGTGGTGCTCGCAGAGGACCCGCACGTCGCGGAGGCCGCAGCTGCGCTCATCGTCGCCGACTACGAAGAGTTGCCGGCGGTGTATGACGAGGTGGAAGCCGCCGAGAACAAGATTCTGGTGCACGACGAACTCAAGCCTGCCGGCACCTTCGCGGACCTAAAACACCTCAAGGGCGTCAAGGGCACCAATATCGCGCTTGACTTTCAATTGCGCAAAGGCGACGTCGAAAAGGCCTTCGCCGCGGCCACCCACGTATTCGAGCACGAATTCCGCACCCAAAAGGTGCTGCACCTGCCCTTCGAGCCGTTCGTCTCGATCGCCGATTACAAGAGCAATCGGCTCACGCTTTACACCGCGTCCCAGGGTCCGTCCTTCGTGCGCATCGAAATCGCCCGGCTTCTGGGCTGGCCCGAGAACCGCGTACGCGTCAAGGTACCGTTTCTCGGCGGCGGCTATGGCGGCAAGCTTTACATCAAGCTTGAGGCGCTGGTGACGGCGCTGTCGATGATCGCCAAGCGCCCCGTGAAGATTTCGCTGCCCATGGAGGAGGCGTTCTACACCATCACCCGGCACCCGATGACTTTCCGCATCAAGAGCGGGGTTGACGCGGACGGCCGCATCACGGCGCGGCGCTGCGAAGTGTTCTGGAACGGCGGCGGCTACGCGGACGTTGGCCCGCGGGTCACGCAGAAATCGGGCTTCACGGCGTCGGGGCCCTACGACATAGAGAACGTGTCGATTGATTCCTACGCGCTCTACACCAACCAGCCGCCGGCGGGCGCGCTGCGCGGATTCGGCGTGCCGCAGCTCGTCTGGGCCTACGAGTCCCATACCGACATGATGGCGCGCGCCCTCAAGATCGATCCGCTTGAATTCCGCCGCCGTAACATTACGCGCGAGGGCGGCCGGCACGTTACTGGCACGCCGCTCAAGGATGCTCCGGTCGACAAGGTGCTGGAGCATGTCGCCGCGCGGATGAACTGGACTAAACCGCTTGACCGCGGCAACGGCATTATCAAGCGAGGGCGGGGGCTTGCGATCGCCATCAAGGCGGTAATCTCGCCGACCACTTCGGTCGCGATCGTGAACGTCAACGCCGACGGCAGCACCACGCTCTATTGCGGCACGATCGACATGGGCCAGGGCTCCGACACTGCCATGGCGCAAATGGTGGGCGAAATCCTCAACGTTCCGGCCGAGTCCGTAAACGTCGTGCCGCGCGATACCGACGTGACGCCCTATGATATGGGCAGCCTGGGATCGCGGTCGCTGTTCCACATGGGCCACGCGGTGAAACTCGCCGCCGAGGAGGCGCGCGACAAGATTGCGGCCCTTGCTCGTGATCTCGGCCTGCCGGAGGGCACCAACTTTTCGGTGGCCGACCTGTTCCAGAAGAAATACGGCATGCAGGCCGGCAATATCGTCGGCACCGGCGTGTACAAACCCGACTACGTTCCGCCGCAAGCGGGCACCGGGCTGACGCCGAACGTGACGCCGTTCTGGATGGTGTCGGGAGTAGGCGCTGAGGTCGAGGTCGACACCGAGACCGGCCATGTGCGCATCACGCGGCTCATCAACGTCTGCGACATTGGCAAGCCCATCAACCCCAAGATCTGCGAGTCGCAGATTTCCGGCGCCGCCACCATGCAGCTCGGCTTCACGATGTTCGAGAAGATGCATTTCGACGGCGGCCAGGTCACCAATGCATCGCTCGCAGACTACAAGATCCCCGGCCTCCACGACCTGCCGGTGACATTCGAGAACGAGACCATCGACGCCTATCAGTCCAACGGCCCGTTCGGCGGCAAGGGCGTTGGCGAGGTTGCGACCTTCTGCGTGTCGCCCGCCATCGGCAACGCGATCGACGATGCCGTCGGGGTGCGGCTGATGGAGTTGCCGCTCAATCCGGAGGCCGTGCTGCGGGCGCTGCTGGCGAAGCAAAATCGCCCGATCGAGGATGCCTGATGGGCAGTGTTTCCGAACTCATCAAACGGTACAGCGCTGTCCTTCCTGTCCCCCGCAAGCGAGGCGAGGGAGCAGGCTGCGGCCAGAGGCAAGCACAATGACCACCACCCGCTCAATCGCTTTCACCCTCAACGGCGAACAAGTTTCAGCGCAGATCGCGTCGCATCACAGCCTGCTCGAAGTGGTGCGCAACGATTTCAGCCTCTATGGCGCACGTGAGAGCTGCGGTCAGGGGCTGTGCGGATGCTGCACCCTGATCGTCGACGGCCGCGCGGTGTCCGGCTGCCTCTACCTCGCGGCCTTTGCCGACGGCGCCGTGGTGGAGACGATCGAATACCTCGACCGCGACAACATGCTCGACCCGGTCCAGGAGGCGTTCATCGAGGAAGGCGCGTTTCAATGCGGCTTCTGTACGCCGGGCTTCGTGCTGATGGTCAGGCAGTTGCTCGACGAACATCCCGACCCCGACGATGATCAGATCCGTGATTATCTGTCGGGCAACCTCTGCCGCTGCGGCGCATATCCGGAAGTCATCCAGGCCGTGAAGTCGGCTGCCCGCAAGCGCCGGGCTGGTAATCCCACATAGGTCCTTCGCTCCCTTTCGAGGGAGGCAAGGACATCCGGTCTGCTCGGAGCAGCAAGCTTCCGGGCCGGCGCCTCTGCTCAGAGGGAGGTTAACAGCCGTTCAGAACTTCGTCTCTCCACCGCCTTGATCAAGGCCGCGCTTGAGCAGCGCCCGCACGTTGGGCCACAGATCAAGTTTGCTCGCGTGGGTGTGGCCCTGCGCTGACATCTTGTTCCAGGTCTGCGCCAGAATTCTGGCAAGCTTGGCTTCATCCGTCTTGCCCATGAAATCTGCCATGTAGTGACTCAGAAACACGATGCAGGCGACATCTTCAAGCATCTGCGCCTCGGGGTCACTGCGCAACCGCTCCTTGCGCACGAGCGCGCCGACGCGAGCGGCTTCTTGCGGCTCGTAGCCTGCAGCGGTCATGATCTCACCGAGACGGCTGGCGTGATATTCCTTGAGATCGTTGCGCCATTTCAGATAGCCGGCGCGACCCGGCGGATAGCCGGCGCGCGGCGATGTCCAGCGCTCAACGTGTTGCCCGCGCACGGCGATCCGCAACAGCTCCGACGCGTTCGGGGCCATCCCGGTGAGGGCGTCGCTCATGCGTCGCCCATATAGGAGTTCCGCCGGCACGGCGACGCCGTCAATCTGCACGATCTTAGGATCGCGCGCATTGGCGTCATCGATCGCCGCGATGACTTCGTCGAAACGTTTTCCGTGGTCGCTCATGAGACATGCCGATAGGATGGACCTGTGGGCCAGGCCCCGCGGGGTGACGAGGAGAGTGGATCATTAACGCACTACCCCCGAGATGCAGCACGGCTTGTGGCGCGGCGGCATCACGTGATCCTTCAAGCAGCACCGGGCGTCGGTACCGAGATAGCCGGGCCTCACATAGGTCCAGGCGCGGCAATGGGTTTCGGCCTCGCAGGCCGCCTTGCAGGTTTCGCCCGTCGCACTGGGCTGAACCTCGAGATTACGATAATCGCCGCCAGGGCGATCGATGGAAAACTCCCGCAGACCGTGGCGCGGTTCGATCACACCGGTTCCGTGGACGCCGGATGCGGAGGCGCCGTCCTCCACCCGAGGCGGCACCTGGCTCTTGAGCCAGCACATGGCCGGACGATCGGCGGTCGGGTAGTTGAAACTCCAGGCCCGGCAACGGCTGTCGCGGTCGCATCGGGAGGCGCAAATGGCGGGATCGCCAGACCGGACCGGAAAGCTCGCGTAGTCGCTGCCGCGGCGGTCGAACCCCACCTGCGCGTGGGACGCCAACGGCAAGCATAGGACCGCGACCAGGGTCACCCCCTGCGCTAACGAGACTCGAATCATCCAACGCCCTTGAGCTGTCCGGGATCCGTCCACGCCCCCACCCCGAAGCTGGCGGATGTTAGAGAATTGACTGCGATGAGGCGAGAGGCGTCTTGCCAAAAGCATCCGCCGCGATTTGACGCGCCCTGGCACCGCCGCCTCATGCCGCCCCCGCATCGCGGGTGAGCGCTCCGGGTCACAGGTATGGCGGCGCGGACGCCCCGCGCCCCATGCCGACGTATGGCGCGCCGCAATTTGGCGGCAGTCCGCTCCCCACTTGCCGCGTATGGTAAATGACCGCCGTGCGCCAGTTGCGGAACAGCCAGGCGGGACGCGCGGTCACGCGCTACGACGAGAGGAATTGGTGATGGATCAACCTCACAGCGGCGGCCTGTTGGTATTGCCCCTGCTGCTGCTTGCGGTCGCGGTGATCAGCGTGCCGCTGGGGCGGCTGCTGCGGCTCTCTCCAATCGCGGCCTATCTGGTGGCCGGCGTCGTGGTCGGCCCATTTGGGCTCGCGCTCGTGCGGGAACGCGAAACCATCGTGGCGGTATCTGAACTGGGCGTGGTCCTGCTCTTATTTCTGATCGGGCTGGAGCTGGAATTCTCGCGTTTGCTGAAGCTGCGCCGCGCTATTTTCGGGCTTGGCGCGGCCCAGCTCGCGTTGACGGCCGCGGTGCTGGGCGGCCTAGCCTTCGCGCTGGGGCTCACGAGCTGGCGCGGCGCCGTTATCGCCGGCCTGGCCCTCGCCATGTCGGCGACGGCGATCGCTCTGAAAATCCTGGAGGAGCGTGGTCAGCTGCAGCAGGTCTATGGCCAGCGCGCTTTCGCGATACTGCTGTTCCAGGACATGTCGGTGGTGCCTATCCTCGCGCTGCTGCCGCTACTTGCGCCCGGCGCCGACAGCCATGTGACGGATTTTTTCGCGACATTGGTCGCGGTCGGCCGTATCGGCGCCTCCATCGTTGCGGTAGTGATCGCCGGGCGCTACCTGCTCAATCCGTTCCTGGCGCTGCTCGCCAGTACCGGTGCGCGCGAAGTGATGACAGCAGCCGCCCTGCTGGTCGTACTCGGGGCGGCGGCGCTCATGCAATTCGCCGGCATGTCGATGGCGCTCGGTGCGTTCCTCGCCGGCGTGCTGCTGGCCGGATCGAACTATCGTCACGAGCTCGAGGCCGACATCGAGCCGTTCCGCGGCCTCTTGCTCGCCCTGTTCTTCATGAGCGTAGGCATGTCGATCGACGTGCAGGTCGTGGGAGCGAACCTTCTCCTCATCGCTGCTGCCGCGCTCGTCGTTACCATTCTCAAGGCCGGTATCGTGACGATGCTGTTTCGCGCCACCTGCCCCAATCCGGGCGACGCCCTCCGCGCCGGCTCGGTACTCACCGCTGCCGGCGAGTTTGCCTATGTGCTGATCCCGTTCGGCGTCACCCTCGGCGTCATGGGGACGCGGGAGGCGAGCCTTTTCTCCGCGATCGCGGCCATCACCATGTTGATGGGGCCGCCCGTGGCCTCCCTTAGCGATACCGTTCTCGCTCGCATCGGACGCCGGCGCTTGCCGGAGCCGGACGATTTCGAAGGCGTCCGCGGGGCAGCACTTATCATCGGCTTCGGCCGCTTCGGCCAGGTGGTGTCACAGTGCTTGCTAGCCGAAGGCGTTGACGTCGTCACCATCGACAACGATCCTGAGATGATTGCCAATGCCGGCCGGTTCGGCTTCAAGGTCTATTACGGCGACGGCGCGCGTCTCGACGTGCTGCGCGCCGCCATCAGGACTGAGGTGCGGCTGGTCGCCGTCTGCGTAGACAAGCCCGACGCGGCCAACCGGATCGTCGATCTGGTGCGCGCCGAATTCCCAGGCCTCAAGCTCTACGTACGTTCCTATGATCGCCGCCATACGCTGGAGCTGCTTGCCAAGGGCGTCGATTTCGAAGTCCGGGAGACCTTCGAGTCGGCGGTCGATCTCGGACGCGGGGTGCTGGAGGGGCTGGGGCTCGCCCATGAGCGGGCGGCCGAGGTGGCGGACTACATCCGCCAGCGCGACCTCGATCGCCTCGCCCTGCAGCAGGCCGAAGGCATCGCAGCCGGCCGCGACCTCATGTTCGCGCGGCGCGTGCAGCCCGAACCGCTGAGCGAGCCGCTGCACAAATCCGAAGCGCTCAATCCCGAGGCCGGCGAGCTGATCAGAGCGGAGCCGGCGGCGTCCGAGTAGTCTTCGCGGTAATCGGCGGTTCGTAGTCCCGTCGAGCGTGCCGGCGAAACCCGCAGGTGGCACTGACGGATCTGACCGGGGCGGTGCCGGGTTCGCTGGGTTTACATTCGGGCCGGCCCAAGGCCGGACTCGGTCGCTCAATCCGGGCTACACATGCCGCTGATCAGTATTGCTGATGCGGTTGCGGTGGCATACGCTCGGATCGTTCCCAAAGAGTTCCGCTATTATCAGATCAATTGAATTTGCATAGCCCGGAGAAGAATATGAGATCAGTTCTTCTGGGTGCGACGTTCATGGCTCTCACGGTAACAGCGGCCTGGCCTCAGGCGAGCCACGATGCTCTTATTGCCCGCGCGAAATCGTTCGAGCTGGACACGGCCTATGTGCCGCCGCCGGGCGATCCGCTGGCCCATCATGCGGCCGGCTATGCCAAGGTGATGTGCTCGGCCGTATTCATGACCGGGCTCGCGCCCGAATTTGCCGCCGAAAACGTCGGGTTCTTCACGGCCCCCTACGCCGAGCGCGCAAAGCTGGGCAAGCCGGTCATCGATCGCGCCAATCAGGCCGTGCACGTCGCGCTGCCGAACGGTCCGACCCGCACCGCGACGTATCTCGGGAGCCAGGGATGCGTCACTCTCCCGCTAGGTCAAGGCGAATTGAATTTCGCCCCGGTTGCCGTCAGGAGCCGATTGCGCGATGCGGCGACCGAGCCGTGGCCGATGGGCGATAAGCTGCCGGACGAGCCGCTGCCGGAAGGGATCGACGCCGCCAAGCTGAAGGCGGCGGTCGACGCGGCATTCCAGCCGCCTCAGGGATTGACGGCCGCATTCGTCGTGACGTGGAGAGGTCGGCTTATCGCCGAGCGTTATGGCGAGGGCATCAGCGCGCGGACACCGCTCGAAGGCTGGTCCATGGGCAAGAGCCTGACCGCGACCGTGTTCGGCATCCTCGTCAAGGAGGGTGTGTATGACCTCAACGACCCGGCGCCGATCCCTGAATGGCAAACGCCTGGCGATCAGCGTGCGCAGATCCGCATCGCGGATCTGCTTCACATGTCGAGCGGGCTTCGCATCAAGGCGCCCCAGGACCCGGATTACGATCCCGCCGGTTCCTATCCGGACCACGTCTACCTTTACACCGGCGGGGTCGATTCGTTCCACTACGCGGCGACGCGGCCGTTGCAATGGCCGCCGAACACCGTCGGGCGCTACCGCAACACCGATCCGGTGCTGATCAGCTATCTGATCCGGCTCGCCGTTGAAAAACGTGGCGAGGAGTATCTTTCGTTTCCGCAGCGAGCGCTGTTCGACAAGCTCGGCGTCCGCTCAATGGTGATCGAAACCGACCCGTTCGGAAATTTTCTCGGGCAGGGCTACGAGCTCGGCTCTGGGCGCGACTGGGCCCGGCTTGGCAATCTCTATCTCCAGAACGGCGTGTGGAACGGCGAGCGCATTCTCCCTGAGGGCTATGCCAAGTTCGTCAGCACGCTCGCGCCCGCCTGGGCCGCCGACGGGCGTCCGATCTACGGCGCTTTCTTCTGGCTCAATGGTGACGGACGCTTTCCGGTCCCGCGGGATGCGTATTACATGGCAGGAGCGGGCGGGCAGACGACGCTGATCATCCCCTCGCACGATCTCGTGGTGGTGCGGCTCGGGCACTTCCGGGGCGCCACCGCAAGCACGTTGGGTTTCGACAAGGCGCTGGCGCTGCTGATGGAGGCCGTACCGCGGCGGAACTGATGCGGCCGACAGGAGCGAACGCCGCCGCAGCCCGGTGAGCGATAACAGTCGCAACGATCGCTGTTGGAGCTGTGCGGTCCGCGGCCCATGATGCCCTAACGACCGCCGCGTAAATCGGGGGTCTCGACGCGGTTTTTCAGCCGTATGCGTCGTGCGGAGATCAGACACCGACCAGGGCAAGAATAGCGAAGGTCACGCTGTCCCTGTGGTGCGTCCTGGCCCACATTGTCCTCGCTGTCATCATAAGTCTTGCATGCCGGTCATTGTGCTATACAAACGTGTTCCTTCGCCTCTATCCATCGTGCAGCACAGCTGCCACAAACAATGACAACAGTATCACCTCTTACGAGCCGTTCGGTTCACCCAAAGGAGTGTGGCTGGTGAACATACGTGCGGCCAGCACCCGCTCGCGGTCACGCCAACCCTGACACACATTGCGCGACTTCAGTGCGATCGCCATTATCGCGATACGCGCGGCCGCTTCTTCGTCGAGGGCGTGCGCAATTTTGTGACCGCCGTCGATTGCGGCTGTGCAGTGGACACCTTGCTGTACAGCGAGCGGCTCCTGACTTCTCCAATCGCGCGCAAGCTCGTCCGGCGCCTCAAACGCGAGGGCGTGCCCTTCGCGCGAGTGTCGCCCGAACAGTTTCGTACGGTCTCGCGCGCCGAACGCGCTTCGGGCGTGGGCGCCATTCTACGCCAGCACGTGCAGAATATTCCAAACGTTACACCAGGCGATTCACCCTGTTGGATTGTGCTCAATGAAGTGCGCTCACCTGGCAACTTTGGAACACTGATCAGAACGTCAGCGGCAATTGGCGCCGCTGGCTTCATCCTGCTCGGCCACAGCATCGACCCGTTCGAACCGGTCGTTGTCCGGGCGAGTATGGCCGCGTTATTTCGGCAGACCTTCGTGCGCACCAGCATCGGACACCTGCACCAGTGGGTACACCGGCACGATCTCCCGGTGGTCGGCGCCTCACCCGACGGTACGATCGAGTACGATCAGGTGCACTACACTCGCCCGACGGTGCTGGTGTTGGGCAAAGAGCGCGGCGGCCTGACTGCCGCCCAACGGGCGCTCTGCCAGCAGATCGTGCGCATCCCGATGGTCGCCGGCATCGACTCGCTCAATCTGAGTGTGGCCGGAAGCCTGCTCATGTATGCGGTCGTGCGTGCTTTGCAGCATTCATGACTGCAGGATGGTGCATTCCCAGTAAACGCTATGCTCCAACGTCAGGACGCATCAGGGCGGCACCTTTCGCATTCCAGGCGCCAGTCATGACCCCATTGTCGCCTCGTATCTTTGCTCGACGTGGAATGACTTGGCGGTGATGAGCCATGTGTCGTCGACGTAGTGGTACGACAGATAATCAAGGTATTGCAGGGTATCGATGCGAACGCGGACTTTGACGATCGCTTGCGTTGGCGAAGCGAAATCGACCAGCAATATCTCCTGATGCCTGGGCGCCTTTTTGGCCTTTGGCGACGCATTTGACGCCAGTGCTGTCTTGTAGTCCTTTGCTGGCAGCAGCCGCAGGTTCCCGTCACGCAATCCGTGCAACTGGGCACTCGTGGCAAACACTTGGTCGAAGCGCTCGACATCGCCGTCGAACATCAGGTCGAAGTAGCGCTCGACTGCGTCCTGCAACGATTTCGTGGTTGTCGCATCAGGCATCACAGGATCTCCTCACGCGCGGTTGACGATGGTTTTGATCATCCCACGCGAGCTTGGCGCACGTCCTTGCGAACTCGGCTAGAATAGGCCTCTAGACGCAACGTTATGCCGTCCAAGCCGAGCGAGATTCGCAGCTATGCTAAAATACGACCTTGACGCGATCGATCGCCGGATCGTTGCGGAACTTCAGGCCAATGCACGGTTGAGCAACGTCGAATTGGCCGAGAGGATCGGCTTGTCGCCGTCGCCCTGCCTGCGTCGTGTCAAGCGGTTGGAGCAGGCGGGCTACATTGAGGGGTATCGCGCCGCGTTGCGAAGAGAGCGCTGTCGGGCTGGGCTTCTCGGTGTTCGTCGGCGTCAAGATCGACGGCCATGCCAATGAGCGCGCGTTAACATTCGAGAGGCGGGTAACCGCCATGCCGGAAGTGATTTCGTGCCATTTGGTATCAGGCGAGGCGGACTATTTCTTGGAGGTCGTCGTTCCGGATCTCGAGCACTATCAGCAGTTTCTGGTCGGAAAGCTGTTGAACCTCCCAATCGTGCGAGAAGTCCGCAGCAACATCGCTATCCAGACGCTCAAAGCCGGTGCGCCGCTGCCGCTCGCTCATCTCGAATAGAACTGCGCGCCCAAGCCCGCAGCAATGGGTCCGAAGCCCGGGTTGCACTGCGCTCAAAGCGGGTCGTGCCGCCGTTTGAGACGCTTCGCCCGCTTCGATCTCGCCGCTGCGGCCATCGCCACCCTCTTTTGCCGCTGCGCCAGTTCCGCCGCGGCCCACGTCGCCCTCCTTCTGACCTTGCCGAACTTTCGATTTGATCTGGTCTCCCGCCGGTCCGAAATCGCTTGGGCGAGGGGCCGAACCGGCCACCTTTTGGGCCGCCGTATCGCCGTCATCGTCTCGCTCAGCGCCGCTTGGTCCGTGTCAATCTCGGTACCACCTACCAACGCAATCTTGGCGGCGCGCCTGAATTGCCGATTTATTCCCGCCTTCGCTCGGGGCCAGGAATTGCGATGGCCCTTGGGGTACTCAGCAAACGTGCGGTGATCCCTGGTCAGGCTCAGTCGTTTTTTTTCTTTGGGGTTCTTGACTGTGCTCATGATGGTTGCTCCGTCGGGCTTCCGCAAAGACAGGAACACGCAGCCCCCGGTTTCGCGGCGCTCAACCCGCAGTGTGCTCGGTACTCTCCCGAACTCTCAATACGCATATTCCGCAAACACCGGATCAACCGACCCACCCCATGGGCCGTGGAACTTCCGCAACAGCTCCTCTGCCGGCGTCTCGCCGCGCTCAGCCAAGTCATCCAGCGGCTTGAGATAGCGCGTCTCGTCGGCGCCGTAAGGGTCGAACCGCTTACGCCGCGTAAGTCCGGCGCGGGCGAGCGCCAACGTCTCGCGCACAATCGACAACAGATCGCGGCCGCCGATTGTGGCCCTGAAACCCAGTCGCGGCACGTCATCGCGCAGCTTCTGGCGTTCTTCGGCGGTCCAGCCCTTGATGATGTCCCAGGCCGCGTCGAGGCAGGCGTCGTCGTAGAACAGGCCGACCCAGAACGCCGTCAGCGACGGCAGGCGCGCCCATGGGCCGGCGTCGGCGCCGCGCATCTCAAGGTAGCGCTTGAGCCGCACCTCGGGGAAAATCGTCGAGAGGTGGTTCGCCCAATCCGCCACCGTGGCCCGTTCGTTTCGTGACCTCAGGTCGGGCAATTCAGCGAGTTTTCCGGCCATGAGGTCGCGGAACGAACGGCCTGCGACATCGATATAGCGGTCGCCGCGTTTGACGAAGTACATCGGAACGTCGAGGGCATAGTCGGTCCAGCGCTCATACCCCATCCCGGGTTCGAACGCCCATGGCAGCGTGCCGGAGCGGTCTGGATCGGTGTCGCGCCAGATTTCGGAACGGAATGATAGGAATCCGTTCGGCTTGCCCTCAGTGAACGGCGAGTTAGCGAACAAGGCGGTGGCGACCGGCTGCAGAGCGAGCGACACCCGCAGCTTCTTCACCATGTCGGCCTCCGATGAGAAGTCGAGATTGGCCTGCACCGTGCAGGTCCGGTACATCATGTCGAGGCCGAGCCGGCCGACCTTGGGCATGTAGGCGGTCATGATCTGATAGCGGCCCTTGGGCATCATCGGCATGTCAGCACGGCTCCAACTGGGCGCCATGCCGAGACCGAGGAACCCGATGCCGAGCGGTTCTGCAACCTCGCGCAATTGTGCCAAGTGCGCCATCAGCTCGGAGCAGGTGCGGTGGACGGTGGCGACCGGCGCTCCCGACAGCTCGAATTGACCCCCGGGCTCCAGCGTGATGGCGCCGCCGCCGGTCACGTCCGACAGGCCGATGATGTGTGGCCCTTCCATGATTGGTTCCCAACCAAGGAGCGCCTGCATCCCTTCGAGGAGGCCCTGGATGCTGCGCGTACTCTGATACGCCACCGGTCGATTGTCGGCGAGTGTGAACGCAAATTTCTCGTGCTCGGTGCCGACACGAAACTTTTCGCGCGGCTTTTCGCCCGCGGCGAGCCACGCGACGAGTTCGTCACGGGTCTCGATCGGCGTCATATCGTCCTGGTCGCGCGCCATGACTCGTAGCAGCCCCGGTAAATTGGGGGCGCGACCCTTACACGGGCTTCATAAAAGCGCAATCGCCCGACGCTCAACCACCGCTGCCCACCCGGCGTACTGCGCGATGGTTGCGTCTGACGCCAGGGATCGCTTAAGTGACATAATCCGGCGGGATTCGCGCGGTAAGACGCCCGCCCACCTTTGATTCCAAGCCGCGTTAGCGGAAAGCAAAGGAGACCAGCCGTCTGATGCGGATGAAGCTTGGCACAGCCGCATTGCTGGCGGCGTCGTTGCTTGGGGGCTGTTCGACCTCCCTCAACTTAATCGGCGACCCGTTTGTGGCGCCGGCAAAATTTCAATTTCTGCGCTGTGAGGATATTGCTAAGCGGCTGGTGGGGACCCAGGCCCGCGAGCAGGAGCTGCGGGCCCTGATGGATCGCGCCAGCACCGGCACCGGCGGGTCCGCTGTGAACGTGCTGGTCTATCAGCCGGATTACCAGACGGTGCAGTCCGAATTGCGGCAACTCCATGAAGCGGCAGCCGAAAGGCAATGCAACGATGCTCGCAAGGGCGGCCCAACGGGAGATCGCGACAAGCCGCGTTAGCGCGCGTTCAGGATCGCTCCGGGCTACGAGGATTTCCAGTCAGAACGAAATGCGCTCCAGCCGAAAAGTTGCCGCTTACCGGCTCATCGCCTCCAATTCGGGGAACCCCTTGTATTCGGCCGCACCGCACAGCTGCTTCAGGAAAGTCGTCGGGTTCGCCTGGTTCGCCGTTCCAGACTGGGCAGATTCATCGATAAATTGGTCGAAGCGGCCGTCAGCGAAAACTGCCAGCACGTCCCGGCTACCGGTGTAGCGGCCGTCGCTGTTTCGGGCGTTGAAGCGCACGCATGCGGTGTAGCGGTTCTGCCGGCCGATCGGCTTGATTGCCGGCTCCGAAACATAGGCGTCGCGAATGTGGGTCGGATCGCCGACATAGGTATGCAGTGCAGCCAGAAGGTCAGCCCGGAAGTTGTGTGGATAGATATTGATGCGTGCTTCCCGCTCCTCGAACTCTTCACGCAATCGCCCGGACCCACAACCTGTCAGCACCACCGCAAGGCCAACGGTCAACAGGACGCCGAATGACCGGCACCGGAGCCCTGTCATGAACATCCCCAACCGCAAGTCCCGTGTCCCGCCAATTTGCATTAAGCGGCGCGCCCGCTTCCCAGAACGCTTCTTAAGCCGCGTCTCACACCCTACGTCATTGGCCGATGCCCCGGGAGTCCATCTTCATGCCAAGAAGAGGAGGGGACGGGCGGCGGAGAGCGAAATTACAAGGCAAGCTCACAGCCACCCGGCGTCGGCGCTGCCGGGACACGTCTTGGCTCCTTGCCGCGTCGCGCAATAACGCCTCACGACCGGGGGAATGAGCGCAATCAGCGCGAGGATCGCCAGGCCTCCGAGCAACTGGGGCGTGATGGCGGCCTGCAAATCGAAATCGAGATGGCAGCCCGCCTCCCCGGTGGCCACGCAAGCCCGGTAGACGCTCTCCTGCGCCACGATGGCCGTGTTCAGGCTAGCCCCAAAGAATGCAAACGCAAACGTCGCCGGAATAATTCCAAGCGCTGTCGCGCCCACAAAAGGCACAAGGGCGACGCCCGCGGGCGCTGATATCAAATTGATCAGCCAGAAAGGGAACAGCGGCACTAGGCGTAAGAAAACCAGGTAACAGAACGCATCCTTACGGAAACCCGCCGCAAGTTTCTCGGCAAGCGGCGTCGCACGGCGCGTCCAACCACGACTCGCCACGCAGCCGCATGCAAATTTGGTGACCAGGAAGATCACAGTTGCACCCAAGGTCGCGGCGGTTACCGCCGCGACGGCGCCGATCAAGGTTCCGAAAATCGCACCTCCCACGACCGTAAGGAGTGCAGCTCCCGGGAACGACAAGGCGACGGCCGTCACATAGACGGCGATGAAGCCGAAGATCGCCAGGGCGCGGTGGGCAGCAACCAATTCCTCAATAGAAGAGCGATGGCGGACCAGCGTCTCCAGGGACACTTGCCGGTGCCACCCCATCGCGACCGCAAACCCCATCGCCGCAAGGACGACGCCCAGCGGAATCAACCGGCCAAGCGTGAGCGGGTGATCCGCAGACCGTTGTGCCTGGTTGATCTCGATCGACATGACGCGATATTTGTCTCAGTGCGGTATTTGGTCGGCGCGGGACGTTATATCACCAGCGTTGCAGCCGCGAACGGATTTCACCGCGATTTGACGTTTCTTTGACCACCGGCTCGCGGAAACGTGATCGCCTCTGTCGGAGCGTTAGCAGACGTGAACGGCAGACGCCTCCCGCGCATTGACGGAACTGAGGCCCTCCCGTATAAGCCGCCACAATTGAGCGGTAACGCCTCCCCGAAGTCGCAGGCATACGGCGCGGGAAGGCTGTTGTTTACGAGTCTCCTCGGGCGTTGACCCAGGGGATAAGTTCTGGCTGTCAGAGAGGAAGCCGTGAAGCGGACCTATCAACCGAGCAAGCTGGTGCGCAAGCGTCGTCATGGCTTTCGGACCCGGACGGCCACGCCCGGCGGTCGCAAGGTGCTCAACGCCCGCCGGGCGCGCGGCCGCAAGCGGCTCAGTGCATAACGCACCGGGCCCCCTATCTCCCTAAGGGGAGGCAGGGTGGGGCGCGCCGGCTTTTGGTATGTCGGTGCAAATGGAACGACTGAAGCGACGAAAGGATTTTGTGGCGGCCGCCTCGGGCGCGAGCGTTTCGACGCCCGGTTTTGTGGTGCAGGAACTCCGCCGCCAGGATGGGGGGCCGGCTCGAGTCGGATTCACCGTCTCGCGCCGGGTGGGTGGCGCGGTGGAGCGTAACCGCGTGCGCCGGCAGTTGAGGGAAATCGTGCGGCTTTCCGCCGCCGGTGGCCTGAAGGCCGGTAGCGACTATGTCGTGGTAGCGCGGCGGACGGCCTTTGACATTTCGTTTGGCAAACTGACCGTGGATTTCGCGGGAGCACTAAAGCGCCTTGAGAAGAAGGCGGGCGGGCGCCCCGGACCAGGCGTCCCGTCCCCTCCCGCCATGCGGGGGAGCGCGGGGAGAGGTCCCTGCAACCCTCAATAGCCGATCAGAGCAGGTAATGGACGACCAGAAGAACCTCATAATCGCCCTTGTGCTGTCGGCCATCGTGCTGTTCGGATGGCAATATCTGTTCCCAGGGCCGCAAAAGCAGCGCCAGGAGGAGTTGCAACGGCAGGCCCAGATCACGCAGGTGCAGCCGGCGCCCCAGGCGACGCCCGGTGGGGCGCCCGGCGCGGCCCCTACGGCTCCGGGCGGAGCTCCGCAGGTTCCAGGGCAATCAGGGGTGGCCACCCCTGCCAAGGAAAAGAGCCGCGAGGCGGTCATCGCATCAACCGAACGCGTTCCAATCGATACGCCGCGCATCAAAGGCTCGATCTCCCTGAAGGGAGGCCGCATCGACGACGTGTCGCTGGCCCAGTATCGCGAGACCGTCGATCCTTCCTCGCCCGCGATCGTGCTTCTCTCCCCGTCCGAAAGCCCGCACCCGTTCTATGGGGAATTCGGGTGGATAAGTCCGTCTGGCAACGCCGTGAAGGTACCAGGGTCGGAGACGATATGGCAAAGAGAGGGTTCCGGCGCGCTCGGCGTCGGGCGGCCGATAACCCTGTCCTACGACAACGGCGAGGGGCTGGTGTTCCGACGCACCATCTCCGTGGACGACAAATATCTGTTCACCGTGAAGGACGAGGTGACGAACAACAGCGCCGCTCCGGTGACGCTTTACCCTTATGGGCTGATCGCGCGGCACGGCAAGCCGCAGACAGCAAATCAATATTATATCCTGCACGAAGGCATGATTGGCGTGCTGGGCGACCAGGGTCTGCAGGAAGTCAAATACAATAAGATCGAAGAAAAGAAGGAACTAACATTTAAGGCCACGAATGCCTGGCTGGGTATCACCGACAAGTATTGGGCAGCGACCCTGCTCCCTGACACCGACGCCCAGGTCCAGGCGCGGTTTTCCGCCGACGACCGCGACGCCGTAAAGAACTACCAGACGGACTACCTCCTCGATCGGCAGGTCATCGCACCGGGCGCCACCGGTGTCGCCCACGGGCGCCTGTTTGCCGGCGCCAAGGAGGTTCAAGTCGTCGATAGTTATGAGAAACAGCTTGGCCTCAATCGGTTCGAACTGCTGATCGATTGGGGCTGGTTCTACTTTATCACCAAGCCCCTGTTCACGTTGATGGACATGATCTTCCGCTGGACCGGCAACTTCGGGGTTGCGATCCTGATGGTCACGGTGATGCTCAAGGTTCTGTTCTTCCCGCTTGCCAACAAGTCCTACGCGTCGATAGCGAGGATGAAGGCGCTGCAGCCCCAGATGCAGGCGCTGCGCGAGCGGTATGCTGATGACAAGGTCAAGCAGCAGCAGGAGCTGATGGAGCTCTACAAGCGCGAGAAGGTCAATCCGGTTGCCGGTTGCTTGCCGATGGTGATCCAGATCCCGGTGTTTTTCGCGCTCTATAAGGTGCTGTTCGTCACGATCGAGATGCGCCACGCACCGTTCTTCGGCTGGATCAGGGACCTGTCCGCGCCCGACCCCACCAACGTGTTCACCCTGTTCGGCTTGCTGCATTTCGATCCGTCGCACTTGCCGGTGGTCGGCGGCTTCCTTGTGCTGGGCGCCTGGCCGCTCATCATGGGCGTCACCATGTGGATGCAGATGAAACTCAATCCTGCGCCGCCCGATCCCGCACAGAAGATGATGTTCGATTGGATGCCGGTGATCTTCACGTTCATGCTGGCGTCGTTTTCATCGGGGCTGGTGATCTACTGGGCGTGGAACAACACCCTGTCGGTCATCCAACAGTCGATCATTATGCGCCGCAACGGCGCCAAGGTCGAATTGTTCGACAATTTGAGAGATGCCGGGCGCGGGATTTTGGGCCTGCTGAATAAGATCAAGGACCTGTTCAAAAAAAAAATGACGTGGGCGTGAGCGGTTCGGTTTGACCTCCGCAAAGCCCGAGGCGCCGAGACTTGCCCCTAGCTTCACAGCGGGTGAAATCGGCGCCGGCCGGCGGCTGTTCGCATCCGAATGGCGTTTTGTCTCCGCCGCTGGGTCGGCAGCCTCACTGCCCACGATGAGGGGCAATGAGATTGCGTTCGTTGGCCGTTCCAACGTCGGCAAGTCGAGCCTCATCAATGCGCTGACCAACCGTAGCGGTCTCGCCAGGACCTCGCATGCACCCGGCCGCACCCAGGAACTGGTGTTCTTCGCCGCCGACGATCGTCTGACTCTAGTCGACATGCCCGGCTACGGGTATGCCGCGGCCCCGAAAGCCAAGGTCGCGGCGTGGACCGCGCTGATCCACGCCTATCTCCGGGGCCGCGCCAACCTCAAGCGGGTCTATGTCCTGGTCGATGCGCGCCGCGGGCTTGCGGCGGCTGATTCCGAGGTGCTGGAAACTCTAGACGGCGCCGCAGTCAGCTATCAGATGGTGCTCACCAAGGCCGACGAAGTGAAGCAGGCGGAGCTGGCAGCCTGCCTCGACGCCGCCAGGGCAACCCTGAGCAAGCACCCGGCTGCGTTTCCGGACGCCCTCGCCACTTCGGCCCACGGCGGCGGCGGCATCCCGGAATTGCGTGCCGCCATCGCGCGCCTGCTGGCGGAGCACGGAAAATAGCGTGATCCGCCGTCTCAGCAGGATTGGCTCTACAGGAGCTTCTCGATCGCGGGCCTGATGCGCGCGGGCGTGGCGGTCGGGGCGAAGCGGGCGACCACCGTGCCGGCGCGGTCGACCAGGAACTTGGTGAAGTTCCACTTGATGTTCTTGGTGCCGAGCAGGCCGGGCTTCTCGTCTTTCAGGTATTGGTAGAGCGGGTGGGCATTGGCGCCGTTCACCTCGATCTTCTCGAACATCGGGAAGGTGACGCCGTAGCTCCTTTCGCAGAATGCGCTGATCTCTTCCGGGCGACCGGGCTCCTGACGGCCGAACTGGTTGCACGGGAAGCCGAGGATGGTCAGCCCCTTGGCCTGATATGCACTGTAGATCTCCTCGAGCCCAGCATATTGCGGAGTGAAGCCGCACTTGCTCGCGGTATTGACGATCAGCATCACCTTGCCCTGGTAGTCCGACAGCGCAACTTCCCTGCCGTCGAGCGACTTTGCCTTGCAGTCGTAGATACCGGCCATCTGACCCTCCGCTGGTGCCTGGCGCGATCATTAGTCCCCTGCGATCCGGCACCGTGAGCAACAATAGCCTATCTCGGCCCACCCATCAGGGTCAGGGTGGGCGATCGTCACGGAGCACCGCCGGCATGCCGGAATTGCGTACAAGCGGTCGCGCCGACTGCTCGCTGCATGAGCGATAGCGCATGATCACCAAAGGCAGCGAGCTCGCCGGCCGAACAACATGTCACTGTGGCAGCGATGGCGGCGTGACTGGGCCGAACTTTAGGGTCCGTCCGACGTTCCCTCGGATTTCGGTCACGTCGCCGCTGAAAAAGAAGGCCTCAGTCGGTAAGTCATCGTAGTTTCCGTCGAGGATGTCAGCGCAAGTACGCAACGCTTCCGCCGCAGTGACACTCGCGCCGGGACGCTTGGTATAGGGCTCGGCAATGAAGAACGGCTGAGTGAAATAGTTTTGCAACTTCAGGGCTCGCTCCAGCATGAGGTTATCGCCACTGGACTTGGGGTGAGGTGCCATCCATAGTGCCGCAATCGTCTGTCTCACCCGCTCGGTGATCATCAAATGCTCTTTGCTGACCGTCTTATTCTCGATCAAGCGTGAGCGTGATGTCAGCACATCGACCGCCGGATAGATGTTGGCGCGGATGCGCTCACGGGACAGGTGGATGATGATATCGACAGCGGCAGCCAGGGCTGCGAGATGATCTCGCGACCAGGGACGGTCTTCGCCGCGCAAGAAGAAGGTCTGAACAGGGCCGATCGTGCCTTCGCTACCTGCCTCTTTTTTCAGCTCCTCGGCAAACGACCAGTCTGGCGGCAAGTTTGGTGGCAGCGGCACCAATGAGAACAGCGAAACGCGGTCGAGCCCGCCACTCAAGCGCTTGACCAGTTCCTCCGTGACCACAACGATCCCGACTCGCGCTTCGCCCACTATGGCCACGCTGGCGCCGGCGAAAAGCGGACACATGACGTCGATCACTTTAATACCGGTTTCGATGGGCTTACCTAGTCCGACCGCCGTAGGCATCGGGCCGGCAAGCAGCGGCACGATTCTGGCAAATTCATCGAGGTTTACGGGTCTCTCGCTCTGCCGCCCGGAACTCAGCACAGTGCTTCCGCGCGGCACGGCGTCAATCGGCGACGCTGCAACGCCGCGCACGATACCGGGGCCTGGGCGCTGAACCACCTGCACGGTCACTGCCCGGCGGTTGGCTTCGTCGCTCACCGTGAGCTCGGTCAGGATGTCGGGCGGGGCGTTCGGATCGAACAGCGCCTCGATGATGCCCTCGCGCGCCGCGACAAGGCGGCCGATCCGGTTGGCGAAATCGTCGGGCAGCGCGTGCGAATGGAGCGTTTCTGTCACCATCGTCAGCATCCTCTCCTTCAATTTCGAGCGCGCCGCATGCAGGCGATTGTTGACGGTCGCCACCGACAGGTCGAGGAAGACCGCAATGTCCTGATGGGAGCATTCGTGCACGAAGAACAGCGTCGCCGGCTCCCGCAGCTTGTCCGGCAGGTCGGCGATGGCCGCCAGCGCCGCCGTGGCCTGCTGGCGCCATTCCAGACGATGGTCGGCTGGTAACTCGTCACCGGGCAAATCCTCGGCTGCTGTGAGGGCGACTGTTCGTAGCTGCCTTCTCCGCAGAACTCGAAATGCCTGGTGGCGCACGATGCCGCGGAGCCAGCCCGGAAATGCCGCCGGATCGGCCAGGCCCGGCAGCGCGGACCAGGCCGCCACGAAGGCCTCCTGCACGACATCCTCGGCCTGCTGAAAGTCGTTCACCAGGGCCAGCGCCAAGCCGAATGCAAAATGCTGGAATCGCCGCGTCAGGTCCACGAAGGCCTTAACGTCGCCACCGCTTGCCTGGCGCACCAGTCGTTCGTATTCCACTTGCCGGTCTCCTCACCTCCTAAGGTGCCAGGAAATGGGTGCGGCCTTTATGGCGGGCGATCCGGGATCGCAGTATGAGTTGATTTTAAGTGCCTGAGCAGCCTAGCGGAGCCACTGTCATGACCTCGATCTTGCTGTTCCTTGCCGGCCTGATGGGGGCGTGCGGTGTCGGGCTCGCCGCTGCAGCCGCCCACGGGGCGGCGGGGTCGGGGCTCGACGGCGCCGCCTATCTGCTGCTGTTCCACGCGGTTGCGGTGCTTGGTGCCGCCTCTCTTGCCAGCCAGCAACTCCTGTGGCGGCCGCTGGCGCTGGTGGCGCTGGCGTCTTTCGTGGCGGGGGGCGCGTTGTTTGCCGCCGACATTTCGATGCGTTCATTTGGGGGCCACCGGCTATTCCCGATGGCGGCGCCGGCAGGTGGCACGCTCCTCATCCTCGGTTGGCTCGTTCTAGCGGCGGCAGCCATCACGGCCATGATGCGGGGACGTTAACGCTATTGAGCGACCGCGAATCTTCTCCCGCCGCAGGCATGAAGGGCCTATCGCGGCGCCGGCGCCCCGGCTAAATAGCGCGGGCCACAGCCAGGGCTTTTCGCCATGACCATATCGCCGTTCGAGATCGCCCGCGTCCTGTCCGAAGCGCTGCCGCACATGCAGCAATACGATGACGAGATCGTCGTGGTGAAGTATGGCGGCCACGCCATGGGCGAGGAGGTCGCCGCCCGCAGCTTCGCGCGCGACATCGTGCTGCTGGAGCAGACCGCCATCAATCCGGTGGTGGTGCATGGCGGCGGTCCGCAGATTGGAGAAATGCTCAAAAGGCTCGGCATCCGATCGGAATTCGCGGCCGGACTGCGTGTCACCGACGCCGCCACCATCGAGATCGTCGAGATGGTGCTGGCCGGGGCCATCAACAAGCAAATCGTCGGCTTCATCAACGAAGCGGGCGGCAAGGCGGTGGGGCTGTGCGGCAAG
>Ga0126376_10000198_pt1 | contig 28218 bp, 19 predicted proteins | sample PanSoiMetPlot_15_FD_92760 | JGI IMG/M metagenome (GOLD analysis project Ga0126376, IMG submission 92760) | Tropical forest soil microbial communities from Panama - MetaG Plot_15 | ecosystem: Environmental > Terrestrial > Soil > Tropical forest > Bulk soil | place: Panama | collected 2016-02-17 | reverse complement strand
GTCAAACCGGATCTGTGTCCTTTGGATGGAAACGGAACCAGAGGTATCCAAAAACGGCAGCGCATCCTCGCCTACGTTAGGACTCATCCGGAGGAGCTTCGGCCTTTCGACTTCGAGTCAGGAAAGACTAGGAAGAAGACGGCGCGAGGTCCTGGCAGGCCTCCCGCCCGGTCGTAGGGCGCGAGATTCTTCATGATCATCTGCAAACCGCCGACGGTCAGCCCCCGGCGGCAGCAGTCTGGCGCAGGGAGCGAAAACGGCGCAAGCGAGAGAAAAACCCGTTGGCTGCGTCGATGTCGCGGGCGATTTGGGCACGGAGCTCTTCAGGGCCGGCGAATTTTTTTTCGTCGCGGAGACGCTCCCAAAAGCGAATCTCAATGCGTTTCGTAGCGATGGTCTTTAGGTCGGCCTCTTCTCCGGGTGGAACGGTCGGACGCAAGCCCGCCGGTCCAGGCAGGTCTGCCGTTACGTCCGGTAAACCGGAAGATGCTGGCAAACCCGGAACCCAATCAAGGACGTGCGTCTCAATGTTGAGGGCGGAGCCATTGAACGTGGGGCGCATGCCGATGTTGGTGACGGAGCGGCGGCTGCACGACTCGCCTTCAATGAGCGTGCGCGTGATGTAAACGGCGCGGCGCGGAAGCAAGCTCTGTTCGGGGGCGAGGTTTAACGTCGGAAAGGTAAAGCGCTGGCCCGTCCCCGTGCCGGAAACGACTTCGCCGGTGAGAACGAATGGGCGTCCGAGCAGGCGCGCGGCGTGGGACACATCGCCTTCGGCAATTTCTTTGCGAGTGAGCGTGCTCGAGACGACCTCGCCTCGGTGAATCACTGGCGGAAGGACGACGACCTCGAAACCGTATTCGGCGCCGAGCTTGCGCAGGAGGTTCACGTCGCCGGCTTGTTTGTGGCCAAAACGGAAATTTTCTCCGACGAAAAGCGCCCGGATGCGCATATTGCGGAGGAGAATCTGCCGGACAAACTCCTCGGGCGTGAGGCGCGACAACTCCAGCGTAAACGGGAGCACGACGGCGGCTTCGAGCCCGAGCGCGCCGAAGCCCGCGATGCGCTGGGCGATGGTTGAAATCTGCGGGGGCGCGGTGTCCGGGCGCAAAACCTTTCGGGGTGAAGGATCAAAGGTCAGCGCAGTAGGCACGGCGTTGAGCGCGCGAGAGCGCGCAGCGACGGAGCGCAAAATTGCTTGATGGCCAAGGTGGATGCCGTCGAAGCTGCCGATAGCCAGCACGCTGCTTTGGTCGAATTTGCCGAAGCGTGAGTGCCACGCTTCGGCAGAGGTAAAGGTGGAGAAGCGCGGAGGCGGTAGGTTCGCTGCGGAGCGCTTTTCAGACAAGCTTGCGCGCACGCGGCTCCCCGCCCCGTCGGCCTCCACGCGAACCTCGAATTGCAAGCCGTCGTAAGCGAGCTGCACCTGAGGAAAGCCCATTTTTGCGAGGCGCTCGTTGGTTTCGGCGTGGGGCAAGTCGTGGGCAATGTGGGTGAACCAGGCACGGCGCGGCTGGAGTTTTTCAATGAGCGCCAGGGCGGAATCGACGGTTTGGTGCATGGGATGAGGAATGTCGCGAAGCGCATCGAGAATGAGTTCGTCGAGCCCTTCGAGCCGGGCCATGGACGCATCGGACATGGTGCTGAAGTCGGTGAGATACGCGGCGCGGCCGAAGCGGAAGCCGAGTACTTTCATATCGCCGTGAAGCAGACGCACCGGAATGAAAGGAATGCCGAGCAATTCGAATGGACGATCGTCCACTACTTTCAGCGTGACGCTCGGCACCGTGCTGAGCGTAGGCTTATCGTCAAAAACGTAATCGAAGATGCGGCGTATGATTCGAAAGGTGTCTTCGTTGCTGTAGACAGGAAGCGCCGCGCGCTGGCGAATGTTATAGGGCCGAATATCGTCGAATCCCAGAACATGATCGGCGTGACCGTGAGTGAGCAGGATGGCGTCAAGGCGATCGATACCGGCGCGCATGGCCTGCTGGCGAAAATCGGGAGTAGTGTCAATCACGACGTTCTGGCCGTCGCGGGACAGAAGAATGGAGGGGCGGAGGCGTTTGTCGTGCGGATCTGTGGAACCGCAGACTCGGCAGGGACAGCCCAGTGTGGGAACTCCCATGGAAGTGCCGGAGCCGAGCACGGTGATTTTCAGCGGAGTGTTTCGCATAGCGGCAAGCAGGCTAAAAGGATTTGTGAAAACTCAGAATCATTTCCCACCGGTTCAAGCCAAGATGGCAGCGAAGAACTCGTGAAGAGGGGTTCGTCGCGCCCAAACCGCGCGATGCCGAAGAGGATCTCGGTTCGCCCGGGAATGACGGATAATCGGGCGGCAAGCTGCTAGCGCGTCTTCGCCTTGGCCTGCGAAGCTGCTTGAGCCGCCACCGCCTGGTTAATCTCGACGTAGCTCAGCTTGAGCTTGCCAAGCAAGTCCAAAAGGAGATTGTCTTCTTCGGGCGCCAGATTGCCTTTGGTCTTTTCGTGCAAGGCGTCGAGCATGTCGATCAATTCGCGCGCCGCGTCGGGATCGATCATTGGCTGGCCGGTGCGCGGGTCCGCATAGGCGCCGAGAACCATCGCGGCATTTTGGCCGAGCATGCGAATGAGGCTTTCGAATGCCGGCAGACGCTTGGGGTCGTCGGCAGATGGTCCGTCGTCGGGCGGCGCGTTGGCCGGAGCCTTTGCTTTTTCCGCCGAGGGCGAAGCCTTGGCGGCTTCCACTTTGGCTTCGCGCTCCTGCTCTTCGACGACGTCCTTGCGGAGCTCGCCCTCCGAAGTGAAGGGGCGGCGGTCAATTACGCGAAACAAATCATCGTGCTTAGGGTCAGACAAGGCCTATTCCCCAGTGATAAATTCGAATTTCAGTTTAACATGGCTGGGCAGTGCGAGTCGCCGGAGGCCGGGCTCGGCCTCACTTGTATTAAAGTAGCCCTAAAACTCGCGGCTTGTAAAACAGGCCTTTGCCGGATACAGTGGAACATTTGATTCACTTCGCAGACTACTGACAAAGCCAATGCCTCGGCCCACAAAGAAAAAGAGCAAAAGAGCCAAGAAAAACGCGGGGAAGGCACGTTCCGGCAAAATGAAACATTTGACTCCCGGCGAATGGTTTGAAAGACTCGTGGCCGTGCAAGCGCGGCTGCGCGCGCCGAAGGGGTGCCCGTGGGATCGCGAGCAAACGCACCAGACGTTGCGAACGTACCTCCTGGAGGAGGCTTACGAGGTCCTGGAGGCGCTCGATACCGGGAATGACGCAAAGTTTGCAGAAGAGATGGGCGATCTGCTTTTACAGATTGTCTTTCATTCGCAGATTGCGAGCGAGGGAGGAAGATTCACGGTTGCCGACGTGATCCGCGAGGTTCACGACAAGATGATTCGCCGGCACCCGCATGTTTTTGGCGACGCGCGCGCGAAAGACGCGAAGGAAGTGTTGAGAAATTGGGAGCAGATCAAGGCGGAAGAGCGACGAACGAGTGGGGCGAAGAGTGAAGACGGGGTCGGCACGAAAGAAGCCCCCTCTTTGCTGGATGGCGTTTCGCGCGCGTTGCCTGCGACGCTTGAGGGATTTCAATTAACGCGGAAGGCGTCGCGAATCGGATTTGATTGGGACGACGCGCAAGGCGTCATTGACAAGATGCGAGAAGAGACGGCTGAGTTGGAAATCGCCTTCAATGACAAAGAGCCGCAGAAAATTGAAGAAGAGATGGGCGATTTGTTGTTTGCGGCGGTAAACCTGGCGCGATTCCTGCGTGTTGACCCGGAAATTGCACTGAAGAAAGCCAACGCGAAATTTTCGCGGCGATTTCGTGCGATGGAAGCACGAGCGCGCGAATCGGGCCGCGAATTCAAGGATCTTCCGCGGGAAGAAATGGAGGTGCTTTGGGACGCGACAAAGGAGACGGATGCGGGACCGCCCGCGCGCGAACTGGCGAAGACGCAGGCGCGGAAATGAGCGGAGAGATCCGGGTCCGCAAGTGCGAAAAGCTCGAGGAGTTTCAATGCTGCGTGGAACTCCAACGGCAGATTTGGGGCGAGGCCGACCTGGAAGTCGAGCCGGTGACGGCGTTTGTGGTGGCGGCGCGTACGGGGGGCCAGGTCCTAGGGGCGTTTGATAACACCCGCATGATCGGTTACACGCTCGCAGTGGTTGGTTTGCGCAATGGAGCGCCGTACCTGCATTCGCATATGACGGGAGTGCTGAGCGATTACCGTGACCGTGGCGTTGGGCGCATGCTGAAGCTGTTTCAGCGCGACGACGCGTTGAGCCGCGGGATCCGCCTTGTTCAATGGACATTCGATCCGTTGGAGCTTCGCAATGCGCATTTTAATTTGAACCGGCTCGGCGCGATTTGCAGGGAGTATCTGCCGAATCTTTATGGCGTTACGACCAGCCCGCTGCACCGTGGTTTGGCGACGGACCGGTTGCTGGTGGAATGGCGGCTGGATTCCGCACGGGTGGTGGCGGTGATCCAGAATCTCGCGGAGGACCCGGCGGAAGCGCCCGCGATCATTGAATTGCCCGCGACACTGGAACGCTGGCAGCAGGAAAACGCTCCGGAGATCCTGACGGTGCAGGCGCGAATGCGGGAAGAGTTCACCAAATGGTTTGCGAAAGGGTACGCGGCGATTGGGTTGCGCACTGGAAAAGGCAACCCCGCGTATTTTCTTGCTCCCTGGAGCGACTTTTGAGAAGCGAATTTTAAGAAAGGTTGCAGCCCAGCAAAAACATGCAAATCCAAGGAATCACACTCCGTGAAATCTCGATGAAGCTGTTGGCGCCGTTCGAAACCAGCATGGATCGGCTGGACGTGCGGCGCATCATTCTGCTGGAAGCAAACGTGGATGGCGTCGTTGGCTGGGGCGAATGCGTGGCTGCGGAGGCGCCGTTCTATAGCCCCGAATACGCAGACACCGCGTGGCCGGTTCTGCGCGACTTCTTGTGGCCGATGGTTAAAGGCCAGAGATTCGACTCCGCGTGTGAAATTTGGGGGTTCCTCAAACGGGTGCGCGGCCACAACATGGCCAAGGCTTGCCTGGAAGCGGCGGTGTGGGATGCGGAGGCCAGGCAAAAGGCAATTCCGCTGTCGAAGCTGCTGGGCGGGACGCGGGAAGAAATTGCCTCCGGCGTTTCCATCGGAATCAAGGATGGGCTCGACGAGCTGGTAGCAACGGTAAAGAAGGAGTTGGCGGCGGGCTACCAGCGCATCAAGATAAAAATCAAGCCGGGCAAAGACCTGGAGCAGGTGCGTCGGCTGCGGCAAGAATTTCCGCGGGTCAAGCTGATGGTTGACGCGAATTCCGCGTACACGCTTGCGGACCTTCCGCTGCTGAGGCAGCTTGAAGGATTCTACCTGATGATGATCGAGCAACCGCTCGGCTGGGATGACCTCTACAGCCACGTCGAACTTCAGAAACAAATGGAAACTCCGATTTGTCTAGATGAATGCGTACACACGGAGGAGCAGGCGCGCGCAGCCGTGGAACTTGGCGCATGCAAGATTGTGAATATCAAAATGGGCCGAGTTGGCGGCCACGCCATGGCGCGGCGGATTCACGACGTTTGCCAGCAGCACGACGTTCCGGTGTGGTGCGGCGGGATGCTCGAGACCGGGATCGGCCGGGCGCACAACATCGCACTTTCGACCCTGCCGAACTTTTCGCTCCCCGGGGACGTCACGGCCAGCAAGCGCTATTGGGCGGAAGATATCATCTCTCCGGAAGTTACCGTCTCACCGCAGGGCACGATTCGTGTTCCTACCGGGCCGGGCATCGGATTCGAGCCGCGGTTCGATCTCATCGAAAAACTTACGGTCCACAAGGAACGCCTGGCTTGACGCTGTGAAGATCGAATCGTCCACGGGACGCGCACCCAGCCGTCCCGCAATTGCCGCCTCCATCGCCGTGCTAGTCGTGGTTTGGGCTGGCAATTTCATCGCGGCAAAAATCGGGCTTCTTTATCTGCCACCTCTAGCCATGGCCTCTTTCCGGGTGGTGCTGGCGGGCGTGGTCATGGTTCCAGTGTATTGGGTTTGCTTGAGACTAAGGGCGTTTGCGGAAGCGGCCGAACTTCGGCGCCGTGGGTTCGTAGCGCGGGATCTCTGGATTTTTATTTACCTTGGTTTCTTTGGCGTGACGGTCAATCAGATGTGCTTCACGATTGGCTTGCATTTCACGAGCGTCAGCCATTCCGCGGTGATCGTCGGCCTGAGTCCCATCTACATTCTGGTGCTTGCGGTTCTTTTCGGGCTTGAGCGAGCGACTGGACATAAGGTCGTTGGAATGCTGATCGCTCTTGCCGGAGTGATTGTGCTCGTATCCGAAAACGGCATTTCCGCGCATTCGGCATCCATCGAAGGCGACGCGATTACCATGGCAGGCTCCCTCGGGTTTGCTATGTACGGCGTCCTCGGAAAGCGCGTGACGGGAAGGTACGACGCTTTGACGATGACCGCCTTCACGCATTTCGCCGGGGCGCTCATGGTGCTTCCGTTGGCGATTCGTGAAGCCAGGGCACGCTACCTGGCTGGCCATTTGGAACAACCGTGGCGCGCTTGGGCCGCGTTGTTTTATATGGCGGTTTTTAGCTCGGCACTGGCATATGTCTTCTATTTCTGGCTGCTTCGCTACCTGGAAGCATCGCAGTTGAGCGCGTTCACGTACTTGCTTCCCGTTCTGGCGACCATCCTCGGAATCGTGTGGCTGGGTGAAAAGGGCTCGTGGAGCCAAGTGCTCGGCGGAGTCATGTCGTTCGGCGGGGTGTATTGGATTGAATCGGGCCGCCCGGCTGTCGTGAAAGCTAATACTGTTACGTAAACGCCGCATCGCAACTTTGTTGACGCGCGCTTGTTCGAATCCCTACTATCGTTTCAAGTCGGCGTTGCCCTCATGGTGTTTCCCCCGAAGATACTGGTTCGAGGACCCGGCTGGGACGCGGGTTCGTCGGAAAGCCAGCCAACCCGTAGTCCAGAGGTGGTTCGCCGCCCATGAGAACCAAGCTCCTTCTGACCGTCTTGCTGATCGTCCTGTTTGTGGCAGGAGGCTTCTGGTATTCCGGGAATGGCATCAAGCTCACCGAAAAAGACGTTCTTCTTTTGGGTGACTTTGAGAACTCAACGGGCGATGTCGTTTTCGACGGGTCTCTCCGCGAAGCTTTATCGATCGGCCTCGCTCAATCGCCGGTGCTAAATCTTGTCTCCGCCGAGAAAGTTGCCGAGGCGCTGCGTTCGCAGTCACTTGCCCCGAACACTTCTGTCAACCGCGAACGTGCGCGAAGACTTTGTGGACATGTGGGCGCTACGGTGTTTCTGACAGGCGCTATCGCCAAGGACGAAGGTACTTATCGCTTGCAACTCCGCACGTTCGAGTGCGCATCTTCCAAAGAGATTTCCAGTGCCAAGAGCGAGGCGCAAGGCAAAAGCGAGGTGGTTCATGCCCTCGGTGAGGCTGCAGCAAAACTGCGCACCCAGTTGGGAGAAAATCCGGACTCTGTAAAGAAATTCAATCTGCCACTCGAACGCGCTACCAGTTCTTCGCTCGAGGCCATCAAGTCGTTCGCCGACGGGCGACGCCTTAGCCGCGAGAAGGGTTCGCTCGATGCGTTGCCAGCACTCAAGAAGGCCATCGAACTCGACCCCAAATTCGCACTAGCGCGTTCCAATCTGGCCGTTAGCTATTACAACCTAAACCAGAATGCCCTGGCTGCGGACAGTATCCGGCAGGCATTCGAACTGGCCGACCGGCAAACGGTGCGCGAGCGCCTGCACATCACGACGCTTTACTATGACCTGGGCACCGGCGACGTGCAGAAGGCGATTCAAAGCTACAAGCAATGGGTGGACCTCTATCCGCGCGACGACATCGCGAAAGGCAATCTGGCCTCAGAGTACTTTCTGATCGGGGACTACGAGCTGGCTGCCAACTTTAGCTCGCAAGCGCTATCGCTCGATCCAGGCAGCGTGGCCTGGTATGAAAACGCGGCCACCGCGGACATCGCCTTGATGCGTCTCAGGGAAGCCCGCTACATCTTGAACCTGGCGGCTTCCCGAAGGCTAGAAGATTCCGCGATCCATACCGACGTCTATGCGCTGGCCTTCCTGCAAGGTGACACGAGCGCGATGCAGCGCGAATTGGAATGGTCGGTGGGCAAAGCCGGCGGCGAAGACGCCATGCTTGCCTTGCAGGCAGACACGGAAGCTTACGAAGGCCATCTTCAGAAAGCGCGCGAACTCTCTCGGCGTGCGGTCCAAGCGGCGCAGGCCGCGAACCTTGCAGAGCCGGCGGCTATCTGGCAAGGAATCTCAGCGCTACGCGATGCGGTTTACGGCAAGACGCAAGAAGCGCGAGCCGGAGCGGACAAAGTCCTCACGATTGCCCCGAATAGCCGCGATGCACAAACGCTGACGATTCTTGTGCTGGCGCGCCTGGGAGAGCAGCGGCGGGCGCAGCGGATGTTGGATGATTTGGCGGCCGCGCATGTGTCAAACACCGTGGTGCAATCGGCCTGGGTGCCGACAGTTCGAGCGCAGCTTGACCTCGTGAATCAGAAACCAGCGCAGGCGCTCGAGCGGCTACAGGCCGTGAAATCTTATGAGCGCGGGCAACTCATTGGCAATTTGAGTTATTCCTGCATGATTCCGGCTTATCTGCGTGGCGAGGCGTACCTGGCAACCAAGCAAGGCGGGCTAGCCCTCGCTGAATTTGAGAAACTGGCCGGCAACCGCGGGATTATCGGGAATTGCTGGTCCGGGGCCTTGGGGCTTCTGGGGCAGGCGCGTGCTCAGGCGATGGCCGGCTCCCGGAATGCTGCGCGCAACTCCTACCAGCGATTCTTCGAATTGTGGAAGACCGCGGACCCGCACCTTGCCATCCTCGAGGCGGCGCGTGCGGAATTCGCCAAGTTGAAATAGAGGCGGGCGCCCTGCTTGTTCGGCATGTATTGCTGTGCGTGGATGGTGGCGCCGCGTTCCCTTTAGTGAAAGAATAGCGCGTCAATCTAGAGCAGGGGTTTATTGCGGACGGACTGGGCCCGCCGGCAGAGATTCCTCGCCTGCTCTGCTCGGAATGGCAATTTTGAGAGGAGGAACGAAGCTTGCCCGGTATTCCCATGCGAAACGGCGGCGCCAAGGCGCGCATTGCAGTCATTCCCGGCGACGGCATAGGAGCGGAAGTTACGCCAGAGGCTGTAAAAGTCTTGAAGGCGGTCTGCGCGCCGACCAATCGCACGCTCGAGTTTCTGGAGTTTGACTGGGGCGCAGACAAGTATCTGCGCGAGGGCGTGACCTTGCCGGCGGGCGCTGTGGAGATGCTGCGCGATGAGTTTGATGCCATTCTTTTTGGCGCGCTGGGTGATCCGCGGGTCCCCTCGAATCAGCATGCCGCGGACATTTTGCTGGGACTGCGCTTCAAGCTCGACCTCTACGTGAATGCCCGCCCGGTGGAGCTGCTTCATGGTCGGCTCACGCCGCTTCGAGACCGCACCGAAAAGGACATTCGGCTCATTGTGTTTCGAGAGAACACGGAAGGTTTGTATGTCGGCGTTGGCGGAACTTTCAAACAAGGCACTCCCGACGAGATTGCCGTTCAGGAAGACGTCAACTCCCGAAAAGGAGTCGAGCGGATTATTCGCTATGCGTTCGAGTACGCTCGAGAGAACAGCCTGAGGCGCGTGTGTATGAGCGATAAGTCTAACGCCATGGTTTTCGCCCACGGCCTGTGGCAGCGGGTGTTCAAGGAAGTTCGCCAGGAATACGCGGACATTGACTCGCGGCATCTCTTCATCGACACGCTGGCAATGGAAATCATTCGCGATCCGCGGCAGTTCGATGTGATTGTGACCTGCAATCTTTTTGGAGACATCATCAGCGACCTGGGAGCGCAGCTTGCCGGCGGCCTGGGCTTGGCACCTTCCGGGAATATCCATCCGGGAAAAACGTCGTTGTTTGAGCCGGTGCATGGTTCCGCGCCGAATATCGCGGGCAAAGGCATTGCTAACCCGCTTGGGTCGGTACTAACATCGGCCATGATGCTTGAGTTTCTTGGATGGAAGCCCGAGGCCGGCGCGATTCGAAGCGCCGTTCGCGCGGCGCTGACCGAGAGCTGCGTTACCCCAGACCTCGGCGGGAACAAGAGCACCGTGGAAGTCGGGGACTGGCTGGCGAAGTTCGTTGAAAAGAGTAGTCCCGCGCAGCAGTTCCAGTAAGACATGAGATCGAGTTGGGCGCAGGCGGAGACCGCTTCCCCTAGCGCCACCGCACGATGGCGGTTATCAGCATTCCAAGCAGAAAGCCCCCGATGTGCGCCATCACTGCCACTCCACCGGAAGCACCGCCGCCGAGAACGTTCATGCCTGCCAGGAACTGCCCGAGGAACCACTCACCCAAAACAAATACGGCGGGAATGGGAAGCAGAAAGACAAAAACCAGGGTCAGGATCCGCGCCCTGGGATAAAGCAGGATGTAGGCCCCCATTACGCCTGAGATGGCGCCGCTTGCACCGAGAGCCGGGACATGCGAGTACAGATTGAAGAGAATGTGAACCAGGCCCGCTCCGACTCCGCACACGAAGTAAAAAAACAGATAAGGGATGTGCCCGAAGAAGTCCTCCACGTTATCCCCAAAAATCCACAAGAAGAGCATATTGCCCGCAAGGTGCAGGAAGCCGGAGTGGAGAAACATGCTCGTCACTATCGGAAGAAACGCCATCAGAAAGGTGCCGTGCCCCGCGAAGAAAGAGGGCAGACGTGCGGGAACGGTGGAGTAGCTCGTCAGGAAGGCTGCATAAGCACGCGGAGTCATTGAGAATTGCAAGCTCAGCTCATAGAAGAATAGGGCCACGTTGACCGCAATCAGGGTGATGTTGACGTAGGGGTAGCTTCGCGACGGGTTGATGTCTTTGAGCGGGATAAACATGAGATTGGCCCGGAGCAGAGTAGCGAACCAGGAGCCAAATGAAAAGCCAGCCGTTGGGTCCGATAATGTTTGTAGTGGAAGTATCCTGGTTAACAGAACATTTTAGCACCGGAACTGGTTGAATTTGAGGGTGTTGCGTGGGAAGCTCCTTCGCGGCAAGAAATACGAGGTGAGTTGGCGCTGGTCATGAGCCGCTGTTCGAGGATCTCGGTTATGGTGCGCGGGAGGTCGCACTGGGCTCCCGGTGGGCAAGGGAGCGGCTTGAATTTCTGTTGCGGAGCAAGGGAGGAAGGTGCTTTTTCTTTGGCGTGAATGATTCTGGTGTTTTCGGGGCAGGGAAAGATTGCGTCTTGCGGGAGCGTATGATAATTAATGGAGTTCTGCGTGTGCGTGCGATTCGGACGGAGTCTTGCAGCTGTCCGGCGCACCGTCGGCGCGCCGACTGCCCATGCCTGCCCGGGAAACGGAAGCCATCATCCTGAAAACATTTCCGCTGGGCGAGGCGGACCGCGTGGTGAGTTTTCTGGGCCGCACGTCGGGACGGCTGCGTGGTGTGGCCGCGGGAGCCCGGCGCCTGAAGAACCGCTTTGGCTCGACGCTCGAAATCCTTTCTCACGTCCAGATTTGGTATGTCGAGAGGGAGACCCGCGAACTGGTTCGCATCCAGCAGACCGAGCCGCTGGAGTCTCTGCATAAAGCACAAAGCGATTACGGACTGAGCACGGGTTTGGCGGTGATCAGTGAGATCGCGGAGCTGGTTCTGCCGGAGCACGAGGTGTCAGAGGCGATGTTCCGGCTGATATTGCTGGCGGCTCGAGAGATTGCGCGAACAGGGAATTGGGAATTGCCGCTGAGCTATTTCTCGTTTTGGACGGTGCGGCTCGGCGGGTGGCTGCCGCGGTTTGACCGGTGCGCCGCTTGCAGGTCGGCTTTTGACTTGGGTGCGGCTTTTTATGATGCACACCGCGCCGGGTTGTTCTGCGAGAAGTGCCACCGCGCCGGGATGAAGCCCATGCACGCCGGAGCCAGGGCGCTGGCCGAGAGATTTACGGGCGAGAGGCTCGATCGAATGGCGTTGGAGAAGTCCATGCGGGGGGGTGCCGAGGAATTGCGCCGCGCATCACTGGTGTGGATTGAGTTGAATGCGGAACGGCGGTTGAGTACACCGGAATTACTGGAGATTCCTTGAGAGTTAAAGCAAAACTTGAGGAGAAGGGCCAAGGGCTTACGTTTCAGGATTTGATCCTTAGGCTTTCCGAGTTTTGGGGGAAGCAGGGTTGCGTTCTTCAGCAGCCGTATGATGTGGAAGTGGGAGCCGGCACGATGCACCCGGAGACCTTCTTTCGTGTGCTCGGGCCGCAGCCCTACCGCGTCGGATTCGTACAACCGAGTCGTCGGCCCGCCGACGGCCGCTATGGGGAAAATCCCAACCGGCTTTACAAACACACCCAGTATCAGGTCATACTCAAGCCCTCGCCCGTGGACGTTCAGGACGTTTATTTGAAGAGCCTTGGGGCCATTGGAATTGACCTGAAGAAGCATGACATTCGATTTGAGGAAGACAATTGGGAGTCTCCAACGCTTGGCGCCTGGGGGATCGGCTGGCAGGTGCTCCTCGACGGATTAGAGATTACGCAGTTCACCTATTTTCAGCAGAGCGGCGGGATGGACCTCGACCCCATTTCGGTGGAGCTAACCTACGGGCTCGAGCGCATCTGTGCGTTCCTGCAAAACGTCGAAAGTGTTTACGCATTGCGCTGGTCATCGGACAAAACGTATGGCGATATTCGGCTTGCGGAAGAACAACAGCTTTCCGAATACAGCTTCGATCGCAGCGATGCTGCAGCTATCCGCGGTGAGTTTGAGCTGCATGAAAGGCAAGCCAAGGAGCTCCTGGACGGTTTTAAGGTCGCGGAGGGGAAGGCCCGAGAGCGGTATCCGCTGCTCGCCGCGTACGACCACTGCCTCAAATGCTCCCACTTATTTAACCTAATGGATGCACGTGGGGTGATCTCGACCACGGAGCGTGCGGCTTTGATGGCTCGCGTACGCACGCTGGCCTGCCGCACCGCGGCGTCGTACCTCGAACAAATGGGGGGCGCCTCAGAACGGGCCCTTGAGGTGCGCGCATGAAGTCAACCGGCAAAGGGAATCCTCCCGAATTGCTCTTTGAGATTGGGTGCGAAGAGATTCCCGCCGGGATGCTGCCCAGGGCCGAAGAGGATTTGCGGGTCAACATCGAGAAGCTGCTGGCGGCAGAGGATCTTTCCAAGGAAGTGACCGTCGAGACTTTCAGCACCCCGCGTCGCTTAACCGCCCGGGTTCGCGGGCTCCCTGCCAAGCAGGCCGACCTCGAGTTTGAAGTGACCGGACCGCCGAAGTCGGTGGCCTACGATGGTGTCGGCGCGCCGACACGAGCAGCCTTGAGCTTTGCGGAGAAGCAGCGAGTCCACGTCAACTCCCTTTACCTGGTGCAAACCGCGAAGGGGGAGTATCTCGCCGCCAAGCAAGTGAAGGCAGGTCGCGCCACCGAGCAGATCCTCAGCGCCATCTTGCCGCGCGCGGTCCACGACTTGACTTGGCCGCGCTCGATGACTTGGACGGGGCTTCGTGGGCCGCGGTTCATCCGGCCAATTCGCTGGGTGGTTGCGGTGTTCGACGGCAAGCCGCTGCCGGTGGAGGTGGCAGGAATCGCAGCAGGGAACGCCACGCGCGGGCACCGCTTTCTGGGGTCGACGGCAATTCGCGTGAGCAGTTTTCAAGACTACGAAAAGAAGTTGCAGGCGAATGGTGTAATCGTTCGCCCGGCGCGGCGGCAGGAAAAAATCGGCAGGGAGTTGGAAGGTTTTGCAAAGCGCGCCGGCTATCGAATCCACGAGGACGCTGGCCTCCGCACTCTGGTTACCTACCTGAACGAGTGTCCGACGGTGATTCAGGGCGACTTCGACCCTGCGTTTCTGGACTTGCCGGACGAAATTCTCGTCACCGTCATGCGGGATCATCAGAAGTATTTCGCGGTTGAGAAGAAGAACGGAGAACTCGCCGCGCAGTTTCTGGCGGTCATTAACACGGACAAGGATGCCAAGGGGATGATCCGGGCGGGGCACGAGCGGGTTTTGCGCGCCCGGTTTGCCGATGCGCGTTTCTTCTGGGAGTCCGACCAGAAGTGTCGGCTCGCCGACTATCTGCCGAAACTCGAACGGGTTACCTACGAATCGCGCCTTGGCAGCTACCGCGACAAAGTGGAGCGCGTGCGAGACATCGCCCGCTGGCTATCCGAGCAGTGGTTTAATCTCGGCATTCATCAGGCGCATGTGGCTGAAGCAGACCGCGCTGCGGAGCTGGCTAAGTGCGATCTGGTAACGGAGATGGTGCGCGAGTTCCCCGAGCTGCAGGGCATGGTAGGCGGGCTCTATGCACGGGCGCAAGGCGAATCAGAGGAGATCGCGGACGCCGTGTATGACCACCATCGCCCGGTGGGATTGCACGATCCTATCCCGCGCAACTTAACCGGATGCGCCGTTGCTTTTGCCGACAAACTCGATTCTGTGGTCGGGTGCCTTGCGGTTGGAATTGCGCCGACAGGCTCGAGTGATCCTTACGCACTGCGCCGTGCCGCGCTTGGCATCGTCAAGATTACCCTGGAGAAGAAACTTCCAGTCTCGCTCTCTTTGGCAATAGGGGCCGCGGGGAAAGCACTGCTCACGCGCAAGCCAAAGCGCGGAGTGAGCCCCGATCAAGAATCGAAGGTTTTGGATTTCATCTTGGACCGCGCCAGGTTCGTGTTCCGGGAACAGGAGCAGTTTGCGCACGACGAAGTGGCTGCCGTGTTTCGAGCTGGAGCGGACGACCTGGTGGAGACTCAGAAACGGCTTTCCGCCCTGAGAGCAATTCGGAAGTCGCGGAACTTTGAGCCGTTGGCGGTTTCTTTCAAGCGCATTCGGAAGATCCTAGAGAAGGCCGGCGTTGCTTTGGACGGGGACCGGCGAGTGAATCCGGAATTGTTTGAGAGCGCGGCCGAGCGCGAGCTCCACTCTGCGGCTCAGGCTGCGGCGTCCAAGGTGCAATCGCTGAAGCGAGGAGGGAAGTACCAAGAGGCGCTGGAGGCGATAGCGAACCTTCGGCCAGTGGTGGACAAGTTTTTTGATGGCGTGATGGTGATGGCCGAGAAGGAAGAGGTGCGGAAGAATCGGCTGGCCTTGCTCGCGCAGTTGCTGGGCGAGTTCACCACCATCGCGGACTTCTCCGAGATTGGCGGAGAAGAGCGATAAGCACGAGTTAAAGTTTTACTTTAACTCGACGATCGTCGGCGTGCCGACAATTTATTTTTTTGGCTCTGCAACAAAATCCCCGGCTATTGCAAGTAAAGCCGCAAACAACCTATGGGAAGCGAGGATGACAGTGAAAAAGTGGGTGTATTTTTTCGGTGCAAGGAAAGCGGAAGGAGACGGCTCTTGGCGTGATCTCCTGGGAGGGAAAGGTGCCGGGCTTGCCGAAATGACCAAAATCGGCCTGCCCGTGCCAGCCGGCTTCACCATCTCGACGGAAGCCTGCGATTACTATTACAAGCACAACAAGAGATTCCCGCCCGAGTTGAACAAGCAGGTCGGGGACAACGTCGCAAGGCTCGAGCGGGCCACCAAGAAGAAGCTTGGCGACCCCAAGAACCCTCTTTTGGTCAGCGTGCGATCTGGTTCTGCGCGGTCCATGCCGGGAATGATGGAAACGATCTTGAATCTGGGACTGAATGATCGTTCCGTTGCGGGACTCGCGTCGGCCACCAAGAACGAGCGTTTTGCGTACGACGCCTACCGCCGCTTCGTTCAAATGTATTCCACCGTCGTTATGGGCTTATCCAAGGAAGACCTGGAACATCGCTTGCGCGCGATGAAGCAGCGTCTCGGAATCAAAGAGGACACGGCCGTACCCGCCAGCGGATGGAAAGAGCTGGTCGCGGAATACAAGGAGTACTTCCGAAAGAAGTCCGGGACCGATTTCCCGGATGATCCCCTGGAGCAGCTCTGGGGAGCCATCGGAGCGGTCTTCGGGTCGTGGATGGCCGAGAAGGCGGTGACTTACCGCCGAGTGGAGAAGATCTCCGGGCTGCTCGGCACTGCCGTCAACGTTGTGCAAATGGTCTTCGGGAACACCGGCGAAAACTCTGGAACGGGAGTCTGCTTCACCCGCGACCCGAGCTCCGGCGAAAGGGTTTTCTATGGCGACTATCTGGTGAACGCGCAGGGCGAAGACGTTGTCGCCGGCATTCGAACGCCGATGCACCTCAACGAAATGGCCAAGACCATGCCCAAGGTCTATGGGCAACTTCTGAAGGTCCGGGAGAAACTTGAAAAGCACTACCGCGACATGCAGGACATGGAGTTCACCGTTGAAGAGGGCAAGCTTTACATGCTGCAGACGCGCACCGGCAAGCGTACCCCCGCGGCCGCGTTTCGAATGGCCGTGGACATGGCCAATGAAAAGCTCATTCCTCGCGACGAAGCGCTGCTGCGCATCAAGCCGGAAGACATTGAGCGCCTCTTTTATCCGGTGATCGATTCCAAAATAGACAGGAAGTTGCTCTCCGCCAAGGTCCTCACTACTGGCATCAATGCGGTTCCTGGTGCCGCTGCGGGGCGCGTCGTGTTCTCCGCACCCAAAGCCGAGGAATGGGCGGAGCGCGGCGAGAAAGTCATTCTGGTTCGACGCGAAACCAGCCCAGAAGACGTGGGCGGCATGGCCGTTGCGCAGGGCATCCTCACCGCAACAGGTGGCAAAACCAGCCATGCTGCGGTTGTGGCGCGTGGCTGGGGTAAGTGTTGCGTCGTGGGCGCCGAGAAGCTGGACATTGACTACAAAGCGCTCTCCATGTCCACCGACGGCCACGTGGTTCGAGAAGGCGATTGGATCACCCTGGACGGAAGCGAAGGCATCGTCTACACCGAAGCACTGCCTCTGGTTGTGCCGCAACTTCCAAAATCATACGAGATCTTCATGAAATGGGCCGACGAAGCCCGCCAGCTTCGAGTTCGCACGAATGCGGATACGCCTCAGGATGCCCGCAAAGCACGCGAATTCGGTGCAGAGGGCATTGGCCTGTGCCGCACCGAGCACATGTTCTTCACCGACTTTGAGTTCCCGGAGAAGAGCCATGAGCGTCAGCGGGCCATCCAAGAAATGATTCTTGCGGATAACAAAGAATCCCGCGTGAAGGCCTTGGACAAGCTGCTTCCGTTCCAGCGGCGCGATTTCATGGGCATCTTCAAGGCCATGGACGGATTTCCGGTGACCATCCGTCTGATTGATCCACCGCTGCATGAGTTCGTCCCCCACGATCGCAAAAAACAGGAGGAATTGGCGAGCGAATTGGGCATCAGTGCGGATGTTGTGGCCCGCCGCGTCGAGCAACTCCACGAGGCGAACCCGATGCTAGGGCATCGCGGCTGCCGTCTTTGTATCACCTACCCGGAAATCCTGGAGATGCAGGTTCGGGCCATCATCGAAGCTGCCATCGCGTGCCAAAAAGACGAAGTTAAAGTTTTACCTGAGATCATGCATCCGCTCGTTTTGGACCGGAAGGAACTCTCGATCCTCGAGCAAGCGACGCGCCGCGTTGCGGAGGAGATCATCGAGAAGTCCGGAACGAAGCTGAGCTATCTTGTTGGCACGATGATCGAGCTTCCTCGCGCAGCACTGATGGCCGGGGAAATCTCGGAAGTCGCCGAATTCTTTTCCTTTGGTACCAACGACCTCACGCAAACGACCATGGGGCTCTCCCGCGATGACGCGGGACGTTTCCTGCCAGACTATGTGGACGAGAAGAAAGCCGGTATTTTCGGCGCGGATCCGTTCCAAACCCTCGACACCAAAGGCGTTGGCATGCTCATGCGGTGGGGCATTGAACAGGGCCGCAAGACGCGCCCCAAATTGAAGGTCGGCATCTGCGGCGAGCATGGTGGGGACGCGGATAGCGTCAAGTTCTGCCACACTTTGGGAATGGATTATGTGAGCGCTTCGCCATTTCGCGTCCCCATTGCACGTTTGGCCGCAGCTCAAGTAATGGTTGAACTTAAAAAAGCCAAGCAAAAACACGCGACCGAATCGAAAAAGGCCAGTTAAAGTTTTACTTTAACTGGCCCTGCTAGGAGCAAGCAAGCTCGCGCTGCACCCATTTTCGAGGTTTCTTGTGAGCACCGGGATTTGTCGACGACAAATGCGCCCTAGGTCGGCATCTTAAAGAAGAAGTACAGCCCCAAGAAGAAGAAAACTATGTCCGGCGACCACCCCGCCAATAGAGGCGGCAGTTGCCCTACTCCGCCCATGGCTTCCAAAAGAGCTGCAATGGCCCAATAGGCCACACCGATTCCGACGCCGACGGCCACACCTCCGATGGCGCCCCGGGTTCCGACCAAAAACGCGAACGGAATCGCCAGCAGCATGCTGACCGGAGCCATCAGCGGATAGGCCATTTTCTTGTGCCACTGCACCATCAGCGTGGCCACGTCGAAGCCTGCGCGGTGCAACCCGTCAATATAGTTTCCCAATTCGCCGAGGCTCATCTGAAAGGCTTGACGCACTTCGCGGTTGAAGTAGCTGGGGGGCTCGGAGAGCTCGGGCGGAGCCGCTGCCGCAAAGGTCTCAAACTTTGCTACCGAACCATCCGCAAAATCACGAATCCATCCGTTTTCGAGCACCCATACATGTTGAGCATCCGACCAACGGGCTCGTGTTGCAAAAATCCTGCGCCTCAAATGGAAATTGGCGGGATCCAGCTCCAAAACGCTGAGCCCGCCAAAGAGACTCTGCTCGGGATCGAATACGTCGTAGTTGTAGATCTTCGAATTCTCGCCAAAAATCCATCGCTGCGGGTGGGTGTACGTTTGTGGCGGCCTTCCTTTAATCTGGTTGTGGAGGTCATCCTGGCGCTGGTTGGCATATGGCAAATAGGTATCGTCGAGCACCACCAGCATGCCCGCCAGGGCTAAACCTGCCAGGAGCAAAGGCACGGCCACGCGAAAAAGGCTGATGCCGGTGGCCTTGATCGCTACGATTTCGTTGTTCTTGCTCATGATTCCGAGCGTCACTAGTACAGCCACCAGGCCCGCCAGGGGCGCCAGGTGGTAACCCAAATACGGCGTCAGATACCAGAAATAGTCCTTGACCGTGACGAACGGTATGCGGCGCCGTCCGATGTCATCGAGGAGCTCAAAAAACGTGAATGCCTCGTACAGAAAAACGAACACTGCTAGGAACACTACGAAATGAAAAAAGAATTTCCGGAGGACGTAGAGGTCCATCAAGCGCGGGAAGCTGCCACTCGAAGGCGCGGGCAATTCATTCGCGGTGCCGTTCGCGGCCAGGGCGGCCGCCGCGCGCGCGCGGGCTTGCGCTCTTCGCCGGCGGGCCAGCTGGAACCGTCTCGTGAGATACCCTAAGCGACGCAACCAGCGGCCCTCTCCCCGGAACTGTTCCATTCTTGGCAGCAGGGCCAGCCCAAAAGTCGCCAAGATCGCGTTCGCCATCCAGATTCCCGCAGCAGGCGAAAGCTTCCCGTGCCGAGCCAGTCCCGCGCCCATGATCAGCAAGAGGTAATAGGCGGCAATCAAAATGACGGCTAGAAGGGAGCCGGCTGCGCGTCCGCCGCGCCTCGGCTGTGCTCCCAGAGGCACGGCCACAAGAGCAAATACCAGGCATGCCACGGGGAATGCCAGGCGCGTGTGCAATTCCACACGAGCGTCGCGAGAGCCAGCATCTCTTTCCGCAACCAGTTCCCGCATCGTTTGTTCCGCGATGCTTGCTTGCCGCGCATGGACCGAGGTCAGCCCACTCACTTCAATTGGCCAGTCGCTTCGTCCAAAGGAAGTGACCGAGTAATGATTGGCATCGGCGCGGGAAAACTCGTGCGTCGTGCCGCCCTGCAGGTGCAGCTCCAGTTTGCCCTGGCGCGGCTCGGCAATCACGACCGCGCTATCGGCTAGAGTTACCTGCGAGCCGCTTTCTCCGCCCGTATCGGCGACGAATACCCCATGCCACTGCGTTCCACTGGCGGACACATCGTTCACGTACAACACTTTTTTGGGGAACCGTTCGTCGAACACGCGCGGCTGGACCTGAAAGGAAATTTGTGAGCTGGCTAGTTCCGCCTTGATGGCGTTCACGGTTCGCAGTGCGGCGGGCGCCACCCACGCGGTCATCGTCAGCGTGAGCAGCGCTCCAGCCATTGCCAGCATCCCCACGGGAAAAAGAATGCGCCGCCGTCCAATCCCCAGCGAAGTCAACGCGATGATTTCGCTGTCGGCTGACATCCGGCCGAGACCCAGAAGGACACCAATCAGGGTGGCGATCGGCACCGTGAACACAAAAACACCCGGGAAGATGCAAAGGAAAAACTTCAGAATTTGCACGTCCGAGCCCACATGACGCACGTAAATCTCCATGAGCTGGACCAGACGGGGCACCAGAAACACGAATGTGAAAACGACCAGTCCGAGGAAGGCGTGGCGGGATACCTCGCGGACGATATAACGATCCAGAATGCGCATGACGCGAAAGTTCAGTGTACCACGCTGTTTGTTTTGTTCGGTTTGCGCCTCAGCTGAATAGCAGGGCATTGACAAGATTGTCGCGAATCGAACCATCGGCTCTCCTCCTGGCGCGCTTGCCTGTATACTTTGAATCTCTCTATGCTAGGGGCCAGGAACAGCACAAACCGCTTGCGTCAGCCTCGCTTCCGGACACCCGCGGAATGAATCGCATTCATCTTGTCGTGCTGTGGCACATGCATCAGCCGCAATATCGTGACCCGGAGACGGGCCGCTACGTTCTCCCTTGGACGCGCCTTCACGCTCTCAAAGACTACTACGGCATGGTGGAGATGCTTCGCGAATTTCCAAAGTTCCATGCCACCTTCAATGTGGTTCCAGCCCTTGGAATGCAGCTCGAGGAATACGCCAGCGGGAAGTTCAATGAGCCGTGGCATGCTCTGGCTTTCAAAAATGCTGACGAATTGACCCGCGAGGACAAAGCCGAGATTATTTCCCGCGCCTTTCAGGTGAACCAGGAGCACCTGATGTCCCGCTGGCCACGTTTTGTGGAGCTTTACGAATGGTCTCTGCCTGCGGGAGGGGCGCAAGCGCTTGTCACATTCACGCCGCGGGACTGGCGCGACCTGCAGCTCCTCTCCCAACTAGCCTGGATGGAAGAGTCCTGGTTCCGAAAGGATGAGGTTATCAGCCGCATTGGCGCGAAAGGGAAGGATTACTCAGAGAACGACAAGATGGCCTTGAAAGAGAAGCAGCAGGAACTCTTGCGTTTGATTCTTCCCGCGTATCGCGACGCCGCCGCGCGCGGCCAAATCGAAATCAGCACGACGCCGTTCTATCACCCGATTCTGCCGCTCCTGTGCGATTCTGACGTTGCGCGCATCGCGAATTCTGCGACGCCCCTTCCGCGCCGCGCGTTCCGCCGGCCGGAGGACGCCCGTGAACAGTTGCAGCTCGCGCGTCAGTATCATGAGAAAACATTTGGTGCGAAGCCGGCAGGCCTGTGGCCATCGGAAGGCTCTGTCTCGAATCAAGCGCTCTCGATTGCAGCAGAAGAGGGTTTCCGGTGGTTCGGCACAGATGAAGGTGTGCTCGGCCGCACGCTGAACGTTGCCTTCTTTCGCGATTCCAATGGCATTCCCGCGGGTGCCGAACGCTTGTTCAAGCCCTGGCGGGTTCAGCTTGGCGAGAAAGCGATTACAGGGCTGTTCCGCGATCACCACCTTTCGGACCTGATCGGCTTCGTTTACAGCCGCATGGAAGCGAAAGCGGCCGCCGCCGACCTCCATTCGCGCTTGCGCCTGCTCGGTGAGAAAGTGTCTGCCAATCAGCCGCTGACCGTTTGCCTTTTTCTCGATGGCGAAAACGCCTGGGAATACTACCCGGGCAACGGCCGCGAATTCCTGCGTGAGTTTTATCGCCGTATCGAATCCGATGCCGACTTTCGCGCACTCACGGCCGGTGAGGCCATTTCTGCTGCCGGATCGCTTCCGGCAACGGGGGAGATTTTCCCCGGCTCCTGGATCAACGCCAATTTCGACGTATGGATCGGCCACAGCGAAGATGTGACTGCCTGGGAACTGCTGTGGGATGCCCGCGAAGTGTACGCTCGTGCAGTGGAGGCGTACAAAAAGGGGAGACCAGACGCGCCAACGGAAACGGGCTTAAAGGAGGCCCACGAATCGCTCCTGGCCGCTGAGGGCAGCGACTGGTGCTGGTGGTTTGGTCCCGAGCACAGCACTGCAAACGATGCGGAGTTCGACGCGCTGTATCGAAAGCATCTCACGGGAATTTATCTCGCGCTCGGTGAAGTTGCGCCTGAGGACCTTGCGAAGCCAATCAAGCGTCGCCCGGAGCATGCACTCCAGCTCCCACCCGCTGGTTTCCTGCGTGTCAATGTGGATGGCCGCGAAACTTCCTATTTCGAGTGGCTCGGCGCAGGCTTGTATTCTCCAGAACGCCGGGGCGGCTCAATGCACGGCCGTGTCTTTTACCTTCACGAGATGCGTTATGGTTTCGAGGAGGGCCGCTTCTGCATCCGCATCGACGCTTTTCCCGAGACGATGAGTGAGCTCGAAGATCCCGAATTTCGCATTACCGTCTGCGGTGCGGAAGAGCTCATCATCGTCGTAAAGCTACAGCGTGGTCGGATTCAGGAATTTGCCGTGGAAAAGGCCCGAGTTTGTTTGTTGAATCTCGATTCCGTTGCAGTCGCCGCGTTTGACCGTATTCTGGAAGTTGCGATTCATCGTGATCAGCTCGATCTCAAAGGTCAAACCAAACTAAGACTCGGGGTGGCTTTGTGGCACGGCGGATTGCCCGTGGATGTGCTTCCGGCGGAAGGCTTTCTAGACATTCAACTTGGCGAGGACGATTTCGCCTGGACTCCTGAATAGGTCTTGCGCTACGGGCGGCTTCGCTCTCGAATGTCTGTTTTTCCCTTACTTCGTTGCTTTCTTATTTCCGTACAGCTTCACTGCCAGCTCCTGCGGGCGCGGCCCCACGGGAATCATCGTCACCAAGAAATTCGTTCGAACACGAATCACGGCAAGGTCGTCGGAACCTTGGCTCACCACCAGCAGGAGAGTTTCATTGGGATCAAATCGCAAGGCGCCAGGCTCATCGCCTGCCGGTATTGGGAAACCCTTACCCGGATCGCGAATGATGCGCCGGTTTGTAATATCCACGGGGGTGATGCGATCGGCCGCAGTGTCTGAAACGTAGAGCAGGCTGGCGTCGGCACTAAGCACTCCGCGCGTCGGAGCAGAGCCCAACACCATCGTGTCTCCCACTTCGTGGGTCCAGGTATTGATGGCTTGCAGCCCATGCGATTCCGGGGAAATCACATACAGTTCTCCTCCATCGGGTTTGAGCAGCATGTCCGTTGGCTTTCCAGCCAGCCCAAGATTCGTGGCCAGCACGCTGCTCTTCAAATCCACTACGGAGAGCAGCGATTCAGTGCGGCTCATGACAAAAGCAAGAGAACTATCTGGCAGCACAGCGACGTCATCGGGCTGAGGCACCACAGGAACCCTGCTGCGCAGCGCCAGCGTGGCCGCGTCATGAATGCCCAAGGAACCTTCCCCATGGTTCACCACGAGCACAGACTTTCCATCCGGCGTGGCCTTCGCCAGGACCGGTTCGCGACCGGTCCGGCCGCGCGCCACAATGGCATGTGAGCGAATGTCGACTGCAAGCACGGTGTCGTTCCCTGACGTCGTCGTATACAGGCGATCTCCGTCCGGGGAAAAATCCAGCGCGTAGGGAAGCGGGCCAACCGGAATGTGCGCGCTTACCTGATAAGTGCGCGCATCAAGAATCCAGACGTAGCCTCCCTGGGAGCTGACGCCCAGGATTTCCGGCCGCGTGGGATGTTCGCGCAGGCCGGAAGGCCCGGGCCCCACCGGGATGTGCGCCACCGCTTTGAGTTTAACGATATCCACCACGGCGACCGAGCCATCCGCCGTCGTGACGTAGGCGCACAGGTGCAGGTCCGGCCGCAGAAAGGATGGGCGATGCTCTCGCAGCAGGACAATCAGTGCGCCAATGGCCAGCGCAAAGGAGGCGAAATACAGACGAAAATTTCTGGGGCGGTCCATAGGGCGTCGAAATTCTCCCATGCAAGCCGTCTTGCTGGCTACCCAGATACAGAATCGTTTCCAAAACTGGCGTTCCGCGACGTCCGGTCTCAGCTTTCTCATTCGTCGTACAGATGAAGCCCAACAGTGGGGACCTTAAGAGGCGCGACATCGACTGACGCCAAGAATCAAAGGAATAGGAGGGAAGGTAGAACCATCTGGAACGCGTGACTCTAGATCGCTCGAACGGAGAAATCATAAATATGGACACATTTCTTCCGCCCATCGAAAAACCCAAAGGGTTGATGATGAAGCTCGCGTATTACTTTACGCGCCGTCAATTCGGCAAGGTGCTTACACCACTGAAAGTGCATTCGGCGCGACTGCCCATTGCCTTTGGTCAGTTCTACGGAAAGATCGGCCAACTGGACAAAAAGCTCACACTCCCTGCTGAGACCGTCATGCTCATTCGTGAGCAAGTGGCGCGCATCAATGTTTGTCTTTTCTGCATTGATATCGGGCGCTCGTTTACGATCAAAGCCTCGATGAGTCAAGCCAAATTCGACGCTTTGGAGGAGTACCAAACGAGCCCTTTGTTCTCCGACGCAGAGCGCGCTGCCCTGGACTACGTGGCTGAACTCACAAAGACCAAAAGGGTGAGCCCCGGCACGTTTTCTCGCTTGCGCCGCTTTTACTCTGAGCGCGAGGTCTGCGAAATCGTTTGGCTGGTGGCTACCGAGCACGTTTACAACATGACCAACATCGGGCTCAACATTCACTCGGACATGCTCTGCGACCTCGCCAAGAAGAACGCCCAGAAGCAGAATTGAAGCTGCATGCTTCTTGAACTCTTAAACGTCAGCGTGGCGAACCGGCAATTTCGCCGCTTCCCAGGCCGCGATCCCGCCGGCAATCTCACCGACGGAATCAAATCCGCTGCGTTGCAGCAAGCTTGCGGCAATGGATGATCGGTAGCCACCGGCGCAATACACCAGCAGGGAGCGGTTCCTCGGCAACCTCTCCAGATTTTCAGCCAAGCGATTCAGGGGAATGCTCAAGGTCCCGCCAATGTGTTTTTGTTCGCGCTCGCGCGGTGCGCGAACGTCCACAACCAGCGGGGGCTGACTTGACGACAGGAGTTCCGCCGCAAACGGCGCGCTCAAACGCTCAGTGATCGCAACCAGTTCCGGCCGCAATTCGAGACTGTGCAACCCGTTCTGCAAATATCCGGCAACGTGATCAAACCCGATGCGCCCCAGCCGGATGGCCGACTCACCTTCCCGCCCGGGCGAGGCGATGATCACGATCGGATGCTGTCGATAGAGCATGGTTCCGGCCCAAGTCGCATATTGGCCCCCGAGCCCGATGTTAATGCTGCCCTTCAGGTGTGCCGCCCCAAATTCGTCCGGATCGCGAGTATCGAGGATCTGCGCCCCTTTGGCCTTCAGCTCCAGCACCTCATCGAGCGTCAGCGGATTCATCTCTCGTGCCAGCGCTTCGTCCAGGGTGGGTCTCTCTTCGCTGTTCAGCACCGCGTCGTAGGTAAAGTAAGGCGGAGCTTCCGGCTGATCCGCGGTCACCACCTGGATGAACGCTTCCTTGCTCATGGGCTGCAGCGCGTAGTTCAATCGCCGTTGTTCTCCCAGTGTGGACACCGTCTCTTTGCTGATGGCTTTTCCGCACAGCGAACCCGCGCCGTGCGCCGGATAGACCAGGCTCTCGTCCGGCAGAGCCAGCAATTTCTTGTGCAGCGAATCGAAGAGTAGGCTGCCCAATTCCATTGCCGACCAGCCCAGCGCCGCGCGCAGGTCGGGACGGCCAACGTCTCCGATGAACAAGGTGTCCCCGGTGAGCACTGCATGCGGTTGCGTGTCGCTGGCGTTCAGGTCAAAAACGAGAATGGAGATAGACTCAGGCGTGTGGCCCGGTGTTTCCAGCGCCTTCAGACGGACACGGCCGAATTCAACCCTGTCACCGTCGCGAAGTGGAGTAAACGCGTAACCTGCTTTGGCCGCAGCCCCCAGATAAATCGTCGCTCCCACTCGATCGCGCAGTTCCAGATGCCCGGCGACAAAGTCTGCATGAAGGTGCGTCAGGATGACGTGCTTAATCTGGACCGCGTGCTCTGCAGCAAACGCGATGTACTGGTCCGTGTCGCGTTGCGGGTCAATAACTGCAGCGTTTCCAGTCGTTTCATCTCCAATCAAATAGGAAGCATGCGCCAGGCACGGCAAGTAGAACTGCCTAAAGATCATGCTGCACCGTCCTTGTTAGTCGTGTTTACTCTGGCTGCGGAACAATCCGCAAGTAAGGTCGCGGGGCTTTCCAGCCGCCTGGGAACTTCTTTCGAGCATCATCGTCCGAAACGCTTCCGCTGATGATGACGTCTTCGCCCGGTTTCCAATTGACCGGTGTTGAGACTTGGTGCTTGGCCGTGAGCTGGATCGAATCGAGCACCCGCAGGACTTCATCGAAATTGCGTCCGGTGCTCATTGGGTAGCTGAGCATCAGCTTGATCTTTTTGTCGGGGCCGACTACGAACACGGTTCGCACGGTGGCGTTTGTAGCCGCGGTACGCCCTTCGCAGGTGTTGCCCGCGTCAGCGGGCAGCATGTCATAGAGCCTTGCAATCTTGAGCTCCGGGTCGCCAATCAGCGGGTAGTTCACCCTGTGTCCTTGGGTTTCTTCAATGTCCACGGCCCACTTGTTGTGACTACTCACCAGATCGACACTCAAACCGAGGATCTTGCAATTCCGCTTCGTGAAGTCAGCGTGCAACCCCGCCATGTAACCCAGCTCTGTCGTGCACACCGGCGTAAAGTCCTTGGGATGTGAAAACAAAATGGCCCAGCCGTTACCGATCCATTCGTGAAAATTGATGGTGCCTTGCGAAGTCTCTGCGGTGAAATTGGGAGCCTCGTCGTTGATTCGCAACATGACTTTATCTTTCTCCTGAAAGGTGTGAGTTCTAGGGACTAGTGCCACAAGACATTCTTCCGGCCAGGCTACGTCACGAAGGGAATCGACTGAAGGTTTCGTTTTTGACCGGGTTCGAGCATCCTACGCTTCTCCTGCTTCCGACACAAGTGGTGCTTTGGCAGCGATCCGAAGCTGAGGAGCGCGGCTCTCCGCTCTTGGCGAGGAGCCAACGTTGACACCGTCTGAGTAACCGCGCGGCCCGCTGACCCAAACCTGTCCTTGTGGCCGTTGCTTTTGCACTCCGGTTCCGCTATCTATTTACTCACTGAAGTTGTACTTCGATAGGTCTTTTCTGGTTTGCTTTCATCGGGGATAAGCACGTCCTGGTAGGAGTTCTCGGCCCATGAGGACCCGGCCGTCGAGTATTCCCTCCGTAGAATCGCACCCTCTCGCTCGGGGGTTGCCCTCCTCCGTCCCGAGGTGTGTCTGGGTAAGTCTTCGTTAGGAGAAGGAAGCCCATGTTTCGCAAAACGGGGTTCTTCGCCTTAGCTGTTCTCATTGCTCTGATTGCCGCTCCTTCTGTTTTTGCGCAAGCGGAAACGGGCGCGCACGCTGGCCTGCGAAGCACGCAAGCCCGAATCAAGCAAGCCATTGACGAAACGAATCGCGTCGCGCTCCGTGGCAACACGCGCCCCGAAACAGTTCTTGCGAACGACCGTGGCCTGGTGGCCAATGATTTCCCGATGGCGCACATGCTTCTGCAACTGAAGCGCTCTCCTGAGCAAGAGCAGGCTCTCCAGCAATTCCTCGATGAACTTCGTACTCCGGGTTCGCCCAATTTTCATCACTGGCTCACGGCACAAGAGTTCGGTGAAAGATTCGGCGTCGCCAAGCCTGATCTCGAGGTCATCACGGCTTGGCTCGAATCTCAGGGCTTCCGCGTCAACGTGGTTTATCCCAGTGGCATGCTCATCGATTTTTCTGGCACTGCCGCTCAAGTGCATAAGGGTTTCCAGACCCAAATCCATCATCTGGTGGTCAAGGGCGAGAAGCACGTCGCCAACGTCAGCGATCCGCAAATTCCCGCGGCACTTGCGCCCGTCATCGCAGGCATTGTTTCTCTGCACGATTTCCGGCCCTACGCCATGCACAAGATGCGTCAAACCCGTCCACAGTTCACTTTCCCAGATCAATTTGGCTTTGACACCTACGCGGTTGTCCCAGCTGACTTGGCCAAGATTTACAACTTGAATCCTCTCTTCACCGCCG
>Ga0126376_10000196_pt1 | contig 28366 bp, 34 predicted proteins | sample PanSoiMetPlot_15_FD_92760 | JGI IMG/M metagenome (GOLD analysis project Ga0126376, IMG submission 92760) | Tropical forest soil microbial communities from Panama - MetaG Plot_15 | ecosystem: Environmental > Terrestrial > Soil > Tropical forest > Bulk soil | place: Panama | collected 2016-02-17 | reverse complement strand
GAGTTCGATGGTCCAGCGTCAGCTCGCAAAATTGAAGAAGGGAGCCAGGGCAGCGTCACCATGATGCTGAAGTGGCCCTATACATTCACGGGAACTGCATGAATCGCCGATCGTTTCTTCGTTCGTCGGGTGCGCTCTTAGGGGGCGGTCTGCTTAGCTCCAGCGTTGGACATGCGCAGCATCTGCATGCGCATGGACCTGATGCCGCGTCCATCATGGCCGAGTGCGCACGCCGCTTTCTCGCTGTCCTCGACGCTAACCAGCGCAGCCGAGCGACATTTCCGTTCGACGCCGAGGAGCGCCTCAATTGGCATTTCATTCCCAGAGAGCGCAAAGGGATATCGCTGCGCGAGATGACTCCCTATCAGAAGCATCTTGGCAGCGCGTTACTGGCGGCTGGGCTGAGCCAGTCCGGATATATCAAGGCCGTCACGATCATGAGCCTGGAAGACGTTCTCAGGATCATCGAACAGACTAGCGGGGAGTACCGCAATCCCGAGAAATACTACTTCTCCGTTTTTGGCACTCCCGACGAGAAAGGCAGATGGGGCTATCGCATCGAGGGTCACCATTTCAGCCAAAACTACACGATCGTCAACGGCAAGGTGATCGACGCGCCAAGCTTTTTCGGCGCCAATCCCGCCGAGGTGCAGCAAGGCCCGCGTAAAGGTCTGCGCACGTTAGCGGCGGAAGACGATCTCGGCATGGAACTGATCCATTCCCTGGATGAACCACAACTAAAGATCGCGATCGTGAACCCGACCGCGTATAGGGAAATCCTGACCGGCGCCAGCCGTAAAGCCGCGCTGCAGGGACAGCCTTCCGGACTCACAGCCTCTGAGATGAAGCCAAACCAGTTCGATGCGCTCATGGCGCTCATGGAAGAGTACGCGCGCAACCTGCCGGACGACCTAGCCGAGGATCGCATCGCGCAGATTAACAACGCCGGCAGAACTATCCACTTCGTCTGGAGTGGAGGTACCAATCGCGGTGACCCGCATTACTATCGCGTCCAGACACCCTCATTTCTGATCGAGATGGATGACACACAGGACGACGCCAACCACATCCACTCCGTATGGCGCGACTCTACCGGCGACTTCGGCGCGGATCTGCTTCGGCAACACTATCAAGCGAGCCATTGATGAAAATCGTGATTGGCTCGTGGATAAGATAGGATCCGTTCATGAGTCCTTAGGACGCCAACGGTGTTCTTCACTCCCAGAAACTGTCATCCCTCGCGCCGCCGCGCAGCCCGTAATCTCACTCTGAGTAGTGCGGCTCGGGGGATCTGCTGTTGGCTGTCACATAGTGAGCCGAAAGCATATCCCCCGCGCAAACAACGCGCGAGGAACGACCGTCTCAAAATAGGATTCGTTCGAGACCATTAAATGATTGCGTCGGAGATCACGGCCAGAGTACGCCCGTCGCCTATAATCTGCGCCGGAGCTAATGAATGTCTGAATCTCGCCGACAGTTCCTGATTAATACAGCCCTCGCCTACTTCGGAGCCACCGTTCTACCTTCTGCGTTTGCCCAACAAGAACCGCCGCCGGGAATGCCTCCCGCGTTCGGCACTGCTCCGCCCGTAGGACCGGAGGTCTCGGCTAACACGTTCGCCGAGGCCGAAAAGCTGATGCAAGTCCAGCTCACGACTGCCGAGCGGGAACAGGCAGCGGGAAACTGGCGCCGGGCAATGGCGCCCTTGTACGAGCGGCGTAACGGACCGCGCAAGATCGAGCTGGAGCCGACGCTCGCTCCCTATTCGCACTGGAATCCAGTCCTGCCGGGCCAAGCGCCCGCGCCTCAACGAGATCAATTCGTGCGCAGCAACACCGATCCCGGGCAAGTCCCATCTCGGGAGGAAGACATTGCCTTTGCTTCGCTAACTAATCTTTCTCGCTGGATCGAGCGTCGCCAACTCACCTCCGAGCGGCTCACACAGATGTACCTCTCGCGCCTGCGAAAATTCGATCCGAAGTTGCGGTGCGTCATCACCCTCACTCCCGAATTGGCACTCAAGCAGGCAAAGCAAGCCGACCAGGAGATCGCCTCGGGCCGGTATCGCGGCCCTCTACACGGCATCCCGTGGGGCGCGAAAGATCTTCTCGATACTGCCGGAATCCCGACAACTTATGGCGCCGAGCCCTTTCGGAACCGCGTACCCAGCGAGGATGCAGTAGTAACGAAGCGGCTCCACGAAGCTGGCGCAGTTCTGGTTGCGAAGTTGAGTCTAGGTGCGTTGGCGCTGAACGACATCTGGTTCGGCGGACAAACGATGAATCCATGGCTTCTCGAAGAAGGATCGTCTGGTTCGAGTGCCGGTCCGGGTGCGGCCGTTGCCGCTGGGCTGGTTGGGTTCGCGATCGGAAGCGAGACCGGAGGAAGCATAGTTTCTCCGAGCACACGCTGTGGAATCACTGGACTTCGTCCAACCTACGGGCGGGTGCCGCGCAGGGGTGCGATGACTCTGTGCTGGTCGCTCGACAAGCTCGGTCCCATGACCCGCCGCGTTGAAGACGCGATCCTTGTGCTCCATGCCATTTCGGGACCAGATCCCGGTGACCTCTCAAGCGTTGCCAGTAAGCTCGACTTCGACGCGAATGCTCCTGCCGCCGGAATGCGCGTCGGCTATTTCCCTGCCTGGATGAAGGAGAATCCAGCCACCGACGTAGACCGCGCCGCCCTCGCAGCAGTCAGCAAGGCCGGAATGGTTCCGGTTGAAGTGGAGCTTCCCGACTGGCCCTACGATTCTTTGAACGTCATCCTCTTTGCCGAAGCCGCAGCCGCCTTCGAAGACCTGACGCTCAGCCGCAAGCTCAACGAACTCAAAGTGCAGGTGCCGGACGCGTGGCCAAATACCTTCCGACAGTCCCGATTCCTGTCGGCGGTAGACTTCGTGCAGTGCGACCGCTTCCGGCGCAAGGTCGCAGCCGAGATGGCGCGGCTCTTCTCGAAGGTGGATGTGTTGCTGGTTCCATCGTTACGCGACGAAACGCTTACCATCACTAACTTCACCGGGCACCCGTCGCTCACACTGCGCGCAGGATTCTTCGAGGTATCGCAAGCGCGCAGCGACTGGGCCCCCGATCCGGCGCATCCTCTGCCAAAGTTCTCACCGCCGCGCCGCGTCCCCCATGGCGTAACCCTAATTGGGAAGTTGTTCGACGAAGGCACGCTGACCCGCGCGGGACTCGCGCTGGAGCGCACACTGGCCGTGTCGAATGAAAAGCCGCCGGGCTTTTGAGGGCCAAAAAACCTTTTTCAGCACGGAGCACGGAGTGCACAGAGGGGACGGAACGAACGAATGCGGGCTTCTCGTAGGAATTCGAAATTCTTCGCGTGCTTGTTGCTCATCGGCCTGGCGCTCGCCGCGACTCAGAGCGCTTATCAGGAACGCTATCGTCCGCAGGTACACTTCTCTCCCCGGGAGCATTGGACGAACGATCCCAACGGCCTTGTCTACTTCCACGGTGAGTACCACCTCTTCTTTCAGTACAACCCCTTCGGCGATCAGTGGGGACACATGAGTTGGGGACACGCCGTCAGCCGCGACTTGCTTCATTGGCGCGAGCTTCCTGTGGCCATTCCTGAAATGGGTAGCGAGATGGTCTTCACGGGCAGCGTTGTAGTCGATGTCAAGAACACTAGCGGCTTCTGTTCTTCAGGCAAGCCATGCCTGGTAGCCGTCTACACGGGGCACCTAACCGGGTCGGGCGAAGTACGGCAGACTCAGAACCTCGCATACAGCCTCGACGATGGCAGAACATGGACACGATACACGCAAAATCCAGTCTTAGATCTGCAAATGACCGACTTCCGCGATCCCAGCGTCTCCTGGGATGACAAGGAAAGTCATTGGGTCATGGCGGTTTCTCTGCCCAAGGAGCACAAGGTTCGCTTTTATGCCTCTCCCGATTTGAAACGGTGGACGCCGTTAAGCGACTTCGGTCCTGCCGGGGATATAGACGGCGACTGGGAGTGCCCAGATCTCGTTCGCGTTCCTAACGAGAGTGGATCCGAGCATGCCTGGGTGCTGAAGATCGGACTGAATCCGGGGGCACCACAAGGCGGTTCCGGCGAACAATATTTTCTAGGTAGCTTCGACGGAAAAAGTTTTCTCCCGTTTCCTCCTGCTTCAAGCCGACAGCCGAGCGCCGAGAGCCGAAAGCCTCCTTCCCGGTGGACCAACTACGGAAAAGACGACTACTGCGCGATCAGCTTCAACGGCCTGCCGCCCGGCGAGAAGCCCGTCCTGATCGGCTGGATGAACAACTGGCAATACGCCTCAAAACTGCCAACATCGCCTTGGCGAGGACAGATGAGCATTCCCCGCCGGCTGTCAGTCGTAAGAAACGAGGCAGGCCTCACCCTGAGACAGGAGCCAATAACGGCACCGCTCCGCGCAGGGCAAAAACCGATCCGGCTAACGAAGGACAACGAGATAAGCGGCGTCCTCGAACCGCCGTTTGAACTGGAGTTGCAATTCGGAAATCCCTCCGAGCAGGCCTTCGGGATACGTCTGTATACACACAAGGACCATTGGACGGAGGTCGGCTTTGATCGTACAAAGCGAGAGTTTTACACGGATCGCTTACGTTCGGGCACGGCGATTACTCCAGACTTTCCGATGAGAACAATAGCCCCGCTCGCCGAGAACCACGCTTATTATCTAAGGGTGATCGTGGACCGCTCATCCGTGGAAGTGTTCGCCCAGAACGGAACAATTGCCATGACGAACCTTATCTTTCCTGAATCAAGTAGCAACCGGCTCAGGATCTTCTCGGCAAGTGGGAAGCCGGTGGCGGTCACGGGCGACATCTGGAAGCTGCGTTCGATCTGGAAATGATTATGCAACCAGAGCAGCCAATTAAGCGTCTTAACTGCTCATGTTGGACGTGTTGGAAACCCTTGTTATTGTGCTGGCTGCAGTTCTTGCCGTGGCATCTGCGATGCTCTCTCCGACTCTAAGACGACGAAACGGTTAGCCACCTTCAGCAGATCGTACCTTCGCCCCTACCGCCAAACAACTCCGCAGGAAATCGCCTGTCTGGGCGCCAGGTGCGCAAAGAACTAATACTTCTGACAGCTTTACGCAGCCTTCCGCCCTGCTCCACGTAACACCAAAACTGATTGGCAAACATTCACTCCGGTGCCGGTACCCCGCAATCAGTGAGAAGGGAGCAGTCATGAGGATCAGGAAAATCAGACGGGTTCTCGTTGTCTCGTTGCTGGCCGTCGCTCTGGCAAGTGCCAAGAATACCCCCGACCAGAAAAAGGAAAAGACGAGAAAGATGGCCTCGCAAACGCTGCAGGAGTTATATAAGCTCCAGCCCACCGCTCAGGGTGCCATCCAAAAGTCATCGGGATACGCCGTTTTTAACAATATGGGAACGAACCGGTTGCTGCTGAGCACCGCTCGAGGAGCAGGAATCGCCGTCGACTCCAAGACCAAGCAGGAAACCTTCATGAAGATGATCTCTGCCGGCGCCGGGCTGGGCGTAGGCGTAAAGGACTATCGCGTGATCTTCCGGTTCGAGAACAATAAAGCCCTGGCACACTTTCTTGACTCCGGCTGGTCAGGCTCAGCTCAAGCCGACGCTGCGGCCAAAGCAGGGAAGACTGGCTGAGCCTACTCAGGAGCGACCGAGGTCGCACCTGGCGTATGGGTTTATCAGATCACAAAGAATGGTCTGGCGCTCCAGGCAACCTTGCAGGGTACGAAGTACTATAAGGACGACGACTTAAACAAACAATAGGAACAGTTTTGTCTGTATCTCGCGATTAAAAAGCGTGACCACCCTCTCAGACGCGAAGCTCCTCGGGCTCAGGAGCACTTAGGTTTTGACGCAGGTTCGTTCCGGAACGATGGCGTGCCAACAGCGGCAGCACAAACAGTACGGCCATGATGGTCGTGATCATCCCTCCGACGACGACTCGCGCTAATGGCTGCTGCGCTTGAGCGCCGATTCCAGATGAGAGAGCAGCCGGAAGTAATCCGAGTCCAGCCGCAAGGCATGCCATCATCACTGGACGCATTTCCTCCAGGCAGCCCTCTTCGAGGCCGCCTTCCTCGCCGGACTCTAGTTGCGAACGGCGCACTCCGGAGAGAAAGACAACTGCGCCCAACGTAGCGACACCGATCAGTGACGTGAATCCGACTGCGGACGAAATGCTAAACGCAGTATGCGAAATCAGCAGTGACCAGACTCCGCCAGTCGCGGCGAATGGCAATGTCGCGAGCACGATGAGCGCGTCGCGCCAATTGTGGAATTGGATGAAAAGCAAGATGAGGATGGAAACGAGGCTGATGGGAACGATCAGGCTGAGTCGCTGTTGCTCTTTGCGAAGGCTGTCGAACTCGCCAGCCCACTCGTAGGAATATGCCGGGGGTAGCTGGACCTCACTTTGGATTCTGCTTTGCAGTTCCTCAATGGTACTGGCAAGGTCGCGTCCTCGCACGCTGAACTTTATGGGAATGTAACGTTTGTCGTTCTCGCGGTAGATCTCGAACGCTCCTTGCTTCAACCTGACGTCTGCAATTTGCCCTAACGGGACCACAGCGCCGCTCGGTGTAGGCAGCAGGATGTTCCTGATGCTGTCCGGCGTATCGCGGTATTGCGGTAAGTATCGAACCGTCATGTCGAAACGGCGGTCGCCCTGGATGATTTGCGTGACCGGACTACCGCCGATCGTCGCTTGAACTGCTGCGTTAAGATCCGCAGGGGTCACTCCGTAACGAGCGGCTTTGGTTCTGTCGATAGCAATGATCAGGTTCGGCTGACCATTTACGCGAAAGACGCCAATATCCTGCACTCCGCGCACGTGCGACATGACCCTGGCGATCTCACTTGCTTTGTCGGTGAGCACGTCGAAGTCTTCGCCAAACAACTTAAGTGAGTTCTCTCCTTTCACGCCCGACATCGCTTCCTCAACGTTGTCTTGAATGTTCTGCGAAAAATTGAAGTCAATGCCGGGGTAGATGGAGAAGCGCTTCTGCATTTGCTCAATGAGCTGTGCCTTGATAATTCCGTGTGGCCACTGCTTGGCCGGCAAGAGATCGACGGAGATCTCCACATTGTTGAAGCCACTCACGTCAGTACCGTCATCGGGACGGCCGATCTGAGAAATAGTTTGGACCACTTCGGGAAACGTGCGCAGGTCGTTCCGAAAACGTTCGGCAAGATCTGCGGCAGCGTCGAAGGAGATATCCTGCGGCAAGGTGGCGCGAATCCATAGATTTCCCTCTTCCAGCGCAGGCATGAATTCGCCGCCGACGAAAAGAAATGCAACGAGCGTCACTAGCAGGAATGCCACGGAAGCTACGAGGACAGGGCGTGGATGACGAAGCGTCCAGAGCAGGCCTTGGTCGTACCGTCGGCGCAACCACGCGCTGACTCGTGTCTCACGGTGTGTTTGCCCCACGGGCCGACTGCTCTCGAACGATGCCACAACCGGAGCGAACAGCAGCGCGAAGATCAACGCACCGGTGAGAGCGAATCCGTAAGTCACCGACATCGGGGAGAAGATCTTTCCGGGGACGCCGTGCATCGTGAAGAGCGGAATGAACGCCACCAGAATGATGATGGTCGAGAACAATACCGGACGCGACGACTGCGCAGTTGCACGCGCGATCAGGTGATTGGTTGACTCTCCTTCCAAACGCGAACCAAGCACGCGATAGATGCTCTCGAGCACCACAATGGAAGCGTCGACCAGAATGCCGAAATCGATGGCGCCGATGGAGATCAAATTCGCCGAGCGGCCTGTGAGTACCATGAGTCCGAAAGCAAACAAGATCGCCACCGGAATGGTGAGAGCAGTAATCAGGGTGAGGCGGATGTCTCCGAGCATCACCAGCAGAAGCGCTGTGACGAGAACCAGTCCTGTGAGCACGACGTGGCGAACGGTTGTAGTGGTTATGTGGATCAGCCTGGTCCGGTCGTACAGTTTTTTGATCTGCATGCCCTTTGGCAGCAAGCCGTTATTCAGTTGCTCGATGCGCTGATTTATCGCTTTCAACGCAGGCAACGACTCCTCACCGCGCTGGAGCAGTACGATGCCTTCGACCACATCTCTACTTTGGTCGACGCCGATTTTGCCAAGGCGCTGCTGATGTCCTTCGTGCACGGCGGCCACATCGCTCAGCAGTACAGGCACGCCATTGCGGGCGGTGATCACCACATTGCAAATGTCGTTCAAGTCGTGCAACAGGCCAATACCACGCACATTCACGCTCTGGCTGCCAAGTGTCAGGTAATTTCCGCCGGCATTTGCGTTGCTCGAGCTAACGGCAGCCAATACCTGTGGCAGAGTCACATTCATTGCCAGCAGCCGATTTGGATCGAGTTCCGCCTGGTATTGCTTCGTGGTTCCACCGAAGGTCGTAATGTCGATCACGCCCGGCACTTGCTTGAGTTCGCGACGAACCAGCCAATCCTGTGTGGCTTTCAGATCATTCAGTGTGTATCCCGGGCCGGTGAGTTCGTAGCGACTGATCTCGCCGACCGGCGACCATGGCGAAAGCTGTGGCTGAACATTGTTCGGCAGCGTGACCGTCTGCAGCCGGTTCAGGACCTCCTGGCGGTCGTGAAAATAATCGCTGTTGAAGTCGAAATAGAGCTTTACGTCGCTGAGTCCAAAAATGCTGATGGAACGCACATAGTCAAGCCGCGGCATTCCGTTCAACACGGTTTCGAGCGGCACTGTAATCTGTTGTTCCATCTCCTCGGCCGACCAGGCTGGATTCTGCGTGATGATCTCGACGAGAGGTGGTGACGGATCCGGATACGCCTCGATGTCGAGTTGCACGAATCCCCATATGCCAAGCGCGATCCACGCCACCAGGGCGATCACAACAAGTGAGCGATAGCGCAGAAGAGCGAGAACAACGCTTCTCATGAGCTCCCTGCTCCCTGATCGCGCAATAGCTCGGCACCGGAGACCACAATTGTTTCTCCAGGCTGCAGTCCCGCGCTTATTTCGGTGTTGTCGGGCTGTGAGGCAGCAATTCGGACATTTCGCTTTTCGTAAGAGCCGTCCGCTCTCTTTACCATCACGAATGTGTTGCCGCCGTCGTGAAGGATCGCTGTCGTTGGGATTGTTGTGACGTTCTGCCTGCGACCGGCAAGATGGATCGTGGCAAACATCTCCGGCTTCAGCTTGTGGTCGGAATTTGTCAGTACGACGCGAAGCTTCAGTGAACGCGTGTTCGGATCAAGGACATCAGAAATGTTGGAAATCGTTCCTTTCCGCTCCCGATCTGGGAAGGCAGCGAAGCTGAGCCGGGCAGGAGTGCCTCGATTGACGAGCGACAGATCTTTTTCGTAGACATCGCCTACGACCCACACGGAACTCAGATCAGCGACGGTGGCAATCGAATTCGCATTGTCGAGCGACTTCGAAAGCTCTCCGTTGGCTGCTCCGATCTCGAGCACGACGCCCGCGCGAGGTGCTCGCACCGGCACTTGATCAGACGAAGACGAGCTGGGTACGCCCAACAAATCTAGCCGCTGTTGAGCGCGTGCTAGATCGCTCCGCGCGGCCTCGGCTTGTGCGTGGATGTCCTCGTAATCCTTTTTCGACATCGCCTCATGCTCCAGAAGCAGCTCAGCCCGCTTCTCCGCCTGAGCGGTGCGTGCCGCTTCAATACCGGCCTTCTGGTAATCAGAGCGAGCACCGGCTGCATCGCTACTCTCCAGCATTGCAATTGTTTGCCCTTTGCTTACCGAATCACCTGGATGAACACTCAATTCAACCACCCTGCCACTCAACGGCGGGTAAATGCGTACGATCCGCCCAGGATCAGCTTGTACCTTTGCGGGAATTGCGAGTTCGTCCTGCAGAGTCTCGGCGCTGACAGTAGCCAGTTGAATGGGACTTTTCTGTTGGCCTGGATCATTCCCACTCTGGGCGCGTGATTTGTTGCAAGCCACAAATGTCCCCGCCAGCAAGAGCATCAAGATAGTCTTCGGAACCAGCAGCAATACCGTCATTGGCAATTTCGTGTTGGAACGCTTGTTTGAAGTCAGTTCTTCTTTCATTGCAAATCTCTCCCGACCGCCTGATCGAGTTGCCACAGGCTAAGTTGGTAATTGGCGCGTGCTTGGTTGTAGGAGGTGGCCGCCTGGCGTACCGTACGCTCGGCGTCGAGTAACTCCAGCAACGTGGCCGCGCCGTGTTGATAGCTGAATTCCACAATGTCGCGAACTTTCCGTACTTGCTGCAGGTTTTCATCGCTGAAAAGTGCTACCGACCTCTTCGCCGAGATATATGCCTGGTAAGCCTTCTCGACGTCGGTATTGACTTGAATTTCGGCTTGTCGAAGTTGCGCCTCAGCAGCGGCACGCAGGGCAACCGCCTGCTCCATACCCGCCCTGCCGTTGTTGTAGAGAAGTAGAGGTATTTGAGTCACTATTCCGAGACTGTCGTCGTTGCCAACGCGCTGATATTCCGTGGCAACAGTCAAGTCACGCGAACGTTGAGCTTGTGCCAGACGCACACCGTAGTCCGCAGCTTCCAGGTTCGCCTTCGCGATCTTCAGATCGGGACGTTCTGCGTAAGCAAGCTCTCTGATCTGGTCGGCAGTCTGGGCAACTGGGACATCGATGAAATCTCCCACTACGAGCAGCGATGCCGATTCAAAGGGATCGGCCTTGTCTTCGCGCAAGGCAACGGACCGCGTATTCGCGTTTACGACATCCTGAGCCCGCGCGCTGAGCACATTGAGGACATCGCGAGTGGCCTGCTCGTAGCTGTTCTGAGCGTCGATGACCGCCTGCTGAAACTGAAGCCGCCCTGCCTGCAAGCGATGGAGTTCGATTCCAGGAAGATCGCCTGCCTTTACTCGCTCTAAAGTAAGACCCTCGGTCTTCCCATATTGGGCATCGATTTCAACAGCCAGACGCAGGTTGTCGCGCGCGAGCACAGCGTTGCCGAATGCCTGACGCAGTGCGAAGAGCTGATTGCGCAAGACATCCTGCACCTGGGCGTTGATGGCGTTGACCTGCGCGTCGGCTTGGTGGATGCGGAGTTCACGCTTGCCACCGCGTTCGAACAGTTTGCTGAATTGCGCTGTGTAGGTGGGATTTGCGCCTGCATCCCCGTTAGTAGCAAAGAATCGCGGCACACTTCCCCGAATGTTTGACTGGAAAGGAATCTGCTCCATCCCCAGCTGAAGCTGAGGGTTCGGCTTATATCCCGCTATCCAGCGCGCAGCCTGAGTTGCCTGGAGTTGGGAACGGCCTGCTGACAGTGGAAGACTACGCGACATCAGCAGCTGCTCCGCTTCGAACAAGCTGAGCATTCGCGGAACAGCGGTCGCCGACGAGGGTGCCATCGCGGCCTGTTGTGCGGTCGCGCAGACCGTGTGAAGAACGAATAGAAATAGAGGAAGGCGTGAAGCTATAGGCCTCATGGACACTCACTGAAGGTGCGGTATTAACAGAGTTTGTGAAACGATGAGGAAGCGATTAGACGAGTTGCGGCGGAGGACGTTTGTCGATTGAAGGAGCCCAGAAGTGCTCGTGCAGCACTGGCGGAACTGAAGTGAAATTACGAATGGCCGCGCGAGCTGGCGGCTGAAGCGATAAGAGTGCTACAGGCAGGATGGATGCAAGCTCGCATGCTGCCCACACGTCGCGCGCCTTCAGAACATCCTGTAGCCGGTTCGCTTCGGCCAATCCAGGAACTTGTGACAGATCGTCGCTGATCGAAATCACTGGAAACAGGAGAGCGAGCAGGCAAACGACAATCCCGACTCCGCGCCACATGGTGGGAGCTGCCTCTGACGATGACGTGCGACGCCAACTCGCCCAGGCAAAGAGCGCAATCGTTGATACAGCAATCCAGACGAGATTGAACAGTAATTCCACGACTACTTATCAGATTAAAGCAAATCGCGAAATGTGTGTACATACCAGCAACACTAAAATGCTTGTTTGAAAAAGTGGTCGGCGCCGCAGGATGTGTGTGGCTTCCGTGCGAAGAGTAGAAAGCCGTATGAAAGAAGAAGAGGCGATGGCGTCCAGTCAGAAAGTGCTGGTGACGGCAGTGGGCCGGCAAAGGACCCTAGGATCTGTACTGCCAAACACTGAAGTCACGCGAAGCACGGGTCTGCTCGGTTGCAGCTACGATTCTTAAGAAGAAATTTGGTGCCGAAGAAGGGATTCAACATGGCCGATTTTTGCAAGTTATAGCAAAATCGGGAGTTGTAACGATTCTTCAGTGTTCATGCGGGTTTGAGCGATTTTCTCTGGTTTCCCTGGTTGCCGCTAGTTTCTCTTATTTGCCTCAATTCCGTGAAAAACGGTATCACTGGTATCACTTGGAAAGGTCGGTCAGGTTTCTCCGCCGCCTGGTCTCTCAAGATCACGTCGGATGAAAAGTCCATCCCAGCCGCTCGTCACAGCCTTTCAAAGACAGCAGCAGGCACCAGAGAACTATAATCGAGTATGTCTGTCCTGCCGAGAATCATCTTCGATACAACCGCCATTAATGCGCTTGAAGATGGAGGCTCTGATTCGGAAGCCCTCATGCAGGCGCTGCTGTGTGGCTGTGACGTAACGCATCAGGAGGTTTCCATTCCGCGCCTCCGAACTTTGTCCCTGCGAATCAGTATGCGCAGTTTTTCTTGCTCGCCAAACAGGGCGTTCGTCTTGTCATAGTTGCTCAGAGCGAGCCTCCTCCGCTCTTTCACTTTCCCCATGTTCCAAACAGGAACGCACCTGTTTTCACTCTGCCTGCAACTCCCGATGCAGGATATCTAACAAAGCGGCTTGGACTTTGATGTCGTCGTTCACGGTCACAATTGTAACGCTGTAGAATCGGCGGCATGGCCGATGCACAGAACCTGAAAGAGCCTTTCCAGCAACCCGACAAACCGAGCCTCTCCAAGCAGGCATGGCACCAAGTAGGCCGCGATTCAATGTTAGATGAGCTGTTGCGCGACATTCGCACTGAGAAGATACTCGACGGCAATCACATCCCAGAGGTTGTGATTGGGCTCACTCAAAAGCGCCAAGCTGAGGTCTGCAAGCTTCAGGCAGCTACGAAACGCCTCGGTGTAAAGGATATTGCAGCCGCGATGACCTTACATGAAGCATCGGCGCAGATGTAGATTCTGGATGAATGGCGTGTACGCCTTACGGTCGCACCACTGCGGCTACGCGGGTTTGGTCTCCCGAAACGACACAAGCTCCCATTCCCCATCAGGCACCGATGTCTGATGACGCAGGATATAGAGGTTGCCGTCGTCGGCCCGGAGTTTGAAGAACACGTGTTCAGGACCGTGCCACTGATCTAGCACTTCTTCCACGAAATACTCGCGGTCGTTCAGTTGAAAGCGCAGAGGTCTCTCGCTTGCCCTGTGTCCGGCGTAACACTGAACGTGCAGCTTCATGGTTGAGTGTAAGCTGACACATCGAATGACGCGGCCTATCCGCACACGATATGGTAAAGACGGTACGGCGAATCGAAGCAACGTTGATCGCAGCCGGAGAGGACACGCTCGCAGTCGTTTATGCTGCGCGATCTCTGACATCGGCTGAGGTTGAGGACCTGGCGCAGTGTGCACAGCAGAAAAACCGACCGCTGACCTCGACTCCGTGCCCGATTACTTTGCACTTACAGTGTTCACAAATGGGAGCGATGGCTTGAATCGCGCATTCGAGGCTATCGAAAGTATGCCGTGCACCGGCTGCTATTAGCTCGAAACTCTTGTCATACTCATTACCACAAACCTCGCACTGTGCCATATAGCACCTCCTTCGCATGGCCATCTTGAACCGAAAACAGCCAAATTGTGTAGCCATTGGCACGCGAAATGTTAGCTCGTTTAACGCTGCTGTCCAATCACAATTTATGCGGCGATTCAGGCACGTTCGGTAGCGTTCGAAACGGTCGGAAACCGAATACCTGCTAACAATCCGAGAACGGCAATCGCAAGCAGTAAATGACCGGCAAAGAAATTTCCAAGAAAGGTGTAGAGCAGAACCGCCGTGGACGCCGGTATCAGGGCAACCAACATAACGATGGGACGTGTCGTTGTCGATGACCGTGCCGCGAGCACTCCGTAGATTACCGCGACAATGAACAGAGTTGCTGAATCCGAAAGCCACAATGCCTTGGAGCTACCGGCGTAGAAGTGCGGCAAGTTGGAGCTTCCAAACACCGTTTGCGCCTTTCCAAAGGCGGCGGCATGGATCGCTCCACCCAGCGCCGAAAGGAAAGATGAAAAAGCAAGAAGGAACCTTGGAGTCCGTGTGACCATGAGGTGCTCCCTTCGAACTTTAAGACGTTCGAAGAGCGCACGATTCGACACTGCCTCTCCCAATTGGCATTAAGGCACGGAATTCCGATGACGAAGGATATAAAGGTTGTCGTCGTCGGCCCAAACTTGGCACAGGGGTGCAGAGGTGTTCGAGCAGTATTCAGATAGAGCACGAGCAATCGTGTTCGTAGCACGCTACAGGTCAGGAAAAGATGGCGCGGCAGCTATGGATACCGACCATCTAATTGAAGCAATCATTTTCGAAGACCAAGGGAAACTCGCGGATGCTCTGGATAAGGAGAACTTGTTGTCGCCCATTTTTGAACCGAAGCCTCACTTCTTCTCGGAGCAGTTCGCATCAGAGCTTTTGATGAAGATTCAGCAGATGCTTCCACATCAAGACCCAATTCCCACATCTGTAGATATGCCTGTATCTGCCGATCTTGCGAGGACGTTCGAGGTTGCGAAGACTTTAATGGAGGACTTGAATCACAGACAAGTCGAGCCGTTGCATTTGTTGGCAGCAGCGCTATCGGAACAATCCGAGGCAGCTAAATTTCTGAGCGCTGTTGGGGTGACCAGCGAACACGTACTTACAGCTCTCAAAGCGGATCTAAGCAAACCCTGATCGCAGCCGGGGAGCAATGGTGTACGGTCGAGTTGAGCGACGGTACACGGTGCGGTTCAGAATCGGAGCACTCGAAGCTCACGAACGGAGCATAGTCACGATGAGCATCTTTGCCCTTTTTTATTCGTGGCGCAATTCGGCTTATCGTTTCCATGACCTTGGTGCTACAGTTCCAGCAACTTTCCCCTTCATTGGGGCGGTCTGTCATGCCAAAGAGCGCCCAAAAGTGCGAGGCGCGACTCACGCGGTCTATTGCCAACGAAGGCGATGACGGCGAACGTGGATTGTGGATTGACTACGACCTGCTACGGAAACATCGACGCAACACGCACACCATCATCCATGACTCAATGGTGGCCACCAATAATCGTTATCTGGAATTGGCCGACCTCGCACTAGGAAACAAGAAGACGAAGAAGAAATAGAAAGCGGCGGCTTCGGAGTAGCGCGGTCGTGATAGGTCGGAATGGGTAAGAATCGCGATCTGCGGTTCAGAGTTGTTCCTCTGTTATGTGTCGCTGCTCATTTCTTCTTCTGAGCTTTCATCTTGCGGAACGTGCATCTGAAACATCCTTCGGCCAAGTCCATGCGTACCAGACGATAAGTACCGTCAGCGCGATTTCTATTAGTCCGAAAATGATGTAGAAGCTCCAACCACCCCTGATCGCCAAAATCATGATCACCGTGTATACCGCGCCGAAGACGATATTCATCCAGCGATTCACTCCCACCGGCAGGACGAGTGACAAAAATGGCATCAGACTTGGGATCACCATGACCGCAGACATGCCCAGCAAAAGTCCTTGAGAAATACTGCCGAGAGGCGAGCTTCCAGCGATCATCTTCTGCAATTTCCCTGGCTGATAAAGCTCGAAATAGTCCCCGTAGATGTAAAAGAACATCAGGGAACTCCACAACGCGAAAAGCTTGAATCTCACGTGGACCTGGATGCCTCGAATGCCACGGCGTTCCTCTTATCGATCAACGCGATCTTCAAATCTCCAAGAAAATCTTTGGATCACTTCTTCTTGCCCTGAGCCTTCACTCTCGCCCATCGTGCACGCTGTGCGGCTGCGATCCGTGCTCGTGCCGCTGCACTCATCGTCCGAGGGCCTCTTCCTCGGCCCGTTGCTTTTCCTGGGCCTGTGCCGTTCAGGAACGCCTTGGCCTGCTGGAGCCTGCTGATCTGCTCATCTATAGATCGGATTACTTGATCGACGCTCATGGCCAGACATTGTAGCAAGGGCATTATTAGCGCGAATTACGCGGTCAATAGAGCTGGAAATTCAGTTCAACGTCCACGTTAAACAGATACCCACGACCGTCCCTCATAGCCGGATGAGAATTAGGTGTCAATGCTCTGCCTGTTCCACGCGCAAAGTCACTCAAATCCCGAAACAAAGTGTTCAATAGTGGCAATCCAAGACACTTATCTACGCCAGCACCCAGTACGAAAAGGACATCCGTTCCCGCTCTGGTATCGAGTTGGCGTACCCGCGCCATTTGCTTTCGCATAAGTCGATTAGTAGCGCCAGTTTGGGAACTCGGTCAAGAAAGTTTAGACTTGTTACGAAAACGGGACAAATCAGAACGCAGGCTCGGAGACACTTGAGCGCTTCCTCAATCATTTGGAACCAAGGCAAGGCGCGATGCGTAGAGGGTAGTAGCATACATCCTCTCCAAAGGAGCGTTTCTACCAATTGAAAACATCGCTTCGCCTGCCCCTGTTCCTTCTTTTGGCCCTATCTACCTTGCCGTCCAATGCTCAATCCAACGCACAGCCCGACCCTCTGTTCAAGACGATACAGTCCTTAGATACGAAGCTCTTTGATGCTTATAACCATTGCGATCTGACGACGTTGGGTGCAATGGTTTCTGACGACCTTGAGTTTTATCACGATCAAACCGGGCTATCAGTGGGCAAAGCACCGTTTCTCGCTGCTATTAAGCAGAACATCTGCGGAAAGGTGGAGCGGACGCTTCTGCCGGAGACTCTAGAGGTCTACCCGCTGAAAGGATACGGAGCGATAGAGATCGGTGTACATCGCTTCCACCATCCTGGAGATGCGGAGAATGTGGGGGACGCCAGGTTTGTGACGCTGTGGCAGAACAGAAATGGCCTATGGAAGGTGACACGCGTCATCAGCTACGACCACAATCATGGATTGCTGGCGAAGTAAGGGCTTGGCGCAGGAGCAGTTGCCTACTGCACCAACTCAGAACCACGACTGAACACGTTCGTCAGCTCCATGACGACGCTCTCTGGTGCAGCGTTCTTCGTTACCCTAACGGAGCTGCGGCCTGGGCGGCAGAGGATCGTGAATGCTCTTCGGCGGAGGCGGTAGGGGTGGAGGCGGCCCACCAGAGTTCGCCGGAAACTGTGGAGTTTCTGCCGTAGCCATAAAAATACTTGGTGATTGGCCGAACAGGATTTGGAGCCGCCGATTCATTTCGCGACCATAGGGCATACCTTCAAGTTCTGCTCGCGGCATGTGTACTGCTATGAGACTATCGCGTGGACCTAAATACAAAAGCGCATCCGCAGCATCCTTCAGCTTGAGCGGATTGGGTCCCGCAGGCATAGTTCCACCGCTTAGGACAGGCATTGCAGCCAAATCTCCTACCCATGTTCCCTGCAACGGGATAATCGCCGGAGTTTTCCAAGTATCGAACCTCTTATCAACGTCGTTGTAACCGCCTATGACGTGGTGCCGAATAACACTACAATGGTACTGGCTCCGGCAACTCGGAGTTCCTTCTCGATGTATCCAGGTCGTCCTTCGGTTGAACGCTGAAAGTGCGGCCAGCCTTCGATCAACAACGCTCGATGATGTTTTGCGATCACTTCGTCTTCTACGACACTTGCATAAAACTGATCCCGGTTGGCGAGGTACGGCCCCACATCTTCACGGCTTTGGACTTTATCCCAATCGACATACGGATCGCCAAGTACAATCCGGAGCTGATGTTTTCCTTTGTGCTGGCGATTAACTTGCCGCACAGTTGCATACAAGGAAGGATAGACCGGCGAAACTGGACCAAGCGACATCGTGTTCCGCCATGCCTTTTGGACTTCTTGCATGGGAACATCTTCACCGGCGATGTAGCGATCCACGCTCTTTTGGTACAGGGAATTCCCGTACTCCACGACAATGTCGTTTACTTTGTCTGCGAACTGTGGCGAAGCGACTAGGGAACGGAGACTCCTGTTTGTTTGCGTTGGCTTCTCCGAACATCACGATGGAGTGAGAGTCGAACGCTTGAATAATTGCTTGCGTGGCGTCTTGGGGCTGAGGAGAGTCCTTTGCGCCAGCGGTCAACAACAACAGGCTAAAGAGGCAGGCGAACGTCATACGCGCTCCTCTCAACTCTTGGACACTGGAGAGCGCAAGTTTGTTCCTGGCGTTATTGCACCAACTCCGGCCCTTTCCTGAACAGGTTTGTCAGACTGCATGGCGACGCTGTCCGGTTTGGCAGCCAGGACTTCGGGGGAGCTAAGTGTTGCATAGCCCAGGCGCTGGAATCAAATCTCGATCTCACCTTCAGGCAACCGATTCCAACCGTCCCGATTCGGGCAAGCTCTCTGCACTCGCTGACCGTCAGTCCGAACTCGAATCGGCGCTTGTTCATGAGCGCCACTGCACACAGAATTCTGCCGAGCGCATCCTGACCCGGTGAATCCGATTCGGAAAATGCGTACTGCTAGGCCGCGTCGTCGGTCGAGTGCCGGTGCTCCAAGGAATCGTTGGAGAAGTTCGCGAACCGAAGCCACTTGCTCATTTCTGGCGTCATGTCACTCCCAAACGCCTGCCTGAACGTCTCCTGGAACTGCTCAAAGGACTTCTGCGGCTCTCCATTTATTCTGACCTGCATGGAAAGCTCAATCGCGGACGGAAAGATACTGCAAAAAGCACGAATGCGAACAGAAAAAAGTTCGTTAAATCTTCGGAGGGTTGAAGCCGCCCACATTCATTCCAAGCAGCGAAGAGGTACGTATTAATACGGAGAATGGACAGGAGGCCGCTTCAAGCTTCGTTTTGGATATTTGAAGTAAACAGGGCAAATGTGAATGCGCTCAAGAATGCGCAGAACTTCGGAACGGGGGCTTGCTGCGATGAGCAGACCACAACCGGGGCAGTAGGAGTCGATCAGCTTTGCGTTATGTGGGTTGGCGGTCAAGACCGAAAGCTTCGAAAACATAATCCGCACTAGTGAATTGCAAGTGACAGTGTGGCGGAATCTGACTGGTCATTTCTAACTTCACCAATCACGCCATACCTGCGCACAACAGCATACGTAATGTCCTCTAACTGCCCCAGGACCCCTTCCCTGGGGTGTTGGCGTCGGTCGATTGAGATTGTCTGCGCAGCCATTTTGTTCCTCCCTTACTCGGCAATTACTCAGCGACACTGCGGACAGGAACACATCACGAGATGCAGGATTTTTTTGCTACTGCCGAAGGCTGGTTTGCAGGTACCACATTTGTGGTAAGCCATCCCAACCCACATCCACGTTTCGTGCCGAGGATTCACCGAAACTTTCACCGGGGTTTACGAGTCTGATCTAGTAGGTTCTCTGCTTTCAATCTGGCTGTAGGAGTCAAACGACCTCGGAGCCGATCCGCTGCGCGATACGACGAACAGCAGGGCAACAGAACACTGTTCGGGACCGCAGGAGGCGTCCTATGGCACAGCTCATTGAGTATTACGTTCCAGATAAGTTCAAGAAAAAAGTGAAATGGGTTCCACTGCAAGACCGAGGAAAGTTGATCAATTTCCCGGTGGATGAGAAGAAGTCCGCCTAGACTTCAGATTGGCTCGTCGAGTGTCGTTCCGTCTTCGGTCAACTCTTATCGCGCTTGCAGCGACTTGCGTATCGCCATTCCACCAGAAACGCGATTCCGACTCCGACTAGAGTCAACGACCACACCACAGCAGAACTGATGTGAGTCACCTGCATATCTGAGAGCAGGAACATGACACCTGCGATTAGGAGTATCGGACCAGTAATGCCGCAGTGAAGGGTACGGTTCTGGAGCCAGTTGGCAACGCATCCGACTGCCATCGCCAACAAGATCGTTTGTGCTGAGTCCGCATGGAGAGGATGCCAATAGACGCCTATGAGGCTGAACACGCCCCAAGCCGCAAGGGAAACAATGAACCAGTACCACATCGTGGCCGGGGAGCTACAGCAGATTTGGCGGTGCGCGGTCACGGCCTTCGCCAGCCGATGTTAAGTCTCGTCGCGTCAACGTCCCAAAAAGGATGTGACGATTCAATGAGGGTGTCGCTTCCTTAGCTTGCGCGTTTCGGCTGCTTTTTATCTTGTTCGTCTAGCGTCTCTGCTGCGGCAGCGGTTTGGTGAATCCGCTTGATATTTCGCGCTCGGTCGCGAGCGATGAGTTCTTCCAAGTTGTAGCCACATGGGCCGTACTCGCGGAAGTTCGCGTGATCGAACAGCCTCTTTGCGCCGCAGTCAGTGCATACGCGGTACGAGTACTGCTCATTGTGCCGGACCGGCCAGCCCATGCGCGTATGCCAGCACCCGCGAAAAAGCACCGCAGTAACAGTTGCCAGCCCTGCCGCCGCAAACCCGAGCGGCCAAAGCCATCGAGGCACCTTCTTCCAATCCCTCATGTCTAGCCTTCTACAACTCCTATTGTAGATTCACCCGCTGCGGGTTTTGTTGGCTTTTGGGACTAAAGCTGTCCCAGAGAGCGGTTTTTCGCGGGGAGTATAGTCTCAGTCGTCCGCACAAACATCACCGCCCGTGGTTCAGCGTGTCGCTCTGAATCCCAAACCGCGTCCACGTTTCATCGAGCCGATGGAATGCAAGCGAATCCCAAAACTGCCGACGCACTTCATCCGTTGCGGATGGTGCGAGTCTGAATGTCAATCACAATCAGGTACTGGTGGGTGGGAACCGAGTCGGAAAGGAAGAGGCGGCTAGGAGAAACTGAACCGAGCAGGTCGATTCGGCAAGTCATAAACTGATACCGAGTCGAAGGAGTACTCAGAGATGTCAGTCAGTTTGAAGAAGTCAGCACTGATAGTCGCTGTTTTCTTAGCGTGTCGGTCTGGATACGCATGGCTGCAAAACGACGCAGTCGCTAAGCAGCTTGCTCGTGATGAACGCGACTTTCAGACGGCCGAAAACAGATGGATGCGCGTTCCGGTAGAGCTGCCTTCAAAGGGAGACCCGGTCTCGCAGGTAGATAGGCAAGCTCGTGACGACTACTGGGACAATCTCATCGGTGCATCTGAGCCGCTTTCCCAGCCCGGCGCACGGTCAAGATCCATGCCATTGGCAAATGCTGCTCCAGATTTGCCCGAATTCGGCGATCTCGATGACGGAGTTTGGGTCGTCGGCAAAATTGAAAACTACCGGACTCTTCTTTCTGCCAGCAAACGCTCTGTATACACCGAGCTTGATTTTCGCATTCAACATGTTTTCGGCCATCCGAATGTCCCGTCATTATCGGAGGGCTCGCAAATTGACATAGACCTTCCTGGAGGAACTATCGGGGCGCCCTGGGGTGCGACTATCTCTTATGAAGTTCATCCAGAGAAGTACTACTACCAGCCAGGCCACACTTACCTTATAGCTCTGGGATACCACCCGCACGGAAACTTCTATACAGGTGGACCATCCAACGCGGCAAAAAGATGGGATGTTACGGACGGAACCATAAGACCGGGTAATTCGCTTCAAGCCTATCGAGCTGCCAATAAAAAATCCGAAATTGATGGACTGCCGTTGAACGACGCAACTGCGTTGGTGGACAAGAAGTTCGACGAACTGAAAACTCGGCAGTAAGTCGTGATTTCGGCATTGCTGATTGTCATAATCTTTTTTAGTCGGAACCCAGGAAGAAGACTACGGAGGTCCGCAACGATGAGGATCTGCAGATTCGCCTTGATTGGAATTACGTTAGCTAGCTTCCTTTATTGGGAGACGCGACCTGCTCATTGCCAAACACAGATAACGAAGGAAAACGCCGCCAACGGCTGGCGCTATACGCCTTTAGATCCGGCAACACAACCTGACCCTGTGCGATCGAGTCTGCGCGAAACGAGAAATGCATTCTGGTCAAGTATTCTCGACACGCTCAACCCACGCGGTTCCTATGGATCAGCGCGAGCCCCTGGGCCGGTTACTTTGTCCCATCCGGAATTTCCCAAAGATCCAAGTGCTGTATGGGCAATCGGTGACTTTCAGGGCTATAGAGTGATTCCTATCGAGAATGGCAGAGGGGTATATACGGAAATTCAGCTCCTCGTCCAGTCGGTGATATCACCGGGGTCTTCGCCCATCTCGGCTGGCAGTGTGGTGGACATCGGAATGATTGGAGGAACAGTTATTGATGCAAATCATAAAGTGGTCACTTCTATGCTGGATCCTGAACGGTTTTCTTTACGGCCCGGACATTCATATTTGCTCGAACTGACCTACGACTCATCTGGCGATTTTTATACGGCCGGCAAGCGTTGGGATGTTACGAGCGGTAGCGTCGTACCTGATGATGCCATAGAGGTAGCTCGCGAGAAGGCCGGTAAATCGCATATTGCTGGCGTCCCCCGAGCAGAAGTGTTGCCACGCATGAAATCTATACTCGCCGCACAAGGGAAATGATATGTGGAATAGCAAGAAAGTATTTGCACTTTTAGGCCTTTCCATATCTTTGTCGGCGTTTGCGACGTGTCCAACATTAAGCCAGTTAACTATTAGTTATTCTGACGGAAGCACTAAACCTGCTATAGGATTGGCACAGGGCGCCACTCTGACAGTGTAAGTCGTCGGCAGTTTGTCTTCCTCGCATAGTGCACTAAACGCTGCGGCCACTAACAACGTAAGTTTAACTGGCTCGACTATCACCGCAAGTACGACGGATGTAAGCGGCCCACCCAGTAGCGACACTGGAACTACAAGTGCGCCAGCTTTGATAGTGCAGATAGTATCAAATGCGCAAATGAACGCCTTCGGAGGCGCTTGCCCTACGTCTCCGACGTGTACTTTCATAACGCGAGCGGACAGCAGCGGTCACACGATGACCGCCATGACATTTGTTAACAATGACACCGGGATATGGAATAGTTCTGTATTTGAACCAACTATCGCCCATGAGATGGGTCATGCACTCCTAGGTTTAAACGATTGTAGTGACTGTTCGAGTACAGAAATGAATCCATTGGTCACAGAATTGTCACCTTCAGGACCAACGATTTGTGATAGTCAAAAAGTGTTCACGGACACAGGCGGAGCATACGGCGTCGATCCCAACCACTTCCTCCCCCGCCGGCATCTTGTAGCCAGCCACCCACGTGTCAGAACTGGGATGCCGCCATATGTTATTGCCTTGATCCTGGGTGGGGAACCGGCTGCGGAACAGACTGCTTCTACAGTCCAATCCTGCTTAGTCTCGACGGTCGTTATGATCTGGTCGGGTCGGCCGATGGCGTCATGTTCGACATCGCGGCAGACGGCCAACCACTGAAAATCGGGTGGACAGCAGCGAACGCGCCGGTCGGCTTCCTGGCCCTCGACCGCAACGGGAACGGAAGGATCGACGACGGCATCGAGTTGTTCGGGAACCACACTCCAGCGGGATCGCAGACAGCCGGCAATGGCTTTCAAGCGCTGGCCTTCTATGATCGGCCGGAGAATGGCGGCAATGGCGACGGCTGGATCGACGCGAACGACGCGATATTTCCGCGGCTCCTGTTATGGATCGACGCCAATCACGACGGCATCTCGCAGCCGGACGAACTGTTTCCATTGTGGCGCTTCGGAATTACAAGAATTTCCGGGCACTATGCTGCCGAGATGCGGCGCGACCGCTACGGGAACCAGTTCCGTCTGCGCTCCACTTACATCATGAACGGGAACCCGCGCGTCGGCTACGACGTATATTTCGCGACGGAGTCGAGTAGTTTAACTCGTTCGGAGCGACTACCGAGCTTGCAGCCGACTTTAGTGTGGCCGGTACGCTGGAAGGCCGACTGGCGGAGCGCTGTCTTTTGCGCGCGCTGAACCGACACCTGGGGAAGGAGCGGTATCACCTACGGTAGCACGCAAACATAACTTATTGAAGGTAAAAGTAATGGTGCCGAAGAAGGGACTCGAACCCCCACACCCTTGCGAGTACATGGACCTGAACCATGCGCGTCTGCCAATTCCGCCACTTCGGCCTGGAAACGTTCATACCGCTCGGAATTCGCCTGTGGAATAACTCGCGAACCGCGGTTGGACGGACTGCTTACATATTGTCGCTGCTGCGGGATTTGCCTGTCAACGTGGGTAGAGACGCAGCATGCTGCGTCTCTACCAATTGAATTGCCTTGCTCAATTCGCGGTCACGTAAGCCACCTGCATGTATGCAGCACCTGACCCGTCCCACGCCTTTAGCGTGACGCGATGAGTTCCCACCGAGACGTTAATGTAGGTGTCCACCTGGCTTAGCGAGTTCCGGTAGATCAGGTTTCCGTCGAGGTAGATCTGCATGGCGACGATGCCAGAGGGGGAACTTGCGTAGCCTTGGACGTGCACCAACGTTGAAACATTGCTGTTCGGAGACGGAGATTGCATGACTACGGTCGCGCTAGGTTGAACAGCCACCGTCAGGGTGGCGGTGGCTGGTGCAGCAGTCGCAACCGCATCAGCGGCGTTGCCGGTGATCGTGTATGTCCCCGCATTGGCATAAGTGTGCGTTGCACTGGGGCCTGTGGACATCGTTGCGTCGCCCCAGTAGATGAAGGAACTGCCGATTGTGCCCGAAGTAGCTGTCAAGGTCGCCTGCACGCTGCCACCGGGAGTGATGCTCGAAGAGCTGAGCGATAGAGACGTAACCAACTTCGGAATCACATTCACCGTCACGCTCTGCTTGTAAGCATTGCCGAGCTTGTCCCAAAGCTTCACCACGACGAGGTGCGTGCCGGTGTTTGCCGGCACCGTGGTGTCGAACGAAGTGGCGTTCACTTGATATACCAGTGCGCCATCAAGATAGATCTGCATGGCGTCAACGCCGCTGGGTGCCGACCCGCCGGCAACCACGTGAATTGGAGCGTAGATTGTCGCACCGTTGACAGGCTGCGTTACGGTCAAACTCGCGGAAGGAGCTGGAGCGCTTACCGTAATTCCGGCAGTAGCTTGCGATGAGGCTCCAAGATTGCTCGTGGCGCTAGCCGTTACTGTGTAGTTCCCGGCTTGTGAATACGCGTGCGAAGCTGTGGGGCCGGCTGACGTCGTGCCATCTCCCCAGGCGATCTGCGAGCTTGCGATGGTTCCCGAAGTAGAACTCACAGTGGCGCTTACGTTCGCGCCCGTCGTTACCGACGACGGAGTCACCGAAAGCGACGCCGTGAACGGAGCCGATACGGTGACGTTAACAGTCTGCATGTAAGCTGCGCCGCGCTTGTCCCAAAGCTTGACTACCACGCGATGCGCTCCCGGATTCGCGGGTACAGTCGTATCGAATGAGGCGGCATTCGCCTGGAATACCAGAGTGCCATCGAGATAAATCTGCAGCGCGTCAACGCCACTTGGCGCCGTGCCACTGGCCACGACGTGAATCGGACTGGTGACCGTGCTGTTGTTAGCTGGCTGCGCGATCGTCACTGAGGCGGGCGCGGGAGCGCTTACGGATACGGTACCTGTAGCCTGGGCGGACATTCCAAGCGCGTCAGAAACGGTTGCCGTCACCGTGTAAGTCCCCGCATTCGCATATGTGTGCGATGCAGTCTGACCAGCCATCACTGTGCCGTCACCGAAGTCGATCGTAGAGCTAAGCGCACTGCCCTGCGGGTCAGTAGAGGAAGCAGTAGAAGCAGTCACTGCGACCGGCGCCGTTCCCGATCCGGGAGAGAGGGAAAGCTTGGCTACCGGAGGCTGCGGAGTCGGTGTGCCCGAGGTATAAGTTGCTGCCGCGGATATGTAATTCAGGATCGATGGCTTTCCTACCGCCTTCACGTAAACCGAGTAAGTGCCTGGATCGAATACAAACGACGCGAGATTTACCGTACGAGTGCCGGCAGGGAAGTCGCCAAGTGACATCAGACTCGTGCCATCGCTGCTGATGAATGCGGTGTAGTGGTCGATCGTGGTTTCGTCGCCGGTGATCGTCCAATTCAGTGCATCGCCAGTCACTGACGCCGTGATGCCGACGCAGTTATCGATACCGGTTTCGATCTCAGTGCCTTCTTCATAGTCGTTCCACGTGACAAGCTGGAACCATGCGAGCTGGTCAGCGGTTGACCACCAACTGTTTGCTTTTGCGAAGGTCGTAAGCCACGTTTGTCCGCACTGCTGCTGCATGTGGCGGTTTGCGGTCCACGATGCAAGCGTGTCGTCAAAGCCCTTGTAGCTGGCCCCTACGGGCAACTTTGCCGAGTATTGCTGAGCAGTCTGGTAGAAGCTGGAGAGGTAGCTGAGGCTCATCGGATCGCTCGCGGTCACATCGCCGGGCTGTACCCATGAGAATCCGCCGTCGGAATATGTTCGAGTGAATCCACCGTTATTCTGAAAAACGAATTTCAGATTCGAAGCCGTATTAGCACGAACGCGCGTCCAATCGATGCTGTAGCCCTCCACTCCGAAGTAGAGAATGACGGGACTGCCATTCCATCGAATGTAAGCGGGAGAGCTGATGAATGTCTGGGTGATGTAGTTAAGGTCGTTGATCAATGCGCCGGTGAGATCGCATCCGCTCGTATGAGCACAACTGCTGATGGCTCCGGCATCTTCCATGATCGCGAACTGGAATGCGCCGTTGCGTGACTGCGCTTCCTTCATCATCGCCAGACTGGTTGCGTTTTCTTGCGTAGCGTTTGGACCATACCAGTCGATGATTACGCCGGAAATGCCCCGGCTGATCATGTCGTTCACTTGCGCCTTCACCTGCGCGGGATCAGCCGAGTTGTACCCCACATTCATGTGATAGCTCACGCCAAACCAAGGCATGAAATGCGCGTAAATCGCAGTCGATGATCCGCCGTAGAGCAGGGAAGTAGTCGAAACCTTACTCACGTTGCCAGGTGCGGCATTGCCATTGCTCTGAGCCTGGAAAGTAGGTGCGGCGCTGGTATTGTTGCCTGTCTCGGCGGCCAAGGTTGTAGTTGGGGTGATCGGATTGCTGCCAAATGCCTGAACAACCGAGAAGAGAACGCAGAACAGCCCAATTCGCAAGCGCACCTGTGCCTCCAAAGGGGAAAATCAGAGGTCCTGCAAAGCGAGCCTCTGGAATTCAAACTGGCTGGAATTTGGGCTGAATCTTAGTCCCGAGGGGTTAGGAGATCGATTCCGGTTTACTTCCTAGTACCGAGGAGCTAAGTAACCTAGGGATTATTAGGTGCTGCAAGTCTGGTTCAGTAGGGGAAAAAATTAAAGGATTGAAAGCGCAGGACTTGGAATCCAAAGGGATGGCGCGCTTGTTAATGCCTCTAAGTAACCAGTACGAGTGTTACGTAAACAACTCAAATCATTGCCGCTGCTTCTAATAGGTGCAGGGAACTACAACCCGTCAACTTGGAAGGTTAAGATGTTTGCCCAGACCCAGATGGAACCGACTTCGAAAATCCCCTCCGACATCAGTACGGAACTGCGGCGGCTTGCTCATGACCTGAGCAATTCACTGGAAACCATCATGCAAGCGTCTTATCTGCTCAGCCAATCCAAACTGGATGAGACATCCAAGCGGTGGGCTGGGCTGATCGACAACGCTACTCGCGATGCCGCTCGCATTAATCGCGAAGTGAGGGAGATTCTGCGTTCGCGGAGCACGTAGTCTCTTCAGCTGCCCATCCCATTGAGACACAAGGTTCCGATTCAGGCTACTCGTGTGTTTTCGTCGCGCGCGAACCTTTGATCCCGAAGGAAATTAAGCGCATGGTGGTATCCCTCTAGAGTTCCCACATCCATGTAGACCTCGCCTGCGGATGTGGCGCGAACCACGTTTCCAGCAGCGATGTAGGCATTCATTAAGTGGCCCAGGTATTCATCCTGCCGGTGACGCGATTCCCACAGTAGTTTGAGATTGTCAAATGCCTCGCCGGTGCTCGTCACCGCGCCCCAAACCCAAAGTGAATGCGGACTGGAGCGCTTGACCTCGACTTCCTTCACGTATCCGAGTTCATCCGAAATTACTGCGTCAAACGCCGATGGATTCGTTACGGGGAACAAAAGGAGACCAACATCTGCCGCACCCTCGAGCAACGAGAGCGCCGGTCGATATCCGTTTTCAGGAAACCAGATCGTATCGGGGAGGCCGATAAGAATCCGTTCGTGATGAATCGCGAATGGGTGAGCACGAAATAGTGAATCACAAAGTCCCAGTGGTTTCTGCTGCAGCACGTAGAAGATTTCGGCGGCATAGTCACGTTCGGCGAAGTATCGGATCAAATCAGTTTTCTCCGCAGAGATCACCATGCAGATCTGGTCGGCGCCGGCGGCAATCATCCGCTCGACGAGATATTCGG
>Ga0126376_10000195_pt1 | contig 28498 bp, 30 predicted proteins | sample PanSoiMetPlot_15_FD_92760 | JGI IMG/M metagenome (GOLD analysis project Ga0126376, IMG submission 92760) | Tropical forest soil microbial communities from Panama - MetaG Plot_15 | ecosystem: Environmental > Terrestrial > Soil > Tropical forest > Bulk soil | place: Panama | collected 2016-02-17 | reverse complement strand
TGGCGGCAGCGCGTTCACGGTGACTCTACCCGCTGCTGCGCATGACCAGCCCAAGCCCGCGCCCGTAGTGCGTGAAATCCCGGACGTAACTCCTCCAAAGCAGAAACCGCCCGTGCCGACTGCGGTGAAGGGCAGGAGCATTCTGGTGCTCGATGACGAAGAGAGCATTCGGTCGCTGCTCGAAGAAGGCCTCGGCAACCACGGGCTACGCGTAGTCTGTGCGGCTTCAGCCGAAGAGGCTGCGAGACTCTCCGCCGCGGAAAATTTCGATGCGCTGCTTTGCGATTTGAATTTAGGGGCAGCGAGCGGCCTTACTGGTCACGAAGCCGCGGCGCAGGTAATTGCCGCTTCCGGCGCCAGCAAACCGCTGATTATTTTCATGACCGGAGAGCTTGCCGCAGGAGTTGGGCAACAGCCCGGATTTGAAGGCAGCGCATTCCTGCAAAAGCCTTTTCGCATTATTGACGTACTCGCGGTCCTCCGCGAAGCCTTCATGGCCGTCCCTTCTTCCAAGCCCTAGTCAGTAGCACAGGGACTCTTGCCTGCGCAGCCAGTCTTCAGACCCGCGCTTTTCTTGCGTTTTTATTCTCCTCTGCGGTGGTCGATATTCAGAGCTTGGGCTTGAATTCTCTCTGCGCTTCGGCGTCTCTGCGCGAGATTCTCCTACTTCTTTCCTTCCGCGTTTCCATCAACCCCAAAATCCCACACATACAAACTCATTCCATCCGGAAGCATTTCCGCCAAGGCATATTCGCCGGGTGGCAATGGCTCGCCGAGCGTAAACCGAAAAACATTCGCCGCAACTTGCCAGCGCTGCAGGAGAACCGTTTTGCGCTGTTCATCAATTTTTTGTCCGAAGAGATCCTTAAGTTGTTCGAGCATGCGCTTGCTGCCCTTCACATTTGCGCGAACAAGCTCGATTTCGGGGCCTGCTTCTCCCTGCAGGTTGGCTTTGCGCAGCGAAGCAGCGCTGTCCGGGTCTGGCGGCGCTTGGCGCAAATAAAATTCAAGACGCGAGGGATCGAGGCGGATTTTCGCGTGGGCGCCAGCGAGTTCGATGTTGGTTTTGCCTGGGACAATGGGGATCGGCGTGATCACCTGTTTCAGGAACTGTTTTTTGTCGCGGCGCGTTTCGAGCGGCGCTTGTTCGAGCGGCGTGATTGCTTTTCCTTCGGCGGCAAACATCCCCTCACCGGGAGGTAAAAATGTGCCGGAAGCGATTTGCAGGCTGGCGTCTACATCCAGCGCCATGTCCACCTTGTTGATGGCTTCCTGCCGTTTTAGTTTTTCCACTTCAGCTGCATTCGCGGAGGCCGTGGCGGCTTCCGCTTTTTGCGTCGCGGCCCAGTCAACCATGGCCGCGGGAATCTCTTCCCAGTCGCCGCGCTCCAGGCTGAAGTAGCGCACGTGGTCGCCGTTTCGTGTGTATTCGCGGATGAGCTGGTAGTTGCCATCCTTCAGAACAAGTTTTTTCCCGTTCGGCGCCCCGGCCAGCCGCGTGCCGGCCCCGTCCTTGTTGGCATCATCCGGCTTTGCCACCGGACTCGCATCCGGCCCCGGCGGCGCCTGGGCATTTGCGGTGAACAACGCAAACGGCGCCGAGCCTGCCCCAAGACAGAAGGCTCCGAAGAGTAAGATGGATCGAACCCGCATAAGGAACACGCTACCCATTGGGATGCTTTAACGCAACTTTAGTTTGCTTATTCAACCCTGTTACGAACAGGGACCTAGCGTGTTACATGTCTTTTTACGACTTTGATGTAAAGCTCGTCCGTCCCGAACAAGCCCGCGCCCGCCGTCTTGCCGATCCCCGAGCCGGACCCCACAAAGAAGGCGCCCTGGCCCGCGAACAGGGCACAAAACCGGCCGAATCAGTTGTACGATTTCTCCGATCGAAGGAACACCGTGCGAAGGCTATTAAAACTCGTGCGCAAATGGATTGTGGGTTTGATGCTGCTTGTTCCGGCAGCCTGCGCGAGCCAGGTGGTGGAGTCACCCGTGACGATTCGAGTGAATTCGTCGCTGGTGCTCGTGGATGTAATCACTCAGGACACGAAGACCGCATTGCCTTTGCAGGGAGGGAAAAAGGAAGACTTTCGTGTTTTTGACAATGATGCAGAGATGCAGGTCGAGAGTTTTGACGTGGGGGCACGCTATTCGACGCGGCCCATCACCTTGTGGTTCGCAGTGATCTGCAATGAAGTGAATTGGGATGTGAACGGCTCCGGGTTCATGCGCGGGAAGACAAAACTGCTTCGACCCGCGCTCGATCATTTGGACAAAAACGACACCGTAGGCGTGGCGCATTGGTGCGACGACCAGAAACACAGCATTGACATCAGCCCTTCGCAGGATCTGGATGGTGCGCTCGCTGTATTGGAAAAACAGTCGCACGGATGGGCAAAGGCAGTGGGAACAAGAAAGGGAGAAATCGCCTTGCAGGAGATGCTGGAAGCGATTTTGGAGAGCACGCATCAGGCAAAAGCAGAGGCTTTGCCGGTGATCGTGTTCTTGTACGGAGATCACAGTGGGATGGAAAGGGAAGAGCTGGACCGGATTCTGGCGGACCTGCTGCAGACATCATGCATCGTGTTTGGAATAAACGTGGGCGGTGTGCCGCTGTGGAAGGACTTCACAGACAATCCGCACTCGCAGCCGAACGTCGCTCACTTTCTTTCATTCCGAACGGGCGGGCAATATTTTTCGGTGGATCCGAAACTGTTTGCAACGGCGCTGGACGACATATTGGTGCAAGTGCATTTTCGCTATGTGCTGGGATTCAGACCGCCAGCATTTGACGCAAAGACGCATACATTGCGGGTGGAATTCACGGAGGCCGCGAAAACCAGATTCCCAACGGCGCGATTGACTTACCGGCCGGCATACATTCCAACGGCTCAGAAATAGGCAGATTGGCATTTCGCGGCTCGCGAATTCATGGCTGAGCGGGATCGGGCTGCGCAATAGCATTGACGGTTGAAGAGCTGGCAGCGAGACGCTCAACGACTTCGCGGATTTGGCGGATTTTTTCGGCTTGCAGAGCATTCGGTGCGATCTTGAGAAAAGTATCTAAATCCTGAAGCTGCGACTGGTAATCGTTCCGCTTGGCGTGAATGTCAGAGAGGATGAGATAAGCGTCGGCGAGATTCGGTTTGCGAAGGAGAGCTTTGCGCACACTCTCCTCCGATTCGTCCAGACGATTTTGCCTATAGAGCGCAATGGACAGGAAGAAGTGGCCGTCAGGCGCGTCGGGCTTGGTTTCGAGGCCCGCGCGGATGATGCGCTCTCCTTCCTCCGGTTTACCCCGATCCGAGAGGAGCAAACCGTAGGCGAATTGCGCCATGGCGAAGCGTCCGTCACTCAAGTCTATCGCTTTTTGAAAAGCGTCCATGGCTTCTTGCGCGTGGTTCATGCGAATTTCCGCGACACCGAGGTGGTAATAAGCTTCGTAGTAGCCGGGAGAGATCTTGATCGCTTTGTTGAGATGAGCAATGCTGGCAGCCGCATCTTGTTTGGCGAGACTGTCAAGGCCTCGCTGGTATTCGTCGCGCGCCTTTTCGGGGATTTTTAGTTCACGGATGGATATGGAAGCGCCACCGGCGGACGAGGATGCGGGACGTAATGGCTTCAAATTGAGTGATACGTCGGAGGTGAATCCATTCACTTGAGTTGTGGCGTAAGCGGAGTGGTAGCCCTCCGCTTCGGCAATGACTTGATAGGTTCCGGGGGAGAGCCCGCGGACGCGGAAAGTACCATCGAAATCGGACAAAACAGTGCGGGAAATTCCCAGTGAAAGAGAGCGGACCGTTATTGTGATTTGTCCCACCGGCAAATCCCCACTATCCAAGTGAACCGTTCCTAAAATCTCGCCGCTTCTTTCAAAGGATGAGTCTGGGAGGAAATCACCAGAGATTCCCTGCGCGCTTGCCAGTGGCGGACGCATGAGCATGAGAAATAACAGAAAAACAAAAATAAGGGACGTGATGTGAGGATTTAATCGGAGTTCAGACAGAATCATATAAGTCACCTCGACTCTGGCTGGGAAATTGACTAGATGCTGGATGAGGGATGCTGAAAGAGCGCAGACTCTTGGGGCGCGGAGGGGCACAGTTCGGGGATGGACCCGCCAGCTCCGGCAAAGGTAGCCCATGATCTGTGGCTGCCTGAGAATTTATCTCAGGGCAACAGTTCTTAGCATCGTGCCGGGATTGGGCTGGCGAAAGAAACCGGCAAATTTTGGACTGCGGCCTGAATTGCACCACTAGTCCCGACGCCAGCCGCTGCGTGCAGGAACTATCGTTTGACCGGTGCAAGAGGTGTTCCAAAGAACTGAAGATTTTTTTTGGCTGCCTAACGTTTTGGAAGCCAAGCGGATAAAGCGGTGAAAGGGGGGGGAATCATCACTTGAAGCTACGAAACGGATGTAAAGCTTACGCGGCAGGTCGCCGAATATTCCTCAGGTCTTTACTGCAGAAACGCAGCTACATACAAACCCTGAAAAATTAGTTGGAAGCAGAGGAAGCCGGAGCAGGAGAAATCTCCATGCCCGCTTGAGCGACAAGATTGCGAAGAGAGGCTCCGCCACCGGCGCCGCGTTGTTCGTCGGAGATGTTTCCCTCTTTGTCGATGACTACGTAGTGGGATAGACGGTGGTTTCATACATGGCAGCAAGGTTGGTGTCTTCCATGAGGACTGCGCAAACAAAAAAGGCAGCAAGTGAAGAGCGCAGAGATCACGGAGAGGCCGAGAAGGGGCGGACCAAAGGTGCGCCCCTACACGAACAAAGACAGGCTAGAGCAGCTTGATCGCGGTGACTTTGAGGGTGTCGCCCTGGAGGTCGCCGGTGACGTCTACACGCAAGTGGTCTTTCTTGTCGGAGGCCTTTAGTGCCTCTTCGATCTTCTTGTTGCCGGCGTCGTCGAACTTAATGAACTTTTTGTCGCTGTTAATGATTCCAAAGCCGCTCATCGCGCATTTCAGCGCGCAACCGCGGGTGTGAGAATCGGGATCGGCGGCAGCTTTCTGGGAACAGTTCGCGTCAATCAGCGAGACATTCGTGTAGGACTCGTTAGCGGCCAGAGCAGGCACAGCGCTGAGGCCGAACAGCACGAGCGTTGCGGCGAGTTTTTTCATTCTTTCCTCCAATTTGAGCTTGTTTTTCCTGGGCTGCTAGGAAACTTGAACGCTCGCTTCACGAGCGGCGGTAATCTGAGTGAGGGCAAAAGCACCGACAGCGATTTCGACGTCACGAACGGCGAGGTCGTAAAACATGCCGGTCGTTACGAGATTAATGGCGATGGCGAGCAGCCAGGCCATGACCAGATAAGCGCCAAACCTAGTCCAGCGCGTCAGAACGATGATGCCCGCGATGATTTCGATGACGCCGACGATATGCATGAAGGTGGCTGGGGTGACGGGAACGACCTTTGTGGCAGCGGGGCTGAGGTACATTTGCCAGTCGGCGAGCTTATTGAAGTATTTGTCTAGACCGGCGAGGATGGGGCCGATGCCAAGCGCGATGCGCAAGGCCCACCAGGCAGTTTTGAGATTGTCAGAAGATGGCATATTTCCCCCTATTCAAGTGAGTGGCAGGAAAGCGATCGGTTACAGATGCAATTGGTTGTAACCGATTTGCGTGTGGAGGGTCTATTTAGTAGGGGGCCAGATAGGGTGTAACCGGGGAGCCATGGCGACAGGGTTACTTGAGCGAGCGAAAATTGAGGGCTGGACGGACGAAGAGGTCGTCGAGCGAGTAAAGACGGGCGAGACCGCGCTCTACGAGATTCTGATGAGGCGGTACAACCAGCGGCTTTATCGGATAGCGCGAGGGATCTTGAAGGATGAAGCTGAAGCGGAAGACGTGATCCAGGACGCGTATGTCCGCGCGTATCAGAATCTCCACCAGTTCGAAGGGCGAGCGCCGTTTGCTGCCTGGCTGCTGAGGATCGCGGTGAATGAGGCGCTGGGACGAAAGCGCGGCCGCGAGAGAAATACGTCGTTTGAAGAAGGGAATGAGAACGGAGAGATTTCCATGAACATTGTGGAAAGGTCGCCCGATCCGGAGCAGAATGCGACGCGAGCAGAAATGGGGCAGATGCTCGAAGAGGCCGTGCTGGCACTGCCGCAGGCATACCGGGCAGTGGTCATGCTGCGGGATGTGGAGGAGCTAAGTACCGCGGAGACGGCAGAGGCTCTGGATTTGAGCGAGGAAAACGTAAAGATCCGGCTGTATCGCGGACACGCCATGATGCGGGAGATGCTGTTTGAAAGGGTTGGAGCGGAAGCGAAGAGGGCGTTTCCTTTTATGGGTGTGCAATGCGATAGGGTGGTGGCGGGAGTTTTTGCGAGACTCGGGGGATTCATCAAGATGCCGGGCTAAAACCCGACGCTAAGAACTGCAAAACAAAAGGCCCTCAACTGAAGTTGAAAGCCTTGAGAAAAAGCTAGATTGGGCGCCCCGGAGGGCGCTAGTGTGCGCCCCTAGTGGCTGCACTTGGGAAAGAGCGTAACCAGCACCATCAGATCGGACAGCGTAAAGAGCCAATTATCAGCCTTGCCGGCAGCTTCCGCCGCGCGGGCAATAAAGCCCAGGTGGCGGGAGCGGGCGAACTTATGAATGTGCTCGACGCAGATGCCCGTCAAGCTGGCCACTTCCGAATCTGTAAATATCTTTTGGCTCGACTTTACCGTAACCATGGCCTTGCTCCTGACTACCCACCGCTATTACTACTAACCCTAAATACGCCCCGAAGTTTCGAACGATTCTAACCTCTTCATACTCCGTCAGATGCTGACGGAAGATTAAAAGATGCAGAATTCTCCTGCAATAGTCGTTCCGTTTCAGATGCTTCAAAACGTGAGGGCTAGTACTTTTGAAGATTTGTACAGGAAAAACCTGTATTTTCTGTGGATTTTTGAAGGATTTTTCGGAATCGTACTCGACGATTTCTCTGACTGGAGGTGGGAAAGAAATATTCAGGATTTTGTGAAGTGGCTACATGATTTGGAAGGATTGTGGCAATTTCGTGAACATGTCTGGAACGTACGGAGATGACAGTAAGAAATCAATTCTGCAGCCATGTAGAAATTGGAGAGGAAAACCACGAAAAAGCTGACGGAGCAGAGTCGTAGCTACAGACTTGAGCCGCCAGCTTGTTCGAAGGCGTGGGCGAGCTGGAGGACGCGGGCCTCGCCGAAGGCCGGGCCGAAGATCTGGAGGCCGACGGGAAGGTTTTCCTGAGTCGTTTTGCCGCAGGGGACGGAGATGCCTGGGACGCCGGCAAGCGAACCGGTGACGGTGTAGATGTCGGCGAGATACATCTGGAGCGGGTCGTTGGTTTTTTCGCCGAGTTTGAAGGCAGGAATCGGCGAAGTGGGCGTGACGATGGCGTCAACTTTGGTGAAGGCATCGCGGAAATCCTGGGCGATCAGCGAGCGGACTTTCTGGCCCTTGAGGTAATAGGCGTCGTAATAGCCTGCGGAGAGGACGTATGTTCCAAGGACGATGCGGCGTTTCACTTCAGGGCCGAAGCCGGCGCCGCGAGTCTTCCGGTACATGCCGATGAGGGTGGGATCGTCAACACGAAGGCCGTAGCGGACGCCATCATAGCGGGCTAGGTTCGAAGAGGCTTCGGCGGTGGCGATGACGTAGTAGGTGGCGATGGCGTAGTCGGTGTGGGGCATGCGGATGTCGACGAGTCCGCAGCCGAGTTTCTTGAAGAGTTCGATCCCGGCTTCGACTTTGGCGCGGACACCGGAGTGCATGCCTTCGGCGAAGTAGTCCTTGGGGATGCCGATGCGGAGACTTTTGACGGGCCTGGCGATTTCGGAGGCGTAATCGGGAACAGACGCGGTAGTTGAAGTGGAGTCACGCGGGTCGCGGCCAGCGATGGTTTGGAGGATGGTGGCGACATCGTGGACGTTGGTGGCGAAGGGGCCGATGCGGTCGAGAGAAGACGCGAAAGCGATGAGGCCGTAACGCGAGACCCGGCCGTAGCTGCCCATCATGGCAGGGATACCGCAGAGGGCGCCGGGCTGGCGGATGGAGCCACCAGTGTCTGTGCCGAGAGAGGCGACGGCGAGTCCTGCGGCGACGACGGCTGCAGAGCCACCGCTCGAGCCGCCGGGGACACGGTCGAGCGCGATGGGGTTTTTCACAGGGCCGTAGGCGGAGTTTTCGTTGGAGCTGCCCATGGCAAATTCGTCGCAATTGGTTTTGCCGAGGAGAACAGCCCCTGCGGATTCGAGGCGTTCGACGGCGGTGGCGTCGTAGGCGGGAAAATGTTTTTCGAGGATTTTGGAGCCGCAGGTAGTGCGGATGCCGCGAGTGGAGAGGACATCCTTGATGCCTATGGGTACGCCGGCTAGTGGAGGCAGCGGTTTGTTTGTGGCGATGAGGGCGTCGATTTTATCGGCTTGAGCGTAAGCGCGTTCGGGAGAGAGGGTGAGATAGGCGTTGAGCGTGGGATTTTGCGCGTCGATGCGAGTGAAGAAATCGGTGGCGAGTTCGCGCGCGGAGAGCTTTTTAGCGGCGAGGGCGGAGCGGACGGAGGAGATGGTCCAGTTGGTCATAGCCTGACCGCCGATTCACTAAAAAGAAAGAAAAAGCAGATTCCTCGCTTCGCAGACTTCGCTCGGGATGACAAGTATTTGAAGTTTGCGGTAAGAATCATCGTTCGATGACCTTGGGCACGCGGAAGAAAGGTGGCTCGGGATCGGGCGCGTGCATTAGAACGTCCGCGGCGACGGTGCTCTGGACATGAACGTCGTCGCGGAGCGTGGCGTCGGCGGTTTGGTCGTCGGAGAGGACCTGGGCCATGGGCGCGACGTTCGAAGTATCGAGTTCGTTGAGTTTGCCGATGTATTCGAGGATTTCGTCAATCTGGGCGCGATAAGTTTCCAGTTCAGACTCGGAGAGTTCGAGATAGGCGAGGTCGGCGACGCGGAGAACATCTTCGCGAGTGATTTTCATGGTTTGAGCCGAACAAAGTGCGGTTCGGAAACGAAAATTTTAGCACATCCACACTTTCGGCAGACGGGAGCTGGTAGAAGGTATGGGATAGATTTACGCGCTACTGAGAAACGAAGACCCGTATTATGAACCAATGAGCTCCGAGGCGAGTGCAGGAAGAAAATATGGCGGTATGACTGTCAACGAGCGGCTGTTTGAGGCTGGCCTGCTCGACGCGTTTGACCGCGCGGTACGAGCAGCCGATAGGGCGAAAATCGTAGAGATTTTGATTAAGGTTGAAATTGATGCTCCGGAGGCCGCCCGGACCGCGGACAGCATCCTAAAGCACCCGACTCGTTACGGCCGCATATAAACAGCTTAGTGCTTCATCTGCACAACCTACGTTGATTGGGCGACGGCTTTGCGAGGGAATTTAGTGGAGACGTAGTTGTCTACGAGGGATTTGAAGGCCAGGGCGAGTTCGTCGTAGGTGCCTTCGAGGGTGACGTCTTTTTTGCCGTCGATGTAAACGGGGCAGCGCGGGGCTTCGCCGGTGCCGGGAAGGCTGATGCCGATATTGGCGGCTTTGGATTCGCCGGGGCCGTTGACAATGCAGCCCATAACGGCAAGGGTCATGGTTTCGACGCCGTCATATTGCGTTTTCCAGGTGGGCATCATTTCGCGAATGTAGGCCTGGGTGCGTTCGGCGAGTTCCTGAAACGTAGTGCTGGTGGTGCGGCCGCAGCCGGGGCAGGCGGTGACACTCGGAGAGAAGGAACGCAGGCCGAGGGCCTGAAGAACTTCGCAGCATGCGTAAACTTCTTCGCGGCGATCCCCGCCGGGGCGCGGCGTGAGCGAAATGCGAATGGTGTCGCCAATGCCGTCGTAGAGAAGAACGCCGAGAGAAGCCGCGGACCAGATCTGGCCCTTCATGCCCATACCTGCTTCGGTGAGTCCGAGGTGCAGAGGCTGCTCGGTTTTGCTGCTGAGATCGCGATAGACCGTGATGAGGTCACGCGGGCGGGAGGTTTTGCAGGAAATGATGATTTGATCGTGGCGCAAGCCGGTTTCGAGCGCGAGGTGCGTGGATTGCAGCGCCGAGAGGACCATACACTCGTTGATGATCTCTTCGGATTCCTTGCCGAGATTCTTGTCGGTGTTCTCCTGCATTTTGGCCATGACGAGCTCTTGATTAAGGGAGCCGCCATTGACGCCTATACGGACGGGTTTGCCGTTGTCGCGTGCGACTTTGCAGATCGTGGAGAACTGCTCATCCCGGCGCTGGCCAGCGCCGACGTTGCCAGGATTGATCCGGTACTTGTCCAGCGATTTGGCGCAGTCGGGATATTTCGTAAGGAGAACATGGCCGTTGTAGTGGAAGTCGCCGATGATGGGGACGTTGCAGCCGGCGTTGAGAAGGCGCTTTTTGATTTCGGGAACGGCGGCTGCGGCTTCAGGGACGTTGACGGTCCAGCGAACGATTTCGGAGCCGGCTTCGGCAAGCTCGACCGTTTGTTTGAGCGTGGATGCGACGTCGGCGGTGTCCGTGTTGGTCATGGACTGGACGACGATGGGAGCTCCGCCGCCAACCTGGACGTGGCCAACCTTTACGCCGTAGGTTTTGCGGCGCGGATGGCGCATGGCTTCATAGCCGGAGATTTGGGTAAGAGTGGACATTTGCCTAAATAGATAGTTTAGCAGCAAAGAGCAAAACAGCGCAGCTAGCTGCTGCCATTGCAAAGCCAAAGAAAAAGCACCGGTCTGAAGACCGGCCACTACAGAGGCGAAGAAAAAGCAGGTTCCTCGCTTCGCTCGGAATGACAAATCTCAATCGCTGCCGTGCATGAGTTGACGAGTGTATTCGGCGGTGTCGAAGTGGCCCAGGGATTCTTCGATGTGGCCGTCTGAGGAGAATTTCCAGGATTCGAAGCCACTGATGCGGACTTTCTTGCCCGTGCCGCCGGGACCGGTATAGGTGCCGGTGAGAGTCCAATGAAATTCGACGCGAGGACCGTTTTGCCTGAGGTCGTCGAAGAAAACATTCATGTCAGGAAAGGTGGTCATGAAAGAACGCGCGGCATCAGCGAGGGCAGCACGGCCAACACTGGAAAGGCCGTCGTTGATTTTGAGCGAGCCGTTTGGTGAAAAGAAGGCGGCGACGGCTTCAGGATTGTGGCTGCACCAAGCGGCAGTGTAGCGAGTGGCGAAATCCCGAAGCTGATCAAAATTCAGCGTCATTGCAAATTCGTTAGGGGTTCGGATTTGCGCCGGTGAGCAAGCCGCCGTCAGTGGCGATGAACTGGCCGGTCGTGAACGAGGATTTGTTAGAGCAAAGCCAAAGGACGGCTTCAGCGACTTCCACTGGCTTACCGAAACGCCCGAGAGGGTGTTGAGCGAGAACGGCCTTCGCGAATTCAGGATCGGTAAAGGCACGATCAGCCATTGGTGTTTCGATTACGGCAGGGCAAACGGCGTTGACGCGAATTCCGGCAGCGGCACATTCGAGCGCGGCCGATTTTGTGAGTCCTAGGACGCCGTGTTTGCTGGCGACGTAGACGCCCGCGCCGGGAAAGCCCTTCACTCCAGCGACGGAAGACATATTGACGATGGCGCCGCCAGTACCCTGCTTGAGCATTTGCTGAACCTCGTACTTCATGCAGAGCCAAAGGCCTTTCAGATTGATGTTGTGCACGTAGTCCCAGTTTTCCTCGGTCTGATCGACGAGTGGAACCCACTGGCCCTCGACGCCAGCGTTGTTGAAGGCGATATCGAGGTGGCCGTATTTTTCGACGGTTTTTTGAATCATTGATTGCACATCGGAAGCCTTTGAGACGTCCGATTTCAAGAAGAGGCCATCGCCACCTCCGGCGCGGACGAGATTAAGCGTCTCATTGCCTTCGGCTTCACGCCGGCCGGTGAAAACAACCTTTGCTCCTTCTTTTGCGAAAAGAACCGCTGTATCGCGGCCGATGCCGGTGGTGCCGCCAGTGATTAGAGCTACTTTGTTTTTGAGATCGTTGCTCATGGGTCTTCCTATCTTGAGTTTGAAAATTGGTGCTGCGAACTCTAGCAGCAACTCGAATGGAATTGCGGAAATTCTCGATTTTGATGCGGACACAATTGGAAAGGGCACACGATTCGAACAAAAGCAGTCATGAATGAAGTGGTTAGGCAGCGGAAGTTGTGGCTGTTGCGGTGGCTTCGGCAGCTGCGATGGGTTTCGCAGGAGATTCCTGCTCGAGGCGGTTTTCGAGGTAGAGGCAGATGGCCACGGTGAGGGCTATCAGAATCCAGGGCGGCAAAGCGGAGAAGAGGAATGCTTTTGGAGCAAAGCGAAGGAGAACGAACCAGCCGCCGATGAGAGCCAATCCGCAGAAGATTCCGTGCATCCTATTTGCGCTAGCCCAAGGCAACTCGAAACTGCACAACGACTTGATGAAGAGAGAGAAGGGCACGGCGGCGACGAGGTCTACGAAATAGTGTTCGCCGAGACCCATGGTGGACAGGATTGTGAAAAGAACAAAAAGTGCCGCGAGGACGCGCCGCCAGGGAGAAAGCCCTCGTGCAAACCACCACGCAAGAAGAACCCAAGACATATGCAACGACGGAATGGCATTGCGAGGACCAGCCATTGGCATCGGCTCGATAAACAACTTGTGAACCTGAGCCAGCGTGAAGTGCTGCCAAGGAAAGCCGTCCTGAAAAACGTAGATCGGGCCCATGGCGGGAAGCAGGTTGTAAAAGAGGATGCCAATGGGACCGGTGATGAGAAACGCAATCATCGAAGCCAGGCTGCGACGCTGATTACGGGGCAAGAGGCCCGTATAGACGACGGCGATGATGATGGGAAGGCCGATGTAGAAAAGGAAGCTGATGGAACGAAACCAGGGCAACTTTTGAAACCACTGGCCGATAAGAAAAGGAAGCTGCACGCGGAGAGTGGCGTCAAAGGCGTAGAGATTCAGATCGAGAACACGAGGATGGAGCTTCTCGGTCCAGTCCAGAAAGTAGTAGGCGGCCCAATCTGAGGACATGAAGAGCAGGGAAGGAATAAGCGAGAGAGCAATCAGCTTGCGATTTGCTTTCGGTTCCCAGATGAGCCGAAAAGCGAGAACGAGAAAACTGCCCAGGCCAAGGAAGGAAAGCCACGCGGCCTTGTGGACTGGGTAACGCAAGATTTCAAAATCAATATAGGAAAAGAAAGCCGCTGAACCGAGCACGCCAAGGACGTCGTATAGCGTGCGGCGCACAGAGAAATGAAAGATGCAAACGCTGACCAGGGCGACTGCGAAAAAGGGCGAAGCGAAGGTCGTGACGTAGAAATTCCAGTCGAGTCCGAGGCGTACACCCAGAGCAAGCAAGGTAACGGAAAGCAGAATATGGATAATGCGCTTGGAATCCATAGCGAATCTTGACAATTTGCTGCGCCCGAGAGCGCGTTCTTTAATCACAACACGCCAACCGAGAGGCTGGAACAGCATGTATACGGAGCCGTGTCTAAACAAGGAATGGACAGTTGAGCAGATCGAGTTCGCGCAAAAAAGTCGGTGCTAAGCGGAACGGCGGGCGAGTCGAGGAAGGATAGGCAAGTTGGGAGGAATGCCGAGATGTTTGGTGCCCCAGCCACACATTTCTTCCATAAGAGGAATGAGGTCGCGTCCGGCTCTGGTGAGTGAGTAAGTAACTTTGGGAGGCGAATCGAGGGTTGCTCTACGAGAAATGACGCCGTCTTTTTCGAGTTCGCGGAGTTGCGTGGTCAGAACTTTTTCGGTGACGCCGGGAAGGAGATCACGGAGTTCGGCAAATCGTTGCGGTTTGAAAGACAGATACCAAAGGGCCAGGATTTTCCATTTACCCGTGAGGACATTGAGGGTGGCTTTGATGGGACAGCCGTAGTGCTGCTTCATAAGGATTCCCCATGTCTGCGCCGGGGCTTACAAAATTGTGCGTACTTCCGCCCGGCCAAATACTTTTATAGCATGAGAGCGATGGGGCATGAGTGGAAAGGCAAGCAATGGGTCAGTTTGAGTTTTAACTCCTTGTGTCACGATCCATAAAAACTCAAACTGACCCATTGCCATTTTCCTCTTTGCGAACCAGCAATACAGAGCCGGGAGAGAGAATATGATTTTGGTTACGGGAGCAAGTGGAAGCGTTGGAAAAGAAGTAGTGCGCGAGTTGTTGAAGACGGGGAAAGAATTTCACGCGATGTTCCGTTCGAAGGCGGAAGCAGCGAAGGCGCCGCAAGGCGTGAAGACGGTGATTGCGGATTTCTCGAATACTATGAGTCTGCAAAACGCATTGCAGGAAGTGGATCGTGCGTTTCTGGTGTGCTCACCGGTGCAAGAACTTGTGGAACTCGAAGGGAATGTGATTGATGCGAGCAAAAAGACGGGCGTGAAACGAATTGTGTTGAATTCGGCGTTGGGGGCGGGAGATTACGACAGGTCGTTCCCGAGCTGGCACCGAAAGGTTGAGGACAAGTTGAAGGCATCGGGGATGGAGCATGTGATTTTGCGACCGAACGGCTTCATGCAGAACACGATCACGTATCTCGCGCCAAGCATTCGCGCGCAGGGCGCGTTCTACGATGCAATGGGTGACGCGAAGACAAGTCTCGTGGATGTGAGGGACGTAGCCGCGGTTGCGGCGAAGGCGCTAACGATGGAGGACCACGGGGGGAAAACTTACGAGTTAAATGGCCCGGAAGCGTTGACGCAAGACGAAATCGCGAAACGGATTGCGGAGAAATCAGGCAGGTCCGTCAGCCACGTGAATATTCCTCGCGAAGCGCACCAGAAGGCGATGCTGGATTTGGGAATGCCGGAGTGGCAAGTGAAGGCGCTCATCGAACTGCAGGATTACTACGTGAGCGGGCGCGCGGCGGCAATCGATGGGTTGATTGAGAAATTGTTGGGCAGGCCGGCGCGGACGATGGATCAATTTTTGAGGGAATTTGCGGCGGAATTTCGGGAACAAAGAGCTAACGCAGGGGCATAGCCACATGGAAGTGAAAAATCCGAAGACCGGAATGGCCCATAACGAGATGAAGGAATTTATCCGAAACCATTTTGAAGAGTTTGTGAACAGACAGAATCTCGCAATTGCGGACGTGAATTTCGCGGCGAGTTTCGTGGATCATGGCGCCGACCTGCCGCCAGGAACGGCGCCCGGGCCGGAAGGCGCGAAACAGTATGTCGGCGGAGCGTACAAACGATTTCCCGACATTCACGTACAAATCGAGGATTTAATTGCGGAAGATGACAAAGTCGTGGTGCGCAATCACTGGACAGGAACGGATGCGAAGAGCGGGCAGAAAATTCAATTCAAGGGAATTGTGATCTGGAGGATTGAGGACGGTAAAATTGTGGAACGATGGGCCTACCTGGAGACACCGCGCCCGGCGTGAGGTTCTGAGATTGAACAAGACCAGCTAGTCGATTATTTTGACTCTTTTTCCAAAGAGAGGGCCAATTTGGACAGGTCTTCGAGTTGGGCGCGGAGGGTTCGCCATTGGTCCCTTCCGATTTGGTCCACGAACTTTTGTTGAATATTTCGCCACAAAGGCACCGCGCGGGCGAGAGCTTTTTCACCCTCGGACGTCAAATTGAGAAAGCGCTGGCGCATGGCGCCCCGGGGAGAGATCGTCACAAAACCAAGTTTGCGGAGAAGATTGAGGCTACGGGTAAGCGTTGTAGCGTCAATTACCAGAACGTCGGAAATGGCACCAATGGAGACCGGCTGGGCTTTTGCAATGGCGGTGAGGATGGCGAACTGGGTGGAACGAATGCCGGATTCGCGGAGAGCAGCATCAAAAAGGGTGGTGACAGCCCGGGAAACACGGCGAAAGTTAAAGGAGGCGCAATAGCCGGTGCCGGTGAGGTCGAGCGGTAAAGAATCGGGTTCCATAATGGTGCTTGATTTGTATATGCAATTCAAGATATAAGGTTTACCAAAGGATGTCAAACGGGAGCTCCCTTGGTGGAGGGGTTCCCGAGTGGGGCGGTTTTCTAGCGAGTGCGTCTGGATTCTCGATCCAGGTGAACGCACATGAGCACAGAACTAACTGGCATGCAGGCTTTGGCCGCAAGAAGCTATGTGAAGGCCGAGAGCCCGGAGCTGCAGCGATTCCTGCGTTTCGGCGCCTTCACGATTGATTTGAAGCGCGAGGAGCTCTTTAAGGACGGCACGCGCATCAAGCTTCCCGGGAAGGTCTACCAAACACTTGTGGCTTTGCTCGAGCGCGCTGGAGAAGTGGTGAGCCGTGAAGACTTGCGTGCGAAGTTGTGGCCGGAAGGCACGCACGTCAACTATGACGCAAACGTGAATACAACCGTGAATAAGCTGCGGCTGGCGCTTGGAGATTCGCCTGACAAGCCGATTTACGTAGAGACGATTCCGAGGCAAGGCTACAGCTTTGTCGGGACGGTTTCGCAGGTTGCTGCGATCGGGATTCCGCGTAATGGGTACGGGAGCGTCGTGACGGTCGAAGAGAGTCAGGTTGCCGCCGGCGTAGCGGGTTCGCTTAAACGAGTAGAATCGGCCAAAATCTCGACCTGGTTTGTGGCAGGGGTGGTAGCCCTCGTGGTCGCGGGGATGCTTTTTGGCGCCGCGGCGGTGATGTACCTGCATCGGGCGGCTTAGCGCGTTCCGGATTCGAATCGGCCTGCGAACATGATTCGATGTTCGCCTACCGCGATTCACAAAAAGACAATTCGGCTGAACGAAAACTGTCCTTTTGGGCAGGTGCGTTGCTTACGCTGAGGATTATCCTAGCCAGGGGCGTTAGTGTGTGGGAGCAGGCGCGACAATGTGCAATGGCGCGTGTTTACGTTCCAGCCCACACATAAATGCGACGAGGCTTGAGGCCATGTTCTTTCCAGGGCGCAACGAATCCAGAACAAGCCGGAAAAACTTGCGCGGAATACTTGTGTCGCTGATTTGCCTTGCTCTTGCAGTTTCAGCCATGCAAATCGGCTGTGGAGGTGGAAGCACAACCACAGCACCTCCTCCCCAACCTGCTGCAACGCCAACGATCACAAGTTTCAATCCGACGAGCGGGGCCGTTGGAACCTCTGTCACAGTGACCGGAACGAATTTAAGCGGGGCGACTTCGGTAACGATTGGAGGAGCAGCAGCGGCGTTTTCCCTGTTGAGCGCGACAAGCGTAACAGCCGTCGTGCCGAGTGGGGCGGTCACGGGAAAGATCTCCATTGTTACGCCGCAGGGTACGGCCATTTCGGCTGGCAACTTTACGTTGAGTGTCGCGGCTCCGACGATTACCAGTTTTTCGCCGACAAGCGGTTTAGTCGCCGCCAGCGTCACGATAACCGGCACGAATTTTACTGGTGCGACGAGCGTAAAGTTCAGCGGTACGTCCGCGACTTTTGCTGTGACAGATGCGAGCCACATATCGGCAACGGTGCCGAATGGGGCGACGAGTGGAACGATTTCTGTGACGACACCGGGAGGAACGGCGGCGAGCTCGGGGTCCTTTACGGTGACGACTTCTTCGAGTGGACTGGATTTGACGATTGATGGGCTTTACATCACGCAAGCGACACAAAATTATCCTGCGCACGACGTCGGACTTATCGCAGGACGCAGCGCGTGGGTGCGGGTTTTTGTTTTGGCGAATCAGACGAACACGGCCGCGCCACAAGTAGAAGTCAGTTTTGTCAATGGAAGCACGACAAACTCGCTGACAATCAACGCGCCGGGAAATTCCGTACCGACGAGCGTAGACACATCGAATGCGAACGCATCGTGGAATATGGCTGTGCCTGCGGCATGGATTACCGCCGGAACGACAGTGAGCGCCGACGTCGATCCGACGAATCAAATTGCGGAATCGAACAAGAGTAACAACCATTTTTCGTATGGCGCGCTTAATATGCAGAGCGTGCGCCAATGGAAAATCACGCTAATCCCCATTCATACGACGGACGGGCGGACGGGAACGGTAGAGAATTCGACCCGGACGAAGAATGATTTGGTGGATGCCGCGCGCAGATTGTATCCAGTGCCGGATACGGTGGACGTCGTGGTTGGCGCAACGTTTAATTCTTCGACGAACGGAAGTTCACCGTTGCTAAAGAGCGATGGAACGAACTGGAGCAGCGTATTGAGCGAGTTGCTAGCCAAGCGGACCGCCGACGGCGTCAAGGATCGCTATTACTTTGGGTTTGTGAATGTGAGCTACAGCAGCGGTGTGGCTGGGTTGGGCTACATTGGCGCGCCGGCGGCGATCGGGTGGGATTACAACGGCGCGGAGTGGGTGCTGGCACATGAAGAAGGTCACAACTTTGGGCGACAGCACAGTCCGTGTGGCGGAGCAAGCAATCCGGACCTGAATTATCCGTATCCGGGAGGAACGATTGGCGTTCCGGGCTGGGATGTTTTTGCAGCGAGCGGTAACCTGAAACCGACGACCGATACGGACATCATGGGATACTGCAGCAATCAGTGGATCAGCGACTACGTTTACAAATCTGTGTTGAGTTTTCGCGCGGCGCAAGGCACGAGTTTTGATGTGGTGCAAAACGTGGCGACCAACGGCGCAGACACGACGAACGCTACCGCGGCGAGGCCGGGGCTTTTGGTTTGGGGGCGAATCGAAGCCGGGAGAATGATTCTGGAACCGGCATTCCGCGTAACGACAAGCAGCGCACCGATTGAAACAGGTCCGTATACGTGGACGTGGGAAGGAAAAGATGCGCAGGGCCGCATGTTAGCGCGGGTGTCTTTCCAAATGTATGAAGTCGCAGACATACCGAATGACGAGCCGAAACACTTTGCTTTTGTGGTGCCACTGGATGCTCCAGCGATGGACGCGCTAGATACTGTCCAGGTGATGAAGGGCGAAAACGAATTGGCGGTGCAAAAAGCGAAGGCAACTATACAAACGCAGACGGCGATGAATATTTTCAGAGTGTCCGATTTGCCAGGACGCGGGGCGGAAATTCATTGGGATGCGATTGCACATCCTGTGTTGATGTTGCGGGATTCAAGGACAGGCGAAGTGAGGGGATTCCTGCGCGGCGGTGACGCAACAATTGAAGATATGCCAGACAACCTGGAGATTCAATTGTCGGACGGAGTGAAAAGCCGCATCGTGACAAGAAACAGGCCGAACGAAGAATAAGCAAGACCGCGAATTCAAATGGCATTCTAAGACGCGGCAGAGGATTGTGCCTGAACGTTGCCGCGGAGGCCGAGGGCGTCCGCTTCGGCGCGCATAGCCTGGATACACAAAGCGATGTGGTCTTCGAGCGGGATGCCGAGTTCTTCGGCGCCTTTGATAACGTCTTCACGGCTTACCCCACGCGCGAACGCTTTGTCCTTCATGCGTTTTTTCACGGAACTGGCTTCCAAATCGAGAATGCTCTTGGATGGGCGAACGTATGAGCAGGCCGTGATAAATCCGGCGAGTTCGTCGCAGGCGAAGAGCGTGTGCTCGAGGGGAGATTGGCGCGGGACGTTGCAGTAGTCGGCATGCGAAAGGATTGCGCGGACAATTTCCTCGGAATAACCATGCTCACGCAGGATTTCGGCGCCTTCCGAGGGGTGTCCGCGATCGGCGGCGTGCTCATTGTTCGGCCAGCGCTCGTAGTCAAAGTCATGAAGCAAAGCGGCGAGGCCCCAAGTTTCTTCGTCTGCGCCGTTCTTCCGGGCGTACACGCGAACGCAAGCTTCAACTGCGAGCATATGCTTGCGAAGCGATTCGGATTGTGTGTATTCGCAAAGAAGCTTCCAGGCATCGTCACGTGAAGGCATCACTAAGGCTCCGTTTTTTCCACTATGAGTTAATCATTGGAGCACAAAGAAGGATTGAACCGGAAGAGCCTATTGGATTTGAAGAGAAAGCGAGAGGAACACTTTGGGAAATTCGACCACGACGATTGTGGTGCTGCGCGGAGCAAGCACAAGCAGTTGTGGAAATGTGTGCATAACGGCGAAAAGCCGGACAAAGGCAGGCGAAAACGAGGCGTAAGATGGCAGGGTGCAGAAGAAATCTTTCAAAAAGTACTAAAATACTCTTGACATAAATCCGCAGTGTAAGCGAGACTCGCGCTGCGCCAGTTTCTGCCTTCCCATAGAACGTTCCGACGTTCTCTTTCATCTATCCGCACGCCGGACAAAGTCAGCGAGGAGTGCCGGTGTCCGCACATTTAGAAAAGGCTACGATGAACTCTCTTGAGATGGACCGGGAAGTCATACGCTGCAAGACCTGCGGCTTGGTGCAATACCGGACGCGCACCGGCAACTGCCGGCGATGCGTACGGGCGCTGCCGCAGCGGCTGGAGTTCCTGATTCCCCAAGCAGAGCCTGAGGCGCAAGCCGGGGCCGAGCCAGTGACCGACAAGTTCGCCAACCAGAAGACGGTGGAGAACATTGGTCAACGCATCCGCCAGTTGCGGGAGTCGCGAGGGATGACGCAGAGCCAGCTTCAGTCGAAGTCCAAGGTGTCGCGTTCGTATCTGTCGCGGATCGAGAGCGGACAGATGACGCCGAGCCTCGGCACGCTGGAGAAAATCTCCGAAGCGCTGAACGTCGGCCTGAACCGTTTCTTTATTCCGGAGTCGGACGGCGAAGCGCTGCTGGAAGATCCATTCATCCAGGGACTGCGGCCGTTCCTGCAACAGCTCGATTGGGAACAGTGGCAGTCGATCCTGAAGCGCCTGCAGGCGATCAGCGATCACGTGAACGTGGCGCCGGTGAATCTGCGCCCTATCGGTAACCCGTCGCGGCTGCCGCAGCCCGCGGCGGCGAATGGCGGAGGACCGCTCAGTCATGTTCCGAGCCATTTGAATGGGCATGCGCTCAATCATGTGCATGCGCATGGTCACCCGCAGGGCTATCCGCTGCGGCGGCCGAGCGTTCCTGTCTTTCAGCGTCCGCTGGCTCGCTAGCACAGACACTGATTGGCAAAGAAAAGTTCCTAATCGAGGGCGTGCCTCAGCGCGCCCTTTTTGTTTTCCCTCAGAAATGCTTTTTGGAAAAGTCATTCCCGGGCGACGACGACTTTCATTGCCGGGACTTCAAGGCGCATAAGGCGATGATTTGTGTCGAGGAGAAGAAGAACTTCAATATCTGAAGTAGTGACGCGAAGGCCTTCGTATGTTTTGCCACCAGAGGTTGCTGAGCCCGTAGCTTCAGCGGTGACGGTGCCGGGAGTGATTTCCTGCGGGATCAAAACAGGCAGACTTTGCGGGCCGCGCTTAGACCAATCGTAGACACGGGCGAGCACCCCATAGTGGTGATACAAATTGTTGTCCAGAACAGTAATCAGGGGGGAGTTGAAGGTGAGTTCCTGCTCGTAGGGTTTTGCTCCTTGGACTTCAAGAGCAATCTTGGCAACGCCATTGGCAAAAGTGATGTGGGCGCTGTTCGTTTTGTCGGACTTGGAAACCCAGTCGTAAGCCATAGGCGCGCCGTTGGACTGAAGCGTGAGATTGCCCGTCACTTGCGTCGCCGAACCATCGCCCGTGTTGATTTGCGTCGTGCCTTTCGCTAGCCAGCCGCCACCGTTCGGAGCGATTTCGAACTCTTCCTTTCCAACGGATTTGCCGTCGAGCAGGATGTTGAATTTTCCTTTGTCCTGTTGAAGCACCCCGGCCGTAGCATTTTTCTGCGCGGACATAGAAATCGCAAACGTCGAGGCAAGCAGTGAAACTGGTAGGAAAGTCGCAATTAACATGGAACGAGCCTTCATAAAACCCCCGAAACGGAAGCAACTCCTCAGAAGGACGGAGACTGGATTTGCGAATTGCTTCTATTTGAGGATGGCACGAAATGGAGGGGCGGGAAGAAAAATCAGGAACGAGGTTTCTCGACGACTAAATGGTTCTCACGGGGACCGTCAAAGAGATTGAGTCGGAGAATCTCTGCTACGACTAGGGTCGGATCGCCAGAGCTGTCCACGCGAAAATCGGCCAATTGGTAAGAGGGCAGACGCTGATTATGCAGCGCACGAAAGGTGGCTTCATCGCGGAAAAGAGGGCGGCCGGACATGGTCATGCAGCGGGCAAGAAGAGTTTCAACGGTAACGTCGAGCCAAATGACTGGAATGTCCTGCGCCCGGAGAAATTCCGGCGCGCCTTGCTGCGCGTAAGTTCCACCGCCCAGAGCGAGCACAACCGATTCTTTGGTTTCCGCGGCACGGCCAAGAACGAGGCGAAGTTGCTCTGCTTCAAGCGCACGGAAGGCGGGCTCACCAAAGCGCTCGAAAAACTCCGAGATGAGAAGGCCGGAAGATTCTTCAATGCGATCATCGAGGTCAACAAAACGCCATGCCAGCTGACGAGCGAGGAGTGTGCCGATGGTGGTCTTGCCGGAGCCCATGAATCCGGCGAGGCAAACAATGGAAGGGCGCCCAGCGACCCTGCTAAGAACGGGATTTTGCGTCACGATTGCGGCGCGAACAAATCAGTCGCGCTTCAGGATACGAATTGTACCACTGAAGGAAGAGAGCTCGACTTTGGCGAGTCCGGAGCCAATGCTTCCGAAGAGGCCGTGCGCATACTTGGAGGCCGCGCGGCGAATACCGTGTGTGTCCGGCTTGAGGAACGCTTCGGCGCGATTGTCTACCGTACCGAGATTTGTTTGCGCGTTAAGATCAAACGAATCCGTGCTGGAAAAACGTACTTCAACGACGCCTTTGCCGCTTCTCATCGTGTAAAGTCCGGTGCGGAAGAAATCGCCGTCATAAAGAATGTTCCCGGCGGTGGTCATGAGGTTGACGTTGTTGAGAGCTGGCTGAAGGATTGTTGCGTTGCCGCTGATGGAAGAGAATTCGAGTTTGCCAGCACATTGTGTGCAAATTAGCGACCCGCCCGTCGTGCGCACGATGATGTAGCCTGAAACTTCCTTTAGATGAATGTCGCCGGCGATGCTTTCAAGCTTCATGTCACCCATTACCTGTTCAACATAAATCAGGCCGGTTTGGGTTTTGATCTGAAGTTCGGTTTCTTCCGGCACGGTAAGCGTGAAATCTTCCTCAAGTTCCGCGGCAGGAGCGGAAGCATCGAGGACAGTAGCCGTGACGTCAATGCGATCGTCGGCTTGTTCCATTTCAATGCCGATCTTGTTGGAAAGCTGCGAACCGACGACGACAACTTCCTGTGTCTTGGATGATTTTACTTCGATGCGGCCGTTGGCCACATTTTGAATGGAAACGACGGGGCGGCCTTTCACTGTGAAATGTTTTTCAAGCTTCTGGCCAGCGCCGAAGGCGGCGAAGGGAAGCAAGAGAGCTCCGGCACCAAATATCGGAAGCAGAGTGCGATTCAACTTCGATGAACAAATCATGGCCGGGAACATGTTAGTTAACGCTCCTTCCGCGATCCAGCATCGCGGACAGCAATTCTGCTTTTTGTTGATAAGCAACAGACAAATATTCGCGCGCCAGCTCGTCGTTGGGATCTTCTCTAAGGCGACGGCGGCAATCTTCGATGAACTGATTAAGAGACTTCAGATTTTGCCGCAGAGAAGCGTCAACACGATCCTGATTTGATAGGTTAGCTTGCTGAACCATAGGCAAACTCTGTTCTTCTGAGCGAAGAGTTTGGGCGGTATCGCTCAACGGCTCGCTTTCGCTGATCGGAGCGGGCGAAAAGTCAGCCGTAAAAGTTGCCCTCTGCGTAGCACGTTCGACTTGAACAACGGCAGCGGCGATGATCACAAGTCCAACCGCAGCAGTGGCAAGGGCCCGCCCACGCAAAACTCCAGATAGACTTTCCCACCAAGAGGGCTGCACGGCTTGGCCGATTGCCGCCGGCGTTTTTATGATGCCCTCTGCTTCCAGCTGATTTTTCAGCGCAACCCAAACGCGAGTCGGGGGTTCTACTTCTGCAGGAAGTTCTTCGGCGACGGCGAGAATGGCTGAAAAATCCTCAACCAAATTGCGGCAGGCGTTGCAGGAAGCAACGTGGGCTCGTGCCGCTTCGGGCAGAGGCGACAGTCCTTCGTTTTCGAGAACGGCTTCAATTTCGTTACATTGCATGGCACTTCACTCCGCGAAGAAAGGCATCTGGGCGATTCCTCGCATCAAGCACTGCTTTAGAGCAACGCCACGCACCTGGTTCGTTGCAGCACCCCGGATTGGAATCATTGTAACTCAATCCGAGTTGCCTCCCTGCGACTTTGCACTCTGACGTTCCTGCCGGGCCAGATCGCGCGCTTCTTCCTGGAGAAGCTCGCGCAGGCGGGTGCGCGCCTTGTGCAGCTGGGACTTCGAGTTGCCGACCGAACACCCCATGATGTCGGCAATTTCGTTGTGCTCGTAACCCTGGACGTCGTGGAGCACAAAAACCGTTCGATAGCCTGGCGGCAACTTTTGAATGGAGCGCTCGAGATTGACGCGATCCACGGCGCCGCTTAGCCGCAAATCGGCTGCGCCGACGTCCTTCCTGGGTCCGCCGGACTCTTCGTCCGGCTCCGTAGTTTCCTCAAGCGAAGCAACCGGGAGGGACTTCTTGCGCAACCGCATGAGAACCACGTTGACCGTCATCCGGTGCAACCAGGTTGAGAAGGCCGACTCTCCGCGGAAGGTGCCGATCTTGCGAAAGAGCTGAAGGAAAGCTTCCTGCAGCAGGTCTTCGGCATCAGCTGGGTTGCCCACCATGCGCAGGCAGAGGGCATAGACGCGGCGACTGTGTAGATGGTAAAGAAAGTCGAACGCGGCTCCGTCCCCGGCTTGAGCCAGGCGGATGGCCTCCGCTTCGGTCAGCGTCGCAGGCAACTTACTGCTGCTTGCCTGCTTGGGCTCGGTTGGTCGTATGCGGGCCAACGGTCCAGTTGCGGCGCATCCAAACCGTCGGATGCGGCAAATCCCCTTTCGAGTTGTCCCCAAGCTGCGTTTCGATTCGCAAAGATAACTGCCCACCAGGGCAGTGTTCCGGCGAGTTGACCCACAGTTCAAACACCATAGTCCGGCCAGCTAAGGGTTAAGGTTATTTTCCCGGAACAATGGCAAAACGTCTATGCCGGAGCGAGAGGCCAGACTGGTCCGTTCTGGTGCGCGAGAGTTGGAGTTCGGATTCAAAAGAAGCGAGCTGATCTTCGGGAATGACAACCAGGAAGCACTTCAGTAAGACGAAGGTCTCCCGGAGGCATGTATTCAAATCGTAATGGCCGGCGTCCAGGGCTTGCCACAATTCTTCATTTCGGACGTGTATGCCGTTGACTAGCTCTTCGACCGTTTCGCAGAAATCCTTCTTGAGGTCTTCCACCATTTCCTGAAGGGTAGCGGCCTTGTGGATAAACCGCGAACGCTGAGAGAGGAGGACCCGATTAAGAAAGCCTGTGAGCCTGGCGGCGCGCTGGTTGCGCGCACCATGGAAATTCTCAGGATCAAGCGGAGCCGCATTCGGAACCAAGCCGAAATGCTTTGCGTGACCATGGAGACAGTTCAATACAAGGCGTAATGACTGCGCGAAACGAGCGCAAAGACCTCCGGCTATCTGGGCAGCCTCGAAGGCTTGAGCAAACGAGCCTTTGCGACGAAGGTCGAGTGCCTCGTCGAGACTAACGCTTAACATCACATAGAGGGTTTCTAATTCTTGGGAACAGCTCTCGTTGAGGCGAGCTTTAGATTCCGGCAACCACGCACACCAATCGTCGCAGACAGAAGCACCTCTTCTTGAGGGAGGGCGAGAAATCAAATTAGTACCCCTGGAGGCCCACGCAGTATAGCAGAGTTCCAAAATAGAACCAGAGGTTTGTTGCGATAGACGCTGAGGGGCCGCTATACTCCCGAAGACTTCTGATAATAAGGAAGAATTGGGGACGCCGAGTTGGAATTTGAGCCGCGGGACCAGTTTGAGCAAAGGCTAAAGAAGCTGGAACAGCTTCGAGAGGCCGGACTAAACCCCTACCCGCATGAATTTCGCTGGACCGCAACTGCGGCGGACCTTGTGGAAAAACATGGGAACACTTCGGCCGCCGAATTAGAGGCGCAAAAAATCGATGTTCAGGTGGCAGGCAGAATCATCTCCTACCGGCTAATGGGTAAAGCCGGATTTGCGCACTTGCAAGGCAATGGGAAACGCATTCAGGTTTACGTTCGAAAGGACGTTGTGGGAGAGAGGGCGTTCGAGGTTTTCCATTTGCTGGATTTGGGAGATTCGATTGGCGTGCATGGCCATCTTTTCCGGACAAAGACGGGAGAGCTGTCCGTTTGGGTGCAAGAGCTCACGGTTTTATCTAAGGCGCTTTTGCCGTTGCCAGAAAAATGGCACGGCTTGACGGATGTGGAGCTGCGTTACCGGCAGCGATACCTCGACTTGATTGCGAACGAGGAGTCGCGACGGGTGTTTTTAACGCGGGCACGCATCGTCCAGGAACTGCGGCGGTTTTTTGACGAACGCGGCTACACGGAAGTCGAAACGCCGATGATGCATCCAATCGCCGGCGGAGCTGCTGCGCGACCGTTCGTAACCCATCACAACACACTCGATATTGATTTGTATTTGAGGATTGCGCCGGAGCTTTATCTGAAAAGGTTGGTGGTTGGCGGCCTGGACCGCGTTTACGAGATTAACCGCAACTTTCGAAACGAAGGAATCTCCACACAGCACAATCCTGAATTCACGATGCTGGAATTTTACGAGGCCTATAGCAACTACTTTGACTTGATGGATATGAATGAAGCGCTGTTTGCGCGGCTGGCGAAGGCTATTACGGGCTCAACGATTGTGAAGTATGGCGATATTGAACTGGAATTCGGCAAGATGGAACGGCTGACGATGCGGGAAGCAATTCACAAATATTGGCCGGAAGGCGCCGGAGCGGCGCCCACCCCAGCGGAACTTGGCGCTCCAGGCGGAGGGCGTGAAGCGACGGCAAGATACAACGCTTGGGCGAAATCGAGTGGTGCTGCTTATGCGGCCAGTAAGGGTCAGCTCAGCGACGGTGAATGGACCGGGTTGTTGTTTGAAACGATGGCGGAGAGCAAATTGATTCAGCCAACGATTCTTTACGATTTTCCGACGGACATTTCGCCGCTTTCGAAGCAGAAGCCGGACGATCCATCGCTTACCGAGCGATTTGAGATTTACGTGGCCGGAATGGAGATCGCGAACGGATTCTCTGAACTGAATGATCCCGCGGAACAGGAAAAGCGGTTCCTTGTGCAAATGGCGCATGGCGGGGAGGAAGTGCCCAAACAGCTTGACGTAGATTACATTCGTGCACTTGCGCATGGTTTGCCGCCAACAGCCGGCGAAGGCATCGGGATCGATCGGCTGACGATGCTGCTCACGAATACGCAATCGATCCGCGACGTGATCCTCTTCCCATTGTTGCGGCCCGTTGCCCAGGAGCAAGAAAAAGCAGCTTCCGAAGGGCACGGCGCGTAGCGCAGGCTAAACGCGGGCAGCACAGGACAATGTCCATCGAATGGTTTGTCGCACAGCGGTATCTGCGGTCACCAAATCGCCCCGCGGTGCTACGTCTGGTGACGCTCTTCAGCGTAGTTGGAGTTGCGGCGGGCGTTTGCACGTTGGTGGTTTCGCTGGCGATGAATACGGGTTTTCGTGAAACGCTACAAGAGCATTTACTTAGCGTGACCTCGCACGTTTCCCTCACTCGCCCAGGTTCTTCCGGCATTCATGACTATCAAACCTTAGCAAGAAGCCTTTCGAGTGTGCCGGACGTACGAAGTGCTACGCCGGCGGTATATCAAACAGTCTTGATGAGTTTTGGCGGGCAAGCGCGCGGCATTGTTACAAAGGGAATCGACGCGACAAACGAACAGAAAAGAGACGAGGCTTTAAAGAAGCTTTCTGCCGGGCAATTGGATCTTTCTGCGGATAAGGACGGCGTGGAAGGAATCGTGGTCGGTAACCAGCTTGCGGGTGATTGGAAAATCTCGCCGGGCGACTACGTGACTTTGACTAGTCCACAAGGGAGACTGACGCCGTTCGGTTTGCTGCCGCGTACGAAACGATTCCGCGTGGCGGGCGTGTTCGATTCCGGCTTCTACGACTACGATGCGAACTGGTGCTTCCTGGACTTGAAGGCGGCTCAGGAACTTGCGGGCGCGAGCGACGTTGTGAATGTAATTGAGTTTAGGTTGAGCAATCCCGAGCAAGCAGAACAAGTGGCGGAGGCGGTGAAGGAAAAGGCAGGACCTGGATTTTCTGCTACTACCTGGATGGAGGAAAATCGGCCGCTGTTCCGCGCGCTGCGGCTCGAGAAGTTGGTGACGGCCATTTTTATTGGTTTAATCACGTTCGTGGCGGGACTCAATATTCTTGCTGTCCTATCCATGACCGTGACTGACAAAGCCAAGGACGTCGCGGTGCTAATGTCCATGGGAGCGCGGCGCGAACAAATTCGAACTGTTTTTCTTTGGCAGGGCATTGCAATCGGAGCGTGCGGAACACTAGTGGGACTTTTCCTCGGATATACGCTAGCGTGGACTGCCGGGACATGGCACTGGATTCCCTTGGATCCGCAAGTATATGCAGTTTCCTACGTTCCGTTTCATCCGAACTTGCTTGATGGAGTGTGGATTTCGGCGGCGGCGATGTTGATTTCCGTAGG
>Ga0126376_10000193_pt1 | contig 28810 bp, 24 predicted proteins | sample PanSoiMetPlot_15_FD_92760 | JGI IMG/M metagenome (GOLD analysis project Ga0126376, IMG submission 92760) | Tropical forest soil microbial communities from Panama - MetaG Plot_15 | ecosystem: Environmental > Terrestrial > Soil > Tropical forest > Bulk soil | place: Panama | collected 2016-02-17 | reverse complement strand
AGCCGCGCAAGGTCGATTCTGAAAGACGGCGCACACGGAGGTCCTTGTAACTCAAGTCCTGAAACTTCTGATTTCGCTCGGCAGCGTAGTGCGCCCAGTAGATGTGAAAGCCAAACAGCCCGAACGCGAGCAGAACGAACAGCCAGCGCAGCGCGCGTAGTCCGCGGTTGGTCGAAGTTGAGCCGAGACGCTTTTTGACTTCTTTCGGAAGATCTTCAGGGATGGCGGGCCCGACATGGCGCCGGCTGCGAATCAGGCCGAGCAGCAAAAGCAAAATGACGAAACCAAAGCCACCGACATAGATCAGAGTGAACAGTGCCGGTGTTCGTTCGGGCACATGGGGAGTAGGGAGGGGAGAAGCTGTTTGAGTTTGGAAGAGAAGTAGAAGTGTGAATACGTTCATCCAGTTCGCTACTCACTTTTGCGCAATCGTACTTCTACGTCTCCAAAGCCGACCACGTCACCGTCTTCAATCGCTCGTGATTCGCCGTACGAGATGCGCCGGCCGTTGATATAAGTGCCGTTAGTCGAGCCTGTGTCGGCGACGAGGAGCGTGCCTTCGGCAGTCATCAGCAGCGCGCCGTGGATCTTCGAAACGCTCGCGTCGTTCAAGCTCAGTTCGTTATCGGCGGCACGGCCGACGTTGAGTCGTTTGCCTCCGGGCTTGAAGATCAGCAGGACTTCGCGTGTGCCGGTTGGCATGGTGACGCGTGCAATCACCTGGATGTCGGGCATCGGCGGCGCAGCGCCGGGAATCGGCAGGCCGGCTTTAGCGGCGCGTATCTCTTCATCCTGGCGCCTTAAATCTTCTTCGAACTCACCAAACGTCGGATCGACCGAGATTCCAGTGGTAAAGATGTCGACTTCGGCCTCTACCGCGACTGGTCCAAGCGTGCGGTAACGATGATCGTTGATGTGGTCAATGGCTGCGGCCAGCACTTCGTTCTTCAGGTCGTGAAGAATCTCAGGCGGCGCTTCGGAATGCGTGCCCCACTCGACTTTGAGGATGAGATGATGTGGGGCGATTCTGCCTTTTCTGCCTTCGTCCCTGACGCGCTCATCGATCAGCTTTTTCATGCGTTCGATGAGCTTGGAGGTGGTGAGTCCGCTTCGCGGTTCGACGGTGCGGCCAAGGCGACGGTCAACGACGCTGCCCATGCCTTCGAGCACGCGGCGCAGCAGGCGTTCGGGTAAGGCTTCCTCGCGCTTCTTTTTTGCGTCTTCCTTTAACTTCTCCGTCGAGTCGTCTGAGTCAGTCATGAATAACCAATACGAGTTTTCTCGCGAGCGGTTCAGCGAGCATTCTAGCCTAAATTCAGAGAAGGTTTCACGCCAAGACACAAAGCTCACGCTAAGGCACAAAGAAGAGCCTACATGGTCTTCCTTTTGCGCCTTGGCGTGAGCTTTGCGCCTTGGCGTGAAAACCTACCCTTAGAACAGGAACTTCACGGAGAATCGCATCGTCCGTGCGCCGCTCGACGAGGTTGACTGACCAAACGCCAAACTACCGCCAGTTACGAGGTCGTTCCCGCGCGGGTCTTCAAAGTTTGGGTGATTGAACAGATTGAACGCGTCTGCCTGAAACTGGAGTCCGATCGTTTCGCTGAAGCTGAATTTCCGCCGTAAACCCATGTCGATCTGGCCGAACGAAAACCCGCGCAGGCTGTTTCTTGCAAGACCATCCGGTCGCAGATATGCGACGCCGTATGAAGTCGGGAACATGTAGAAAACGCTCAACGGCCTCGCGGAGCGAGCGTTAAAGATCGAATCGACCCTCCAGTTACGAAACAGTTTATTTCCAAGACCATGCGCCACTGGCGCCGGCAACGAGTACGAAATGTAACCTGCAAGATGGTGCCGGACATCGAAATCGGATGGACCACGATCGAGCTCCGGATCGACGCTCGTCATGATCACTTGTCGCTCTGAATCGTCGCTCACATTATCGCGCGACTGCGCCCACGAATACGAGACATGCGCTGCGAGGCCATTAGTGAACGAACGGTCAAAGTTGACCTGCAGCGCCCGATAATCAGAGCTGCCGCGATTCGTCACAAGCCTTAAGAAACCAAAATCCGGATTGCGATCAAAAAGCGTCTCCGTGTGCACCAATCGCTTGCCCGACGAAGCAACATAAGCGACGGATAGCTGTTGCTGCGCACCAAGATCTCGTTGCAACGAAACGGTCCAATCGATTGCGTACGGCAATCTCAGATGCGGATCGAAAGCGATGAAAGGTAAGGAGCTCGCGCCCGAGATGAAGGGAATTGAGTTGGCGAAGACGTTGCCGGCGCGGTCCTGGCCTCTTTCGTGCACGACGCCCACGGCTCCCCGCAACACGAAGTCAGCGCTCTTTGTGAGTTGGTAGCCAAAACCCGCGCGCGGGGCAAAATTGCCGAGCGACGTTTTCCAAAGCGGTGTGCCAGGCGCGGCGAGCTTGAGTTGCGTCACATCGTTTACCTGGTCCACTGCAAGGGCTTGACCATCACTCGACGGCGCGGGTGCCAACTCCCAACGCATGCCGTACGTGAACGTCAGTCTTGACGCCGGCCGCCAGGAATCCTGCCCGTATAGCGACAACGCATTGAACAGCGGCCGCTGCGGCGTTGCATGATCCACAAAACTGTCTCGCAACGCATTTCCATCGATTGCCTGAGCCACGCCCGCGAAGAGCACGTTCTGCTCAGCCGGCCGTTGCCCGATGATTGGAGACAAACGTCGATAGTTGCCGCCAAACTTCCATGCATGCGTTCCAATTATTCCGTTCAAAGAACCAACGAGATTGAACTGGCGTTGCAGGCTTGCCGTCTCATCGCCGCGCATGAAAGCCGCGTGTCGGGAATTCAGATCGAAGACGTAAGACGAAGGTGCCAGTTGGTCCGGGATGGCCGCGCCGCCAAATTCATCGAGCGTGTAGGCACTGCTTACGCGTGAAAGACTGTAGTTCGCGTTCAGCTCCATCACCAGAGTTGACGACCAGGTCTGAATCCAACTTCCCGTGATGGCTTGTGCACGGCTGTGAATCCGGTTCGTCGTGTTGAGTGAAAAACCGTTCGCGCCACGCTCCGACGCATCGGAGTCGGCGAAGCTGTAGCGGCCTCGCAAGGTGGTCTGGGAAGTTAAATTGTGATCAATTCGCAAACTGCCGACGTCGTGCCGCGCCGGATTGGCGAAGCCGGCTGCAAACTCAGCGAAGCCGTCCGGTCGTGCCGTGCTTGTTGGCAACGGAAATGCATTCAAGAATGACCCGGCAGGCGCAGCCGCTCGCGAGGCGAGTGAAGGCACGTCCGTGATACCGACGCGCGGCTGTTGTAGTCGCATGCCTTCGTACGCAGCAAAGAAGAAAGTGTGATCGCGATTGATTGGACCACCGAACGAGGCGCCGAACTGGTTCAGTCTCTTTGGCGGCTGCCGTAGACCGCGCGCGTTAGCAAACCAGTCACTCGCATCGAAGGCATCGTTGCCGAAAAAGTGAAACAACGAACCGTGAAACTCATTCGTTCCCGCGTGTGTGATCAGATTTACTTGCGCGCCGGCGCTGTGCTCCGGCTGCGTCGCCAGAGTCTCGATCTTCAACTCCTGAATCGCGTCATACGAAGCGATTCCATTGGTACCGCCGCCGGCGGTGAGCGCGGGAGCGGTGCCCGACGCTGAGGAGCCGGGACTTTCACCGCCGGCAGCGATACCAAAGTTTGCACTCACGCCATCAACCTTGAACTCGTTCGCGGTCGGGCGGTGCCCATTCGTCGCCAGATCAACGCTAAACAGGGAATTGCCGGGTTGATTTCCAGTCGTGCCGGGCGCGAGAGTTACCAAATTCTTGAAGCTCCTTACTTGCAGCGGCAATTCCCGCAAGGCCGTTATAGTCGTTACGCCGCTGTAATCAATGTTGACTACTGAACATTGAGTACCTTCCGTGACCAGCACACACTCCATGATGCTGCCCGGCACATCAACACGGCCCGGTTCGTCGGTGCCGGTGAAGATCAGATCGTCAATCGCGACAAACGAGGTGTATTGCGTCATCAGCTTGAACGTCAGACCAAGTTGCGTGATCTCTTCCTGCCGTTGTTCCTGGACAGCTTTGTCTGTTGGCGACGACAGAACCTGGCCCGTGAGATCGTCGACTTTGCGCCTGGCCCACAGTGTCGCCAGCACATCGTGGTCGGGTTCCGTCTCAGGCAATTTCACCGAAATCTCACGGACGAATTCCTGGCCCGCCATTTTTCCTTTCAAACGAATCGTTCCTTCACCGCTGGACGCATAACGTCCCGACAGCACTACCGGCTTGGCGCTAAACAAATCCGGGATGTTAGTTGGATAGACGTCGCTGACCGGCATTCCACTCCAATCAATCGAGATGTCAGTTAACAAAGGATTGCGAATGCGTTCGTGAAAACGACGCGCTGCTTCCGAACTGTCGCCTGCATCGGAAACATAATCGACTTCGCCTCTGCCGTATTCGGCCATCTTATCGAGCAGGAAACGATTGGGATAACTGCCAAAACCCATGGCGAACACGCGCGCGTTCGAATGCTTCTTCACTTCCGAGAGGATCTCCATGTCGTTGCCGACCAGACCGTCAGTCATAAAACAGACGATGCGCACGTGGTGCTGCGAGTCGGATGGCTCGAGCGCCGTCCTGATCGCTGTCATCATTTCAGTGCCGCCGTTGCTGCTGCGACCGTCCAGAAATTTTTTCGCGAGCTGCAGGTTCTCAGAAGTGGCCGGCACTGGTTCGGGAAACAGGATTTCGGTGTCACCCGAAAAGGTAATCAAGTTGAACGTGTCATGCGGGTAGAGATTTTTCAGAGCCAGGTCCATAGTCTGCCGTGCTTTCTCGAGTGGAAAGCCGCTCATTGAACCCGAAGTATCGAGCACGAAGACGAGCTCTTTCGGCATGAGGTCTTCGGGCGAGACGCGCTGGGGTGGCTGAAGGATGAGAGTGAAGAAGCCACCCCTGTCGGAGCGATGAGTGAGGACGGCATCGTTGATGGAATCCCCGGCAACACGATAGGTGAGAACGAAGTCTTTATTCGGAATGGTGGCGCGATCTTTGAGACGGACGAGGGAGCGTCGCTCACTGAGTTGCTGTACTTCAGTTTCGTGAGTTTCTGAGCGAACTTTGAAGATCGGCACGCCCGCATCCAAATCGAGTTCGAGCGAGATATCGTGACCGGAACGTATGCCATTGCGTGCGTGGGCAGGACTATGGTGCAACTGTTGACCCGCTGGTTCTGACGACGTGTCAGGCACGTAGCGCGGCCCAACAACCATCGGAAAAGACCACTCGTAAGATCCGTTTTCATACTTCAGCGTCTCGACGTAGCTGATGACGATCTGGACCTGTTGGCCCGGCATGATGTTAGTGACGTGCTGCGTGAAAATGTTCGGACGCTCTTGGTCTAACAGGCTCGCGACTTTGCCTTGCTCCTTCGCAGCAGCGTAGGCAGCCTGCGCTTCCTGTCGTCGCATGATCTTGCCTTTGATCGTGCGTTCACCAATCAACATCGTGAGGTCGTCAACCGCGGCGGCTTGCGGCAGTGGAAACGTGTAGACCGCTTCGATCTTTTCGGGGAAATTGTTTTCGAAATCCTGTGTGACTGTGACGCGCGAGATGAATCCGCTCACTTCCGCTTTGACCGTCGTGTGTTTCAAAGGACACTCGCCTGACGGTTTGCCTGCTTTATCGAGGACCTGAAGCGAACCCTGGCTCGGTGGCTTCGTTTCGTCACCTTTGGCTGCAGCCGTATCCGAATGCAGGATGTGCATTAACGTCAGCACGGCAAGGATCGAAATGATGCTAAGTGCGGTCCATTTGAAAAACGATCGGCGGCGCATGATTCTTCCTTGTCTCCGAGACACACGTGGGCGTAATGCCGGCGCACAGTAAGCGTGCCGCTGCCTGAGTGATCGCTGGTTGTAATTTTGTTGAGACCGAGAACAGAGTGGTCTCAGAAGTAACTCTTACTGGACCATGCGGGGGAGACCGCGCGAGGAACCATTCATTTGGTTAACGCTATTGATGCAAATTTTCGTAAGCGGGTAGCCTGAGACGCGAAAGTTTTCCGGAAAAATCTTGCCCGAACCGGCAATGATCCATTACATTGAATGTCATCACGCCCCTGACCTCACCTTAATCCGAAGGAGGTTGCAAATGTTCCAGCAGCTCTGGGAAACGTTCGTCATGATGATCCCTGTCTTCTTATTGCTTACGATGATTTTTGCAGCGGGCTTTTACATCGGTCGAGTGAGTAAGCGAGAGTAGTCAGTCCACAGATTACACAGATTTACATTAATCAAGAACGGAAATGCTCTGTGTGAAATCTGTGTAATCTGTAGTTAAAATCTTACGCATGAAACGCGTCGCTGAAGTAATTCACGGGTGCGCCGCTCAAAGGCGGTCGTTCGTCACGAAAATGCAATCTCACCTAGTCTCAATGGACGCACCGCTTTAGACAACAGGCGCAAGCCTTTTGCTGACCCACGTCAAGGTTCATTGTTCTAATTTCAATACAGCCCTTGAAATCGTGGGCCATTTTGTTAAGCTTTTTCAGACCCCCACCTATAACACGCCCCGACACTAATAGACGCGCTGGGAGTGCGCTATTTGCATTCCTATTTGAGTATTGAAGGAGCAAATACTTATGAGCTTAAAGAGGTTTTACCCGATTGCAGTGGGCTGCGTGCTCGCCGTCTTGATGTCGATCGTGCCCGCAGTGATGGGCCAGACGACGAACACACAAACTACACGGAACCAGAGCATGACGGTGCGTTCGGTTCCAAGTGGCGCCAAGATGAAGTTTCGAGGGGTTGTCATCAGTCGCGACGCAGACGTTTTCACGATTCGCGATCGCACCCGCACGGACTACCAGGTTCTTATTACTGACAACACGAGCATAAAGACCAACGGCGGTTTCCTTCGCAGCGGAAAGAAATATCCGGTTACCGACATTCTGCGAGGATTGATTGTCGAGGTCGAAGGACGTGGCGATGCACAGGGTCAGTTGGTAGCCGACAAGATTCGCTTTAACGAATCCGACATGCGTGCCGCGATTACTTCGGACACACGCGTGAGTCCGGTCGAGGCCAACATGGAACGGGTGGCGGGTCAGATGGACGAGCTTTACGCGGTGGCGGCAGAAGCCCGCGCCGAAGTGAAGGCCGTTAATGAACGCGTTTCATCGCTCGATGACTACGACGTGCAGGAAACTGCTTCGGTCACGTTCCGCACGAATAGCGCAGTGCTCTCGCCGGAAGCTAAGTCGCAACTCGACGCGCTTGCCGCCAAGACGACGAATGCGCGTGCATTCATGATCGAAGTTGCCGGACACACTGATTCAACCGGCAGCGATGCCAAGAATTTCCGGCTTAGCCAGCAACGTGCAGAGGCTGTCGTTCAGTATCTGGCAGTGCAGCACAAGATTCCGCTGCGTCGTTTTGTCACACCGATGGGTTATGGCAAGACTGAAGCGGTCGCCGACAACTCGACGGCTGCAGGCCGTTCACAGAATCGACGTGTGGACGTGAAGATGATTATCAATCGTGGCATGAACCAGCCGGCCACGAGCTCGTCGTCAACAGTACGACCGTAAGACAGAAAGTGTGCAGGAGCAGGATACAGGAGCAGGAGCAGGCAAGCCTCCTTACTGCTCCTGTGTGCTGCTCCTGCCCCTGTTAACTGTGCCTGTCTTTTGCTGATTTCTGATATCTTCGTTGTATTTCGTTTAAAGCCTTTTCACCGGTGTTTTCCGCCAGTACACGGTTTCCGTATCCCAAACCCGCTTTCGTCGAAAATCCGTAAAATCTGTGCCGCAATTTAGTTAGAAACGGGCGTTTTCGCCTCGTTTTCATGGCCCCACGTTTGCTGAGTGGAGGGGCATGACAAATAGTGAAGTCTTCCCAATTCTGCACAGTGGCTTGGCGGCCACAACGAAATCTGAACCAGCGCCGAATTCCGATCTGGCGTTGGCTATTGCCGCCGGCAAGGGCGACATGGGCGCGTTTGAGAAGCTTTATGAGCGTCACAACCGGCGGGTGTACTCGCTATGTCTGCGAATGACGCAGAATGCGGCTGAGGCTGAAGATCTCGCGCAGGAGGCATTTATCCAGTTGTTCCGCAAGATTGGCAGCTTCCGTGGCGATTCTGCATTCACTACCTGGCTGCACCGGTTGACGGTGAATCAGTGTCTGATGCACTTCCGGAAACGTAGCGTGAAGATGGAGCGGACTACAGAGGAAGGCGAGACGCCGATACAGATTGTCAGCGGTACTGAAAACCCAAACTCGATGCCCGTCATGGATCGCATCGCGCTGGACAATGCGTTAACACAACTACCGCCGGGATATCGAACAGTGTTTGTATTGCACGATGTCGAAGGCCACGAACACGAAGAGATTGCGAGGATGCTGGGCGTCGCGGTCGGCACTTCAAAATCACAACTGCACAAAGCGCGCATGAAGCTGCGCAAGATCCTTAAAGCACGCAACGAACCCAGTAAGAATTAAGAAAGAATAGGTCCTATAAGTCCTATAGGACCTATAACGATCCTCCTCTCATTGTTTTCCGTTTGCTGCGAATTGTGGATAATCCGTGTAATCTGTGGCTAAAAACGGAGACACACGATGAGCGAACGTAGCGTGACATTCTATCGTTGGGAAGAAATGCCTAGAGAGCAGGTCACTAACATGCTCGATCGCCGCTTGATAACCGCCGATCGCATGATGCTGGCCCACGTCTATCTGAAGAAGGGCGCGATCGTGCCGCGGCATTCCCACCACAACGAGCAGCTCACATACATTCTTGAAGGTGGCTTGCGATTCTGGATCGGTGAAGATGAGTCGCAGGTGATCGACGTGATGGCCGGTGAAGTGCTGCACATTCCTTCGCTCGTCCAACACAAAGCGGAAGCGCTGGAAGACACGCTGGACGTCGACATTTTCAGTCCACCGCGTCAGGACTGGCTCGACAAAACTGACGACTATTTACGGCAGAAGTAAAGGTGTGGACCTCGGACTGAAAGACAAAGTCGCACTCGTCGCCGCGGGCAGTCGCGGGCTGGGCCGCGCGGTGGCGGAAGAACTGGCTGCGGAAGGCGCGTCGCTTGTTCTTTGCGCGCGCGAAGTGCAGACGTTGAGTGAGACGGCCGCGGCCATCGCTGAAAATTACAACGCGCACGTGTTGGCTGTCCCGGCAGACGTCACTGTAACGGACGACATCGAGCGCGTGGTTGAGTCAGGCATTGAACGTTTCGGTCGCATCGACATCCTCGTCACAAACGCTGGTGGACCACCCGCCGGACGCTTCGATCAGTTGACGCGCGAGCAGTGGGAACGCGCGATCCGTCTGACACTTTTGAGTGCCGTTGAATTGGCGCGTCACGTTTTGCCGGGAATGCGAGAGCGGCGTTGGGGACGAATACTCAACATCACTTCGATCGCAGTCAAGCAACCAGTCGAGAATCTTTTACTCTCGAACAGCCTGCGCGCCGGGCTCACAGGCTTTGCGCGCACACTCGCCAACGAAGTCGCGGCCGAAGGCGTCACCGTCAACAACATCATGCCGGGTTACACGCGCACCGAGCGTTTGGAAGAGCTGGCGCAGATGATGGCGGAAAAGCAGGGCATCAGCGCCACGGAGTTTCGCGGCAAGTGGGAGAAAGAGATTCCGATGGGACGTCTCGGCGAGCCGCGCGAGTTTGCGGCCCTGGCGGCGTTCCTGGTTTCGGAACGCGCCAGCTATATTACCGGAACCTCGATTCAGGTTGACGGGGGCTGGATTAAATCTCTACTCTGATCTTCGTTAAGAAAGGATCTGTGTAAATGATCAAAGCAATCCGTGGCAGTACCAACTGATAACTCGACAAAGGCACCTTCGACGAACTCATCGCACCATACCGGCGAAGGCGTGATCATCGACATCGGCACGGGAGACGGGCGCTTTGTGTATGCGTCTGCGCGCCTGAACCCGAACAAGTTCTACATCGGAATCGATCCGAACACTCGCCCGCTCGAAAAGATCTCAGAGAAGATTTACCGGAAGCCCGCGAAGGGCGGCGCTCCTAACGTGCTGTTTATCCAGGCGGCTGTGGAAGATCTTCCGGCTGAGTTGGACAGCGTCGCTGACGAGGTCCACGTGCATTTTCCGTGGGGTAGTTTGTTACATGCGGTAGCGACAGGTGACGTTGAGGTCTTGCGTAATCTGCGGCGCATCTGTGCGAGTGGAGCGGGGTTGGAAGTGGTGATCGGACTCGATCCTGAACGCGATCAATCGGAGATCGAGCGGCTCGGGCTGTCGGAGCTTACGTTGGAATTCATCGATAACGTTCTTGTCCCAAATTATGCGGCGGCAGGATTTCAGATCGTTGAGAGAGGAATCATTGCCGCCGCCGAATGGCCCAGGCTCAACACGTCCTGGGCCCGGCGGTTACAGGGAAACGAACGGCGCTCCATTACTTACGTCGTCGCAACCACAGGTTAAAAACTCTGATCGTCCGCGGATGGTCCATAAAGCGCGGGCACCTTGGCGCCCATCAGGCGCAGGTACACCGTCATCTGACCGCGATGGTGTGCCCAGTGATTGATCGTGTCCTGGATCACCTCCTTGCGCGAGCCTTGCCAAACCACGTTGCCGCGGGCCAACAACTTCCACGTTGTTTCCAGATGCTCGTCAGTTGTTTTCTCCAAAGCCGTGCGGGCTTCAGTGGCCGCTTCATCCAAAGCCTTAACCAGGTCTGGGCTTGTTTCTTTGGGCGCCTTCTTTGTGCCCTGGCCCTCTGCCGGCGCTATATCCAATTCATCGAGATTGATCTCCATGGCGATCCACGTCGGCATCGTTGCCACCATGTCGGCGAGATAACCAAACATCATCGAGCGTTCGTGTGGCTTCCACTGATACTGCCCATCCGGAACCTGCTCAACGGCCTTGCGTGAACGTTCGACTTCGCGGTCCAACTCTTCTCGAAAGAACTCAGTAAGTTTCATTGCTCAACTCTCCTCCAAAAATTTGTGAACTACGATAGCGCGGAGGTGTCACATCGCTGTGACAAACGAAGTTCTGCCAGTTAGTGTATTATGATTTTTCTTTCATAAATACCAATGCTTCTCCTACAGCCTTTCGCACAGTCGTTCCAGTCACCAGTTGTTCGCATCATTCTCGCAGTCATTGCGATCGGATTGCTCTACATACTGTGGCGCGAAGTGCGGAAGATTCCGCCGAAGTTGTTGACGCTCATGGCGACGGCTTTCATCGACATGGTCGGCGTGTTGATGATCTTTCCGCTGCTGCCGTTTTATGTGAAGAAGTTTGGCGAAGGCGGGATCAATATTTTTGGAGTTCATATTGGCATTGGCATTATCGCCGGCTTCACGATCGCTTCCTTTACAGTGGCACAGTTGGTGAGCGCGCCGATGTGGGGCCGCTTCTCCGATCGCGTGGGTCGCAGGCCGACGCTGCTAATTGCACTGACCGCCTCAGGGATCGCGTACCTGATCTTCGGTTTCGCCAACTCGCTCTGGCTGCTGTTGCTATCACGCATCGTGCAGGGCGCGGGTGGCGGAACGGTGGGCGTGATTCAGGCTTATGTTGCTGATTCAACTGAGCCGAAGGATCGCGCGCGTGCACTTGGCTGGCTCTCGGCAACAACGAACCTGGGTGTGGCGCTCGGTCCGGTGCTAGGCTCGTTTGCTATCACCCTCGGTAAACGCGATTTGATCCCCGGCGCCACGACGTTGCAGTTAGACCATGCTTTGCCCGGCATCATCGCGGCGCTGCTGTGTTTGATAAATATTATCTTCGCGGCGCGTTATCTCACCGAGTCACGCGATCCGAGTGACCACGTAACCGTTGAAGGCGAGAAAAAGTTAACGCCGCGTCAGGCTATATGGCGCGTTGTCTCTCACTCGAGCGAGCCTTCATCGCGGCTCATCTGGATCTACGCGATTGCGATGGGCGCATATCAGGGCAGCTTCGCGATGCTGGCGCTCTTCCTGAACGATCGCTTCCAGGTAACCGAACAGAATATCGGTTACTTCTTCATGTACGTCGGCTCGATCTCCGTCTTTACGCGTGTGCTGTTGCTGGGCCGTATGGTCGATTGGCTGGGTGAGTCGAAACTGTCGCGTCTCGGGCTGCTGCTACTCGCCGGCGGCGTCCTGGGAATGCCGCTGTCGCACAACCTGATGATGCTCGGGGTTACGGTGGCTTTGATTCCTTTGGGAACAGCGTTCACATTTCCATGCGTGACGGCGCTGCTCTCGCGGGTGATCAGCCCTCGAGACCGCGGTCTTTACATGGGTATGCAACAGACTTATGGCGGATTTGCACGCGCCATCGCGCCGGTCTTCTTCGGCTGGGCCTTTGATAGCTTAGGTTCGTCGTCGCCTTACTTCATCGCTTCCGCTATCATTGTGGGAACGATCTTTCTCACCCCTCAACTCACACTCGTCTCCCAACAACCTGCTTTATCAACCCAACCAGCAGACAACAGTTGACCTACTCATTTAGATTATCGAGCCCGGTGAGCTTCCAGCCCGCACGCGTCTGCTGAAAGTGATAAACCACCACTTCATTGCCGGCCGCATCCGGACACGCAACACTGAAGTGCTTCGGATTGTCAGCGTCAACTTCCGGCTTCACCTTCTCGAAACAAGCTGCCGCGTTAGTTTGTTCGTTGAACAACTGGCGATATCGTTTGGCAAGCTGCGCTTTGGTCTTTATGCTCGGGATGCCGTACGACATCTCGATCGGAAACTTCGAAAGACGCGCGATTGTTTCGACATCGTGTTTGCTGACCGCTGTTTTGAACGACTGCCAGAAAGTTTCAGTGGTTTCGGCGCCGGTCAGCAGAAGAAGCAAGGAAAGAGTCGTTACGGTTTTCATAATGGTACAATCCGGCTGCCAATACTAAAACGAAAGGTACTTTTTTGCGATGCTCAATAAGTTCGTAGTTGTTCTGATCTGCTTGATCGCGGTGTTCGCATTCGGTAGTTGCAAAAAGAAGAGTGGCGCAGCCCGCGCTGAGGATCCTGCGGCGCCCGTCGAGGGAGTCGAGAAGGTGAAGCCCGCGCCGGGCACCGGCAACGTGCAGGGAAAAGTTTTGTATAACGGCGCGCCGGTCGAGAATATCGAAGTGAAGTTGTGTGAGACGTTCAGCCGTTTTCTCGACGGTTGTGGCGGCAAGATCTACACCGCGAAGACGGACAAAGACGGCGATTTCGTGATCGCGAACGTGCCGCCGAAAGAGTATGAGGGATTAACGGTACGCGTGTTCGATACCGATTCGTACGTCTTCGCGACCACGGGCATCGCAGGGATCAGCGCCACGAAGTACAACGTCGTCGCCGATAAGACATTGTTCGTGGCGCCGACGCATCTGTTCAAGGGTGACTTAAAAGTATTGAATCCGAAGGCTGGCAGCACGGTGAGCGGGCAGGGTTTGGAGCTGAAGTGGGAGCCGTATCCGAATGCGGCGTATTACAAGTTATCGCTCTATCCCAACGATCATCAGGTTACGGCGCCGTACGTGAACCAGCGCGTCGATGACGCTTCGTTCAAGGTGAACAAGCCGTTGGAGAAGACAACATACAGGTTCAAGGTTGAGGCGTTCAACAGCTCGGATAAGAAGTTGTCGGAAACGAGCGACGACATCGAGTTCACGATCAATTAAGCGCACAAAAAAAGAGGCACAAAAGGCACTTTTGTTTTGTGCCTTTTGTGCCTCTCTGTGGCTTATCTTTTTATCGCCTAAGCGTTCTGACCTGGACGATATTCGAGTAGGCCGAGTTGCCTGAGGCGTTGAAGGCGCGTACACGGTACCGGTAGAACTGATTCCTCGCCAGCCCTGTGTTCGGGAAAGTCGTAACGTTCGCTCCCACCTGAGCTATCTGCACAAAGCTCGTGCAGCCGTTCCCGGTACAACGCTCAATATTGAATCCGTCCTCATTGTTCGAATTATCTGTCCACGACAGATCGATCTCACTCGTAGACACCGCATTCCCAACAAGGTTGGAAGGATCGTTCGGCACCGGCGGCGGAGTCGGTGTCGGCGTTGGTGTTGGAGTCGGAGTTGGCGTCGGTGTCGGCGTTGGCGTTGGATTACCGCCACACGTCGGGAACCTGAACGACCCAATGCGCGTGCGCCAGTTGAAGCTGCTGGTCGTCGTGTAATACTCAGTCGTATACCAGAAAGTGCAGCCGTCAACCGGATCGACAGTCAGCGCGGAGTAATCACCCCAGCGACTGCCGGTGCCTGACTGGCTTCCGGTACCTGCGAACAGAGTCGCTTCACCCTGTCCCAACGTGTTCACCGGATCGGTCGCGAGCCGTCCGGCGTAACGTATCTCCGGGAAAATCGTTGCACTCGACGCGCTGTAACCGATTGCGATATTTCCATCGCCGTCCATCGCGGCGCTTCCCATCCAGCGCCAGGTCGTGTCAGGCTGATAGGTGCTTTCCTGCGCGACTGTCACTGGACCACTCGTCACATTTTGCAACTCAAACCAGCGGATGCCCGCAACGCCTCCCGAGCTCACCGTGTAGTTGCCAACCACCGACTCATGATCGGCGAAGTTGCGATAAGTGAGACGGAACATCAGACGATCGCCGATACCATCAAGCCGCGACGTCGTGCCCGATTGCGGCACACATGATCGTGTGGTCGGACAAAGCGACGTAAATCCTGCAGCCGCAGGATTCGCAAATTGTGTAAAAGTCGAATTCGCCGGGGTGGCGAAATCCACGTGGAAATGAAAGAGCTTGTAACCACCGGGACCAGGCCACTCCACAAACGTCGCCGGCGCACCGGCCGGGGGTAAAGTTGCACCCTCAAGATCTGCGGGCAGGAAAGCTTCTTCGGTCGATCCGCCAGTGACGCCGGGCGTAACGAAAGTTGCCGGCAAACCCGCCAGCATCTTGGAGCGATCGAAAGCGAATGCTTGCGGTCCAAGAAACGCAGTGCCCGATGAGTTGAATACGTTCATGCTCATGTAGTACGCGTCGGGCCAGACGCTCAGGTGCGGGTAGTCGAAGAAGTTGGACCCGAGGTGAAAATCGTAACGATGGTACGAGCCGGTTGCGTCGCCGGTCGTCGAAACCGCCACACACTCGTCCGTCGGCACTGAGACACCAGCAAATTGCGAGATGATCCAGCGATCAGCCAACTGATCGTACATCACCACCGGATCGCCGTTGCCGTTGGTCTCGCAAACACCACCGAAGCCGCCCCACACGGTTGAGATTCCTGACGGTCCGAGCAAGGAACCGCCGGTTGTTTTATCAAAAACCTGGTAGCCTTCGTTGACGATCTGCACGTACTGCGTGGTCCCGACTTCGCCGTTGGTATCAGGTGGAGCGCAGTTGCAGGCCACGCCGGGGTACTGGATACCGTTGAAGTTCATGTTCGCCGCGGGCATGTTGGCGGCGGTAAACGCGTCGGCAGCAATCGTTTTTTGTACCTTGTGGTCCGGAGCGTCTTTATGAATGTGCTGAATCTTGGGATTCTCGTTGGCCTCTTTCTTCGGTTTGAAGACTGGCTGCTGCTTCATTTCGCGCAGCGGTGGTGAGGTGTCGTTCCGGATCGACTCACCGACCGTGACTTTTTCCTTTTGGCCTTGAAACGCGCTGCTTGCGCTGTTCGCGGCGGCTGATTGGGAACGTTTTGCCTCAATAATCCGAGGAACTGTTAGGATCGCACCAAAGAGCAGAACCGCTACTACCAGAATCAGTATTCTGAGTCGCATTGCTTGATTTCCTCCAGGTTCAGAGCTTCATAAGCTGACGAAGACCTGCTTCGGGTGAAGTACTTAGCCACTAAATTGCATGGGCGAGACGTGAAGCAAGTGAAAACTACCATATGTCAGCGAAAAACGCTATTAAAACCCGCACAATCTGAACTCTGCGGGCCCTCTGCATTTCTCTCCGAACTCTGCGTAATTCCAAAGCCTTTGAACGCAGAATAGACGGTCTTTTGTGGTTTAATACGCGGCAATGACCAAAACCCTTGCGCTTCTCGCCATCTGCGTGGTGTTGCTGCTCGTGGCCTGTCAACCCGCACACATCAAAATCGGCGCGTTTCTGTCACTGACGGGCGCCACTTCGGCCTATGGCGTCTCGGCTGCGAACGCCATCACGATGGCGAAGGATGAGGCTAACGCCGCCGGCGGCATCGACGGCACCCTTATCGACGTCGAAATCGAGGATGACAAGTCAAGCACCGAAGCCGTTCCCGGTATCGTCGAGCATTTGATCAAGGAACACGTCGTACAAGCGTTGCTCGCTGAACCGGTGAGCACCCGGGCCATGGTTGCCGCGCCCATTGCGCAGCAAAATCAGATCGTCATGATCTCGTCGGCGTCAGTGAAGCCGGAGCTGACGATGCAAGGCAATTACATCTTTCGTGCGTGCTTCGTTAGTTCCACCGAAGGCGAGGCCATCGCGAAGTTCGCGAGAGAGACGTTGAAAGCCAAAACCGTCGCCATCATCCTGGATCCGAAGAATGACTACGCCGTCGTGTTGGCAAACTTCTTTGCGGCATCATTCAGGAATTCAGGAGGACAGCTCATCAGTCAGCAACGCTACGAACCTAACGCCACTGATCTGAAAGCACAGATGGCAGAAATCAAGAGCGCAGCGCCGGACGTGATCTTCGCGCCGGGGTTCTACACGACCGCTCCGCTCGTGGCGCGTGAAGTAAAGCGCGCCGGAATCAAGTCAACACTGATCGGAAGCGACGGCTGGGATTCACCTGATCTGCTGAAGAACGGCAGCGGAGTTTTTGAAGGCGTTTATTTCGCGAATCACTTCTGGATTGGCAACGAAGACCCGATTGTGAAGGAGTTCGTTGCCAACTATCGCGCCAGGTACAAAGTCGATCCTGATGCAGGAGCGGCCACTGCGTACGATGCGGCGCGTTTGCTGTTCGCCGCGTTCAGAAATGCCAAGTCGCGCAAAAGCCCAGACATTCGCGACGCACTCGCAGAAACCAAAAACTTTCCCGGCGTAACCGGCAAGATTACGCTCGACGCAAATCGAAACGCGCAAGTACCGGTTTACATCCTCCGTATCGAGGGTGGTAAATTCACCCTACAACACTAGACATCCCCGACGGATACGCCAAAACTTTAAGGAGCCGAAAGCAATGAAAGTATTTCGCATAGCTGTAGTTATAGCCGCAGTCGCCCTTGCGGCGTTTACGATCCTGGCACAAACGCAGACGCGGCCGGCAGCGACTCCAGCAAACATCGCCATTATCGACTCGTCGGCCTTCGGCGATGAGAAGAACGGCATCGCACGTGTGATGGCTTCGATGCAGGCACTCGAGGCGAAGTTTCAACCACTCCGCACCGAGATCCGCGGCATGCGCGACCGCCTGGCTACGATGAGATCGGATCTTCAGAAGAAGCGTGCGATTCAGGACGCTGCGATGACAGCAAAGCAAGCCGAGGAAGCAGATCAACTCGAGTTACAGATCAAACGCAAGGCGGAAGATGCGCAAGCGAGTTATCAAAAAGAGTCGATTGCAATGCTTGACCCGTTACAGAAAGACATCGGTGATGCCTTGACTGCTTACGCACAGTCACACGGCGTGTCGCTGCTGATCGATGCGAATCGTGTCCCGATCCTTTATGCAGCCAGCAACCTGGACATCACCAAAGACTTCATCAACGAGTACAACCGGACGCATCCTGCCGGGCCAGTCATGACTGCACCTGCAAGACCGGCGACTTCGCCTGCAAGACCGGCGACCACGCCCGCAAGGCCGCGACCGTAGGCAAACGACGCCCCGATGTTGAAAAGAATCCTCCTCCTATCGGCCTCCGCTGGCGCGGGGCACGTGCGCGCGGCTGAGGCCATCGAGAAGGCTTTCAAGCAACGCAAAGATAGTGACAGCTTCGAAGTGCATCACTTCGACGTGCTCAACTACACCAACAAACTCTTTCGTCACCTTTATTCCAAAGCCTACATCGACCTCGTCAACAAAATGCCCGAGGTGCCGGGCTGGGTTTACGACAAGCTCGACAAGCCCTGGAAAAATGAGCGTCGCCGGCTGGCGCTCGATAAACTGAACACGCGCCCGTTCGTAAAGCTGCTGCGTGAGTACCAACCTGACCTGATCGTTTGCACGCACTTTCTTCCAGCTGAGGTCGTTTCGTGGCTCAAAGCGAAAGAGCGTCTCGCAAGCCGCCAGGTGATCGTCGTCACGGACTTCGACGTTCACGCGATGTGGCTCGTCCATCACTACGAGCGTTACTTCGTTGCTCTCGACGAAGCGCGGGTCTATCTGGAAGCGTTGGGCATACCCGCGGAAAAGATCACCGTCAGTGGAATACCCATTGATCCCGTCTTTGCGATTAGGAAAGATAAGCTGGAGATGCGGGCAAAGCACGGACTGGAGCTGGACCGAACGACGATACTGCTGTCGGCGGGCGGTTTCGGCGTCGGCTCGGTTGATGCGCTGGTCAGTTCGCTGTTGCCTTTGCAACATCGCGCGCAAGTTGTCGCAATCTGCGGTCGCAATGAAGAGTTGAAGCAACGCTTGAACAAACTGGCGGCGCGAACCAACCACGATGCGAACGTAATTCTGAAGCCGTTTGGCTACACAAAAGAGATGGACGAGCTGATGACAGCGTCGGATATCGTGCTGGGCAAACCCGGTGGCCTGACGACTTCCGAAGCACTCGCGAAGGGTTTGGTCTTCGTGATCGTCAATCCGATTCCCGGTCAGGAAGAACGAAACTCAGATCATTTGCTCGAGGGCGCCGCGGCGATTCGTTGTAACAACCTGCCGACGTTGTCATACAAGCTCGATCGACTGCTGGCTGATCCGCAGCGCTTCAAGTCGATGCAGGCAAACGTGCGCCGCATGGGCCATCCGAACGCGGCCAAAGAGATCGTGGATCAGTTAGCCGCGGATTAACGCAGATTGCCGCGGATCAAGACGAGAACAAAATGAGAATTAATCGACGAACTTTTATTGAAGCTTCGATTGGCGCATTCGTGTCTACAGCCGGCGTTCTCGGAACACAACGACGCTCGCCGGTCAGAAACTTCAGCGTGTATGACGCGAAGGCGAAGGCGTTGTTGTCGCAGATGACTCTGGAAGAGAAGGTGGGCCAGATGGTCCAGGCGAACCAGGGTTCGCTCCAGGACATCAGTGAAGTCGAAAAACTCTTTCTGGGCTCGGTACTCAGTGGCGGCAGTTCCGATCCGAAGAGCGGCAATGGACTGAAAGACTGGACCGATCACTACGATAGTCTTCAGGCTCGCACGCAGAACACGCGTCTGCGTATCCCGCTGCTTTACGGTATCGACGCAGTGCACGGTCACAGCAACGTGCTCGGCGCCGTGCTCTTTCCGCATAACATCGGACTCGGCTGCACGCGCAATCCTGATCTGGTGGAACGCGCGGCTCGCGTCACTGCGACTGAAGTGCGGGCAACGGGCATCAACTGGACTTTCGCGCCGTGCGTCACCGTGCCGCGTGACGAGCGTTGGGGCAGAACGTACGAAGGCTTTGGCGAGACGCCCGAGATCGCGCGCATGATGGGCGAGGCGGCCGTGCGGGGATATCAGGGCAACGACCCGAGCGATCCTTTGAGCATACTCGCTTGTGCGAAGCATTGGATCGGCGATGGCGGCACGAAATTCGGCACCGGCACGAGACTCAAAGGCGACGTACACATACTCGATCGCGGAGACGTTCCCATCACTGAACAGGAGCTCAGGAATCTTCACATGGCCGGTTACGTGAGTGCTATCAAAGCGGGCGTCGGCACGATCATGCCGTCGTACAGCAGTTGGAACGGCGTGAAGTGTTCCGGGAGCAAACGCCTGTTGACGGAGATTTTGAAAGGCGAGCTTAGGTTCGAAGGATTTCTGATCTCTGACTATGATGCGATCAACGAGATGCCAGGTGACTACAAGACTCAGATCGAGACTTCGGCGAATGCCGGGATGGACATGTTCATGGTCTCGGTGAAGTATCGTGAGCTTTACAACTCGCTGCTCGAACTCGTTCGCGAGAATCGCGTGCCGGTGTCGCGTATCGACGACGCTGTCACGAGAATTCTCAGGGTCAAGTTTGCGATGGGTTTGGAACCGGGACGTTCGCCGTTGGCTGATCGGAAGTTGCACGGCAGTTTTGGTTCGGCGGCACATCGACAGGTGGCGCGTGAGTGTGTCCGTTCCTCGCTGGTCTTGCTGAAAAACGATGGCCGCGTCCTGCCTGCTTCGAAGCGACTCAATCACATTCACGTAGCGGGGAAGAGCGCTGACGACATCGGAAACCAGTGTGGCGGTTGGACCATCAGTTGGCAGGGGAAGAGCGGCGACAACACGATCGGCGGCACGACGATTCTGAAAGCGATCCAGGAAACTGTTTCGCCGCAAACGAAGGTCACGTTTTCGAAAGACGGATCCGGCGCGGCGGGCGCAGATTTCGGTATCGTCGTGATCGGAGAGACGCCTTACGCCGAGATGATTGGTGACCGGAAGACACTCGAGCTTGGCGAAGAAGATGTTGCCGTGGTTGAAAAAATGAAGCAGGCGGGAATGCCGCTCGTTGTCGTGTTGCTCTCGGGCCGGCCGCTGATTATTGATAAAGTAATCAACAAAGCGGATGCGTTTGTGGCTGCGTGGCTGCCCGGGACTGAAGGCCGCGGAGTTACCGACGTGCTTTTCGGTGATTTCAAGCCGGTCGGGAAACTGTCGTTCTCGTGGCCGCGCTCGATGGACCAGATCCCGATCAACGTCGGTGATAAGAATTACGATCCGTTATTCAAGTTTGGCTTTGGGTTGAGTTATCAAGGGTCGTGATTATTCGTCGTGCAAGTATGGACGAGCGTGATGCGATCAAGCAGTTGATCGCTGACTCAGCGCGTCAACTTAGCCGGCAGCATTACAGTGACAAACAGATCGAGGCGGCGATTGCGACCGTGTTTGGCGTCGATACCAACTTGATTGAAGACGGCACTTACTTTGTGGCGGAAGAGTCAGGAGTACTGGTTGGTTGCGGTGGATGGAGTAAGAGAAAGGCTCTCTTCGGAGGCGATCAGTATTCGGCGAAAGCGACCGGATACCTTGATCCGGCTTCGGAGCTTCCGAAGATCCGGGCTTTCTTCATTCATCCGGAACACGCGCGCAAGGGAATCGCGCGCGCGATTCTGGCGCGGTGTGAAGATGAAGCTCGCGCGGAGGGATTTCGCGGGCTCGAGCTGATGGCCACGCTGCCGGGAGTTGAGTTTTACAAGTCGTGTGGGTTTGTTCCGGCGGGAACGTTCGATCTCGAACTTGTGGGCGGTGTCAAACTCGAACTCCTGCCGATGCGAAAAGAGTTCTGATTTCTCTGCGCTCTGCGGCCCTCGGCGGTCCCTGCGTTTAATGGCGCCTCTCAACGCAGAGATCGCAGAGTTACGCAGAGAGCCGCAGAGAAAAGCATTCATGGAAAGTAAACGAAAACTGCTGAATCATTTTCTGGCGGCGCTGGCGTATCGCACGCAGAAGGCGTTGCGTGATGCGCCGCCCGAGTTCGGATCGTTTCGCGTGATGGAAGGCGTGCGAACGCCGGCGGAACTCGTGCGACACATGACCAGTGTGCTTGGTTATGCACGGACGCACTTCATCGGCGGGCGTTACAGGCCCGAACCTCTCGATTCACTCGCAGCCGAGGTCGAGCGATTTCACGAGATGCTCGGAATGCTTGCCCAGCACCTGAGAAACGGAGACGCGCTGCTAGAAGGAATGTCAGAGGAACGTCTGCTTCAAGGTCCGTTTTCAGATGCGATGACTCATGCCGGACAACTTGCGCTCTTGCGACGTTTGGCGGGCGCACCGGTGCCGCCGGAGAATTTCATCGTCGCGGAAATCGAACCAGATCGGTTAGGACCGGACCAGGCAGATCCTGTAAGCCCTGATAAGATTTGGCCCGAAGCGCCACCAGGATGGAAAACTTAAGATTGAAGAGAAGAAACCTAACTTTACCGTGTTGACTATTAAGCCAAATCCGTCCAATCTTCGACTCATCGCGAAAGAGTCGACCGCCGAATTAGTCAACAAAATTCTGCAACGACCCGGCGACAGCGCGCTTGTCACCATTTACGGCAAAGGAAAGGCGAAAGTGGTGCAACTGAAGTACGGAGCGCCATAACTGGCCCCTTTCCCAGCCTCATTACGCGTTTATCTGTGAACTTTGTGATTCGTGACAGCCGTTCCGGCACGGTTTGCCGGTTCAGGAGATTCAAGATGAGGCACCTGTTCTTTGCGATTTTATTGCTCTTTCCCATCGTAGTACTTGGCCAACACAGCCATGCTCCCGCAAACCCTCCGGCGCCGGCAACGCTGGAAACGGGGCTTGGCGACATCAATCACCCCGTAACAACTAACAACCCGGAAGCCCAGAAGTTTTTCAATCAGGGACTTGCTTACATTTACGCCTTCAATCATGAAGAAGCCGTGAAGTCGTTCAAGCAAGCCGCTCAACTCGATCCGAACCTGGCGATGGCGTACTGGGGCGTCGCGCTCGCCATGGGTTCGAATTATAACGTCGAGGCGGATGGCCCAGCCCTGCTCGAGGCTTACAGCAACCTGCAGAAAGCAATCGCGCTTGCACCAAAAGCGTCGGATCACGACCGCGCTTACATCGATGCTCTATCGAAACGTTATTCGGCCGATCTTCAGGTCGACAAACACAAGCTCGCGGTGGATTACAAAAACGCGATGGGTGCGTTGTCGAAGAACTACCCAGATGATCTCGACGCCGCCACGCTCTACGCCGAAAGCATGATGAATCTGCGTCCGTGGAAACTATGGACCAACGACGGCAAGCCGGCGGAAGACACGCTCGAGATCGTTGCGGTGCTCGAAAGCGTGCTGCGTCGCAATCCGAATCATACCGGCGCGAACCACTACTACATTCACGCTGTTGAAGCGTCGAACACTGCTGAGCGAGGGCTGGCGAGCGCAGATCGTCTTGGCAAGCTGGCGCCCAGCGCGGGCCACCTGGTCCACATGCCGTCGCACATTTACAACCGCACGGGTGATTACGCTCAGGCGGCCCAGGTAAACGTAGACGCCATCGTTGTCGATAAACAATACATCGAGAAGAGCGGCAACAAGGGCCTCTACCCGAACATGTATACGAATCACAACATCCACTTCCTGGCAGCAGCAAGCGCCATGGAGGGACGTTATGCTGATTCAATCAAAGCGGCTCGCGAACTGGACGCTAACGTCAAGCCGGCTCTGAAAGTGATGCCGATGCTCGAGATGTTTTATCCCTACCCGCTCGTTACGCTGACGCGTTTTGGCAAGTGGGATGAGATTTTGAAAGAGCCGCAACCCGATGCGTCGTTGAAGATCACGACCGCGTTCTGGCATTTCGCGCGTGGCAGTGCGTTTGCCGCTTCGAAACAGACGTCGAATGCTGAGATTGAACTCGCTGCTTTGCGTGCTGTCGATAAGACGATGACGCCGGAAGTACGGCTGTTCTCAAACGCGGCTGCTGACGTGCTGAAGGTTGCCGAGTTCACGCTCGAAGGAAAGATCGCTCTCGCGCGTGGAGATAAAGCAGCGGCAATCGATCTGTTGACGAAGGCCGTCGCTGCTGAAGACGCAACCTACTACGCGGAACCATCTGACTGGGATCTGCCGACACGCGAAGTACTCGGTGGCGCACTGCTTTCATTCGGCGATGCTGTGACTGCCGAGAAGGTATTTCGCGCTGAGCTTGTGAAACATGCGCGCAATGGTCGTGCGCTGTTTGGTCTTGCCGAGAGTCTGCGTAAGCAGGGCAAGGAATCAGCAGCGAAGATGGTTGACGTGGAGTTTGAACGAGCATGGCAAAAAGCCGACACCAAGCTCACTGTGCCTGCGCTGGTTGGCGCGGCGCCCAGCGCTGACACTGGTGCTGCGGTTGCGCCTCGAAGTTCAGACGTTCAGTTTTCGAGTGTAATTCTGAAGACTGGTGTTCGCATTCACTATGCTTACAAAGGCGATCCATCGGGAACGCCGGTGATCATGCTGCACGGTTACACTGATTCGTGGTTTTCGTTCAGCACGGTGTTGCCGTTGTTGGATAGCAAGTACCGGGTTTACATCCTGGACCAGCGTGGACACGGCGACTCAAGTCGTCCGATGGGTGGTTACGCGATGGAACAGTTTGCCGCTGATGTGCTGGCGTTCATGGACGCCATGAACCTGAAGCAGGCGACGATCGTGGGCCATTCGATGGGTAGCTTTGTTGCGCAGCATGTTGCAGCGCTGGCACCTGAGCGTGTGAGCAAGCTGGTGCTGGTTGCTTCCGCGACGACTGTTCGCAACAACACGGTGCTGGAGTTGCAGCGTGAGATCGGTCAACTGTCAGATCAGGTGCCGGAGAGTTTTGCGCGTGACTTTCAGCTCAGCACGGCTTATCAACCACTCTCGCAGGAGTTTTTGCAGGGCGTTGTTAGAGAGAGCTTGAAAACTCCGGCGCACGTGTGGCGTGAAGTGATGGCCGAGATGGTCGCGCCGGAGGCGAACGTGGAGTTGAAGAAGATCAAGACGCCGACTTTGATTCTTTGGGGCGACAAGGAAACGATCTTCCCGCGCTCCGAACAGGATCGACTGACAGCGGCGTTGAAGAACTCTACGCTGAAGGTTTATTCAGACACCGGGCACGCGCTGCACTGGGAACGTCCCGAGCTCTTCGCGAAAGACTTGCAGGACTTCATTAACTAACGTTTTGTCTCACGCAGAGGCGCAAAGAGGACGCAAAGCAGCCAGGAAATCCTCTTTGCCGCCTTTGCGTCCTTCTTTGCGCCTTTGCGTGAAATCTTTTAGTTTACGCATATGGATTACCTGAAGGCGGATTTGCCAAGCCTGATCATTGCGGTCAACGATGTCGCCATCGAAGCAAGAACCACATTCGGCCGGTTAACTCCAGCACAACTCAACTGGAAACCATCCGCTGAGCGTTGGAGCGTGGCGCAATGCTTCGATCATCTGCTCACCAGCAACCGCGGCTATTTTCCGATCATTGACGGCGTGCTGGCCGGAAAGAAGCAAACGTTCTGGCAAAGCATGCCCGTATTGCCCGGATTTATGGGGAAACTGCTCATTAAGTCGCTCGATCCGGTTAAGGGCCGCAATCTAAAAGCGCCGAAGAAATTTGAACCGGCGCAGAGTGATATCAGTAGTTCAGTGATTGACGACTTTGCTGTGCAGCAGGCGACGATAGTCGAGAAGATGAAAGCCACTGAACACCTTGACCTCGAGAGAATTATTATCAACTCACCGGTCACAGCGGTGGTGACCTACAGTTTAATGGACGCGTATCGTGTTATCGTGGTCCATGAAGCAAGACATTTCCAGCAGGCACGGCGAGTCACCGAAGAGAGCGGTTTTCCTGCTTAATCAAAGAAGAAGAGCACATCATGGAAATCAAGCGCATCAACACCCCAAACGCTCCCAAGGCCGCCGGACACTACTCGCAGGCAACTGTCTACAACGGTCTCGTGTTTGTGGCCGGTCAACTTTCAATCGATCCGGCAACGGGTGAAAAGAAGTTGGGCTCGATCGAGGAACAGACGGAACAAGCGCTCGCCAACGTCCACGCAATCCTCAAAGCGGCCGGGAGTGATTGGGACCGCGTGCTCAAGGTCAACATCTCCGTCGCCGATATTGAGTTGTGGGAGGCCGTGAACAAGGTCTATTCGAAGGTTCTTGGGGAAAACCGCCCCGCTCGCGCAGTCATTCCCTGCGGCAAACTTCACTACGGCTTCCTCATCGAAATCGAAGCCATCGCCGCCACGGATCTGTAAGTCATCACGGTTTTTGTGCCACGACGGGCGGCCACGGAGGGCCGCCCCTACAATTAATTTGTCGAATCCGAAGATGTTTTGTAGGGGCGGCCCTCCGTGGCCGCCCTTCTTCGAATTACGGGCCCACAAGGAATTCACTTGTAAACCTCACCGGTTTTCATTAGTGTAGGCACCCACATGAAGACGCCCAACAAGAGTTCTCAGCGCAATTCAACCGATTTACCAGTCATCCCCGAGCCACCTGCCGATGGTGGTCGCCTGATTGTTCTGAGCGCGCCACTGACGGAAGCGATCGATCACGCCGGCTACTTCATTCAAATGGCAATGGCGTCGCTACCGATCTGGATGGAGGGCGTCCTCAACAGAAAGTATCCGAAGTGGCGTGAGGTCGAGCACAACCCTGACGGCTCCGCTCGCTACATGCCCGCAGGCGTGAGACTCGTGGAAAAGTCTCTGCTTCGTGAATACCGCAACGACGACGTCGTCGCGTGCTTTCCGGATGACCTGCACAAGTTTGTTGGGCCACGCACGCGCGTTGTCGCAGTGTCCACTCACAACCCGCTGGGCGTTACCTTCGCCGCCGGCGTCTACACGTCGGTCTTTGGCTCGTCGAAGATGCCAATCAACTCGCATTACAGCAGACGGTTGTTTGACACCATCAAGGCGAGTCCCTTTCGAAATAATTTCAAAGTGATCGTTGGCGGTTCCGGCGGCTGGCAGATTATCCAGACGGATACTTACGAAGAGCTGAGCGTCGACTGCGTCGTCGAGGGTCGTAGCGAATCGATCGAGACGCTCGAACTTTTCCGAAAAGCCATCCAGGGCGAAGTACTGCCCAGGAGAGTTGAAGTCAAACACCCGCTCGAACGCGAAGCAATACTCTTTCCCGACACGCGCACAACTTTCGGTGTGGTTGAGATGACTACCGGTTGCGGGCGTCGTTGCAAGTTCTGCGTGCCCGATCTGAACCCCCAGATCGATCTCCCCAAAGACAAGATCATGGAAGCGGTGCGCGCCAACGTCCGAAACGGCAACAAGCAGATCTCACTCGCCACCGAAGACATGTTTATCTGGGGACAAGTACACACCGACACGCCGTTCTACTTTCCGAACCGCGAAGCGCTGGTGGATCTGTACTCCGAGATCGTAAACACGCCCGGTGTCGAGCAACACGTTTTGAGTCACTGCACGATCGCGCCTGCGGTTGTCGATCCTTTGCTGATCAAGCAACTCTCGGGCGTGTTGTTGCCGAAAAGTCCGATCCACTTTCCGTACCTGAGCAGTCATCCGCAAAAGAAAGCGTTGGCGCCATTGATCGGTCTCGAAACCGGATCGTTGCGCATGGCAAAACAGATCATGTCGAGCAAGGGCGTTCCGTTTGCAATTGAAGACTGGCCCAGCGTCGTGCTCGAGGGTTTGCGCGTCTTGAACGAGAACAACTGGTTTCCGGCAATGACTCTAATCGTCGGAAATCCCGGGGAGACAGACGACGACGTGCGAGAGACAATCGATCTCGTCTACGAGATCGAGCGGCGTGGTCTCTTTGCGTTCCTGGTTCCGTCGATCTTCACCCCGCTGCACGACACGCGCATGGAAAAGGAAACAGGTGTCACACAAACTCGACAGCTAACGCCGTTGCAGTGGCAACTGATGATGAAGTGCTGGAAGATGAACCTTCGACCCGGACAGTACAGTTGGTGGGGACCGCTGGCCTGGCGCGTCGGTGCGCTCGGAATGTGGCTCTACAAGTTGCGCGGTCTTAATGGTCCAAACTTCACCTGGCCGTTGATGATGTTCTCCGGCGCGATTTCAGAAAAGAACCTCCAGCGCATGGGAAAGATCTACGCCGGCAAACCACTCAAAGTGAAGACTCGCAGGGAACTCATCGCTTCATTGAAGCCGAGAGACTGGCAGTACCTGCGTGCGGACAACGGCGACCTGCCGGTCGAGTATGTGCCACCAGTCGCTGCACGTGCAGTGGCAGCGTTATGAAAGATTTAAAACGCCTGCTAGAGCAGAACCGAACCTGGGCTGAAAACATCACCGCGAGCGATCCGGATTTTTTCCAAACCCTCGCCAAACAACAAACGCCGCGATTTCTTTGGATCGGATGTGCCGATAGCCGCGTGCCTGCGACACAACTCATCGGCATGATGCCCGGTGAGATGTTTGTCCACCGCAACGTCGCGAACGTCGTGGTCCATACCGACTTCAATTGCTTGTCGGTGATGCAGTATGCGGTGGACGTGCTCAAGGTCGAACACATCATCGTTTGCGGTCATCATGGTTGCGGCGGTGTCAAAGCCGCGATGGATAATCTGCAACTCGGCTTGATCGACAACTGGTTGCGCCACGTGCAGGACGTGATCCACGCACATGAAGAGCAGCTCGCGGATGTGAAGGACGAGGAGAAGCGGCTGAACCGCCTGTGTGAATTGAACGTCATCGAGCAGGTCTTGAATGTCGGTCGCACCACGATCGTGCAAAACGCGTGGCAGCGCGGTCAGGAAGTTGTCGTACACGGTTGGATCTACGGTCTCGAAGACGGGCGGCTGCGCGATCTCGGCGTCTCAATCGACAACGCCGAAGGCGTTGGCTAATTTCAGCCCAGGGTTGGAGCGCAGCGACAACCCTGGGTAGGCGCATAAGAAATGTCCGTTTAACCCTGAAAGCGTTTCTCCCGAGACGAACCCTTTCAGAGTCTGTCGGTTTATGAGAGTCGCAACAAGCTGCGTTTCAGCAACGCAGCCTTTTCGAATGCGATTGCTAATGAAAATCAGAGCTCAACTCAAGAGGGGGCCAGTTTCCCATTAGTTCCGACTTTGTTTTTCAAGCCATTTGCAGTGATTTCTGCGCTCTAAAGGCTTTCAGCAGGTTATGCGTCATACAAACTAACAACCATTCCGCTTCGACCTGTGCCAGGCCGCGCAACAGAAACTGGCGAAAGCCGCGCACATGTTTGATCTGCGCGAAGACCGGTTCGACGATCACTTTTCGTCTGCTGAACACCGCACGT
>Ga0126376_10000191_pt1 | contig 28944 bp, 26 predicted proteins | sample PanSoiMetPlot_15_FD_92760 | JGI IMG/M metagenome (GOLD analysis project Ga0126376, IMG submission 92760) | Tropical forest soil microbial communities from Panama - MetaG Plot_15 | ecosystem: Environmental > Terrestrial > Soil > Tropical forest > Bulk soil | place: Panama | collected 2016-02-17 | reverse complement strand
CGGCGCGAGCGTCCCATCAGGCCACGGCTCCTGACGAAGATGCGCTCTTGTATTTATGTGTATTTTCACTTACACTGCGCGCCGACCAAGAGGACAACCAATACGCCCGAACTAGTCGGGCGCGACTCACTAGCTGGCTCGTCCTCGCGCCTTAATCAACATCTGCTCCTTTTCATTAAACAAGTTTTGGAGCGCATGCCCGGAGGCAAATGTGGGTGTTGCCTGTGCGTTCCGCCGAGAGCGGTAGTTCGGCCTGAGAATCGCGCTGCCGCTCTCACCTTTAGGTACTGCCCACGAATTTTTTAAAAAGTATGAGTATCGCCGGCGTCATCAGCTTGGCGAGGTTCGCTCATCTTCGTAGCGCCGAAGGTTATCGCGGGGATTTTCGCTTGGCAACAGATTTACGCACCGCTACTGTTTTCAGTGCTCGGCTTCGTGCGATAAGTCACCATCACACAGCCATTCGATAGCTGCTGGCACTTCACCAACTCCAAATCAATCTGCTGCTGCATCTCGTAGAACAACGGAATGCCCGAACCCAACAACACGGGATGAATGTTGAATCCGATCTCGTCGATCAGTCCGGCTTCAAACAACGGCTTCGCCAGTAGACCGCCGCCCATCACGCAGATGTCCCTGCCGTCTTCTTCTTTCAGCCGCCGTACAAAATCAACCACGTCTTCCGACACAAAAGTGAGTCCCTTTTTGCCCCGCTCCTTGAGCGTTCGCGAGAAAACGTAGGTCTTCACACCTTTGTGTACGGGCAGCGGGCCGTTGCGGGCCGCGACTTCGTAAGTACGTCGGCCCATCACGATCGTATCGATTGTTTTCCAGTAGTCGCGCATGATCTCGCCCGCCTCTTTGCACCAGAGAATCCAGTCGACCGTGTCGTCTTTACTGGCGATGAAGTTGTCGAGACTCGTAGCGCCGCCGAAAGTCACTTTACGCATGTTCATCTCCTTCCGAATTTGTCTTTGGGACGAACTTACCGCACGTTTCATGACACCTGCTGTCATATTTCTGAGATAGAATGGGCCCGCAAAAGGCACAAAGGAGGGGACAGTGCGGGCGGATCGACTATTTTCGATCGTGCTGTTGTTGCAGGCGCATCACCAGATGACCGCCCGCGACCTTGCCTCGCGTTTGGAAGTGTCTGAACGAACCATTCATCGCGACATGGATGCGTTGAGCGGCGCTGGTATTCCCGTGATCGCGGCCAGAGGCTCGGGCGGTGGCTGGTCTTTGCTTGGCGAATATCGCACGAACCTGACCGGACTCACAGAAACCGAGATCGAGTCGCTCTTCGTCACAAAACCAGCGAAGGTGCTCGCGGATTTGCAACTCGAGAAAGCAGCTGACGGTGCGTTGTTGAAACTGCTGGCGTGTTTGCCCGCGACTTTTCGGAAGGGTGCTGAGCGTGCGCGCCAACGTATTCACGTCGATGTCAGTGGTTGGTCTCGACGCGAAGAAGCCGTACCGTTTCTGCCGGTCTTGCAGGAAGCGCTCTGGTTGGAGCGCAAGCTGCTGATCACGTATGAACGCGGTGCGGACTGTGACGCAGTTCAGAGACTGATTGAGCCGTACGGTCTTGTGGCGAAGGGAAGTGCGTGGTATCTCGTCGGCGCGGTTGACGGCCATGTGCGCAGTTATCGCGTGTCGCGGATCGCGCAGGCTGAAGTCCGAGATGAACACGCAAACATTCCCGCTGATTTCGACCTGGCGGAGTACTGGCAACAATCAGCGACGACATTTAAAAGGAACGTGCCCAATTACGTGGCCAAGTTCTGGGTCTCACCGTCGGTTTGGCCACGTCTGAGTTTTGCCGGACGTTTCGCGCGCGTCACTGAAACCGATGAGACTGACGAGCGCGGCTGGCGAAAAGCTGTGATTGGTTTCGATGTCGAAGAGATGGCGTGCGAATACGCAGTGTCGTTTGGTCCAAATCTGGAGGTTATCGAACCACTCTCGCTGCGCGAGAAAGTCATCAGTCTGGTCCAGGCCACGCTGAAGTTTTACGGCAAACTATGAATACTCTGGTGGGTTTTTCGCAATGCACAGGAACATTTTGGACAGCAAATAACATTGATCGTAGCGAAGGATCGTTAGCGGGCGCTAAAGGAGTCCTCACATGATGCAAGTGCACATCGGCGACGTCAGTGGTGGTAGTCAGGTCGCCGTCGGCAATTACATCGTGCAGATAGGCCGCGTGGAAGGCGGCGTCGTCAACATCCTCAATGACGCGCCGCCGCCTCCAAGAATAAGACCGCAGCCGGTGCTGCTTCGTCCCAAAATCTTTCCGGGACTACTGGACCGCCAGGCAGAAACCACCACCCTCATCGATGCCCTGAAGTCGCAGCAGTCAGTCGAGTGTACGGGCGAACCGGGCGCCGGTCGCACGAGTCTTTTGCGTCACCTGGCCCATCAGTCGCAGTTCGCCACTGTGTTTCCAGCAGGCGTGGTCTATTTCCAGGTCAACCAGCAGTCCGCGCCCGATCTTCTTAAGTCACTCTTCGACTCTTTCTACATCTGCGATTTTCCGATCAAGCCCACCGAGACTGAGATGCGCCACTACCTGCAATCAGTCAACGCGCTTGTATTGCTTGACGACGTCGAGATCGATGCGCAGCAGATCGAGTACCTCATGAACATCGCTCCGAACTGCACGTTTGTCGCGGTTACGAGAGCGCGCAATCTTTCGAGCGATGTTACAGAAGTGCCGGTCAAAGGATTGCCAACTGCCGACGCGGTGCTTCTGTTTCAAAGAGAGTTTGGACGCACGCTGTTAAGCGACGAAGAAAACGGTGTGCGGTCTATTTGTGAATCGGTTGAGTGTATTCCGCTCCGTGTCGTGCGTGCGGCCCACGAGACGCGCGAACAGCACCGCTCGCTAATCGAATCAGCTTCCACAGACGAGAAGAAGCTTCTCGCAGTGCTCGCCGTGTTTAACGGCACGAGTGTGGCTGCGGCGCACGTCGCTGCAGTTGCAGACGTACAAAACGCGGAACCGATACTCGAGCAACTCGAACAGCGCGGGCTGGTCCAATCACACGAGCAACGCTACGCGCTGGCGCCTGACCTGAAGCCGGAACAACTCGGCGATCGACAAGAGTTGTTCACACAGGCGCTGAAGTACTTCGTTAATTGGACTGAGCAGCATCGCAACGACCATAAGCTCATCACTGCTTCGGGTGAAGCGATCCTGTTGTTATTGAAACAGGCAGTCGACGCGAGATCGTGGAGTGAAGTCAGGCGTCTCGGGCATGCGAGTGAAGAAGCGCTGACCGTTACGGGGCAGTGGGACAGGTGGGCCAACGTGCTCGACAGCATCGAGCTTGCGGCGCAAGCGCAGGGAGACGTGGCTGAACGAGCCTGGGTCTTACATCAGCTCGGCACGCGCGCTCTCGCCCTCGGAGATCGCTACGCGGCACAGACTAATTTGCGTGACGCGCTCGGGCTGCGTGAAAGGCTCGGCGATCTCAGCGGCGCCGCAGTTACGCGTCACAATCTCGATATCCTGCTTGGTCCACTGCCGCCTGAACCCAAGGATGACAACCTGGATGTCGGAGCGGGGCGTTCTTCACGCCGGCTAAGGACCGGTGCTGTTGTGTTAGTTGGTTTGGTTGCGATTATTTTGCTTTTGGTCTGGCGCTATTCGGGTTCTGGAGAGACCGTCACGCCACTGCCGATTGCGACTCCCGGCGTCAGTCCCGTAACTATCACGACGCCGCAAGCGACACCGCAAACGCCAGAAGTGTCCCCGCCGCAAGTTACGCCAACGCAAGCGACACCAACGGCGACACCAAAACGAGTGACGCCTGAACCGCCGAAGGAAGAGTTCGGAATCGACTACTTCTTCCCACGATCAAAAGAGATCAGACCGCACTCGAAGGCGGAACTCTGCTACGGCTTGCGCGGTGCAGTCATAGCGAAGATCTCGCCCGAGTACGGCAATGTGCAGAATTTGAACAAAGACTGCGTCCCCGTTTCTCCTGAAAGAACTACGGTGTACACTCTGACGATCATTTCGCGTCGAGGCGAACGGCAGAACAAAAAGCTGACGGTCACTGTTAACACCCGGAACATCCTAAAAAAACGCGATCAGGAGAAGTTATGAGCGACGAGAAGAAGCCAGGCGATTCGATCAGCGCGACCATCGGCAACGTGAGCGACCGGAGTCAGGTGGCGGTTGGTCATCACATCGAGCAGAGCCAGGTACACGGCGCGCCGCCGTTGATGACCGAAGCCGAGATGGTCCAGTTGCGCCAGATGTTTGAAGAGTTGAAGACGAAGATCGCGCAGGAAGCACCGCCGGCCGAGAAAGACAAGGCGCTCGAACGGGTCGACGAGCTGCAAGAGGCGGTCACGGCCAAGGAACCTGATTTGACGACGATGGAGTACGTCAGAAACTGGTTCGTTAAGAACCTGCCGTCAGTTGCCGGTTCGGTTGTCAGCTTGATTGTTCATCCCCTGGTTGGAAAGTTGGTTGAAGTTGGTGGTGAAGCGATAGCGACGACGTTTCGCAAACGATTCGGAATTGAGAAGAGCCAGTAAAACTGATTCCCGATGAGTCGAATTGACGCTTCGATACCTCGCGCACAGGAGACTAGCGAATTATTCGACGATCCGCTCGGCTTTTTAGCGCGAGCGCGTGCGTCGCTCGGCGATGTCTTTGTTATCCGTGAAGGCAAGGCGCTCTTTTCGCGCGCGGCAGATTGCGCGGGTGTCATCGCTGCTTTTGGTGCTCCAAATCATCAGACAGTGTTGACTGACGCGGAACTCTTCCGCCAGCCAATCTCCGTCGCGCAACACATCTCACTGCCGCAAAATCTGATCAATCTCAACCGTGGCCTGCACAGCATGCAGGGCTCACAACACGACCAGCATCAACGCCTGCTCATGAACGTGTTGAGCGAGCGCAGCAACGAAGGCCGGCAGCAGTTGGTGCATGCCGGTCTCGAGAAGTTTGCGAAGGGATGGCAATACGGTCAGCAGATCTTCTTACTCGAAGAGATGCGTCGACTGATGTTAGAGCTTTCGACGCGTCTCCTTTTTGGCGAGGAGTATCATGAGAGTGCGCCACTGGCGGCTCTCGCGGAGCAGTATTTTCACGCTCGTCGCGCAGTCGCGTCGACGTTCAAAGCGCCTGATAAAGGTACGCGTGCCAAACTGATCGCACTCGGAACGTCGCTCGATGAAGGTTTGCGGCGCTACATCGATTGGTCACGGCAAAAGAATCCGACCGGCGGCGACGGTCTGCTGCGAACGCTTGCATCAGTCGAAACATTCTCAGATGACGAGCTCGTCGCTCACAGCAACGTCTTGTGCATGTCGAGTCTTGAACCCACGGCCGTCACCTTAACGTGGACCTTCTTGATCCTCTCGCAACTGCCCGAGCTACGCCGAAATTTGCGTGAAGATCAGTCGCAACTCGATGGCGTAATCAACGAGACGCTCCGTTTGTTAACGCCAAACGCGTTGATGACACGTCTGACGACACGGCCCACCACGCTCAGTTCGTTTGCTATCCCTCGGAACTGCGAGATCGTTCTCTCAGCGTTTCTGGCGCATCGGGAGCCTGAGCGTTTTCCGCGTCCCGATGAATTTCTGCCTGAGCGCTGGCAGGGACCAAAGCCTTCGCCTTTTGTTTACTTTCCGTTTGGCGGTGGTGCGCACTATTGCGCGGGCCGCGCGCTCGCGACGTACATGATCAAAACGTCACTCGAGTTCCTGCTGCGACGTTACGATCTCGTGCTCTCGTTCGATCAGGAAATTGACTGGAGGATCGATATTGTCTTGCTGCCGAAGAACCATCCGGTCATGACGCTTCACAGGCCCGACGCATCACCGGTGAGTGGCGGCAAACTGATCGGACCAGTGCGTGAGTTAATTGATTTAAAGTCTTGACATGCGCGGCGATTCGCAGTGAAATGTGCGCGCTCAACTTTTCCCGTTATCTGAGGAGAAAATAAATGCCAGCCGCTAAAAAGACCTCAAAGAAGAAAGCAGCAAAGAAGAGCGCGAAAAAGTCAATGAAGTCGAGAGCCAAAGTAAAGCTCCACTTGCCGCTCGATGCTGCGAAAGTTGAAGCGATTCAGCGTTGTCTCGCCAAAGGCACCTTGACGGTGACATTGAGCAAAGCGGACATAGGTCGCTTGCGTCTTGGCGATCCCTATCAGTACGACTAACGACTTTCTCTGCGGCCACTTCCATGAAGTACATCACCGCCAACTCCGGGACGGTTGCGGTTGGATTGGCGTTTGGTCCAATCGTGCCGGAGTTTGTGCAGGCAAACCCGGACTTAATCGACTACGTCGAGATTCCCTTCGAACAACTGCGGCACACTCCCGAAGCAGGCGCGATTCAGGAGACAGTTCCCGTGATCCTGCATTGCGCGAGCATGTCGGTCGCCGGGTTTGTGCCTCCCGGCCAGCGAACGTTGAAGGCCATCGAACGTGAGGCGGAGCGAACCAGGACGCCGTGGATCGGCGAACATCTCGCGTTTATCACCGCCGATCCAATCGAAGACAATGACGCGAAACCGACGTCGTTAACGTACACCGTGTGCCCGCAGATGAGCGAAGAGACAGTCGAGCGTGTTGCGAGCAATCTCGCTTCGCTTCAGCAGCACTTCGACGTGCCTCTGATTCTCGAAAACTCCCCGCAGTATTTCGACGTGCCGGGAAGCTCGCTGTCGATGGTCGATTTTGTCAGCGCAGTGGCTGAACGTTGCGGCGTCGGTTTGTTACTCGATCTCACTCACTTCCTGATCTCGATGGTGAATACAAAGAAAGATCCGTTGAATGAGATCGATCGCTTGCCGCTGGAGCAGGTCGTTGAAGTTCACATCTCCGGAATGAACGTGCAGTCGGGAATCGCCTGGGACGATCACGCGTCGCCGGCGCCGCCGGTTGTATTCGATTTGCTCGAGCGTGTGGTGAAGCGTGTGCGACCGAAGGCTGTGACCCTGGAGTACAACTGGTCGCCGCAGTTTCCCGAATCAATGCTGGTCAAGCACGTCGACCGCGTTCACGAAATCGTGAGGTGCTGATGATCGCGGGCCGTGTACACGCAATTGTGGCTGCGGGGTTGGAGAATCCGGAACTGCTTGCGCGCTGGCAGCAAGAACCTGACTTGCTGCGCACTTACGGAGTCGATCCGGCGGCGTTTGATCTCGATGCGATCTGGAAGTTTGCGGGGCTATCCGCGAAGGTGAAGCACAACGGATTGCGAGCCGAGCTTCCGCTCACGTTTCGTTTTCTCAACGTCAACGGTTTGGAGATCGAGATCTTTGGCGCGTACGCATCGCACAAAGCGCGTACAGGGACGCGTTATGCTCCGACGACCGCGGAGCGAATCGTTGAGCTCGTGGATTTTCTTCGTGACTGGCTCGATTTTCGCAGGCGTGAACATTCGCAGCTCTGGGATTTAATCAGGCATGAAACCGCGCTGGCCGAACTTCGGAAACTCACGCCATCGCCGAAGAAGTGTCGAGTGCCGCACGTAGTTGGCGAGATAATCCTGCACGAGATGAATTCGGATCCGCGCGCGATCGGAAAACTCTTGCGCGAAAAGTCGTTTGACCCGGAGAGAGTGCAACGACGCGTAACCCGTTTTTGTTATTGGAACGCAGGCGATCTGGATGAGATCTGCATCCTCGAGCTGGACGAGCTGGGGTTTAACCTGCTTTCACTCGTCGACGGCAAAAGGTCGTTGGCCGATTTCAATCGTCTGCTGGGCGGCAGAGTCTCGAAAAAACTGAACAGCGCGTTCGCCGAACTCGCTGCGGTAGGCGTGATCTCACTTGGATGACTGTAGGGGCGGCCACGGAGTGCCGCCCCTACAATCAGAGTCGCATGAGAATAGCGCTCGTCGACAACCTGGTAATGCCTGAGGAGCATTCGCTCGAGTTGCTCGACGTTCATCCTCACCTCGGCTTGCTGTCGCTCGCCGCCGTCGCCGAACGCGACGGGCACGTGGTCCAGATCTACGATCCCAAGCGCTTGATCCGATCGGGAGCGCTCAGCTATGACGAGACTATCTACGATCGCGCCGCGCAGAGTCTGCTGTCGCAAAAACCCGACGTGGTGGGTTTCACGTCGCTCGGTTGCAGTTTCTTGTTCGCATTGAACGTCGCGGCGCGGTTGAAGAGGCACGAACCTGAGCTGCCCATCCTGCTCGGTGGACCACACGCGACGATGTTGCACCGCGAGATCCTCGAACGATTCACGCAATTCGACGTCGTGGTCAGATACGAAGCCGACGAGATCTTCCCCGCGGTGCTGGCGAACCTCGAAAGCCGCGATTTTACCAGCATCCCCGGCCTGAGCTGGCGCGCAAACAACTCCGAACTGAAGTTCAACCATGGCGCGCCGAAAGTCGAAAACCTCGATACGCTTCCACTGTTGAACTACGACTATTACCCGGTGGCCGAACTCGATCTTGATCTGTTGCGCGTCGAAGCCGGGCGTGGTTGTCCGTTCATATGTACGTTCTGTTCGACCGCCAGCTTCTTCCAGAGAAGTTTCCGCTTGAAGTCGGCCGCACGCCTGGTCCATGAGCTCGATATCCTGCACGACAAGTACGGCTATGTTGATTTCAAACTGGACCACGATCTCTTCACCGTCAACAAACGAAAGATTCTCGAGTTCTGCGAGGCCGTAAAAGATCGCAACTATCGCTGGCGCGTATCAGCGCGCGTTGACTGTGTAGATAACGAGCTACTCCACAAAATGGCCGAAGCGGGTTGCGTGGGGATGTACTTCGGCATCGAGACCGGCTCGCGACGGATGCAGGAGATTGCGCGCAAGCGACTCGACGTCGATCTCGTCGAGCCGACTCTTGCCATCACCGAACGGCTCGGCATTCATAGCACAGCGTCGTTCATAACCGGTTATCACGAAGAGCTCGAGCCCGACCTGGCGGACACGCTCGATCTGCTGGGACGTTGTGTGGGCGAGTCTTGCCTCACTCAGCTACACATGCTGGCGCCCGAGCCGGGCACGCCGATGTTCGCCGCACACCGCGACAAGATGGAATACGACGGCTATGCAGGACCGTACAACGCATTTCACGTCGCGCCAGAGGACACGCAGCTCGTGCTCGATCACAAAGACATTTTCTCGACGTATTACTACTATCCCGCAGCGTTGCCGCGTGGGCAGTACAAGTTTGCGGTCGAGGCGGTAGATGCGCTGCGGCAGCTTGGTCCTACTATTTTGAAATACCTGCTGCGCGCGTTTGAGCAGCGACTCAGTCGACTCGTGTTTGCGATGCGTGACTGGGCGGAAGCGAGTGGCCGGACTGAGCTACCGAATGCTGAGTTTGTCGAAGAGTTTATCAGCGCGAGATTTGGACCACGCCATCATCTCGCGTCACTCACTCGGTATGCGTTTCACTTACCGAACGGCACGAAGAGCGACGTCACCGCAGTGGCGTTTGACCCGGATCAGCAGTACCAACTCGATGCGAACGTTCGCCTGTTGACGGACATGCACGACTGCGATGCGCTGATTGAACGAATTGGACGAGAGATAACCGCGCATTTGTTTGCTGACGCCGAGTTCGTAGATCGTGTGACTTATGTGGTGATCAGCGACGCCGCCTATCGCATCGATCCGGATTTGCAGGCGCTACTGAGTCTGTTTGAGCAGCCTCGCAGTTGCCGCGAAGTCACCGCTTTGCTTGCTGAAGTTAGTGGCGTAGACGATTTATCGAGTTCTTACTTCGCACCATTCATCGATGCAGGCATCCTCATCTCCGCGCCATGACGAGCACCAAGTGGAGCGTGTTTGATCTCGTCGAAGCCTACCAGCTTTCGCGCGCTGTGGCCGTGTTGAATGACCTCAAGGTGTTTGAATCGCAAAAACCTTTCAGCGCGAGGCAACTGGCTGCGAAGCATGGGCTCGACGTGACGTTGCTTGCCGGAGTGCTCGAGTATGTTGCGCTGCGAACCGAGCTCTTGCGCCGAACGACTCGCGAACAGTTCGTCGTGACGCGAAAGAATTCGCGTTTTCTGATCGATCTCTACACCGGCGCGTACGGCAGCACTGCCGAGCAACTCGCGCAGATCCTGCGCGACCCGGCGCATGCACAGGCTTCGGTGGATCGAGTCAGATATGCTCGTGCTTTCGAGTCGCTCGATAGCGCCGCGCAGGGAATTCTGCCTGATCTGGTCAGCGCGTTGGAGTTTAACTACACGCTCGATCTCGGCTGTGGCAATGGTGATCTGCTGTTGGAGTTAGCGCGGCGTGATGCGGCGTTCGTGGGTTGGGGAATTGATTCGAATCCGGGCATGTTGAATACGGCACGCTCGCGCTCGCGCACTGCGCACGCCGGCAAACGCGTGCAATTCCTTGAAGCGGATTGTGCGAGAATTGGCGAAACTGTTCCCGCAAACATTCGGTCGCAGATTCGATCGATTACCTGCTGCAACGTCGCGAATGAATGGTTTGCGCGCGGCGAGCGACAGGCGATCAAATGGTTTCGCGAGCTGCGCAAACTCTTTCCGAGCCGGCCGTTATTGAACTGTGACTACTATGGCCGGCTGGGGCGATCGAAGAATCGCAAGCTGCAACGCGAGACTCTCCTACACGACTATGCGCAATTGATTTCCGGCCAGGGGGTGCCGCCGGCAACGATAGCCGAGTGGCGTTCGATCTATTCAAAGGCGGGCTGCCGTTTGGTCTATGCGATCGAAGACACCTCAACCACGCGCTTCATCCACATCATCGCTTTGTAGTGCCTTGAACGCGGATACGCTGAAGGCGTTGGCTAATTTCAGCCCTGGGTTGGAGCACAGCGACAACCCAGGGTTAGTTCATTAATTAATAACGGACGAACCCTGAAAAGGGTTCCTGACGTGGCGAACCCTTTCAGGGTTTATTGTGAAAATCAATTTTGCCCTAATCCCAGGGTTGTCGCTTTCGCTCCAACCCTGGGCTGAAATTAGCCAACGCCTTTGGCGTTCGTACAGAAGGTTCAGGCGGCCTCGGCTTCGGGGACGAGTTCGTACGCGAGACGCCGCAGGATTTCATAAACTTCTTCTCTCTTCTTCGGCGACCACTCCGGCCACAACTCCGCGAGGTGTTCGCGACGCGCCGCCACCAGACGATTGTAGATTTCACAGCCCGCGCTTGTTAGCCGGTACACATTAGCGACGGAGCCGGCTTCAATCAACGACTTATTCAAGAGTTCCGCAGTCGCGGCCCTGATGTCGTTTGCGTCGCATTTTCCTCTGCGACCGAGTTCGTGAACGTCAACGCCGCGCTCGCGCTCGATATGGACCAGCAACCACGCCGCATTCAGACTCAGATCGACGCCGGCCCGCTCCACGATCGACGCGATGTAACGTCGCCGCACGTCTCGATCTGCAAGCACCGCCAGGCCGCGCAAAAGGTGCGCGCGTGAATCCGTGTCAGTCGGCATGGCAAACGTTTGCGCAATGTCACCACCGATGTCCGTCTCCGCCGCCGCGGCGATCGTCTCGCGCAGCGGACGTTCAGGCAGCAACAACGATACGACCAGTCCGAAAAATGCGATTGCCGCGGCCACGATAAAAACAGTTGCCAGCGACTCGACGAATGCTTCGGTATAAGCGGCGCGAACCGCGGGTGAAAGCCCCGTCAGCGCTTGCGGGCTGATTGAATCGAGTGCTGACGTTCCCGGCAGGAGACGCTGCACGTTCATCTGCAGTTGCGTCGCGAGAACTGCGCCGAGTAGCGCGGTGCCCAGTGAGCCGCCGATGAATCGAAACAGGATCGCGTTCGAAGTTGCCACGCCGAGATCGCGATAGTCGACAGCGTTCTGCACCGCGATGATCAGCACCTGCATAACGAAGCCGAGACCCAGTCCGAGCAGCAACATGTATGACGAACCCGCCAGCGTGCTCGTCTCGGCCGTCATTCTCGAAATCAGCAGGAGCGAGATCGTCACGATCGTCGTGCCGGCGATTGGAAACAGCTTGTACTTTCCGGTGCGACTAACAAGCTGGCCCGCGAGAATCGACGTCACCAGCGTTCCACCCATCAGCGGCACCATCCGCAAGCCTGATTCGGTCGGACTCAATCCCTTAACAATCTGTAGAAACACCGGCAGATACGTAACTGACCCGATCAACGCGAAGCCGACGATCAGTCCGACAAGTGACGTAACCCAAACGTCGCGTACGCGGAAGAGTTGTAACGGCAGGATCGGTTCGCTCGACCGTCGTTCAACCAGAACGAATGCGATTAGCCCAACGACCGCAACCACTATCAGTCCGATCATCAACGGTGACGACCACGCGTACTCCGCGCCACCAAGATCCGTGACCAGCACGATCGACGCGAGTGTAAGCGCGAGCAGTCCGGCGCCGAGATAGTCGATCGCATGCCGTGCAAATGAACTTTGCGCAGGCAACGTCGCCGCTAAAACTATTAACGCGATGATTCCGACAGGCAGGTTGATGTAGAAGATCCAGCGCCAGGTCCAATGCGTGGTGAAGTAACCGCCGACTAGTGGACCAGCAATCGAGGCGAACCCGAAAGCGGCGCCGAAGATTCCCTGGTAACGCCCGCGAGCGCGTGGCGGCATAACGTCGGCGACGATTGCCTGCGTCGTGACCATGAGTCCGCCGCCACCGAGTCCCTGGATGGCGCGAAAGATGATCAGGTGCGTCATCGATCGGCTCAAACCGCACAGCGCCGAGCCGATCAGAAACAGCACGATAGCAACCTGAAGCACGCGCTTGCGTCCGTACAGATCGCCGAGCTTGCCGTAGATCGGAGTGACGATGGTTTGAGCGAGCAGGTACGCGGTAACCACCCAAGAGATGTGGGCCAGGCCGCCAAACTCGGCGACGATTGTCGGCAGCGCCGTCGCGACGATCGTCGAGTCGAGCGCAGCCAAAAGCATCACGAGCAACAACCCGCCGAAGACGACGAGTACGTTGTCGTGTGAGACTCGCGATGTCAGTTCGGCAGGAGCAGCGGCTTCCATAGCGATCGAGTTACACGTGGTCCCGCGCTTCGAGAACGCCGGCCATTCGCGCGCAATAGGCGCAACAGTAAAACGTTCCTTTTGCCTCTATGCCGTGTCCGATGATTTTGCAACCGCAATGTTCGCAGAAAGGCGCGAGCTTGTGAATCGCACATTCGAAACTGTCAAAGGTGTGACGGGAACCGGAGGTGATGACTTCGAAGGACATGTGATAATCGTTGCCGCAAACTTCGCACTTGGCCATCTTTAAAGTCTCCTTTCCGGTCACTTCTTTGCATTGTTTGTGCCTCTTGGCGTGCTTGGTAAAAGGCGTCAGCGATGAGCGGTGCTGTCTGGAATCGCAACAACCCGGATTAGGCTCACGAAAGTAATTGGTACAGCCAATCTCTGCGGCCCTCTGCGGTCTCTGCGTTCAAATGCGCTCTTAAATCGCAGAGACCGCCGAGATACGCAGAGGGGTGCAGAGAAATAATTGTCGATTTCGAGGGGCGCCGTTCGACCTACTCATGGCGGGGCTTTTTTGCTTGCACGCGTTGATAGTTAACCGTATCGTAGGTGAAACGTATTCGAGCCAGCCATCGTAGGGAAATCCGCCGCAGTTTTTTGTGTTTCTGTTGAACCTTTCGGCAGAAAGCGCGTAATGGCTCATAACCATCTACACGCCCGACCAGTTCTGAGAAAAAGGGTGAACCGCTATGAAGTTTGCTAAGTTGATCTTCAAGAACATCCTGCGGAACAAGAGACGAACCGTGCTCACTATTTCGAGCCTGGTCGTTTCACTCTTCCTGATCATCAGTTTGGCCACGATCCTGACTGAATTCGACCGTGGCAGCGACCAATCCAGCCCGCTACGTCTCGTCTCGCGCCACGCGGTCTCGCTTGGCTTCGTCATTCCGATGGCGCATATGCAGAAGATGAAGGCGGTGCCGGGAGTCAAGGAAGTGATGCCGTTCAGTTGGTTTGGCGGCATTTACAAAGACGAGCGAAACTTTTTCGCAAACTTTGCGGTCGATGCAAGCAAACTGAAAGTGGTCCTTCCGGAAGTGAAAATGTCAGATTCCGACTGGCAATCTTTCATCAACGACCGGCAGGGCGCGATTGTCGGTCGCAAACTCGTCATGCTTTACGGTTTTACTCCGGGCCAGCGCGTCTCTTTGAAGAGTCCTATATATAACCAGACCGTCGAGTTCATTATTCGCGGCGTTTACACCGGGCTCGACGAAAAGACGCTCTACTTCCATCACGAGTACGTTAACGAGATGCTTCCTGACTGGGCCAAGGACCAGGTCAGCACGTTCAGCATCCTTGCCAACACGCCCGAAGACGTGCCGCGTGTGAGCAAGGAGATCGACTCGATCTTTGCCAACACCGACGCGCCCACGAAGACTGAGAGTGAAAAGGAATTCGCGCTAAGCTTTCAGACGATGATGGGCGGAGTGAAACAGTTTCTCTACGGCATCATGGCCGCCATTACGTTTTCACTGCTGCTCGTGATGGGCAACACGATGGCCATGACGGTTCGCGAACGTACGAAGGAAGTGGGCACGTTGAAAGCGATCGGTTTTCAACGAGGAACGATCACGGCGCTGTTTCTCGGTGAGTCGTTGATCCTCGCCTGCATTGGCGCTGCGCTTGGCATTGGCGGCACCGTCTTGATCTTCCGCTCGATTGATTTGAGTCTTTACATTCCGAATTTCATTTCCTTCGTTCCTACTGGACAAACTCTGCTGGTGGCGTTTGTCCTGTCAGTTTTGGTGGGATTAATCAGCGTAATCTATTCGGCGTATCGAGTATCGAGTTTGACGATCGCCGAAGCCTTGCGGAGCACTGAATAACATGGCGTTACCGCTGAAATACAACATTCGCAACATCATCGTGCGGAAGGGAAGCACGCTCGCAACTGCTTTTACGATCGGGCTGACAGTCGCTGTCTTCCTGATGGTCATGGCGCTGGCGCGTGGTATCGACCTGACACTCTCGAGCAGCGGCGAACCGTTGAATATGATCGTCCTGCGCGAAGGTAGCACCGCCGAGCTGAACAGCTCGCTGACGCGCGAGAACTTTAAGGATCTGATGTACCTCGATGGAGTTGTCCGCGAGAATGACCAACCGCTCGCAACCGCCGAGATCGTTACGTTGATCTACAAAGCGCGCAAAGGAATGACCCAGGGGTCGAATGTGACCGTGCGCGGCGTTGGTCCAATGTCGTTCAAGTTGCGCTCGGGATACAAGACTATTGCCGGTCGCCAGTTTCAGCCCGGACTGACGGAAGCAGTTGTTTCCAAGCGCATTGCCGAAAGGTTTCAGGGACTCGACATCGGCGACAAGTTTCGTATTCAAACGACCGACTACACGGTTGTTGGTTTGTTTGACTCAGCCGGCAAAGCGTTCGAATCCGAAATCTGGGTTGACATCAATTCACTCTCCAGCACAACGAAGCGCGAGACGTATTCATCCGCACTGCTGCGTGTGAAAGATCAGAATGCTTTGACCGCGCTTACGAAACGAATCACAGACGATCCGAAGCTGCATTTGAAAGCAGATTCGGAACGCGCGTTCTATGAAGATCAACAAGGCACGGCGTCGGGCGCGTTGAAGGGATTGGCTGTGTTCATCTCATTCATCATGGCAGTCGGCGCGGGCTTTGCCGGTATGAACACGATGTACGCGGCGGTCGCGCGACGCACGAAAGAGATCGGCACCTTGCGTGTGCTTGGGTTTAGCCGGATCAGTATTCTGACGGCGTTTCTGCTGGAGTCGATCGCGATCGCTTTGATCGGTGCGGTGATTGGGATTCTGCTGGCGCTGCCGTTGAATTTTGTTTCGACCGGGACTTCGAACTGGGTAACGTTCAGCGAGATCGCGTTCAACTTCCGCGTGACGCTAGGTTTGATGATCTTTGCGTTAGCGTTCGGCGGGATTATCGGCTTCGTCGGTTCGCTGTTGCCGTCAATTCGCGCCTCGCGCTTCAAGATCGTCGACGCGTTACGTGCGTGAAAGGGATCTCTGCGTATCTCTGCGTTCAAGAGCGCCATGAAACGCAGAGCTCGCAGAGATACGTAGAGCACCGCAGAGAAAACACATGGTGACGAGTCCTAAATCAAAAGATGACCAGGAAGATCTGAACAAGCGGCTCAGGAGCTTGAAGATCGATCGCGGCGCCGCATCGACGCCGGCTGCCGGCAATCGCCCGCCTAAGCTCTTGTTTCTGAGTGTCGCCGTACTGTTGGCCCTCGTCGCGCTCGGCTATGTGTTTCTGTTTCCATCGGCAACGACAATCTCGGCAGCGCCGGTTCGAGTTGAAAGCGGCGGCGCGTCTTTAGGCGAGAGTGTTCTTTCGGCTTCAGGTTACGTGGTGGCCCATCACAAGATCGCGGTCGGCGCGAAAGTGATGGGACGCGTCGCATGGATCGGTGTCGAAAAAGGCGACCGGGTTCAGGAAGGACAGGTGCTCGTCCGGCTCGAAGACACCGAGTTTCGTGCGCAGGTAAACCAGGCGCAAGCGAATCTCGCCGCTTCGCAGGCGCGGTTGGATCGCTTAAAAACGGGCTCGCGACCGGAAGAGAAGTTGAAAGACAAAGCCGCGGTGTTACAAGCCGAGGCTAACTTGAAGAACGCTGAAGCTGAGTATCAACGCACCGAAGCGCTGTTTCGCTCGGGTGTCGCTTCGAAGTCGGATTACGATCGTGCCCTTGCTCAAAGAGACACTGCGGACGCGCTGGTCCAGTCAGCGCGCCAGTCGAGCGCCATGACTGACATCGGTCCGCGCAAGGAAGACATTACCGCCGCGGAAGCCGAAGTGCGGCAAATGAAAGCGGCACTCGACTACGCCAACACGCAACTCGCGGCCACAGAGATCAAAGCGCCCGTGACCGGAACCGTCCTCGAGAGGATTGTCGAACGTGGCGAGATGGTGAGTCCGTCGGCGTTTGGTGGCTCAGGCGCGCGCACTTCGGTTGTCGACCTTGCGGATCTCACGGACTTACAAGTCGAGTTGGACATCAGCCAAACTGACTTTGCGCGGTTGGCGCCCTCGCAGCGTGCCGAGATCATTCCCGAAGCCTACCCGAATCTCAGGTTCAGCGGCTTCATCGCGGAGATCGCCCCCGAAGCGAATCGCGCCAAGTCGACGGTCCAGGTGAAAGTGAAAGTTGAGAATCCAAACGAACAACTGCGGCCGGAGATGAATGCGCGCGTCAATTTCCTCGCCGACAAGGCTCCGAGCGGCGACAGCAAGACAGTCACGCGCGTGCTGGTGCCGAAAGCTGCGGTCGTTAAAAAAGACGACGGCGCTTTCGTATTCGTCGTTAAAGGTAACAAGGTCGAGCAGCGGACGATCCGCACCGGAGAAGAGTCCGGTGATGCTTACGTGGTGCTTGATGGGTTGAGTGGTAACGAGTCGGTCGCGGTAACGGAAGTCGAAAAGTTGCGCGACGGCAATCGCGTCAAAGTTCAATAGTTTGAGGATGAAAAACTTATGTCTGAACCGATAGTGCGAGTTCGCAACGTGACGAAACGTTTCACTCGCGATGGATTTGAAATCGTCGCTTTAGACCACGTCGATCTCGAATTGCACCAGGGAGATTTTCTGGCGTTGATGGGTCCGAGCGGCTCGGGTAAGTCGACGCTGCTGAATCTGCTTGCGGGAATCGATCGACCGACTGAAGGCGAAGTCGATGTTATGGGAACGCAGTTGACGCGAATGACTGAGAGTCAACTCGCGGTTTGGCGTAACACGCACATCGGCTACATCTTTCAGACGTTCAACCTGGTGCCGGTGTTGACTGCGTTTGAGAACGTAGAGCTGCCGCTGCTTCTGACGAAGCTCTCGAAAGCAGAGCGCCGCAAGAACGTTGAAACCGCACTCGATCTGGTCGGCTTAGGCGACCGCATGCATCATCAGCCGCGCCAGTTATCGGGTGGTCAGGAACAGCGTGTGGCCATCGCGCGTGCGATCGTCACCGATCCGGATCTCATTCTCGCTGACGAACCGACCGGCAACCTCGATGCACATTCCGGCGAAGAGATCATGCAGATACTCTCGACGCTGAACCGCGAGTTGAAAAAGACGATCATGCTGGTGACGCACGATCCGCATGCGGCGAGTTTTGCAACCGAGCAGCGGCACCTGGAAAAGGGATTGCTGACGGAAGTACCGGAGTTTGTTACGGCGCGGCAGGTAACGGTTTAGTAGTTGCCACAAAAAGGCACAAAATGCACAAAAGATATGAATTACATTTTGTGCATTTTGTGCCTTTTTGTGGCTCTTTTCTCGTAAGGGGTGAAATATGAAATATGCGTTGTTGATATCTGTTTTGGCTTTGGGTCTGGTGCTGGCGGCGCGAACTGAGGCTGGTCCAACTCCGCAACAGGACGTGATTCGTTTAGACGCTCGCGTCAGCCAACTCGAGCAGCGCTTGTACACAATCGAGTCGAGTTTGCGCAACCTCGAACAGCAGTCGCGGATTGCGGGATTAGGCGGGCGTGGCGGCGTCACGCCGGATGACATCGCGCTGCTGCGTTCAGAAATCCAGACGTTACAGGTTCGTGTGATGCAAGACGAGTGTGGGTTGGCAAAACTTGACGAGCGCACTCTCACGCCCGAGGCGCGCGAGGCAAGGAGAAGAGCTGCGGGCAATGATCCTTGCCGGTTGAATTTTGAGTTGCCGCTACGGCCACCCAGTCGATAGCTAATTCTGTGCGATGACTGTGACGGGCGTTCCGTTGAACGCGGCGGTGCCGCAGAGGGCGTCGATGGCGTGATTGTCTGTGAGATCGTTGATGCTCGCGCCTGCGTGTTGTTGGGCCACCTCGAGCCTATTTCCGGAACGATCGTGACCCCAGCCGTGTGGAATGCTGACCACGCCGGGCATCATCTCTTCCGACACCTCGACCGGCAGCACGATCTCTCCTACTCTCGAACGCACCAAAACGTCCTGACCTGAGATCAGATCGCGATCGGCAGCATCGTTCGGGTTCATCAGAATCGTGCAGCGCGGCTTGCCTTTCACCATGCGTTCACTGTTGTGCAGCCACGAGTTGTTGCTGCGCAGTTGTCTTCTTCCGATCAACAACAGGTGACCGTTGGAATCAGCAGCAGTGCTGTCGAGAAATTTCATCCTCACGCGTTCCAGATCTTTGACGAGAATTTCAGGCGCTAACTCGATGCATTTATCAGCCGTGCGCAAACGCGCCGGTAAGCATGAGGTTAGTGGACCAAGATCGATTCCGTGCGGCGCTTGCTTGAGTCTTCGCAACGTCAGACCTTTTGCAGAGGGCTTGAGGCCGGAGCCGTATGGTCCAAAACGTAGACCCAGATCGAGGATGCGGTCGGGCCCGAAGAACTGTTTGGTGAACTTGTTTCTCACGCCTCTCAGCAGACTGCCGAACGCGCCATTCGTGCTCATGCGCGTCTGGAGTTCCGTCAGGATTTCCCAATCATGACGCGTGTCGTCATCCGGTTTGAATAAAGGCTGCGAGTACTTCGTCGTGTTGCGGACGGCCAGCAGATGGAGCGCGAGATCGTAGTGTCCACGTTCCAGCGAGTTGGTGGGCGGCAAGATGATGTGCGCGTGTCTTGTCGTTTCGTTGATGTAGAAATCGATCGAGACCATGAACTCGAGGCTGGCGAGGGCGCGATCCAAGACACGGCCGTTCGGCGTTGATAGCACGGGATTTCCGGCGAGCGTAACGAGCGCCTTAATCTGTCCCTGTCCTTCGGTCAGGATCTCTTCCGCGAGTGCTGCAACCGGTAACTCTCCGGCAAATTCCGGCAGCTTTCGCACACGGCTGTGCCAGCGCGCAAAGCTCCCGCGCGGCGCCACTGACTCAGGCGCCGAGACCGGATCGAACGCGGGCAACGGAAACATCGCGCCGCCGGGTCGATCCAGATTGCCGGTCACGATGTTCAGCACGTAAATCAACCACTGGCAAACACCTCCGAACTCCTGCGTGCTGAGCCCGATTCTGCCGTAACACACCGCCGACTTCGCGGCCGCAAATTCTCTCGCGAGCCTGCGAATTTGATCCGCATCTATCCGCGTAATCGGTGCCACCTCTTCCGGTGAGAATTGGGCGACGAGGTTAGCCACTTGATCTACGCTCTTCGTAAACGGAGCGAGTTGGTCCAATCGCGTCAGACCTTCATCAAACACAACGTGCAGCAACGCGAGCAGGAACAAGACGTCCGTTCCAGGGCGAATAAACAGGTGCTCTGAAGCGAGTCGCGCGGTTTCGTTGTGGCGCGGATCGATCAGCACTACTTTGCCGCCGCGCCCTCGAATCGCTTCGAGCCGGCGCGCCATTCCCGGGGCGGTCATCATGCTTCCATTCGAGACGGCCGGGTTCGCGCCCAGTATCAAAAAGAAGTCAGTGCGATCGACGTCGGGGACGGGCAGCAGGAGTTGATGTCCGAACATGAAAAACGAAGCGAGATGGTGGGCCAGTTGGTCCACCGAAGTTGCCGAGAACCGGTTGCGTGTACGCAGGCTGCGAATGAATCCCGGCGCGAAGAGCAACGCTTCGTAGTTATGAACTGTCGGGTTGCCAAGGTAAGTGGCAAGAGAATTACGACCGTGCTGCGCGCGAATACGTTTGAGGTTTTGTGCTACTTCGGCGAACGCTTCGTCCCAGCCGATACGTTGCCAGCCTCTGGACGTGCGGCGGACCGGATGTTTGAGACGGTCCTTGTCGTAGTGAATATCCTGCAAGGCAACGGCTTTCGGGCAGATGTAGCCGCGGCTGAAGGGATCGTCCTTGTCGCCGCGTATGTTCAGGCGCTGAAAAGCCGCAACGCTAATTTCAATGCCGCAGATCGCTTCACAGAGGTTGCAGGTGCGGTAGTGGGGCGAAGTATTCATGGCGCTCAGCTAAGGTTTGCCACAGATTACACAGATTACGCCGATCTACCAAGGGTAAAAATCCGCTTGACGAATCGCTCCATCTAAAGTATCTTGACATCAAGATATTTATGACTACACGCAAGCTACAGTCGTTAAAGGATGGGACTGGCGTACACGTCTTTCTGGTGATGTGGAAGGCGGTTCATGCCGTCGAGACGTATGCCCAGCACAGCATCGCGGAGTTGGAGATGTGTGGCAGCGACTTCGCGGTTCTCGAGGCCCTGCTGCACAAAGGACCGCTGCCTATCAACGAGATTGGCAGGAAGGTGCTTTTGACGAGCGGCTCTATCACGGTTGCCGTCGATCGCCTGGAGTCGAAAGGTTTGGTGGAACGGCGGGCGTGCAGTACCGACCGGCGCGCGAAGATCGTCCATTTGACTAAGGCAGGCAAGGAACTGATCGCGCGGGTCTACGCGAGCCATGCCGCCGACATGGAGCAACTCGCGTCGGCCTCGTTGACGAAAGCCGAACGTGAGACGTTGATTCGCTTGTTGAAAAAGATTGGATATGAAGCGGCGGGTAGATCAGATGAGTTTGGAGAGGAGTAGTTTATGTCGATGGTGAGTGAAGCTTTGCAGACAGGACAACGAACCGTGGCGGGAGTCGTAAGCAGTATCGAAACGCTGGAAGGCGCGGGTTTTCTCGTTCGCCGGCCGTTCCCGACAGCGTCGTTCTCGGATTTCGATCCGTTTTTGTTGCTCGATGAGATGGGCCCGATGGACGTGGCGCCCGGGCAAGCCAAAGGCGCGCCGGATCATCCGCACCGCGGGTTTGAAACCGTAACGTATTTGTTATCCGGCGAGATGGAACACAAGGATTCGAGCGGACACGCCGGACGCCTGACGCCGGGCGACGTGCAGTGGATGACTGCCGGTGCGGGTGTGGTCCACTCAGAAATGCCTTCGCGGGAGTTCATGCGCCAGGGTGGTCGCATGCACGGATTTCAACTGTGGGTAAACCTGCCGCGTCGCGAAAAGATGATGAAGCCACGTTACCAGGAGATCTCCGCTGCGCGAATTCCGAAAGCCACTTCGCCGGACGGGCTCGTGACGGTGAGCGTGATCGCCGGTGAAGCGATGGGTGAGAAGGCTGTGATTGAAACGCGCACGCCGATCGTCTACCTGCACTACCGCATCACGCTAGGTGGTGTCGCGACGCAGCGCGTTCCGAGTGGTTACAACACATTTGCTTACGTCGTTGATGGGGCGGGATTATTTGGCGCCGATCGCGAGCGAGCCGGCGACGGGCAGATGGTCCTATTCGCGCAGGACGGCGACGAGGTGCGAATCGAGAATCCGGCCGGCGCCGTGGGCGTGCTCGATGTGTTGCTGATCGGTGGTCTACCTCTGCATGAACCGATCGCACGATATGGACCATTTGTGATGAACACGAAAGCGGAAATCTATCAGGCAATTGCGGATTATCAAGAGGGCCGGATGGGCGCGATAGTCGCAGACAATGAATAACACTTTGGAAGCCACAGATTTTCAATATCTGTGGCTTATTTATATTGAGAATCACATCGGAAGGAAAACTAAGATGAGAATCGTAGCTTTGATCGCCCGGCTACTGCTTGGGTTGGTCTTTTTCGTGTTTGGTCTAAACGGTTTTTTGCATTTTCTTGACATGGGACCAATGCCGGCGGGTCTTGCCGGGCAATTCATCGGCGCACTGTTTCAGTCGCATTACTTGTGGGTGGTCGCGGGGTTGCAGGTTATCTGTGGCGCGCTGCTGCTGGTGGGCCGCTTCGTGCCGCTGGCGCTCGTGCTGATTGGACCAGTGATCTTTAACATCGTGATGTATCACTTGTTGATGAATCCGGCCGGCATCGGGATGGCGCTGGTGGTAACGGTGTTGTGGTTCATTGTCTTCTACGCATATCGCCAGTACTTCGCCGGCATCTTCGTGCAGAAGGCTGCGCTATAAGTATCTTCCCTGTCGCGCCAAATCGAACGATGAGGGCGGCCACGGAGTGCCGCCCCTACAATTACACCCCCCGAATTACAGTAGCTTTGCGGTCATGTGAATCGGTGTGCTTGCGAGTGCCTTTGATAAAGGACAGTTTTGTTTCGCACCGAGTGCGTATTCCTGAAACTTCGCGTCATCGATATTCGGAATCTCGGCTTCAGTCTCGAGCGCGATCTCGGTAATCGAAAACGCGTCGCCTACCTTTTCCAGTTTGACTGTTGCTTCCGTGTGGATGCGTGTGGCTGTGATGCCCGCGCGCGAGAGTGCCGCCGTCAAGGCCATCGTGAAACAACCCGCGTGAGCGGCGCCCAAAAGCTCTTCCGGATTCGTGGCCGATTGGCCTTCTTCAAAACGAGACTTGAAGGAATACGGACCATCAAACGCGCCGCTCCCGACTTTTAACCTCCCGCTACCTTCCGCCAGATTACCTTTCCATTCTGCTTCTGCTTTTCGTGTTGGCATTATTGTCCTTCCGCTGTTTTTGAAGGATTCTAGCAGTTAACTGCTCTTTGCGCTTCTCTGTGGCTTCGCCGTTGCGGCTTTGAAGGCGGTGTCGACGACTGCTTTCAATTCGTCGTAACCTCTCACTGAAATGCGCCGGCCGTTGATGAAAATGGTCGGTGTCCCGTTGATTCCCAACCTCATTCCATCTTCAATGTCGCGCTGCACTGACTCCGCGAACTTACCGGAATCGAGAGCACTATCAAACCGTGTGCGATCGAGCGCGATCTCACTCGCATAACCCTTCAACTTATCAACCGTCAACGCCGACTGATTGCGAAGCAGGATCTGAATGTATTCCCAATACTTCCCCTGGTCGCGCGCCGCTTCGGCCGCCTCCGCAGCTTTGAATGCTTCGGTGTGCTGGCTCAGCGGAAAGTCGCGCGTGACGAGTCGAACCTTGTCGCCGTACTCCTTCACCAAACGCTCCAACTCCGGATGCATCGCAGCGCAACTCGGACACTGGTAATCGGTAAACGCGACGATCGTCACCGGTGCATCTGCTTTGCCAAGCGAGGGCTGGTCCGTCGTTGAGATCGAAAACACCGGTGACTCGGGCTCAACCAGAAACGTTTGAATCGTTGCTGCCGCACGCAACTTCGCGACAAACGCGCGTTCAGCCTGTCGCACTTCGATCTGGTCCAGGTACTGTCGAATCGCGTCCTTCGTTTGCGCGAAGTCGCCGCTCACTCGATCCTTGTTCTGATCGTAGAACGTTTGCGTCTGCTGGTCCGTCACCGGCTTTGGCTTCACTTCAGCGTCGAGCAGTGCATTGGTCGTGATCTGTCGCTTGTGAGCTTCCTGGTTCAGCAGCTCGTCGTTGATACTTAGCTCAAGCTCGTCCTTGCGTATCTTGTAGACCTGTTGCTGGACGTCGAAGATCAACGGCAGCAATGAGTCTTCAACGTCGCCCGCGGTGATCTTTTCATCTTTGATGGTGGCCAGCACGCGCGCGCGATCGACTGGGGTCTTCGACGGTGTGACCGCAGTTACGAGCACTTTGACTTCGTTTGCGCCGCGCAGACTGTCGGCAAACTTCTTCGCCTCCTGTTGCTGGGCTTGTTCGGAGAGGTAGCCGATTATGTCGTCAACGACGTCTTTAAACTCGCCCTTGATACGCGCCTTGTTCTGATCGTAGAAGACCTGTGCTTCCGTCTGTCCCGGTTTTTTTACTTTGGCGACGACCTCTTGCTCGAGGAGTTTCACGGTGCTCACGCCGCGTTTTTTCGCCTCGAGCGAAAGAAGTTTTGAGTTGATTAGCAGGTCGAGCTCGCGTTTGCGTGCTTCGTTGACTTGCTGCTGGAGCTGGCTAACAGAGTCGCCGGTGGCTTTTTTGATGTCGTTGCTGGTGATTTTTACGCCGTTTACGACTGCGAGTGTCTCAGGTAGAGACTGTGACTCACAGCCGCAATCTGCTGCCAGCGGGGTTACAGCCGGCGACGGCGAAGTAGGGGGCGTCTGTGAAAAGACGGCCGGAGTGCAGGCAAAAGCTAAAACTATAAGGGCGTAGGTCAGTCTGCGCATTTTAATCTCCTTGCGTTGATGGTATTATCCGCGGTGCGCGATTAGGTTTATCGTTAGCTCGCTGTCGCACAGCCTTGCAAGACCTGTGCAACAGCCTTCTTGCGAAGTGTCTTCCCCGCCAGCTTCGTCGTTCGCGGGAAAAATCCACACCAAGCGCAAAAGATCTCTGTCTCATAGACAGAGGTCAATTCCTCGAGCAAAAGGTCAGATGCTCATTTTGAGACACTCTACACACCGATTGCCGGGAGCCTTGCAACTTCAAGCAGGTTTTTTTGGGTGTTGCAGTTAGCAACAATTTCTAACCCCCAACTAGATAGCAATCCCTTCTCAGGGAGGCTGAATGGGAGACAGCCTTTTAACCGGGAACTGCGGATGAGTGTCTTTTCCAAACTATTTCGAGACGTTCCACGCTCCGGAGTGGTCTCTGTTAGAAGAGCGTTCAACTCACGCCTGATAATCCTTTTCACCGTCCTGACGATAGTGTTAACTGCGACCGTAATTGTGACCTGGGAACAACTGTTACGACCGCATTACTTTGCCTGGGTCGAGCGTAAGTATCCGGGCACCGAAAACGCGGATTACCGTTATAAGCTGGAGCAACGAGTCGAGCATTTCTTTATCTCGATGACCGTTGATGTAATTGTCGTCAGCATTTTGCTGGCGATCGTAGACCATAAACAAAGACGATTAGTCGCAGCTACTGAACAACTTGCGCATAGTGAGAAGATCGCGACGCTCGGACGCGTCGCGGCGCAGGTCGCGCACGAAGTTAGAAACCCACTTGCCGGTCTTCTGCTTTACTCAGTTCATCTCAAAGGCAAGCTCGAAGGAAAGCTCCCCGACGGCGACGCGCAACTGATCGACAAGATCATCGAGACCATCAACCATCTCACCGCGACCACCGAACAGATTCTGAATTACGCGCGCCCGGTGACTCTCGCACCCAAGCGAGTGGATCTAAATGAAGTAGCAAAGGACGTAGTCCAACTCTTGAGCACTGAAGTCTCGTCGCACAATATCGAAACCCAGTTCAACCTCAACAACGCGCCCGTCACCGGAATGCTCGACGAAGCCTCGATTCGCGCGGCCACGCTCAATCTCATGCTCAATGCGGTTCAGGCAATGTCCACCGGCGGACGCTTGACTGTTTCCACCGGCCAAAACGGCAGAAATCTCTGGATGTCAATTCGAGACACCGGCAAAGGCATGACTCCGGAACAGATCAAACAGATCTTCGAGCCTTTCAACACTACAAAAAGCCGCGGTCTCGGACTCGGAATGCCTTACGCACAAAAGATCATTCAACAACACGGCGGAAAGATCGTGGTCGATAGCCGCCCGGGTGACGGAACTCAGGTCAAGATCGAATTACCTGCCAATGGGAGGGGCACATGATGATTGCTCGGCAACCAAAGAAGATCCTGGTCGTTGACGATGAACCAAGCGTGACTGCATCGCTTCGCTTAATCCTCGGTGACGCGGGGTATGAAGTATTGACGGCACACAGCTTTGCAGAGTCAACGAACCTCCTCAAGCAGACTGCAGTCGATCTCGTCATCACTGACCTGCGTTTGTCCGACGCTTCCGGCATCGATCTAACTACACATGTCAAAGCGAATACTCCGGACGTCGAAGTCATTCTGATGACTGGATACGGCTCGATCGACGTGACTATTGAAGCTATCAAGGCCGGCGCTTATTACTATCTCGAGAAGCCTTACACGCCCGATCGCCTTTTCGCTCTCGTCGATCGCGCACTGCAACTTGCCGACTTAAAACATGAGAACGAAACGTTGAAACGCACGCTGGCCGGCGACAGCGAGACGTTTGGCATGATTGGCCGCGATCCGAAGATGTGCCAGATCTTCGAAACGATCCGCACTGCTGCGCCGTCCGATGCGTCAGTATTGATCGAAGGAGAGAGCGGGACTGGCAAGGAGCTGATCGCTTCGGCATTTCACACGCAGAGTCAACGCGCTGCGGGTCCGTTTATCCGAATTAACTGCGCCGCCATTCCGAACGAGCTCATCGAGTCGGAGTTGTTCGGGTATAAAAAAGGCGCCTTTACCGGCGCCGATCGCGACAAACGCGGGCTCATCGAAGCAGCAAACAACGGCACCTTGCTGTTGGACGAGATCGCTGAGATGCCTCCGCACCTGCAAACGAAGTTATTGCGCGTGTTACAGGAAAGAAGACTGCGCCGGCTCGGCGACGAACGCGAGATCGACGTCAATTTCCGTCTCGTTTCCGCAACCAACCGCAACACGGCGGCGCTGATCGATGAAGGCCAATTGCGCAAGGATCTCTACTTCCGAATCAGCACGATCAGAATTAAGGTACCACCTTTGCGTGAGCGTCTGGATGACGTACCGTTGATCGCGGGACGTTTTTTGAAGCGGTTCAACGAGCAGTACGGCAAGCGGATTCAGGATATTTCGCCGGACACTGTTATGCGCCTCGTGCGTTACGATTGGCCGGGAAACATCCGGCAACTGGAGAGTGTGATTGAACGGGCAGTGCTGTTCTGTTCGGGTAAGGAATTGATGCCCCACTGTTTACCAGAAGAGTTTCAAGCGCGCCCGACCAGCGCGGCGTTCGTCATTCCGCCGTTGTTACCGATGGAGGAGATCGAACGTGAAGCGATTATGCAAACTCTCGAACGAACAGCCGGGAACGTCAAAAAAAGCGCTCAGATCCTCCGTTTCCCGCGACCGACGTTCTACCGTAAACTGAAGAAACTGGGAATAAAAGTCGAGCGACCAGACCCGTCGGTCGCCGCGAAACAATAAGGATGGACAAAATACGAATCCTCATCGTAGATGACGAACCGTCTGTAGGCGACGCGCTCAAGCTCGTGCTTGAGTCGAGTGGCTATGAAGTAGTCCTTGTCACTAAAGGACTTGAAGGCATAGACCAGGCACGCACCAGTCGCTTCGGATTCAGCGTCGTCGATCTTTATCTGACGGACATCTCCGGGTTTGAAGTCATCTCAGATATTCGCAACCTGCAACCTCAGATTCCCATTCTTCTCATCACCGCACACGGCAGCCCACAGGTCTTTGACGAAGCGAAAAGACTCGGCGCTGTCGGCGCCCTGGCAAAGCCTTTTCATCCTGCTGAACTCCTTAAACTTATCGACTCTCATCTTCATGGTCCAATCCCTGGTTCAGCGTGAAGCACGCTAACGTGCGTCTGTCTCACGTTGAAACATACCCACACGAAGAAACCCCTGGCGCTGATCTTTATGTACTTTTGCGCTTCTTCGTGGCTCTGTAGGTTCAAACCAGATGATTTTGCGGGAAAGTCGCACCGGGCACGGCCGTTGCACAGGCGGGAGCGCCCCCAAATCATCTGGAGGATACTGATGAAGATTACAAGTCCTATCTACCGTTGGAGGAAGTCCTCGCTACCAATCTTCCTCCTCAGTGTTGCGCTGCTGTCTTTAACCGCTCTGACAGCCAGCGCACAGACTCAAACAGACACCGCAACTCCGATCCAAGTCCCAGTGGACGGAGGCGCACTGGCTCTTCCTTCGCCTACACCCGTTTGCGAACGCACTATCAAAGCAGACGTCGTGGCGTTGGACCAGGTAATCATGTTCAACCGCCTCGGTGCAGTTAATCCGAACGGGATGATCTACGCTCTTAAAAAAGACGTCGTCGCGATCGATCCTGCCAAGGGCATCGTCGCCGGCAACGTTCGCTTGCGTGATGACAAACGCCCGCGGCCGATCGTGCTCCGCATGAACAGCGGCGATTGTTTGCGCATCACTTTCACTAACCTGCTTTCCTCAACACCGTTGAGTGATCAACCTGCGACTCGTTCGGCAGGCATTCACGTGATTGGCATGGAACTGGTCGGCTCGATGGCCTCTGACGGATCAAACGTCGGCAACAACACGCCGAGCCTGGTTGGTCCCGGCGGCTCGACCGTTTACACCTTCTACGCAACGCGTGAAGGAAACAATTTGATGTACAGCTCGGCAGCCACCACTGGTGGTGAGGGCGATGGCGGCACCCTCTCGCAGGGATTGTTTGGCAGCGTTAACGTCGAACAAAAAGGCGCTGAGTGGTAT
>Ga0126376_10000190_pt1 | contig 28958 bp, 28 predicted proteins | sample PanSoiMetPlot_15_FD_92760 | JGI IMG/M metagenome (GOLD analysis project Ga0126376, IMG submission 92760) | Tropical forest soil microbial communities from Panama - MetaG Plot_15 | ecosystem: Environmental > Terrestrial > Soil > Tropical forest > Bulk soil | place: Panama | collected 2016-02-17 | reverse complement strand
CCTGCCCGGTTACGGAACTTTTATCAATGAGACAAAAGCATCTCTTATCGCCGCGGACGCCGCTTTGATTACTGTGGACGCGCACACTGGCGCACAAGTCACCACGGAAAAAGTTTGGGATTTCTGCACCGAATACGATATTCCCCGCGCCTTCGTTCTCACCTGGATGGATCGCGAACTCGCAAGCTTCGAACGCTCGATGGAATCGCTCGAGCAGACCTTTGGCCGCAATGTGGTTCCGCTACAGTTGCCGATCGGCAGCGAAAAAGGATTTCGCGGCGTCATTGACCTGGTGGCGATGAAAGCGCACATGTACGCGCCGGGGGGCGACGGCAGGCCGAAAATCGAGCCGATTCCGCAAGCACTGGAAGAAGACGCAAAGCAAGCGCACGAAAAGCTCGTCGAAATGATCGCGGAAGGCGATGACGAATTGATGGAGGAGTTTTTCCGAGAAGGAACGATTCCGATTGAAGATTTGATTCCCGGTGTGCGCAAGGCCATCGTGGCTGAGAAAATCTTTCCGGTGCTGATGGTTTCGTCGACGTGCAACGTCGGCACGGCGAGTTTGCTTACGTTTTTGGCGGATGTTTTTCCTCACCCCGACGAGCACGCTCAGGAAGGCTTTAAAGAACAGGGAGGCAAGGGGGATCGAGTTGAGCGGAAATACGAAGATGCGCAGCCGCTGTCCCTTTTTGTTTTCAAAACCCTCGCTGATCCTTTTGCGGGGCGCATCAACTACTTCAAGGTAAAGAGCGGCGTTCTCAAGAATGACGCGACGCTGACCAATTTCTCGCGCAATGCCCAAGAGCGATTTCAACACACTCAGGTGGTGCAAGGAAAACAGCTTGCAGAAGTCGGTGAACTCCATGCGGGCGACATTGGTGCAATTGCTAAGCTGAAAGAAGTTTTCACCGGCGACACGTTGGGAGATAAATCTGCGCCGCTCTATTACAAGCCGGCGCAGATTCCTGAGCCGTCCATCACCTTCGCGGTTGAACCAAAAAGCCGCGCCGATGAAGACAAAATCGGCGTCGGGATTCACAAGATCATGGAGGAGGATTGCGCGCTGCGATTCTCGCGCGACCCCCAGACTAAAGAGTTCCTGCTTGCTGGGAGCGGCCAGCAACATATCGAAGTTGTGGTAGCCAAATTGCACAAACGCTATCACGTTGACCTAACATTGAAACCGCCGAAGGTGCCGTACCGCGAAACGATTCGCGGCAAGGCAGACGCGGAAGGCAAACACAAGAAGCAGTCCGGCGGGCACGGCCAGTTCGGCGTGTGTCGCGTGAAATTCGAGCCCATCGAACGTGGCAAGGGAATTGAATTCGTCGACGACATTTTCGGCGGTGCGATTCCCAAGAACTGGATCCCGAGCGTAGAAAAGGGTATTCGTGAGACTGCGGTTCGGGGCTACCTTGCGGGATTCCCTATGACGGACTTCCGCGCCATTCTCTATGACGGCAAGTATCACGACGTCGATTCGTCCGACATCGCGTTCCAGATTGCCGGCTCGCTTGCGTTCAAGGAAGCGATGAAGCAGGCGCGGCCCGCCTTACTCGAACCGGTCATGAACGTTGAAGTTTACGCGCCGGATCAATACTCGGGCGACTTGATGGGCGATTTGAGCTCGCGGCGAGGACGCATTTCCGGCAGCGAAGTGCGCGGACACACGGTCATCATCAAAGCGCAAGTTCCGCTAGCGGAGATGCTGAGCTATGCGACGGACCTGACGTCAAAGACACAAGCCCGCGCGACGTATTCGATGGAATATTCCCACTACGACTACGTACCGAATGAGCTTGCCGACAAAGTGATTGCATCGCACAAGCCGCACGCGGAGCACCTAGTGTCTGAAGAAGCGTAGTTTGGAAAATCGAAATTGGAAATTCGAAAACGGAATGCGAAGCGTCTGAGATTCGCTGCCCTATTTGCGTTTGTATTTCTTCCTTTTCTCACATTCGCACAATCTAGCGTGCAGATTTTTTATGATGTGGATGCGTTCGACGGCTACCGAATGCTGCGGAGGCAGACCGTTGAGGTTGAGAATGGCGTAATCCGAGAAGTAAGGCCTGCCAGCGAGCGGCCGTTTAAACCGGATTTCATCGACGGCGCTGGCAAAACGCTGCTCCCGGGTCTAATTGACGCGCACTGCCACATCGGATACCAGGAAGAAGGTCTCGAGCAAGTTGCAGCGTTAGGCGTCACCACGGAACTGGATATGTGGGGCGAACCAACGAGGCTGCGCACCCTTCGACAAGAAATTGCATCCGGACAACATCCCAATGCTGCAGATATTCGAACAGCCGGCATTGGCGCAAGTGCGCCGGGCGGGCATCCCAGCGAAATGCAAGGGCCGCCTTATCCCAAACTCGGTCCGCCGGACGACCCGCAAACATTTGTAGACGCGAGGATTGCCGGAGGCTCCGACTATCTGAAAGTTATTTATGACCACTTGCTTCCGGGGCTGACTTTCAATCAATTGAGCGGCCTTGTGGCGACTGCTCACAGGCGTAACCTGCGGGTGGTTGTGCATGAGACTGTGCGGACGCCAACGCTCGCGATCGTTTCATCTGCTGGAGGCGAAGCGTTGGAGCCCTTCCCGGAAGAATTCACGAAGAGGACGCTTTGAATATACGTGCGCCGCGACGAAATCCCTGCATCAGGCGGGCGTAAAGCTGTTTGCGGGAACGGATGGCCCGGCCGGGCACAGGCTACGGCTTGAGCATGCACGTGGAGCTGCAGCTGCTGACGAAGTGTGGGCTTACAGCTGAAGAAGCTCTAAGCGCCGCGACAGCCGTAACCGCACGAGAGTTTGGTTTAATCGACCGCGGACGGATCGAGGTTGGGCGGCGCGCGGATCTTCTTTTGATGAAAGGCGATCCTACAAAGGATATTCTGGCCACGCGAGACATTGTTGGCGTGTGGATTGCCGGCTGCAAGGTTGACCGAGACGCGGTGGCGAAAATGGCGGAAGCGACTCGCAAGCAACGACCTTCCAATTAAACGACAGCCCTTAGAAGGTGTTAACCAAATCGCGGGAGGAACATGCCGGTGTGCTTGGTGTGTTCGGCGAATTCGTCACCAAATTCTTCAGAGAGAAATCTTTCTTCGCGCCTGGCTTTGCGGTAAAGCGCGAACAGGATGACGGCAAAACCCAGGAACGCGCGGACTTCGCCCTGGAGCAGTACAGTTCCCACGAGCGACGCGAGCAAGCCTGTGTAAATCGGATGGCGAATCCAGCGGTAAGGACCGCGGCGAATCAAGTTGTGGCCCGATTTGATCGTGACCGTGCCGCTCCAGTTTGCGCCAAGCGCGATCCGCGCCCATACAGCGAAGATGAGGCCGCCGACGGTGAGCGCCAAACCAATTAATGCGACAGCTGAACTTTCTGGAACGATGCGGTCTGCGAGCCACTTCCAGGCAAATGCCTCCTTATAGATGAGAAGAAATCCGAAAACCAGCGGTATGACGTGCTCGAGCCGCTGCCAGGGGAATTCGCGGCGTTTCGAAGGCTTGCTCCACGCAGCCATCAAGAGCCATACGATGCACCACGCCACCCAGATTTTGGAAGAGAGCTGAAAGGCTTGGGCAGTAGTTAGCATCTGTGCAGAGGAAATACCGACCTCAATTGTACCGGATTACGGCTATTTTTGCGGCGCGGTAGGCCGACGCCAAATTGGTGCTTGTTGCGTGAAAGGCGGGCACCAAAATGACGGAACTATGAAACGCAAAGTTTCGGACAAGAAATCAAGGAACAATTTGCATGAGTGGGGGCCACAGACGCAGGCGATTCATGCCGGCGAAGTGAAAAGGCATGGCGTCGCTACCGGCGTGGGGCCGAGCATCAGCCGGACTTCCACATTCACATTTTCTTCAACCGAAGAGATGAAGCGGTGGGCGGAGGGAAAGAGCAACGCATACATCTATACCCGCTACGGGAATCCGACGCTCTCCATTGCGGAAGGAAAGATTGCGGCGCTCGAAGGCGCGGAAGCGGCAGTGGTTACCGCATCCGGCATGGCCGCGATTTCGAGCGCGCTGCTAGGAGCGCTGAAGCAGGGTGATGGAGTGATTTCGACTGCGCAGACTTATGGCGGAACGTACCGGCTGATGCGGGACGAATTTCCCCACTGGGGAATCGGAGTGCGCCGCGCGGAGACTTCGCTGGAAGGAATCGAATCGCTGGTCACTCCGCGAACAAAAGTTTTGTACGTGGAGACTCCGACGAATCCGACGCTGCGGATCGTGGACCTGAACAAAGCAATCGCGTTTGCGAAGAAACACAAGTTGATTTCGATCATCGACAATACGTTTGCGACACCGCTGCTGCAGAAGCCAATCGAGCTTGGATTCGACATGGTAGTGCACAGCGCAACGAAATACATGGGCGGACATTCGGACATCATCGCGGGCGCTGCGGCCGGAAGCAAACAATGGATGAACCGCATCCGGCACATGATTATTGATTTGGGCGGGTCCATGGATCCGGAGGCGGCGTTTTTGCTGATTCGCGGATTGAAGACGCTGGGGCTTCGCGTGCAGAGACAATGCGAAAACGCGCAAGCGGTTGCGGAGTTTCTGGAGAAACATCCCAAGGTCGCAAAGGTTCACTATCCTGGATTGAAATCGCATCCGGATCACGCGCTGGCAAACCGGCAAATGAAGGGATTCGGCTCAATGCTAGCGTTCGACATGAAGGGCGGATTGCCGGCGGCGCGGAAGTTCTGCGATCGCGTGCAACTGTTTTTGTTGGCGGCAAGCCTCGGCGGCGTGGAATCGCTCGTCGTACTGCCGATTTACAGCTCGCACTACAACATGAGCATGGAAGAACTGGCAAAAGTGAACGTCACACCGGGAACGGTACGGGTGTCAGTTGGGCTCGAAGAAGCGGACGATTTGATTGCGGATTTGAAGCAGGCACTCAGTTAATCAGGAAGCTACCCGCGAAGATCTCTCGCGGAGGAACCTTCGATCGCCCATTCCGACTGCTCCGGCAAAAACCCTTTCACGATGTCCGTAAGTTCGTGAGCGCTCTGCACGTCCGCAGGGTAGTTATACACATGCAATTTGAAAGTCGCGCCATGCTTCGAACGAACCGCCTTCAATTCTTCTTCCAAACGGAACAGGATCAGGGCGGCGTCTTCCGAATTCGCTTCCGGCAGGATCAGGCCGATGACAGCCGGTAAATGGAATCGGTCGCGCGAAGTTTGCGAGAGAGAGAGCTTTGGCGGCATCTCCCCAAACGACGTTCATATCCTTTGCGCTGTTTTTTGCGCGGTAGACTGCACCAGCAGCAAGGCGAGGGAATGCTGGTCGTTCAGCGCGCGGCGTACTTCCGTGGTGAGGCGGTCCCAGAAATGGTGCACGTCGGGCATGGACTGAAGCAGTTCGATATTGGCTTGCTGGCGCAATTCGACATTGCGCTCGATTTCAAGAAGGACCTGCTGCTTAAGTTTGCGTACGGTGCGCTGGCGGTCCAAAATAGCCGACGAAAAGCAGCATCAAAACGCAAAAACCAACGAAGGCAACGCGGAGGGTCCACTTCCGGGGGTCTTCGGGATGGTCGAAGACCGTAGGATACATAAAAGCGGCTAACCAATTGCCTGAATAAGGACAAACCCGGCGGAGAGAATGGTCAAATGGAGCTCGCGGCGTTCGAGCTGGTCCAGATCCTGACGATTTAAGGGAATGGCAGTTTCTATTCGGCAGCGTGAAAGAAACTGAGGCAGGCCGCAATGGCACTTGAGTACCCCTGCCGCCAAAAAGACACTTGCTGGACATAAGGATTTTGGCCAATGCCGTCCAACCCTATCGTTTGCGCTTGACACAATCGGGGTTTGGAGCGAGCGTTTTAGGAATGTTTTCCGTCCCGCGGGACGGGCAAGGAGCACCCCATGAGCAGTCACCGATCCCCAGGAAGGTACGTCGCGGCGATGTTTCTGATTCTTCTGCTTGGCCTGGCAACGGGGCCAAACATGACGGCCAACGACAAGGCCAAAAGCGCGGCGGCATTTGAGAGACTGATTTCGCTCGTGGGGGAGTGGGAAGGAACGGCAAACGGCGCCCCGGTGAAGGCGACCTATACGCTTGTCTCCGGCGGAACGGCTCTCATGGAGCGTCTGCAACCCTCCAATGAATCGGAAATGCTGACGCTTTATACCCTGGATGGAGACCACCTTTTGGTGACGCATTACTGCAGCTCCGGGAATCAGCCGCAGATGAAGACAGCGGCGATCACAGACCTCAATGGTGTGCTGACCTTTAAGGTTTATCAGGTTTCGGGAATGAAGTCGGTTGACGAGGGACACATGACGGCTTTGATCGTGACCATGCCGGACAAAGATCATTTCACGCAGGAGTGGACATACAAGGAGAAGGGCCATGAGCAGCCGGCGCTGTTCAAATTCACGCGGAAGAGCTAGTCAATCGTTTTTTTAGGGAAAATACAGCAAATTTGGGCTTGCAATCTGAGGTTTCTTTTGGTACACTGAATTTGCGTTTGTTGCTCTTGTATCGCCTTTGTGTTGTGAAGCGGTCGCAGGGTCAAACTTGCGGCCTTTTTTTGTGCCCGCTCAGCGGATCCACAGAACGCAGCCGAAGAGGGCAGTCCTCGCGAGGGGATTCGCAGCAAGGCACCAGATAGCTTCATAGAAGAAAAGAGAATCAAGAAGTGAGCAAAGAACAAGGAACCGTGAAGTGGTTTAACGCCAGCAAGGGCTTTGGCTTCATCCAGCGCCAGACGGGGGAAGATGTATTCGTGCATTTTTCTGCGATCCAGGCGGAAGGCTACAAGTCCCTGAACGACGGCCAGGCCGTTGAGTTCGAAGTCGTGCGTGGCCCGAAGGGTCTGCAGGCTTCCAACGTCCAGCCGCTGTAAACACGGTTCGGAACAAGATTCGGGCGGTTCGCTACGGCGGGCCGCCCGTTTTGTTTTTGGGAAGTCTTGTTAGTTATTGAAAGGAAGTCTTCCCTGGCCGAAAGCGTTGACCGTCATTTGGCGCGTTCGTAACATAAATAGATGAGGACTCTGATCCCATTTCTGGCAAGTGCAGCAGTTTTGGCTATTGGTCTGGCCGGCTGTGAAGACGCAGCCCGAAAGCCAGCTCAGGCCCGCGTGCCCGCCGCAGCTCCACTACCCCAAGCCTCGAGTTCGCCTGCCCTTTCGGCGACTGCTACTCCCAAGAGCCAACACCAGATTGACCAGAGCACGATAGGCCCGCTACCGCTGTGGAACCCGAATGCGAAGAAGCTGCGGTCGCTGCAGGCCACGGTTTTCGACGGGAAAGCATGGTTGATCGCCCGCGTTGAGGAAAAGCTCAAAGCGGGAGAACAGGAATACAAGGCGGGACATTTGGAAGCGGCGCGGCGCGATTTTGATGACGCTGTGGACTGGATTTTGGAGAGCGGCTACGACCCGAATTCCGATCCCAGACTGGCAGAGTTGTTCCATCGTGTTACCGACACGGTGTATGCGTACGAACTCCAGGCATTTCAGGCGGGAGACGGATTCCGCGAGGCGCCTGCCGTGCCCGCGGCGATCGATGAAGTCGCGGAGATGACATTCCCCGTGGATCCCGGCTTGAAAGCGCGAGCCGAGGAGGCGGCGAAAAACATCTCGCACGACCTGCCGCTGACCGTAAATGACGAAGTATTGTCGTTCCTGAATTTCTTCCAGACGCCCCGCGGAAAGGCGATTGTCGAGACGGGATTGCGGCGAAGCGGGCGCTATCAGGAGATGATTTCGCGCGTGCTGCGCGAAGAGGGAATCCCGCAAGACTTGATTTACCTGGCACAGGCAGAGAGTGCGTTTCAGCCACTGGCGCTTTCGCGCGCTGGAGCGCGGGGCATCTGGCAATTCGTGGCGTGGCGCGGCAACGAGTATGGACTGCGGCACACATGGTGGGTGGACGAACGGCAGGATCCGGAGAAAGCAACGCGAGCAGCCGCGCAGCATTTGCGAGACTTGTACGGCCTGTTCGGCGACTGGTACTTGGCGATGGCTGCGTACAACTGTGGGCCGGGAAACGTGCAAAAGGGTATCGAGCGTACGGGCTACGCGGATTTTTGGGAGCTGTACCGGCGCAACGTACTGCCGAGAGAAACGAAAAACTATGTCCCGATTATCCTGGCGCTGACGCTGATCGCCAAGGACGCCGCGCACTACGGTATTGCTGTGGACAAGGACGATCCGGTGCCGACCGATGTTGTAAAGCCCGGGCGCGCAATTGATTTGCGTTTGGTAGCGGAAACGATTGACGTGGATGTTGAGACTCTGCATCAGTTGAATCCTGCGTTGCTGCGGCTGGCAACACCGGACGATCCCAAGTTCGAGCTGCACCTGCCGAAAGGCACGGCTGAGAAATTCTCGGCGGGAATTGCGGACATTCCTCCGGAGAAGTGGGTGAGCTGGCGGCGGCACAAAGTCGTCGCAGGCGATACGCTGGCGTCGATTGCGAAAAAATACCGCGTAATGCCCGCGGCGGTTGCCTCCGCGAACAATCTGGAAAAAGGCGTACCGCTTGAACCCGGAGACAAGCTGATTATTCCCGCGGTGCAGCCGGTCAGCGAGAAAAGCCGGCTCGTCCAGTACCGCGTGCGAAAAGGAGACACGCTTGGCGGCATAGCAGACCGTTATAGCGTGAGTGTGGACAACATCCGAAAATGGAATCACCTGAAAGCGGCGCGGGTGAGTCGCGGCATGGTGTTGCGTATCTACACGATTGGTGGAGCGCCGGAGGCCGGGCCAGCAAAGTCGCGCGCGCAGCGCAAACCTCGCACTTCCGCCAAGGCGGGAACCAGTCCCGCCGTGGCAGCTACAAAGAACCAGTAAACTATTTATTTACAATAATTTATAACGAACACAAAGGGGATGAGCGCACATACTTCGTTTGGCAGTTTTGCGCGAAACTGCCATCTTTTTTCACAATGCTTGACATTGCTTTCTGAATACGGTACGAACGCGCAAGGCCAAATCGGCCTCCAGCGCGGAATCCGCGCTCCAAACTCTAAAGAAATTCCCCCAGGGGAGGAACGAATGGATTTCGATAAAGATCATTTTGACGAAGACAATGAGATGTCACCTCTGGAGGAAGACGAACTCGGCGGCGACGCTGAAGAAATCGTCGAAACCGAGGAAGAGGAGATGGTGATCGCGGAAGAAGAGCCGGAAGAGGCTGCTCCGGCGCGTCCCGCTCCGAAACCAGGAGCGAAAAAACCCGCTGCAAAGAAAAAGCCAGCGAAAAAGAAAGCTGCCAAAAAGTCCGCCAAGAAGAAGAAACCGGCAAAGAAAGCTAAGAAATCCGCAGCGAAGAAGAAAAAGAAGAAGAGATAACGGCTTTTCAAGACTGTTGTCATCGACCGGCTCAAGCTTTTGGCTTGAGCCGGTTCTTTTTGATAAGACAGACTTTCGAAACGAAGAGAGGCTTAGTTTCTAGAAGTTCCATTCCTGCATTTGTAGCGCGACCATAATGGAACCGAGCGCTTGTTATTCCGCCACTCGGCTTATTTTATCTATTACGTATCACTACTATACATCTCCATGCTGCGAGCGCTTGGGCACATACGCCGCATGCGTGGTGGTGCGCAATCGCATCTCAATAATCTCGTGCGGAGAACGACTCTGGCGCACGATTCTGCCCCTTTTGTGGTAAGTATGGTTCGCAAAAGTTGCGGAGTCATATCATGAGCGAATCGAATCGAAGGGATTTCTTAAAGGCGACGGCCGTTGCGCTGGGAGCAAGTCTCTCGGCGCCTGAGATGATGCGGAAGGCGTTTGCAACCGGGCAAACTGCGCCGGAGGTCGCCAGCAACGCAGGAAAGAAGCCGATGCGGCTTGGACTAATCATTGGGATCGGAAACAATCCGGATCCCGCCCTGGCCAAAGTGCACGACCTGGGAATCCCAACCGCGCAGATCTACAGCGAGGACTTTTCTCGAGAGCTCGTCCCGAAACTGCGAGCCGCACTGGAAAGATACAAAATCGAAGCGACTTCGCTGGTTGTGGGCGGCCCGGGCCGGGAAGACTGGGACTTTTATGAAGGGCCGCACACGATTGGCCTCGTTCCACGTGGAACGCGCGAAGCCCGCGCAGCGCAAATCAGAAAAGCTTCAGCCTTCGCCAAAGAGTGCGGCATCGCCGCGGTACAAACACATTGCGGATTCCTTCCCGAAGATCCCAACGATACGGTTTACAAAGAAACGGTTGCCGTGCTTTGCGAACTCGCGACACTTTGCAAAGCCAATGGCCAGAATTTCCGGTACGAAACCGGCCAGGAGACTCCAATCACGCTCGTGCGCACAATACAGGATGTCGGCTTGGACAATCAGGGCGTTAACTTCGATCTTGCCAACCTGATTCTGTACGGCAAGGCGAATCCTGTGGACGCGATTGAGACTCTTGCTCCGTACATTCAGGGAATTCATGCGAAGGACGGACTCTGGCCGACAAATCCGAAACAGCTCGGCAAGGAAGTGCCCATTGGAAAAGGCAAAGTGGATTTTCCGCGTATCATCGCGCGCTTGAAAGAACTGAAATATCAGGGTGCGGTGACCATCGAACGCGAAATTTCCGGCCCGCAGCAGATGGAAGACGTGCGCGCGGCGAAGATTTTTCTAGAAAAGTTAATCGGCTGAGTCGAGGAGGCCCAATGACCGACAAGTTCAAACCAAGCGAAGAACATTCCGGAAAGGTGGACCGCAGAAAATTTCTCGAAACCACGGCGGCAGCCACCGCCGGGATGATGTTTCTCAAACCAGAATTGGTGCGGGGAGCGGCGACGAATTCCGCGGTTCGGGTGGGTTTGCTTGGCTGCGGCGGACGCGGAACGGAAGATGCCGCAAATCTCGTGGACACGGGTGGAGCGCGAGTGGTTGCACTTGCCGATATGTTTCAGGACCAGCTTGACAAAGCGCGAGCGCATTTCGACGAACTGCAAAAAGCAAAAGGTTTTGCCGCGCTGGATGCATCGCAACTTTTTCTCGGTCCCAAAGCCTACGAACAGATCGCCAGTTCAAAAGAAGTTGACGCCATCGTCGTCGCCACGCCGCCATATTTTCATCCACAGCACCTCGAAACTGTAGTTGCCGCGGGAAAACACGTTTACTGCGAAAAGCCCGTGGCCGTGGATGTTCCCGGCGCATTGAAGGTGATCGAAATCGGCAAACACGCGGAAGGAAAACTTAGCCTCGACGTAGGCTTCCAACTTCGCGACTGTCCGCCAATTGCTGAGCTGGTCCGCCGTATCCACGGCGGTGCGTTGGGAAGAATCGTTTGCGGGGAAGCTCATTACCTTACGGGTTACATCGACCGGCCGGCGTGGCCTAATACGTCCGCGAATGAAAAGCGGCTGCGCAACTGGATTTACGACCGCGTTCTTTCCGGCGACATCATCGTGGAGCAAAACATCCACGTAATCGATATCTGCAACTGGATCTTGCAATCGCATCCCATCAAAGCAACAGCCACCGGCGGCCGCGCGGGGCGTCCCGTGGACGGCGACGTCTACGGAAACTACAACGCCGTTTTTCAATATCCCGGCGGCGTGGATGTCACGTTCAGTTCGACGCAGTTCGTTAAAGGCTGGTGGGACGTCACGGAACGTTTCTTCGGCACCAAGGGCGTTTCTCAATCTCCGTACGCGGGGCCGCTCGGTATCTGGGGCGACGAACCATGGCAGTACGCGCCGCCGGATGCCAAAGATAATTCGCAACCGCAGGCTTTCTCCGTCACGGGAAAATTCAAATCCAATCTAGACCAAGCGGACCCGGAAAAGAAAAAGGCCTTCGTCGAGAGCATCGTCAGCGGAAAGTTTCACAATCAGGCAGACAAGGGCGCGGAATCTGCGTTGTCTTGCATGATGGCGCGCATTGCTGCCTACACGGATCGCGAAGTCACGTGGGAAGAGACGCTCAAATCGCGAGAAGTGTGGGATCCGAAGCTGGACTTGAACAGACTGGCGTGAGGTAAAGACATGTGTCCTGTTTCCCGCCGCGATTTTCTGAAAACTGTAGCGAGCGCCGCTACGGTTGCGAGCCTCGGAGGTTCGCCGCTAGCGCACAACTCCAATGCCACTACGAAAACGGACTTCGCACCTGCGGGCAGCACCGCCGCAATCAAAAAGGGCCTCGTCTACGGCATGCTTCCCAAAAAGATGAGTCATACGGATCGCTGCAAACTGGCGCGGGACGCGGGGTTTGAAGTTGTTCAGGCGCCGACCACACCGGATGAGAAAGAGGCAGAAGCGATCAAGAAAGCGGCCGAAGCCGCAGCGATTCGCATCGATTCCGTGATGAATATGGCTCATTGGGATTTTCCGCTGTCTTCCGCGGATGCTGTCATCGTGGAAAAGAGTCTAGAAGGGGCGCGCATTTCGCTGCGCAACGCTAAGTTGTGGGGCTCCGACGTCGTGCTCATCGTGCCTGCCGTGGTAAATCCGCAAACTTCCTATCGCGATGCCTGGACGCGGTCACAAGCACAAATCCGCAAGCTCATTCCGCTGGCGCAGGAGCTTGGTGTCGTGATTGGAATCGAAGAAGTCTGGAACCGTTTTCTTCTGAGCCCGCTCGAAATGGCTACATATATTGACGAGTTCAAGAACTCAACGATTCAAGCTTGGTTCGACGTCGGCAATGTAGTTCTATATGGCTATCCGCAGGATTGGATTCGCACGCTGGGCAAGCGCATCGTGAAATTGCACGTGAAGGATTTCAAGCGCAAGGAAAACGGCTACGAGTGGGTGAATCTCGGCGACGGTGATGTAGACTGGACCGCCGTCCGGCAAGCACTTGCAAAAATTGGTTATTTAGGCAGCGCGATCGCCGAACTCGAAGGCGGTGATTCGAAGACAGAAGCGTATTTTCGCGACATCGGCTCGCGCATGGACCGGCTGGTCCTCGGCAAGACCTGAAGCAAAAAGGCCCCAGCAAAACGCGGGGGCCTTCCTCGAAACGGGAAAGCTAAACCAGCGGCTCGGACCAGCTCTCCAAAGTTTCCTTCACTTTGTGCAGGAACTGGTGCGCGATGGCGCCGTCCACGACGCGATGGTCGTAGCTCAGCGTGATATAGCACATCGAGCGGATGGCGATGGAATCGTTGATGACCACGGGACGCTTTTCGATCGCCCCCAGACCGAGAATGCCGACGTTCGGCTGACTGATGACCGGCATGCCGAAAAGACCACCGAAGACGCCGGGATTCGTGATGGAGAAAGTGCCTTCTTGGATTTCCTCCGGGCGGAGCTTCTTGGTGCGGGCGCGTTCCGCAAGGTCGTTCATGGTGCGCTGAATGCCGAGGATGTTTTTCTCGTCGGCGTTCTTGATGACAGGAACGATCAGGCCCCAATCGAGCGCCACGGCGATACCGATGTTGATCTCCTTGTGGCGGATGACGTTCGTACCATCCAGTGAGGAATTGAGCGCAGGGAAAGCACGCAGGCCGGCGACCGCGGCTTTCACAAAGAACGGCATGAAGGTCAGCTTCGTCCCGTAGTTCCTTTCGAATTCGTCCTTGGACTTTGCGCGCAGGGCTGCGATCTTGCTCATGTCGATTTCATCCACGGAATAAACGTGCGGCGAAACGTGTTTGGACGCGACCATGTGTTCGGCGATCTTCATGCGCATGTTCGAAAGCGGCTCGACTTCGTAGTCGCCAAAGTAGATGCGCTCGCGCGGAACGCCGAGCTGCAGCGCTGGAACGTACTGCGTTCCATGGGCTGCAGGCCCTCCGCCACCGGCAAGAGGCGCAGGAGTGACAGGAGAAGGAGCGGTGCGCGCAGGAGCTGGCGCTGATGCGGCAGGCACAACGGCAGGGGCCGCGTGAGCTGGCGCCGCACTACCTGAGATGGCCGCCTCAATGTCCTGCTTGCTGACTCGCCCGCCCGCCCCGGTACCAGGCACAGTCGTGAGATCAATGCCGTGTTCCTTGGCCATGCGACGTACGAGCGGGGAGGAGTGAACGCGCGTTCCTTCTTTGGCTGCGCTTGCCGCGGGAGCTGCGGCGGCAGGTTGCGGCGCTGGCGGCGGAACGATCTGCGGTTTGGGTGCTGCAGGAACTGGAGCGGGCGCCGGCGCTGCGGCGGCAGGCGCGGATTTCGCCGGAGCAGGGCCGGGAGCCGGAGCGGCAGCAGCCGAACCCGCCGCGTCAATCACGGCGACGACGGTGTTGATGGGCACAGTCTGGCCTTCGCTAACCTTGATCTCCTTCAGCACGCCGGCGGACGGCGACGGAATCTCTGCGTCCACTTTGTCCGTGGAAATTTCGAAGAGCGGCTCATCGCGCTCGACTTTGTCGCCGGGCTTCTTCAACCACTTGGTGATCGTTCCTTCGAAAATGCTTTCCCCCATCTGGGGCATTACGACATCGGCAGCCATTGCTTTCTCCTGTGACTCCTAAAACTAATATCTCGCGAGTTCCCGCGCCGCGTGCACCACTTTTTCCTTGTTCGGCAAAAAGTGGTCTTCCAGAGTCGGCGCGTACGGCACCGGCGTGTCGAGCGCGGTAACGCGCGTCAGTGGTCCATCCAAATGGCCGAATGCGCGTTCGCAAAGTATCGCCGAAATTTCGCCGGCGATGCCGCCCGTTTTCGTGTCTTCATGGACGACCAGACACCGGTTCGTCTTCTTCACCGACTCGACGATGGTGTCTGAATCGAGCGGCGCGAGCGTACGCAAATCGATCACTTCCGCTTCGATCCCCTCCTTCGCTAGTTCCTCGGCCGCTTCGAGCGAAGTGTGCATCATCGCCGCATAGCTCACGATAGTTAGATGCTTCCCTTCACGCCGGACGGCTGCTTTGCCGATTGGCACAACATAGTCGTCCTCGGGAATGTCTTCTTTAATCCGGCGGTACAGAAATTTATGTTCGAAAAAGAGAACCGGGTTGTTGTCTCGAATCGCCGCTTTGAGTAGGCCCTTCGCGTCGTACGGCGTTGAAGGATAGATCACCTTCAAGCCCGGCGTGTGCACGAAATACATCTCCGGATTCGCCGAATGGAACGGCCCGCCGTGCACACCGCCGCCCGCGGGACCACGAATCACCATCGGCGCGGGTGCATCCCAGAGGTAGTGGCCCTTGGCCACGAAATTCGTAATCTGATTGAATGCACAAACAATGAAGTCAATGAACTGCATTTCGGCAATTGGCCGCAAGCCGAGATAGCTCATGCCGCATGCCGCGCCGACAATCGCGCTTTCGCTGATCGGCGTATCAATCACGCGCTCCCAACCAAAGCGGGCTAGCAATCCTTCACTTGTCTTGAACGCGCCGCCGTAAACCCCGACGTCCTCGCCGAGTAGCACGACGGTCGGGTCGCGCTCCATCTCTTCAAACATGGCCTGCTTGATGGCGTCGAGAAAGGTGACTTGCGCCATAGTCAATGGCTCGCCTTTCTCGCGACGGCAACTTGCTTTTTTGTGGGCTTGGCGGACTTTTTCGCTGTGCTCTTCGCACCGTTATTCGAAACGGTTCCTTCTTCCTTCTGTTCGTGCTTCTCCGTATCGCCAAAATGAATTGGCGCGCTTCCACCGCCTGAACCTTTTCCCGTTCCAAAACCTTCTACAGTCCAAACCGCCGGTACGCTCGCTTTCGGCGGCGTTACTTCCGAAACCGGCCGTTCCCATTTCGCGCGAATTTTGTGACAATCGTCGCCGGTGCAGTAGACGCCGTGTTCGGCAAATTTCGCCGGAGGAAATGGCGAGCTTTCCGCGAAATCGCGTTCTTTCTCGAGCAGCAGGTTGATCTTCGCCTCGATCTCTTTTTTGCCCTTCTCGTCGAGCAGTTTTTCCTTAAGCAAGAATTTCTCCTGCCGCAAAATTGGGTCCCGTTCTTCCCAATATTTTTTCATCTCTACGGGAACGTACTCTGCGGGATCGTGCTGCGCGTGGCCTAGTCGCCGAAACGTTTTTGCTTCGATCAAAATAGGCCCTTCGCCGGAGCGTGCAAGTTCCACAGCTTCCCTGGCCGTGGTATAAACCGCTGCCACATCATTGCCGTCAACTACAAAACTTTTCACGCCGTAAGCTTTGGCGCGATCCGCCAGATTTTCCACTGGCACTTGGCGCTTCACCGGCGTCGAGTACGCCCACAAATTATTTTCGAGCACGAGCACGAACGGCGCTTTTTGCGTCGCTGCGAAATTCAAACCTTCATGAAACACACCGGTTGAGCTGCCGCCGTCCCCAATCCACGTCATCGCGACGATTTTGTGGCCGAGATAACGGCCCGCCATTGCCACGCCGGTCATCACCGGAATCAAATCGCCCAGCATCGAAATCGGCGAAACGATGTGCAGATTTTCCAAATCGCCGAAGTGGCTCGTGCCATCTTTTCCCTTCGTCGGCGAATCGTACTTTGCCATGTGCTGCATGAAGACGTCGCGCGGCGGAACGCCTTTGACAATTAGCGCACCAATATTGCGAATCATCGGCGCCAGCCAGTCTTTTTTCTCAAGCGCAAACGCCGTGCCGACGGAAACCGCTTCCTGCCCCAAACTCGAATACAATCCGCCAACGATTTTGTTCTGGCGGAACAGTTTCACCATGGTGTCTTCCACGGCGCGGTTGAGCCGCATGTAGTAGTACAGGTCCAGATGCTGTTGCCGTGTTAACGCTTTCTTCATGCAATTCTCCGCTGCAAACCCTATGCCGTCACCGTGACGGCCTGCTCCGCTGTTTCGAGTTTCTCCATCAAATCCGCGCATCCCGTTGGCCGCCATTCGAGTCCCAAAACTTCGCCGATATTCTTCGCCAATTTCGACTGTACTTCGTTTACTTCAATTCGCCGCTCAAGCAATTTTTCCAGAGACGTCGCTTTCCGGTCGGCAATCCCACAAGGCACAATCAAATCGAAATAGCGCAAATCTGTCGAAACATTGTAAGCAAGCCCGTGCGAAGTCACCCAGCGACTAATGTGCACGCCGATCGCGGCCAGCTTTTCTGAAGATTTTTCGCCTCCGACCCAAACTCCCGTCTTTCCCACTTCACGCCCCGCCACAATTCCAAACTCCGCTGTAGCGCGAATCATTGCCTCTTCCAGCATGCGCGCATACCAAACCACGTCCCGCCGAATCGCGCCTAAATTCAGAATTGGATACGCCACAATCTGCCCCGGTCCGTGATACGTCACATCGCCGCCGCGGCTCGTTTCAAAAAACTCAACGCCCTTTTGTCGCAGCACGCTCTCGCTCGCCAACAAATGCTCGCGCTTTCCGTTGCGCCCCTGCGTAATCACGTGCGGATGCTCGCAAAAGAGCAGCACATCCCCGATCGCTCCGAGCTTTCGCGCCGCAACAATTCTCCTCTGCAACGCATACGCTTCCGCGTACGGAATCAAACCCAAATCGACTTGGAGCGCTCGAGCCACTTTCTTAAACGTTAATCTGCAATCCCCGAACACTGGCAAAGCCATCGCCCATCGCTTCCCAAACCGTCGGATGCGCGTGGACCATGTTCATCATGTCGTCAATCGTGCCTTCGAGATTCAACACCGCGGCCGCCTCGGACAAAATTTCTGTCGCCAGCGGCCCGATGATGTGAATGCCCAGCACTTCGCCGTACTTTTCGTCGCTCACGACCTTAATAAATCCGCCGTGATTGTTCAGAATCGTCGCTTTGCTGTTTCCGACAAACGGAAATTTACCGGTTTTCACCTGGTAGCCCGCATCGCGCGCCTGCTTTTCCGTCAATCCGATCGAGCCAATTTGCGGCTCGCAGTACGTTGCATTTGGGATGCGGTCCTTTTGGATCTGTTGCGTCGGTTTTCCCGCGATGTGCGTTACCGCGATGATTCCTTCCATCATAGCCGCGTGAGCAAGCTGCGGAAGACCGGCTACGATATCGCCAATCGCATACAGTCCTTTTTCGGCGGTTTCCATGTTCGGTCCCACGTGTACAAACCCGCGTTCCACCTTTGCTTTTGACTTCTCGAGGCCGCATCCCTCAGTCATCGCCATGCGGCCAACCGCGAGCAGAAGCTTTTCCGCCTGCAGCGTCTGCGACTTTCCATCTTTGTCCGTGAACGTGACGGTCACGCCTTTTGCGTCCTTCTTCACGCTGTCGACTTTGCAGCTCGTCTGTATCGCGATGTTTTTCTTCTTGAATGCCTTCTCGAGTTCTACGGAAATTTCTTCGTCTTCTACCGGCACAACGCGCGGCAGCGCTTCTAGAATCGTGACTTGTGTTCCAAACGAATTATAGATGGAAGCAAACTCGACGCCGACCGCTCCCGCTCCGACCACAATCAGCGTCTTGGGAATTTCCGGCAGCTCTAAAATCGAGCGGTTCGTCAAAATCGTCTTGTGATCCGGCTCAATTCCTGGCAACGACTTCGCTTCCGAGCCGCTGACCATCAGCACATTTGCTGCTTCGATGGTCTCCTTTTTGCGGTCTTTCTCGACACTGATTTTTCCTGGCCCCTCGTATCTACCCCAACCTTGCTTCCATTCCACTTTGTTTTTCTTGAAAAGAAACTCGATGCCCTTGGCGTGTTTTTTGACGATCTTGTCCTTGCGCATCAGCGTCGCGCCCCAATTTATTTTTACGCCGTTCACTTCAATTCCATATTCCGCCGCGTCCTTAAAATGATCGTAAATTTCGGCGTGGTGCAGCAGCACTTTCGTTGGTATGCAGCCGACGTGCAGGCAAGTCCCGCCGAGGTACGGGTCCTTTTCCACGACGATCGTCTTCAGCCCCAGCTCACCGGCCCGAATCGCCGCGACGTATCCGCCGGGACCGCTCCCGATAATCGCCACATCGTACTTTGCCACGCTGAATCTCCCTTCGGCTGGAACTCATTGCTGAGTACGGAACCCGCCGCAGCGCATTTTGCGCCAAGATTGGTCTGACTTCTAGGACTGCAGTGCGGTTGCCCGCTCATTCTGGAGGTTGCCGTCTCGCCTTCCTACCCCAGCTAAAGGGGCATCGGCCCGGCAAACTTCGAATTTTATCAGCCGAAGTGCGCGGTAGCAAATCAGCGTTTTAGAGAAATCAGGTCGCCAAAGCGCATTGCTCACACGCTTCATTCGGCCGCGGACTGAACTCTCTAGCCAGTCGAGGTATGAGATTCTGCCAGGGCGAAAGTGTGGCGAATCCATTCTTTTCCACAGCGCATGCGCAGATTCAGCTTGCAACCAATTTTACTAAATCTATATTACAACATCTTTTATTATATTGGACCTGTGTGTGGCCGGTTGGCCTGAGAAGAAAAACGGAGGGCTTCCATGGTCATGCATCCTGGGGAACGCTGGCGCTGCATCGAACAAAATTGTCGCTGCATTATCGTCGTCGAGTCGGGAAGTTCGCCCGATGGGACCAACCCTCGATGCTCCTGCAGCTCAATCATGAAAAAGGAGTACAAGTCCGCGGTCCTTTCCTATCTTGATTTCTTGCATCTGGATCCGCCCCTGGAAGCCGCGAAGCATCAAAAGCAGGACTGACTCAAATGCACGTCCAAAGGGCATCTCGTTCACGCCACAAAACGCTTCGCGTGCAAGCCGACGTCCCACACACGTTCGGAGCTCTTCTTATTCCGCTCTCAATATTTCTTGTTGTATGGGGATTTTTTTGGTCGAACGCGCGATCGCCAACCCGCTGGCGTCAGACATTGTGTCCGTGCTTTTCGGTTCCGTGGTACTGGCGTGCGGTCTACTGCTGGTTTCCTACTTGATACGTTCCGTGCGTGTATCTGCAATCTCCCACACTGAAGAAAAAACCATGCGGGTGGAACAACCAAAGCCGCTTCCGATTGTGCGCCGATCCGTCGCTTTTAAGGACTTTGCATCTTCCACGCGTCCCTTTCATCGGGTTTACGTGGATGATGTGCGCATCTCGCTCTGAATCCAGCATAGCGAAGTGCTAAACTTTCGCCTCGGCTGGGTCCGGCTTCTGCCAAGACACCCTCTTTTTGTGAGGTTCCCATGCGCAAAACTCCCTTGCTAATTTTCTGCTTGCTGTTGCCATCGCCACTCCCTGCGCAAAGCTGCTTCAGTAGTGCGGAATCACTTTTCTCATTGACCCGGCCCCACGATTACGCGCAAAAACGTGTTTCGAGTTATGACCGGACGGGTGGCAACGCCGACTTTCGTCCACTCGCTCCCGGGGCAACGATTGACCTCCTAGACGTAGCGGGGCCTGGAATCATTACGCACATTTGGATCACCATCGCATCGCCGGAACAATTCCATCTCAAAAAACTCGTGCTGCGGATGTATTGGGACCGAGAGGACACTCCGAGCGTGGAAGCTCCCATCGGGGATTTTTTCGGCCTGGGTCTCGGCGAATATTTTCTATATCAGTCCGTTCCGCTCGCGGTGGCGGCGGATAATGCGCTGAACTCTTTTTTTCCAATGCCTTTCCAGAAAAACGCGCGCATCACCGTCACCAATGAGGGTACGCAAAAAGTGGGCGCGTTTTATTTCAACATTGATTATCGCGCCTGCCCCAAGCCTCTGCCCGCGGATACGCTTTATTTCCACGCGCAATACCGCCAAAAAACGCCGAACAAGGGATGGACTTCCGATTGGACGTCCAACGGCGAGGAAAAAGTGAATGCCAGAAAGAATCTCGATGGACAGGGAAACTACGTCTGGCTTGACGCGGCTGGCCGCGGCCACTTCGTCGGCGTCACAATGTCCGTGCTGCAGAATCAGGACGGCTGGTGGGGCGAAGGCGACGACATGTTTTTCGTGGACGGCGAATCGCCGCCCTCCATCAACGGCACCGGTTCGGAAGACTATTTTCTAGGCGCGTGGGATTTTGGCTCGCGTGCGTTTGCTTACGGCCTGATGGGCGCACCGGTTAAGGGCCAAGAGTTTGCCGGCAGCCGATCCTCCGTCTATCGCTTTCATCTCGATTCCCCGATTCCGTTTACAAAATCTCTTCATGCCACGATCGAACACGGTCACGGCAATGTTCGCTCCGACAACTATTTTTCTGTCGCCTATTGGTATCAAACGGAACCGCATGCCACGCCGCCTCCGCTCCCGCCCGTCGAATCGAGAATTCCGCGCTTCTATCCGGTTGGCGGCCCGGGAAACACCACTGTCACATATTAATCTTTTGCGGATTTCAGAAGCGAACTACGCGCGGGGAATCGCTGGAAAGTATTTCTCGTTCAAAATGTTCTGATGGTGCAGCTGATGCCCCGCGATGATGTACGCGAGCGCACGAGCGGTCACAGGATTATCGCTTGCGGTTCCGCGGCGCTTCCACGCCTCCACGGGTAGGCTTTGCACAAGAGCCATGGTCGCCGCGCGCACGGTTGCAAATTCCGCGGCCACATCCGACAGCGTGCGCTCTCCAAATCCGCCCATAGCGATGTAACCGTCCTGCTCGAATCCGGATAGCGGCGTCTCGTCGCCGCGCCCAATTCGAAGCAACCGATAGGCAAAAATCCGCTCGGCATCCGAAATGTGCCCGATTACTTCTTTCACCGACCATTTGTCCGGCGCATAGCGAAAATTTCCTTCGCGCTCGCTGCGCGCCGCCAAAAGCTGCGTCATCTGCACGCGCTGCCCCTCGAGCACGCTGATAACGTCGTCGCTCGCAATCAGCGAAACATATTTCTCGTAATATGGGGCATACTCATCGGACTGCGGACGGGTTACGGGAGCGCGCTTCGGAATCATGCGTCTTATTATACTCCCGTTTGCAACTGGTAATCGTTAACAGCACAGGCTTTAGCCTGGGCACTCCAACCAAAGTAGGAGCCGAATTGGTATCTGATTCGACGGCCGGAAGATCGCAACTTTCAAAGCTCAAATCAGCTCGCGTAGCCTTTCAGGGCGAGCGTGGCGCCTTCAGCGAAGCCGCCGCGATTCAGCTTCTCGGCGAATCCATCACCACGGTCCCGCGGCCCACGTTTGACTCCGCGTTCGCGGCAATCCCGAACGGCGACGCCGATGTTTTGCTGGCCCCCGTGGAAAATACGCTGGCTGGCTCCGTCGTTCGTGTTTACGATTTACTTCTTGAAAGCAATCTCTCAATGGTCGCGGAAACGATTCTGCAGATTGAGCATCAGCTCATTGGCTGCCCAGGCGCGTCGCTTGCCGGTCTTCGTTCCGTTTCCTCACACCCCGTTGCCCTCGCCCAATGCGAAAGATTCTTTCTCGCGCATCAGAATCTAAAGCGCGTTCCGACCGAAGACACCGCCGGCAGCGTTCGCGAAGTGATTGAACGCGGGGACAAGTCCTTAGCCGGAATCGCTGCGCGTCGTGCCGCGGCCATCTACGGCGGCGTTATCCTCGCCGAAAACATTCACGACAATCCGGAGAATTTCACTCGGTTTGTTCTGCTCGTTCCGCAGAAAATCGCGGAGAACTTCGCCTCACTCGATGCTCATAAAATGTCTATCGCTTTGCGCCTGGCGCACAAACCCGGCGCGCTTCTCGCCGCCCTCGAACCTTTTGCTCGCCACGGAGTCAACCTGCAAAAAATCGAAAGCCGGCCAATTCAGGGCCGGCCTTTCGAATATCAGTTTTTCCTGGATGTCGAAGCGAACTCCCACTCCGAACTCAACGCCGCTCTAGCCGAAGCTCGCGGCGCAACCACATTTCTCCGCATCCTCGGTCTTTATCCGGCGGCTGCTCGGGCTAATCTCTAGCCGTTCGCGCCGGAAAGCTTCTGGTGAATCAGGAACCGACGCACCGCAAAAGCCGCAAATAGCAAGCAGAAAAGGACGTTTCCGGCGTTCGCGCCGTTTTGCGCGATGCTGTAGCCTTCAACCAGAGATAGTCCCGCCATGAGGATCATGAGGATTAGGTTCAGAGTCTTATTCACGGGTGTCGCTCCTTCGTCCGTCGGATGATCCAACATAGCAGCATACAAAGTATCTGAGCCGTCGTGTGCCGACGCTTTAACCTGTACTTCCGGACAGTGCAGTGAATTTTCAAGGAAATTGTGATTGTTCGAACAAAAAAAGGCCGGCTGCGCGCCGGCCCTTTCTTCCTTTATTAAGTTTGTTTGCCTTACCTCAAGGATTTAGCAATAGCTGCATTCCGGATCGCCCATTCCGCCCGTCATGCCGTCCTTCATTCGCTTCAGGCGGCTGCCGAGACGTTCTGCAAGCTGATGCCGCGCACGCCACAACCGCGCCTTCAGCGTGTTTTCCGTCACACCCAACGTTTTTGCCGCCTCGCCCGTTGAGTAGCCCTGCACTTCGCGCAGGACGAACGCCGATTTCAGCAGCGGCGACAGCTCGTCCAGATTCTCGTTGATCATTTCGCGGAGCTCTGTCCCAGCGTACACCTGCTCCGGATTCGGGCTGCCGTCCGCGAACCGCTCGCTTGCCGGAAGCTCATCTTCCCGCGCCGGCTCATCGAGCGACATCGCAGGCCGCGCCTTCATGCTTCTCCGCCGCATCAGGGCCGCGTTGATCACGATCCGTGTGAGCCACGTCGAAAACTGCGAACGCCCTTCGAACCGTTTCAGGTTCCGGTACGCGGAGAGCATTCCCTCCTGCAGAGCGTCCTCTGCGTCCTCCGCGTTCCCAAGCACGCGAAGCGCGGTCTGAAACAGCGGACGGTGATAACGCTTGAACAGCACGTCCACCGCCTGCGAATCGCCGCGCTGCCCTGCGCGGATCAGCTTTGCTTCATTCAGCTCAGTTCCCACTGCGACTTGTGTAGCCATTTGTTCCCCCATTCAAAACAAAACTCTTTGCGTCTTGCTTTCGAACGCGAACTCTTCCTGCCGGCTTCAGTGCACCGGCGCGTTTACCGCCCCTTTTGGCTTCTTCAGCAGCATCATCACCGGCAGCACGGCCAGAAAAACCACCCCCAGCATTTTGTAGTCGTCCAAAAACGCCAGCATCGCGGCTTGACGTTGAACCACCCCGTACACCATTCCCGTTGCGCGCGCCGCAGCGTCGGCGGTGGTTGAGCCCCCCGAACTAAATGTCGACGTGAACCCCGCGATCACCTTTTGATACGCAAGGCTGAACGGGTTCACGTGTTCGATGAGCCGCGCCGTGTGCGCCTGCGTTCTCCGCTCGAGCAAAGTCGTCACCGTCGCAATTCCCACGCTCGCGCCCACGTTTCTTGCCAGGTTGATAATTCCCGTGCCCATGTTCGTCTTTTCCTTCGGCACGTACGCGAACGCCGACACATTGATCGGGATGAACAAAAACGCCAGGCCAAAACTTTGCAGCATCCGCCCGTACACTGCGTGCCGGTAATCCAGTTGCAAATTCCATCCCGCCATCACGAAAAGAGAAATCGAGCAGACAATGCAGCCCAAGGAGATCAGCACTCTCGCATCCACCTTCGAAACCAAAAATCCAACGATCGGCATCATCAGTAGGATCACTGCACCGCCCGGCGACAGTGCCAACCCCGCCAGTTCCGCCGTGTAGCCCAGCAGTTGCTGCAGCATCTGCGGAATCAGCACCGTGCTCGAATACAGCACGAATCCCAAAAAGAACATCGCCGTCGTCGCGATCGCAAAGTTGCGGTTCTTCAACATCTTCAAATCCACGACCGGATGGTCCTGCTTCAATTCCCAGAAAATCGCCGCAACGAGTCCGAAGACCATCAGCACCGCGAACGTCACGATAAAATTACTCGCCAGCCAGTCTTCCCGCTGGCCCTTGTCCAAAATAATCTGCATGCTGCCCAGGCCAAGGCTAAGCAGACCGATCCCGATGTAATCCACGCGGAACCCTTCGCTCGGTTTCGCTTTCTTCATGTACGGCGGATCGCTGATTAGGAGAGACGTCAAAATCAGCGAAATTATTCCCACGGGCACGTTAATGTAAAAAATCCAGCGCCACGAAAAATTGTCCGTGATCCATCCACCGAGCCACGGCCCGATCGTGGGCGCCACAACCACCGCGATTCCATACACCGCAAACGCCATTCCGCGCTTTTCGAGTGGAAACGTATCGTTCAAAATCGCCTGCTCGCTTGGCTGCAAACCGCCCCCGCCCACGCCTTGCAAAATCCGGAACAGCACCAACACGCCCAGGCTCGGCGCCAGCCCGCACAAGAACGAGCTCACCGTGAACAGCGCCACGCACGCCATGTAAAACCGCTTGCGTCCGATCAGTGACGAAAACCAGCCCGAAAGCGGCAAAATGATCGCGTTTGAAACCAGGTACGACGTCAACACCCACGTCGATTCGTCCGCTCCCGCTGACAAACTCCCCGAAATGTGCGGCAGCGCCACGTTCGCAATCGACGTGTCCAGCACCTCCATGAACGTCGCGAGCGTCACCGTCACTGCGATCACCCACGGGTTGATCGTCCCGTCCGGCATCCTCAATTTGGCTAGAAGCCTGTTCTTCACATTCGCCTTCTTGCTTGCGTTCGCGCGCCTTAATTCGTTACCACCGTTGCTTCCACATTCATGCCGGGCCGCAGCACCGCTTTTTCCTGCGGAACCGGATCGAGCACGATTTTCACGGGAATGCGCTGCACCACTTTCACGTAGTTGCCCGTCGCGTTTTCCGGCGGCAGCAAGCTCAGCACCGCACCCGTCGCGCCTGCAATCGAGTCCACATGCCCGCTGAACGTTTTCCCGTACGTGTCCACTTTCACTTCCGCTTTTTGTCCCGGCTTCATCTTTTTCAGTTGTGTCTCTTTGAAGTTCGCCGTCACCCATACGTCGTGCAGCGGCACAACCACGAGCAGTCCCTGCCCTTGCTGCACAACCTGCCCAATTTCCACTTGTTTGTGGGTCACTACGCCATCCACCGGCGCATAAATCGTTGCGTATTCCAGATTCAGCTGCGCCGCTTCCACCGCCGCGCGAGATTGTTGCACCTTCGCGATTTTCGCTGCCGCATCGGCTTGCTTCATCGCCACTTGTTTTGTGTCCGCCTTTGCTGAAAGCACGCCCGCCTTCGCTTGCTCGACCCGCGCCTTCGCCGCCTCTAGTTGTGCGTTCGATATGTCTACGTTCCGGTGCGCCTGTGCGAGTTTCTCTTGATCAGCGCGCAAGGCACTCGCGGTTGCGTCCGCGTTCGCTTGAGCCGCATCAAACTGTTGTTTCGAAATTTCGTCTTTTTCCATCAGCGGCCGGAATCGCGCCAAATCCGCTTGCGCAAGCCGCGCATTCGCTTGGCTCTTGTCCACGTTCGCCTGGGCCCAGGCAAGATCGGCCGTTTTCGCCTGCTCGTAGGCCACTTGCGCGCGCACCACGTCCGCTTGCGCGCCAAGCAGCTGCGCATCCGCGCTGGAAGTCCCGCTTTCCGTATTTGCACGCGTTCTCGGCACGTCCACTCCCGCCGATTGCGCTTCGCTTTCCGCAAGCGCCAGTTGCGCCTTCGCCTGATCTAATGCCGCCTGATAATCACGGGCGTCCAGCTTCACCAGCGGTTGCCCCGCTTTCACGGGTTGGTTATCGTCCACCAGAACTTCCTGCACTCGCCCGTAAACTTTCGCCGACACAGCTGTAATGTGGCCGTCCACCTGCGCATCGTCTGTGCTTTCCCGGTTGAAGAAAAAAATGATTAGGCCGGCAACGATCACAAAAACCGCTGCGCCCCCAGAAATCAGCAATTTACGCAGTTTTGCGTTTGGCTTAGGCGCTGCGATTTCCTCGTCCAGACGCAGCTCCTCCGTCTTCGGTTTTACTTTTGTTGCGTTTTCCAGTCCGACTTCAATTTCGATGCTCATCCCCGGAGTCCTCTCTTCTTACTTCGCGTAAACTTTTTCCATCTGGCCGATTCCTCGCGCATAATCCGCACGCGCCTGATTGAATCGGTAGAGCGCTACAATCTGGTTGTCATTCGCACGCGCCAACGCGTCCTGGGCTTGGATCACTTCAATGTTGTTCGCCACGCCCGCCTTAAAGCGGTCGCGCGCTTGATCAACCTCTTCCTTCGCCAGCTGAACTCCCAGGTTCGCTACTTGCACTTCGTTCCGACCCGATTCCAGATTCAGCAGTGCCGTCTTCACGTCCAGCGCGATTGAATTGCGCAAATCCGCCTTTTGTTCGTCCAGCACTTTCAGCTGAAGTTCCGCTTTCACCACCCCCGCGTGAATTCTTCCACCGGTAAAGAGCGGCATCACGATTCCGGCCTGATACGTGTAAACCGGAATCCCGCTCGTGGAACTAATTCCCTGATACGCCCAGTTCCCGTCAAACCTGAGCGATGGCAGCCGCTCTGCCTGCGAAGCTTGCTTGCTGCGCTGCGCTGACTTGATCTGCTGCTCGATGGATTTCCATTCCTGCCGTGTCGCCAGCGCCGCATCTATGCTCGAATCCATGTCCGGCTGCGGCGTGTCGAAGAAGCTCAGCGAATCCGCCAGTTCGACCTTTTGCCGCGGATTGAGATTTAGCAGCCTGCTCAGAACGTAAAGCGATGAATCGCGGTCGTTTTCCGCTTGAATCAACGACTGCTTTTCGTTTTGCAACTCCACATTCGCGCGCAGCGTGTCGATTCCTGTTCCCACGCCTTCCTTTTGCAAGTCTGCCGCTTGGTCATAAAGTGCTTGTGCGAGTTCCACCCGCGATCTCGAAGCTGTTACGTTCGCGACTGCGCGCAGCGTACCGATGTACTGCGAAACGACAAGTAGAATCACCTGCTCGCGCGTTGAATAGCTGGTCGCCTGCTGTGCCCCTGCCAATTCCTTTGCCGCTTGATACCTGCGCCACAATGTCAAATCGAAGATAGGCGCGCCAAATCCAACGCCCGCATTGAAGATTTGAAACGGTCCGGAGTGTTCCGGAATTCCCGGGATCTTCGTCCCAAATCCCGCCACAATGTTTTGCCGGCGCGCCTGATCGGACACCTGCAACTCCGCGTCCGGCAGCAGCGCCGCACGCGTAATGTTCTTGTCTTGCTGTGCTTGCGCCGCCTGCAAAATCGCAATCTGCGCTGTCGTGTTTTGCTTCAGCGCAAGAGCAACGGACTGCTCCAGCGTCAGTTTCAGCGGCTCGGTCGAAACTTGGTTCGGATCACTCGTTTGCGCCGGAGCTTGCGCAAGGCTCGGCTTGGCTCCAAGCAGCAAACCGAAAAACAAAACGTAAAAGAAGATGCTCGGCTTTTTTCCCCGTTTTTCTGTTGCGTTCGACTTCGCTTCCGCAGCTATCTCCCTCACAATCGCTTGGTTCAGGCAACCTTCAGCAATCAGCTGACCGCCCTCACTGTGAATGCCTTTGAGGAGAACTTTCCCGGTATTGTCGATGAACGTAACTCCGCACAGGTTTACGTGGAACTTTTCATCTGGGGCCCCTGCCCTCAGCTCCCGCCAGCACTGCTCCAGCATCGGCACCCTCGGCCCTGACAGCCGCCCCTCCACACTTAGCACCGTTCTGCCGCGCTTTTTTTCTGTAGTGATTCTCAACATGATTAAACTCTCTTCGGCCACTATCAGATGCATGATGCCCTCCAAAGAAAACGAATTCTTGTTAACAAATAAGTCGTTCTGAATTAGTAGATTACGGCAGTTATCGCTAAAGAGGGGTCCTCATTGTGTGATTATATATGGGCATATGTCCTTATGTGGGCTACAGGATAATGCCCATATATGGGCCGCGGTCATTTCGTAAAGGCCCGTTACGGGAGCTCGATGCCCTCCAATCTCTACCTGATCCCCAATATTCCGGACGCGCAGCATCACCGCAAACCGCGCTTTGCCATGAAACGGATTTCGTCTCGCCAGAACCTCCTTAGCCGCCCTTCTAAATGCCTACTACGCGAAGCCTGAAAATAAGTAACGCAAATCATTTACTGAACGGTGTTAATATCTGGTGCAAAAAAATTTGCGTTTCCTACTCCTTGGGCCAAACCTCCCCTAAGACACACATAATAAATGGTTACCTACGCTTTTCCCGCCTCAAGACCAGCAACGAGCGTGTCGATTGTTCCTCGCATTACCTTTTCTCTGCCAACCCACGGAAAATGCGTGTGGGTAATCAGAAGCGAGGTAATTCCATGAACGCCGGCCCACAAAGTCTGGCTGGCCAGTTCCGCATCCTTGGTCTTGAACTTCCCTGTGGCGATACAGTCGTAAACGCAACGG
>Ga0126376_10000188_pt1 | contig 29079 bp, 26 predicted proteins | sample PanSoiMetPlot_15_FD_92760 | JGI IMG/M metagenome (GOLD analysis project Ga0126376, IMG submission 92760) | Tropical forest soil microbial communities from Panama - MetaG Plot_15 | ecosystem: Environmental > Terrestrial > Soil > Tropical forest > Bulk soil | place: Panama | collected 2016-02-17 | reverse complement strand
TGACGTCGAAGCGCCGCAGGATTGACTCCTTCGGCTCCCGGTCGAGCAAGAACTGGAAGGCCGCCTCGAGACAACGCTCTGGCGTATGCTTGCCTGAGGTCAGCCTTTCGCACGTCTCTCGCGCCATGGTGACCTGGTGACGAGTCTCGCCGTTTCCTTCGCGGACCACCACCTCAAACACGAGAGGATCCTGTTCGGCGGTCCGGCGAACCTGGATCATGTCGATCTCCTTGGGCGTGCACACGCCCTCGCGGCCGCAGACTGTTCAGTCGGCCGCGATGCCGAACGGCGCAACGCGCACCCCCGCTGCTCTCGCCTTAGTAATATCCGTAGCCGTAGTCGTAGTCACAGCCCCAGACTCGCTGCCAGCCCCACGGCGTCGGCTGCCAACTCCAGCACGAGCCCCCATAGAGACCAACGCCGAATGGCACCGCGGCGAAGGCGAAGCGGCGATGGCCGAAGCGATGGACGCGAGCGAATGCAACCCGATTGACGCGTGGTGCAACTGATAGTCGGACTGCGAAGCTGCGGGACCCGACGAACCCACGAGCGTTGTGCAAGCCTCCACCTATCGCCGCACCACGGAAGCCTCCACCTATCGCCGCACTTCGGAAGCCTCCGCCTATCGCCGCACTTCGGAAGCCTCCGCCGATCGCCGCGCCACGGGCGCCTCCACCCATTCCGCCGTGAAAGCCTCCACCAAAGCCGTGTCCGCCACCCATACCGTGTCCACCGGCCATAGCACCGCCATGTCCGCCTCCACCGTGTCCGCCCCCGCCATGTCCGCCTCCGCCTCCACCTCCACCACCAGCACGAGCCGATGCGACAGCTGGGGCAAGCGCGACCGCGGCAGCGATTGCGGCGCTGGCGGCCATGGCAACAAACGTTTTCCGACGCATGGTACCGTCTCCTCCTAAGATTGATGTTCTTGAGCGGGGCGATACTAGCGAGGGAAGCTGACACGGGACTGAATGCTCGATCACGTGCGCGTGTGCTGCGGGACGGACGAAATCGCGTGATACGTGCGGAGTTGGCGGGGCATCGTGCATCGCCAGACGGAACTTCGCGGCGGCGGACTTCAGCGAGGTCGATGACAGCGATTCTCGAACGCAGCGCCCGATTTTTCGGAAAAGACACGATGAACTGACGGCGCGCCTGCGCTCCATCAATAGGCCGACGTCGTCGGCATGATCACGAGGTCGCGGATGCGGATCGCCTGCGGCTGCTTGTAGCAGAACAGGATGATGTCGGCGATCCGTTCGGGTGCGATGAAATCCGGATTTCCGGTCAAACGGCAATACTCATCGAACGAGATGCCCATTCCGACATGGATGTTCGTTTTTACGAATCCCGGCGCGACATTAATGATGCGCACATTGTTTTTTGCCTCCGCCTGCTGGAGCGACTCGGTCAGCGAGCGGACTGCGGCCTTCGCGGCGTGGTACGTCGCGCCCGAAGGGCCGGGCTTGCGATCCCCAATCGAGCTCACGTTGATGATCGTACCGCGCTTGCGTGCGCTCATGCCAGGCAGCACTGCCCGGATGCCGTGGATCACGCCCTTGAGCAACACATCGACATCGTGATCGAGGTCGTCGACTGGCCGGTTTCGGAAGTCGCCGACATGGAGAAACCCGGCATTGTTGACGAGGCAATCGGCCTGGCCGAAAGTGACCTCAGCCTCTTCCACCGCCGCCTTGAGGCAAGCAAAGTCGGCAACGTCCCCCTCGACGAAGCGATACGGTGCATCCTCCAGCCCATCGATCGCCGCTGCACGACGCGCGATCAGGAGAAGCGCGTGACCCTCGCGCGCAAAAGCCTGGGCCAGTGCCCGCCCGATCCCGTGGCTTGCGCCGGTAATGATGACAAGAGGCGCCGCTATGGCCGTTCTCCCCGATTGATTCATACGATCTCCGGCAGAGAACAGCCGAGATTGTAGAGCGTGATGCCTCGATGATCACGCGGACGGATAAGTTAGCGTCTTCTTCATGTGCGGCAAAGGATGACCGACCGCGTCGACAGCGGGGCGAGGGGAGAAGACCGAGCATCGCGCACGCGCCCGCCCTCATACTGAGGAGCTCCCGCGGCGCATTTTTTGCGCCCGGGTTTTACCTTTTGCTTCGCGCACCCGAAATGAGGGGTGGCGGAGCGCCGAGATAACGTGCGGGTGCTGCGGCACCCGCGGAGCGCGCCTTGCGGCGCGCCCTGGGCGCGTGTGAGGCGCCCGCGTCTCTCGGGAGATGCTCGGCTCTCGGCGCTCCACCGTGGCGATTTTGGGCCGGGCGGGCGCTTTTCCCTCACCGGACTGAACATCCGGATCGGTCCCAGCGCACTCCTCGCACCCCGGCCGTAGTGGCCGGAGGGCGGGTGCCGAGCCCCAGCGGTGAGCGGTTGCGAGCCGCCGCCGCGGGATGCCACTCCTCGCTCCATCTGCGGGATCGCCTCCGGAGACGCCCCTCATGAGCGAGGATGAGAACATATGTAGAACGCTCGCAGGATGCAGTCAAGTACAAAATGTGAGAATGCCCTCCCTCAATATGCATTTAACCGTTTTAGCAAAAAAGGCCGTTAGCTGCAGTCACTTAGCAGCAGCGCCGCCTTGTGGCGCGATCGTCGCGCTAAATTGCTGGTGGCAACAAGAGCCGCCTAGCGCCGTCCGGTCGTCTCAATTTCGTCGCGGCGGGCTTGTGCCAAGCACGGAGCAAACAGATTCTCGACCGATCGGCCGGATGGAGTTGGGCAATCTCGGGCCGTCCTGTCGAATGCCAGATGAAAAGTCGCGACGCCGATCAGAACAGCCGTTGCTACCAGCGTGAGCGCTAACAGAGCTCGCACGGGCGGCGTGCTCCTAAAGCTCGCCCCTCACGGATTAGAACTTTTATTTCGCTTCACCGTTCCCGGGCCGGCCCGGATGATTGGAGCTGCGTCAGCGTCTTTCGTAAAAAGCTTCTTGCGAAAACGATGGATGCCGGGGCACCAGCGCGTTTACTCGCGTCTTCGACGCGCTTCTGCCCGGGCATGACGGTCACGTGAGCTACGCGCTGGCGACCAGCTGCACGAGTTTTCTGCGCGCGTAGAACGCGCGCGATTTCACCGTGGCTTCGTTGATGCCGACGATCTGGGCGATCTCCTTGATCGATTTGCCATGGTAATAGGCGAGGTCGATGACCTCGCTGTGCTGCGGCGAGAGCCGCGCCAATCCGTGGCGCAGCCGTTGTTCGCGATCTTTCTTCTCGAGGACAAGCTCCGGGCCGTCCGTGGGATCGACGAGCGCGGATGCAAGTTTGCCATCAAGCTCCACGTCGGTGCGGCGGCGGCGCGCGGACAGCGCCTTGTGGCGGGCAATCGCCAAGAGCCAAGTCGAGACCGAGGAGCGCCCCGCAAACGAAGACGCCTTGCGCCAGACGTCGAGGAAGACATCGCTCAAGAGCTCTTCGGCACTCGCAGGCTCGCCCACTAGCCGCAGCAGCCAGCGATAGATCGCCAGGCGATAGCGCGCAAAGAGCGTGCGCATGGCGAGCTGATCGCCTGTTGCAATGCGTCGCATTAACGTTTCGTCGGAGCAGGTTTCGGTCGCCGCGGCCCGAGCCGGCGATGCGGCGGCCCATCCCGTCTGGGAACAGGCCAGCGTCATTTTGGTATCCCCTGCAATCACATGCCGCCCAACAAGCCCGCGCAGCAGACGAGCGCGTCGGCCGAGTGGCCGATCAGTTGGCTGTGCGTGTTACCCCCGAGCGGATGGCCAGTATGGTTACTCAGAATGGTTAAGAAGCAGCTAAGGAGCATGGTTAAGAAGGAGCTAAGTCGTTTTCATTCGTGCCGAGATGCATGACCGCGCCGCGCACTCGGTGTGATCCCCTCCCCCTTGTGGGGAGGCGTTGGGGGTGGAGGTCGTCGTTGTGGCGCGAGGCGCGTTCCACAACCACTACCCCCACCCCGGCGCTTCGCGCCGACCCTCCCCACAAGGGGGAGGGTAAAGACCCAGTTTGCGGCGCGCGATTCCACCTCAGCGGAGCACAGCTCACCCCGTGTGATCGAACTGATGGAAGATCGCGGCGAAGGCGTAGGGCTGCTGGGCGATGCCGCTGCTGTCGGGCGAAGCGTAGGACGCGCCGGCGCTGTTGCCGTTGTCGCGCGCCACCGACCACATGGAAAGCCGCGCCACGTTGGCGTCCAGCTGCGCGTAATTGACGAGTGTTTGCGCGTCGGCGAGCGTGAACACCTCGGAGGCGATGTCGTTGACGCTGATCATCGACGTGATCCCGATTTTGGACGACAAGCCTAAGCTTGCGAGCTGCTTCTCGGTCGCGATCGTCGCGTTGATAGCGTCAACGCCCATCACCCCGCCGTTGTCGACGGATGCGCCGTAATCCATGGTCATGATATTGACGAGGTCGACGTTGAGCCCGTCGTGCTTGGCGCTCGCCAGCACGTTGATGCCGTCGGCGGTCAAGCCGGTCGGCAGCACTGGCAGCGTGAAGGAAATATTCAGCCCGGGGTTCGCGGCTTTGAGCCCCACCAGCGCCTGATCGCGCAGCGTGATGGAGCGCTGATCCGCGACCGCGGCGCCTCGATGTCGAAGTCGAGCGAGTGCACGTGATAGCGGTCGATCACCGACTGATACCCCGCCTGCAGGTTTGCCGCCGTCATCGCGGTCAGCGCCGCTTCCTGCCCCGCGGCGCCGCCGAACGAGATGGTCACATCGCCGCCGGCGGCCTGGATCGCCTTCACCTGCGAGAGAATCGTCGTGCCGTTGGCGAGCGCGTCGTCACTGATCGTGCCGGCGCCTTGCCAACCGATGCCGCTCGGCGAGCTGAGCACGAAGGCAAGCCTGAAATTGAGGATGCCGGAGGCGGCGGAGATGGCGGAGAGGTTGGCGTCCTGCGGCATCGCCATGTCGATGTACGGCGTGAACTCGCGCGACGCACTCGCGCCAGTCGAGGGCGCCGGTGGCGCGGGCGGGCTTGGCGGCGTGGTTGACGGCGCCGGAGCGGGAGGCGGCGCACTCGCCGTGGCGACGATAGTCCAGGGCTGGCCGGTGCCGGTGCCGCCGTTGTTGTGCGCGGGATCGGCGCCTTGCGTCCACCAATTGGCTTTGTAGGTGACGCCGTTCTCGGTAGCGGTCATGCCGGCGGTGTAGATGCTGCTCGCGGACCAGGTCGTGTCGCTGCTCGGCGGTGGGGCGACGCTCGGCGCTGGCGGAGGGGGTGGCGCGGGCGAGGGTGCGGGCGAGGGATTGGTCGACGCCACGATCGTCCAGGGCTGTCCGGTGCCGAGGCCACCGTTGTTGTGCCCGGGGTCGGCGCCCTGCGTCCACCAATTGGCTTTGTAGGTGACGCCGTTCTCCGTGACCGTCATGCCGGCGGTGTAGACGCTGCTCGCGGACCATGTCGTTGGGCCGCTCGCCGATGGAGCGGCAGGCGGTGGCGGCGCGGGCGGCGGCGGTGCGGGGACCGGCGTCGGCGCCACCGGCGCGCTCGCGAGCGCGCTCTGCCAAGCGTCGATCGCGGACGAATCTTTCGCGACGATGTTGGAGAGATGCAGCTGGCTCAGCGTCGTATGTTGGAGCGTGTAGGTCTGATGATTGGACGGAATCGCGATGACGACCGTCCCATTCACCTCGCTGACGGCGAACTGGCCGGCTGCAACCAGCCGAAATCGAGAATGTCGGTTGCGGGATTGAAATCGATATTGGAATTGGTGCCCCAATTCCAAATGATATTGAACGTGGCCACGGGGCGCCTCCGTGCTCGACTCGAAGTACGCCCCACTTAAGTCGCGCCGACCTTGATTCATTTGTGCCGGCGAGTCAACGACCCGCGCCGACGCGAATCGGGGGCTAATGGTGCAGTTTTAGTTTGTGATGGATGCATACTCACGCCGCGCACTCGGTTTGCTCCGCTCCCCTTGTGGGGAGGGGTTGGGGGTGGGGGTCGAAGTCGGTGGACACATTTCGTGCAACAACAACGACCCCCACCCCGCCTTCGCTGCGCTTCGGCGGGCGACCCTCCCCATAAGGGGGAGGGTAAAGACCGAGTTCGCGGCTCGCGGTGATTCCACACGCGCTAATCCTTACCTACTCGTAGGATTGCATCGGATGATCAGGCATCTCGATTTCACCGCTGGGCCAGCCGTCCTGGTGGCGCTGATCGCGGCGGCGCTGTTTCCCGCGCTGCTCGCCGCGGTGTCGCGGTTGCCGCGCCTGCGCGCCCGCAACGCGCTGCAGTTTCTCGCACAGCGTGATCGTCGTCGCGTTGTGGGTGATCGCCCTGTGCTTTTCCGCCCTGCGCGCCTCGAGCGCAGCGGAGCTCGCGACCTCGTTCATGATTCTCGCGAGCGCGCTCATCATCTATCTCGAAATTTGGGCGCTGCTGTCGCGCGGCTACACGCTCGGGCTGTTGCTGACGCTTTTTCGCGGCAAGGCGCCGATGAGCGACGCGCAGCTTGCCGCGAGCTATCGGCAAGGCGAGGGCGTAGGATGGATCATGCGTCACCGGCTCGGCGGGCTCCTCTCCGCGCGGCTGGTGCGCCGGCAAGGCGATTGCGTCGTTCTCACGGGAGCCGGCGCGCTCATCGGCATACTCTACCGCGCCGCGGTCGCCACGCTCGGCTTAAAGGTCACGGGATGAGCGGCGCCTTCCTCCTCGGTGCGGCCGGCGCGCTCGTTTGGCTCGCAGCCATCATCGTTCTGCTGCGCGTCTCGAAACGCTCGCCGGCGCTGATCGTCGTTCTCTCGGCGGCGCTGGTTTATCTGGCCGTTCTCGTCGTCGCGCTGGCGGCCGGGCAGCCGCTAGCGTTTTGGCCGCTTTCCGCGGCGTACGGCTTTTTGACCTTGTGTGTGCTGATGGCCTTCGGCGCGCTCTACAAATCGGTGTCGTTGCGGATGCTGGGCGATTTGTCCAAGGCGGCGGGCTGGGCGCTGCCGGAGCAGGAGCTCTTGGCGCGCTACATCGAAGAGGACAGTTTTGGCCGCCGCGTGGCGATCTTGCTCAAACCGGGACACGCCGAACGCACGGCGGAAGGGCTCACGCTCTCGCGCAAGGGTCACCGCATCGCCGCCGCCATCTCTCGGCTGCAGCAGGCGTTCGCCATTCGCGCGAGCGGGTGAGTGGACTGCACTCCCCGCCCTCATGCTGAGGAGCATCGCAGCGCGGGGCGAGCACAAATCTTTCCGTTGGCTCGGCGGCGCTGCGATGCGTCTCGAAGCATGAGGGCCGTCCTCATCCTTCGAGACGCGCGCACGCCCGGTCGCGTTTGCGGTGCCGCTGCGGCATCGCGCTCCTCAGGATGAGGACGGGGAATGCCCTTGTGCGAAGGCGCGGAGGCCGCGTACTTTGCCTCGCACATTCACAAACGGCCGCAGCAGGGGGCGTTGCCCCCCAAAAAGAACCGGAGAGAAGCGTCATGAGGCTCAGCGTGAGTTCCGTCCGTCTTTTCGCCGTCTGCCTTGCCACGCTCACGCTGGGCGAGATCGGCAGCGCCGCGGCGCTCGACTATCCGACCCGGCCGGTACGCTGGGTGGTTCCCTACACCCCCGGCGGCGGCACCGACATCACTGCGCGCATTATTGCGCAATGGCTCTCGGAGCGGCTGGGCCAGCAGTTCGTGATCGAGAACAAGCCGGGCGCGGGCAACAATATCGGCACCGAGACGGTCGTGAATTCGCCGCCCGACGGCTACACGCTGCTCCTGGTCAACCCGGCGAATGCGATCAACACGACGCTCTATCCAAAACTGTCCTTCAATTTCCTCCGCGATATCGCGCCGGTCGGCGGCGTCATGCGGGTGCCGAACGTGATGGAGGTCAATCCCGCGGTGCCGGCGAAGACCGTGGCCGAGTTCATCGCTTACGCGAAAGCTAATCCCGGCAAAATCAACTGGGCAACCTCGGGCAACGGCACGTCGGTCCATCTCTCGGGCGAGCTGTTCAAGCTCATGACCGGCGTTGAGATGGCCAACATTCCCTACAAAGGCTCGGCGCCCGCGCTCACCGATCTGATCGCCGGCACGGTGCAAGTGATCTTCGACAATATGCCGCCCTCGCTGCCGCATATCCGCTCCGGCAAGCTCCGCGCGCTCGCGGTGACCACCGCGATACGCTCCGAGGCGCTGCCAGAGGTTCCAACCGTGGCCGAGACCGTGCCCGGCTACGAGGCGAGCGCGTTCTACGGGATGGGCGTGCCGAAAGGGACGCCGCCCGAAATCGTCGACAAGCTCAACAAGGAGATCAACGCCGCGCTCGCCGATCCCAACATCAAAGCGCGCTTGGCGGATCTCGGCGGCATGCTGACTCCGGGGACGCCTGCGGATTTCGGCAAGCTCGTTGCCGCGGAAACCGAGAAGTGGGCCAAGGTCATCAAGGACGGCCACGTCGCGCTGGAGTAGGCGTGTTCAGGTGAATGAGGCGTATTCAGGTGAGTGGCATCAGCGCGAGCGGCGAACTCGGTCTTTACCCTCCCCCTTGTGGGGAGGGTCGCCCGCCGAAGCGCAGCGAAGGCGGGCGGGGTGGGGGTCGTTGTTGTGGCGCGAGACGCGTGGCTCACAACGACCCCCACCCCCAACTCCTCCCCACAAGGGGGAGGGGAGCCCACCGAGTGCGCGGCTCAATATGAATCCAGCACAAACTGCTCTAATCACGCCCGTGTCCGGATCACCGCCATGACTCGCAAGCGTCCTGAAGATCTGCGCAGCCATCGCTGGCTCGGCGTCAACGATTTGCGCGCGTTCGGACACCGCTCGCGGCTGCGCCAGTTCGGCTACGACGCCGACGATTGGGCGGGCCGGCCGGTCATCGGCATCATCAACACCTGGAGCGAGATCAACGCGTGTCACGCGCATCTGCGTTCGCGGGCGGGCGACGTCAAGCGCGGCGTGTTGCAAGCGGGCGGCTTTCCCATCGAGCTGCCGGCGATGTCGCTCGCCGAGCCGTTCGTAAAGCCCTCGACCATGCTCTATCGCAATTTCCTCGCCATGGAGGCGGAAGAACTGCTGCGCAGCCATCCGCTCGACGGCGCCGTGCTGCTCGGCGGCTGCGACAAGACCACGCCGGGGCTGATCATGGGCGCGATCAGCATGGGCATACCGGCGATCTACGTGCCGGCCGGCCCGATGCTGCGCGGCAATTGGCGCGGCCAGTATCTCGGCTCGGGCTCCGATGTCTGGAAGTACTGGACCGAGAAGCGCGCGGGCACCATCAGCGAAGAGCAATGGAACGAGATGGAAAGCGGCATCGCCCGCTCGTTCGGCACCTGCATGGTGATGGGCACGGCGGCGACCATGATGGCGATCGCGGAAGCGCTGGGCTTGACGCTGCCGGGTGCATCATCGATTCCGGCGGCCGATTCCAGCCATCCGCGCATGTGCGCCGCGGCCGGCCGACGCATCGTCGACATGGTGTGGGAGGAGCTCACGCCCGAGCGGATTCTTACCCCTCCCGCCTTCGACAATGCGATCAAGGTGCACATGGCGATGGGCGGCTCGACCAATGCCATCATTCACGTCATCGCGATGGCGCGGCGCGCCGGCGTTGCGCTCGACATCGAGCGCTTCGACCGGCTCTCGCGCGAAGTTCCCGTGCTCGCCAACGTTCGCCCTTCGGGAAAATACCTGATGGAGGATTTCTTCTATGCCGGCGGCTTGCGCGCGCTGATGCTGGAGCTCAAGGACCGGCTCGATCTCTCCTGCGTGACGGTCACTGGCAAGACGGTGAGCGAAAACATCGCCGGCACGGAAGTGTATTTGCGCGACGTCATCCATTCGCTCGCCGAACCGGTTTACGTGGAAGGCGCAACGGCCGTGCTCAGCGGCAATCTCGCTCCGCGCGGCTGCGTGATGAAGCCGGCGGCGGCGGATCAGCGCTTCCTCAAGCATCGCGGGCCCGCGCTCGCTTTCGAGGATTACAACCACATGGCGCGCGAGATCGAGCGCGACGATCTCGCCGCGACCCCCGACCACGTGATCGTGCTCAAGAACGCCGGCCCCAAGGGCGGGCCCGGCATGCCGGAATGGGGCATGCTGCCGATCCCGAAGAAATTGGTGCAAGCGGGGGTGCGCGACATGGTGCGCATCTCCGACGGACGCATGAGCGGGACGAGCTACGGCGCCTGCATCCTGCATGTCTCGCCGGAGAGCTTCGTCGGCGGGCCGCTGGCCTTCGTCAAGACCGGCGACGCGATCGAGGTGGACGTGCCGGCGCGGCGGATTCATCTCGACGTCGCCGAGGAAGAACTCAATCGCCGCCGCGCGGCCTGGAAACAGCCGGCGCCGCGCTACGCGCGCGGCTATGGCGCCATGTTCTCCGCCCATATCGGACAAGCCGATGAAGGCTGCGACTTCGATTTCCTCGCCGGCAAGGGGCAAATTCCCGAGCCGGAAATCCATTGAGGTTTCGGTGAACTGGAATCAGCGCGAGCGGCGAACTCGGTCTGCTCCCTCCCCCGTTTACGGGGAGGGGTGGGGAGGGGGCGAGCACGCACGAACCTTGTCGCATGCCCCCTCCCTAGCCCTCCAGCCGAAGTCGGATTTATCCGACTTCGGCCAGCTAATACGTGGCCGACTCGGGTAAACCCGACTTCGGCTGCAAGCGGGGGAGGGGACGCACCGAGCGCCCGGCACCGCAAATGAAAATGCGCTAGCTGCGCTCATTCGCATGGCGAGGCTTTGATGCAAGTCGGAATTTTCGACCATGTCGAGCACGGCCAGCGCCCGCTCGCGACCTTGTTCGACGAGCGGATCGCCTTCGCCAAGGCCGCCGACGCGGCGGGGATCTACTGCCTGCACGTGGCGGAGCACCACGCCACACCGCTCAACATGGTGCCCGTGCCCGGCGTCTATCTCGGCGCGGTGGCGCGCGAAACCAAGCGCCTACGGCTCGGTCCGCTCGTTTATCTCCTGCCGCTCTATTCGCCGCTGCGTCTGATCGAGGAGATTTCCATCCTCGATCATTTGAGCCATGGGCGGCTCGAAGTGGGCATCGGGCGCGGCGTCTCTCCGTTCGAGCTCAAGTATCACAAGATCGATCACGACGAGTCGCGCGCGATCTTCATCGACGCGTTCGAGGCCATCAGTGCGGGTTTGACGACCGACACGCTCAACTATTCCGGCAAATATTACCAATTCGAAGACGTGCCGATCGCATTGCGGCCGCTGCAGACGCCGCACCCCGCGTTCTGGTACGGCTCCTCCAACACCACCGGCGCCACCTGGGCGGGCGAGCACGGAATGCACTTCGTCAGTCTGGGACCGACGCCGTTCGCCAAGACCAATATCGACGCGTTCAAGTCGGCGCTCGCCAAGCGCGGCGGGCCGGCGCAGCCGAAGGCGGAGTTTCCCGGCGGCACGGCGATCGGCGTGCTGCGCCACATCTTCGTCGCGGAGACCGACGCGGAGGCAAAGCGCTTCGGCAAACCGGCGATGGAGCTGCACCTCGCGCATTTGAATTGGCTGCGCGACAAGCACGGCGTGAGCGGCCCGGCCGCGCGGATCAACGTGCCGCGCGGCGCAACATTCGAGGACTGCGTGGCCGACGGGTCGGTGATCTCGGGGACGCCTGCACGCGTGTGCGAGGAGATCGAGAGGCAGGTGCGCGAGCTCGGCGTGAACTACCTACTCACGTATCCGTTCATGAGCACCATGACGCTTAAGGAGGCGCTGCGCTCGCTCGAGCTGTTCTCGACGGAGGTGATGCCGAAGCTCGCGCGGCTCTAGCTTGGTACAGAGCGGAAGCGTACGGAGGATACCGTAACACCAATCGGACGGGAGGAGCCATTGCGTGCCGTTACGCTTGGGTTGATTCTGATCGCTGCCCTTGCAACCGCGCCGTTACATCCGGCGTTTGGCCAAGCCCCCGTGAAGATCCGCGCCGGCTGGATCAGCGCGCCGGCATCGTTGGTTCCACTCCTGTTTCTCAAGTCCGGCGTGGCCAAACATAACGGCAAGTCCTATCTGTTCGAGCCGATCTATTTTGCTTCTTCGACCTTGCAGATCACCGCCATCAGCCAGAACGAACTCGACATCGCCGCATTCGGCTACACCAGCTTTCCGCTCGCGATCCAGAACGCAGGGCTTTCCGATCTGCGCATCATCGCCGACGAGATCCAGGATGGCGCACCCGGTTACTATTCAACGCCGTACTTCGTGCGCAAGGATTCCGGGATCGACAGAATCGAGGACATGAAGGGCAAAATCGCCGTGACCAACGGTCTCGGCAGCGGGGTCGACATCATCATGCGCACCGCGCTGCGCCGGCACGGCCTCGAGGCGCAGCGCGATTACACGATGATCGAAGCGCCATTCCCGACCCACAAGGCGATGCTCAAGGAGCACAAAGGCGATCTGGTCGTGGGCGTCCTCCCTTTCTCCTACGATCCCGAGCTCAACGAATTCGCTAAGCCGCTGTTCACGACGCAATCGAGCCTCGGACGCATCGCGCTATCTTTCTGGGCGGCACGCAAGCCGTTCATGGACAGGAACGCCGCTGCATTGCTTGATCTGCTTGAGGATTATGGGGCGATGCTGCATTGGTTTTATGATCCGGCCAATCACAAGGAGGCGGTGGAGATCACGGCTCGCTTCGTCAAGCAACCGCCGGCGCTGTTTGAGAACTGGCTGTTCACCAAACGGGACTTTCACCGCGACCCAGACGGCAAACCCGATCTTCGCGTCGTTCAGGACAGCATCGATAAGGTCAAGGAATTGGGTTTCATCAAGGAAACGATCGACGCCGCGAAGTACGCCGATCTGAGCTTGGTTGAAGAGGCAAGCAGGCGTCGCCGTAGCGGCAATCCATAGGACGATGTCAACGCCGCGCCTCGCGCAGCGCTGATCGGCGCTGCAGTCAAGGCTAGCGGCACGGCTCTAGCCCTTTGCGGCAGACTGTGCGAAATTCATGGGGCCAGGCGATGGCAAGAGGCACCACCCATGACAAATAGCAGAGTTACCGGAGTTCGCAGCGTCGAGCTCGGCGTGCGCGACCTTCACCAATCGGCGGAGTTCTACACCAAGGTTTGGGCGCTCGAAGAGATTTACTCGGAGGGCGAGTGCATGCATTTCCGCGCCACCGGCGGCGAGCATCACGTGCTGACCATCCGCGAGCGGCCGAAGCCCGCGCTGCTCGGCGTGCATTTCGCCGCCAACGACCGCGCCGCGGTCGATGTGCTCTGCGCCAAGGCAAAGAGCTATGGCGTCGACATCGAGGGCGATCCGGCCGCGCTCGATCGCAGCGCCGGCGGCGGCTACGGCTTTCGCTTTCGCACCCCCGACGGCCTGCCCATGAGCATATCCTCCGATCTGGTGCAGCATCCGAGCGCGGTTTTGGACCGTTCGCGGCCGACCAAGATCAGTCACGTCGTCCTCAACAGCGCGCGCACCGACGATCAGGTTCCGTTTTTCATCGACGTTCTCGGCTTCAAGCTCTCCGACACCACGCATATGATGGAGTTCCTGCGCTGCAGTGCGGACCACCACAGCGTCGCGATCTTCCGCAACAACGGGCCTTCGCTCAATCACGTGGCCTACGAGTTGCCGAATATCGACGGGCTGATGCGTGGCACCGGCCGGGTCAAGCAGAACGGATTCGATATTGCATGGGGCGTTGGACGGCACGGCCCGGGAAGCAACGTGTTCACCTATTTCATCGAGCCCAACGGTTTCGTCGCGGAATACACGACCGAGCTCGATCAGCTCGATGACGCCACCCACGTTCCGCAGGGGCCCGACTATTGGGACAAAGTGGTGCCGCTGCCGGATCGCTGGGGAACGGCGGGTGCGCCGTCGAACCGCATGCGCGCCGCCATGTCGGGTGCGCTCTATATGGGCGAGGAAACCGGCGACGTGCGCTGCGAAGACATCATTGGGCGCAAGCTCGGCTAGGGCGTGTTTCTTCCTCCTTGATCGTCGAACGGCACCGCGCACGCGGTGTTCCCCTCCCCCGCTTGCAGCCGAACTCGGGTTTACCCGAGTTCGGCCATGTATGAACTGGCCGAAGTCGGATAGATCCGACTTCGGCTGGCGGGACAGGGAGGGGGCAGACAAGATCCTATGTGCAAGCTAACCCCCTCCCCAACCCTCCCCCGCAAGCGGGGAAGGGAGCAGACCGAGCTCGTCGCACGCGCTCATTCCACTCCAATCGGTCACCGCACCACTTGGCTTGCGATCGTGATCTGCGGCGAGGACACGCGATTCACATGAGCGCCGACATTCCCTTCGATAAAAGATTCGATCTTGCGCCAGAAACGGTGGAGGAGGTGGCGCCCGGCGTGCGGCGCCTGCTCGCCAACAATCCCGGGCCATTCACGTTCAAGGGGACCGTCTCCTATATCGTCGGCCGCGGGCAGGTGGCCGTCATCGATCCTGGGCCGCTTGACGAGACGCACATCGCCGCGCTTCTCGATGCCGTGCGCGGGGAAACCGTCACGCATATCTTCGTGACCCACACGCATCGCGATCATTCCCCCGCCGTGCCGCGGATCAAAGCCGCAACCGGCGCCGTAGTCCTTGCCGAAGGCGCCCATCGCCCCGCGCGTGCGCTCAATATCGGCGAGGCCATCCGACTGGACGCGAGCAACGACACCGAGTTCCGTCCCGACCGAACGCTCGCCGACGGCGAGGTCACTGCCGGCACGGGGTGGACGATCGAGGCGGTCGCCACGCCCGGCCATACCGCCAACCACATGGCCTTCGCGTTGAAGGAGGCCGATCTGTTGTTTTCGGGCGATCACGTCATGGCCTGGTCGACGCCGGTGGTGGCGCCGCCCGACGGAGCGATGAGCGACTACCTGGCCTCGCTGCAAAAGCTCGCGCGCCGATCCGAGCCCGTCTACCTACCGGGCCACGGCGGCGCCGTGCGCAACGCGCCGGGATTCGTGCAAGCCTACATTCGTCATCGCGAACGCCGCGAGGCGGCGATCCTGCGCGCGCTTGCCGCGGGCGAAACCGATATCCCCGCCCTCGTGCGCGCCATCTATGTCGGGCTCGACCCGCGGCTCGTGAAGGCGGCGGGGCTGTCGGTCTTCGCGCATCTCGAGGATTTGGCCGCGCGCAGGCGCGTCGCGACCGACGGAGAGCTGTCCATCGAAGGCCGCTATCGCTTGGCGTGACCTTCTACCGAATCCGACTCATTAGTTCATATACTGTCGTCCCCGCGAAAGCGGGGACCCATAACCACCGGCCTGGGGTTATGGGTCCCGGCTCTCCGCTTCGCTCCGGCCGGGACGACAGGGAAGAGGGCGACCACCTTTACCGCTTGCGGTGACTATCGGCTTTGCTGCGGTCTTTCTTGACGATCGGAGTCTTCTTTTTTCCGAACGCTTGCGGCGTCGGCGGCCGCTCCGGCCTCTGGGCCCGCAGTGTGTCTTCGATGTCGTTCATCAGGCCGCGCACTCGCGCGGCATTGGTGCCGAAATCGAAAGCGCCGTACCGCGAGGAGGAGCGCGCGTCGATGCGCGTGCCGTCGGGCTCGGCACGCACGCGGATCATTACGTCGTCGCGAAATCCCATGATCGGCGTGCGCGCGACCGCCTCGATGCGTCCCTCGCGCCGTCCGGCTTGAGGTGCGCGCGCGTCGACGATGCGCCACTTGCGCTTGTTGGCCACCGCGAGCGCAGCATCGTAGGCGATCTGCGGAGTCACGTTGGTCCCCAGCGGCCCCACGTCGGGATAGGCCGCGCGTTGCTGATCGGCGGCATAGAGCCCCGGATAGGTGGTTGGATTGGCCTCGCGCACGCGCAGCCGCGCCAGCGCCTCGTAGCGCGGCGGATCGATGGGATCGGTGGTGATGTCGTAGAGCCAAGGCAGTCGATAGGCCTTGAGCGCGAAATAAGCCGGATAGGCGAGCAGCACGAGCGAGACCGCGACCGCGGCGAAGGCAGCGCCTATGCCGGCCAAACCTTCCCTCCAGATCACGACAAGCGCGGCAAACGCGAGGAAGAGCGCAACCGCCGCCATGCCGAGCGCGCCGCCGAAGGTGGCAAGGGCAGGCCGGATTTCGAGCATATCCGAGCGCACGATGATCACCGCGAGGCAGGTGGCGACGAAAGCGAAGGCCGCCACGCGGCGCGCCCAAATGGCGAGCCGGGATGTGGCTTCCGGCTGAAGATGCAGGCGCGTCATCGCTCTCATGAGGGCGCTCAGATGATGCCGGTGTGCGCCGCGTAGACGGTCGCATCGAAGATGGTCATGCGCTCGCTCGCTAGCCCAACTTTACACAACCCATGCCCGGCAGCGCAGACAAGTTTACGCAGTCTGCGCAAGCTTGGCTGCGTTGCCGGGCATGACGACTGTTAGTATTAGCCAATTGAGGCGAGACAATGCGAGGGCAGACCTATAGCTTTCACTGTGCGGCGGCGGCGGTCGGCAGCACGAAATCCTTGAAGCGTTCGCGCAGCACCGTCTTTTGGATCTTGCCGGTCGCGGTATGCGGGATCTCGTCGACGAAAACGACCTCGTCGGGCATCCACCATTTGGCGATCTTGCCGCGCATGAATTTGAGGATTTCGTCCTTAGTCGCCGACTGATCCTTCCTGAGAACGATCACGAGCAGAGGCCGCTCGTCCCATTTGGGGTGCGTGACGCCGATGACCGCAGCCTCGGCCACTTTCGGATGGCCGATGGCGAGATTCTCGAGATCGATCGAGGAAATCCACTCGCCGCCCGATTTGATCACGTCCTTGGCGCGGTCGGTGACCTGCATGTAGCCGTAGCGGTCGATGGTGGAGACATCGCCGGTGTCGAAGAAACCCTCCTCGTCGAGGACGTCGTTCCCCTCCTTGTAGTAGGCGCGCGACACGCATGGTCCCCGCACCTTGAGCCGCCCAAAGGTCTTGCCGTCCCAAGGCAGCCGCCTGCCCGTGTCGTCGGTGATTTTCATCTCCACCATGAACGGCGTCTGTCCCTGCTTCTGCTGAATGTCGAGCCGCGCCTCGCCGCCGAGCGAGGCATATTCGGGCTTGAAGGTGCAGCAAGTGCCGAGCGGACTCATTTCGGTCATGCCCCAGGCATGGATCACCTCAACGCCGTAGACGTCCTGGAATGTCTTCGCCATTGCGCGCGGGCAGGCCGAGCCGCCGATCACGACCTTCTTGAGATGCGGCAGCTTGCTCCCTGTCGCTTCCAGATGTTCCAGCAGCATGAGCCAGACTGTTGGCACCGCGGCGGTGCAAGTGACCTTGTACCGGTCGAGCAATTCGAAGACCGATGCGCCGTCGAGCTTGTTGCCGGGCAAAATCAAAGAGGCGCCTGCGATCGGCGCCGCGTACATCATCGCCCAGCAATTGGCGTGGAACATGGGCACGACCGGCATGACCACGTCGCGGGACGAATAACCCTTCATGTCGGCCATATTGGCCATCACCCCATGCAGGACATTGGAGCGGTGCGAGTAGAGGACGCCCTTCGGGTTTCCGGTCGTGCCGGAGGTGTAACACATGCCTGCCGCGGTGTTCTCGTCGAATGTCTTCCAGGAAAAATCGCCGTCGACCTCGCCGATCCACTCCTCGTAGGGCACCGCATTCTTGAGCGAGGTTTTTGGCATGTGCGCCTGATCGCACAGCAGCACGTAGCGTTCGATGCTCGGCAACTTGTCGGCGAGCTTTTCCAAGAGCGGAACGAAGGTCACATCGGCCAGCAGTAGGCGATCCTCGGCGTGATTTATGATCCAGGCGATCTGATCGGAAAACAACCGCGGATTGACCGTGTGATAGATCGCGCCGATTCCCATGATGCCGTACCAGGCCTCGACATGGCGCCACGTGTTCCAGGCAAGCGTCGCCACGCGGTCGCCGAACCGAATGCCGTCCTTCTCGAGCCGCTGCGCCAAGCGCAAGGCACGCGCGCGGATCTCGGCGTAAGTGTTGGTGTGAAGCGGGCCTTCGATCGAGCGCGTGACGATCGGCCGCGCGGCGTGGTTGGTCGCGGCATGGTCGAGGACGCGATGGCAAAGGAGCGGCCAGTCCTGCATCAGCCCAAGCATGGCGTTTTCCTGTGGTCCTTATCGCGGCGTCAATGCGGGTTCGTAGACGGCTTGGCCGCGCGCTTCAAGGGTAGCGGCATGCCGCGGCTGCGCAACCGGAGAATCTGCGTTCGCGTCACCCGAGTTTATCCAAAGCGCGCGAGCGAAAATCGTGCAATGTCGTGGGGAGTCGTGCCGGTGATTGCAAGATCAGCGAGAATCTCGCCGATCACGGGCGCGAATTTGAAGCCATGACCGGAGCAGAGCGAGGCAACGATGATGTTGGGAGCGCCGGGCAGGCGATCGATGAGGAAATGGCCGTCCGGCGTCACCGTGTAGAGGCAGGTCTTGGCTGCGATGAGCCGGCCGTTCGCCGTCGGAACATGCTCGGCCAGCGCGCCGCGGATCAGCGCCTCGTCGTCGCTACCCACCGTTTGATCGTAAGCGGCCGGATCGACCGTTTCATCGCGGTGGTGATGTTTGGCGACTTTGATGCCGCGTTGGACGCTGCCATCGCCTGGAATGCCGTAGTGCAAGCCGTGCCGGCTCTCAATCATGAACACCGGCAGGCGTCCGGGTCGAGAGAGCTGCGCGTCGATCGGCTCGAACCATGCCATCACTTCTCGCGTGATCCGCAGCGGCGCCGCGAGCGCCGGAAGCAGCGATTTCACCCACGCCCCCGCCGCAATGATCGCAGCGCCGGCTTCGATGCTTCCCCGATCGGTCACGATACGCACGCAGCCCGCGCGCGGCTCGACCGCGTGCACGCTTTCGCCGCTGTGAATGTCTGCCCCCGCCGCCGCTGCGAGCGCGAGCTGAGCCAAGACCGATGCCTCCGCTTTCAGGATCCCACCATCCGGTTGGACGACACCGACAAAGTCGCACGGCACCCTGAATGCGGGGAAGCGGCGCATCAGCTCCGGTGCCGGCAGCACCTCGTGGCGCAATGCGTGCATCTCGGCGCAGCGCAGCGACCCCGTGACCAAGGTGCTCTCGGGCGGGCCGATCTCGGCAATGCCGGTGATGTGGAGAAGTTTTTGCCAGCTCGCCGCTTCGAGCTCGCGCCAGAGCCGATAGGCGTGCCGCAGCAACGGGACATAGGAAGGATGCTCGAAATAGCCGAGCCGAATGATGCGCGTGAGCCCATGGGAGGAGCCGCGGTCGTGGCCGGGTTGATAGCGCTCGATCCCCAGCACACGCTTGCCTCCGCGCGCCAAGTGCTGAAGCGCCGCGCTACCCTCGCGCCCAGGCCGCAGACGACGACGTCGAAATGGCTCATGTGCCGTGCCTGCCGCGAAGCTCTCGTATCGTTGCGCACTGGCTATGCAGAAGAGAACGCTATTTGCGAGCGCTGGGCCAGTGGCGGTGCCGATTGGCCCCTATAACGTCGTAATTCGTGCCCATATCGAGACGGTGAAACTTCTTTCAGCGCTTCTTGCCCTTCTCGCTTTTTTCGGCTTCGCGACCTGCGGTTTTGCGGCCGCAAAGCGCGTCCCATTGCCCCGGCCGCGGCCGGCGGAGATTGCACGACCCGAACCTCCGGCGGAGGCGAGCGCCGAAGAGCCGGCACCGTCCTCGGCGTGCCGGCTGCGGCTCACGGCGGAATTGGCGGTCGCGCCGTCGCTGCCGGCGCTGATCGGACCCGGCGAATGCAACGTGGAGGATGTGGTGCGGCTCGAGGCGGTGTGGCTCGCAGACAGGACTCGGGTCGCGGTGACGCCGCCCGCGATTCTTCGCTGCAGTTTCGCCGAGGCCATCGTGCAGTGGGTGCGCGAGGACCTGGCGCCGGCGGTGCGCGCTTTCGGGAGACCGCTCAAGAGCGTCGACAACTACGCAGCCTATGATTGCCGCGGCCGCAACCGCATCATCGGTGCGAAACTCTCCGAGCACGGCAAAGCCAACGCGCTCGACGTACGCTCGGTCAAGCTCGCCAGCGGCAGCGTCATCGAGCTGACCGATCCGGCGGCTGACAAAGATTTTCGCGAGCGCGTGCGGAAAAGCACTTGCGTGCGCTTTACGACGGTGCTCGGCCCCGGCTCCGACGGCTATCACGAGAACCACGTTCATGTGGATTTGGCCGAGCGCGCGGGCGGCCACCGCATGTGCCAATGGGACGTGCGTGAACCAGGCGAGGAGGCCGTGCCATTGCCGCCGCCCCGCCCGGCTGCCGCGCCATGACGAGGAGTGCCATGCCCCCGCTCAGCAATCTCGCCGTCCGCGATGTTGAGACGCTCGTTCACCCGTACACCAACCTTGCGGTGCTGCGCGAAACCGGTCCGCTGATCATCGAGCGCGGGAAGGGCGTGTTCGTCTACGACACGCAAGGCAAGGCCTATATCGAAGGCATGGCGGGGCTGTGGTGCACGGCGCTGGGCTACGGCAACGAAGAGCTGGTCGAGGCCGCGGCGACGCAGATGCGCAAACTATCCTTCAGCCATCTGTTCACGGCCAAGAGCCACGATCCCGCAATCGAGCTCGCCGAACGGCTCAAGGAGATCGCGCCCGTTCCGACATCTAAGGTGTTCTTCTGCTCCTCGGGCTCGGAGGCGAACGACAGCCAGGTCAAGCTCGTCTGGTACATGAACAACGCGCTTGGCCGGCCGCGCAAAAAGAAGATCGTCAGCCGGCACAAGGCCTATCACGGGGTCACGGTGGCGGCGGCTTCGCTCACGGGCCTTTTGAACAATCACCGGGATTTCGATCTGCCGATCGCGGGAATTTTGCACACGGCCTGTCCGCACCATTATCGCTTCGCGCATATGGGTGAGACCGAAGCGGCATTCGCGCGGCGTATGGCAGGCGAACTCGACGATCTCATCTGCAAAGAGGACCCGGACACGGTCGCCGCCTTCATCGCCGAGCCCGTGATGGGCGCCGGCGGCGTGATCGTGCCGCCACAGGGCTACTTTCAAGAGGTGATGAAGGTCTGCCGGAAATACGACGTCTATATGATCTCGGACGAGGTGATTTGCGGCTTCGGCCGGCTCGGAACCATGTTCGGCTGCACCGCGCTCGAATTCGAGCCGCACTCGATCAGCGTCGCCAAGGCGTTGACCTCGGCCTATGTGCCCATGGCCGCGGTGACCGTGCCTGAGATGGCGTACCAAGCTCTTCTCGATGAAAGCCGCAAGATCGGCACCTTCGGCCACGGCTTCACCTATTCCGGCCATCCGGTTGCGGCGGCGGTGGCGCTCAAGGCGCTCGAGATTTATGGGCGCGAGCGCATCGCCGAGCAGGCCGTGCGCAAGGCGCCGCATTTCCAGGCTCGCCTTGCCGCGCTCGGCAAGCATCCGCTGGTCGGAGAGGCGCGGGGGCTCGGGCTGGTCGGCGGTCTCGAGCTGGTTGCGGACAAGAAGAGCAAACGCTCGTTCGAGCCTAAGTCGGGCATTGGGCCGCGGGCCGTGCGCTACGCCGAAGAGGAGGGACTGATCGTTCGCTTCCTTATGGGCGACATCCTCTCGATCTGTCCGCCGCTCATCATCACGCCCGGCGAGATCGACGAGCTGTTCGATCGGCTCGGCCGCGCGCTCGATCGGACGCTCGATTGGGTCAAGCACGAACGGCTCATGGAAGCCTAAGTCAAAAAAATGGAACGGCGCCGGGCTTTCACCCGACGCCGCTCCCAGCCCCCTCGAGCCCTCAGTAGCGGCCGACATCAGCCGCGGCGAACCGCGGCTCCCCCGATCTCGGCCCCAGCATCACTACGATCGCGCCCATTTTGACGCGATTGTAGAGATCGATCACATCCTCGTTGGTCATCCGGATGCAGCCGGATGAGATCGCGTGTCCGATCCATTCCGGCTGGTTGGTGCCGTGGATGCGGTACAGCGTGTCGTGTCCCCCCGAATAAAGGTAAATGCCGCGCGCCCCCATCGGATTGGCCGGACCGCCTTCGACATAGTTTGGCAGCGGGCCAAGGCGCCGCTTTTCGCCTTCGGTCGGGGTCCATCCCGGCCATTCCTCTTTGCGGCCGACCTTGGCGACGCCGGACCAATTTTGCGCCTCTTCGCCGACGATCACGCCGTAGCGGATCGCCTGGTTGTCCGGCAGCACGTAGTAGAGGTAGCGCGCGTCACTATCGACGACGATCGTGCCCGGGGCTTCCTTGCGGTGATACTTGACGATGGCGCGCTGGTATTGGGCTGGGATGGTCGCCTTCACGTAGGGGGCGTTCGCGAGGAGCTTCTTGTCACGCGCGGTCATGCTCGCCTCGGAGGCCGGCTCGAGCTGCGCGTGCACGCACCCGCCGAGCAAAAGCCCGCTCAGCAGCAATGCTATTCCCGGTCCCCGCATTGTTACCCTCATCACGCTCTCCGGCGCGACCCACGATCAGTGCGTTTTGAGTCCCCCACTTGCTTAATTAGGTAACGAAAAGGGCTGCGTACTTCCAGGCCGAAGACGGCCCGATTCGATAGTCTTTGGAACCTGTTGCAGGAATGCCGCAGTTCACTCCGCTGCGCATGGAAAGTTGCGCCGCGACTGGCGGAATCCGCTCTCGGACATGGTCCCGAGCGGCGGTCGTTAACTCTTGCTTTACCATGATGCTGCCTGCCTGGGCGGGTGCCTATCGGCACAGGCGAGGCCGCAATAAGAGAGGGCTGTTCCCTCAAGGGGTGGATCGCGAGGCGATACGGTAAAATCGCGACGGCGACTAAGGGAACCAATTTCCCTTTACGCTCTGTTTGAAATGTCACGATAGGACACGGACCGCGCCGGCCTAAGCAAATCAAGGTGTTGGACTGGCAAACCCCTGCCTGCGGCAGCTTTGACCCGCAAAGGTTTTCCGCCGCACTGGCAAACCAGCACCGGCGTTGCCGCACTTCAAAAGACAAAACGGTGGGACGAAGGAAATGCCGGAGCCTGGCCGAGACTTGCCTAGAATCAGATATACGTCGTCTCCTCAGAACCAGGCGAAGACAATGGACGCTAAACTTGAGCACAATGCCGCCCCCAAGGTCATCAATGGCCGCGTCAACGGCAGGTTCGCGCCGGGGTTCTCTGGAAACCCTGGTGGGTCACCGGAGGCTACGCGCCGAGCGTTCAACAAGCGCTTTCTGCTCGATCTGGCGGAGGACTGGCAGCAGCATGGGCGCGAGGTGTTCAAGCGGGTTCGGCGGGAGAGCCCGGCGAGCTACTTGAAGGTCTGCGCCATGCTCGTCCCGAAAGAGCTGAAAATGGAGCATTCCGGCGGGGTCAAGGCGATGACGGACGAGCAGTTAGAGCGCGGGATCGAGCTGATAAAGGAGATGCTGGCGCAGCGTGAGGCTGAGGCGAATGCCAAGGTGATAGAGGGGCAGGCGGTCCCTAGCCTGCCGTCGCCAGTTAGCGCCAAAAATTCTTGAAGCGGTCCGGCGCCATATCGGTGTACCTGACCGTGTGCTGGATGTTCTTGTGCCCGAGATAGTGCTGCAGGGCGCGCGTGTCGTGACCATCATTGGCGAGCTTGAACCCGCAGGCATGGCGAAGCATGTGTGGGTGGATCGGGAAGGGCATCTTGGCAGCCTCGCCGACGCGCCGGATGAGGCGGTGGAAACCAATAGGACTGATCGGCCCCCCGCGCTCGGAAACGAATACGTGGGCGTCTTTGGGGTAGTCGCGCCGTAGCTTACGCAGTGCTCGCATTTCGTCACCGCGGATCGAGTGCACGCTGGGAATGCCGTTCTTGACCCGGTGCACGTGCAGGCGGCCTTCGGATAACTTGATCTGCTGCCATTGCAGGTCGCAAACCTCTGAGGCCCGCAGGCCGTGCCGATAGGCGACCAGGATCATGGTCGCGTCGCGATGGCCGTAGCGGCCATGCTTGCGGGCGTAGTCCATCAGCCGCTCGACCTCGCGCTCGGTGAGGTAGTTGAAACGATTTCCGGTGAGGGGACCTGCCGAGGAAGTGGGGTGGCCTGTTTTAAGCTACCTCCTTTGGAAAAAATTATCGGCGGCGTGACCTCAATCGTCTCGTTCCCCCCAGGAGGATGGATGCAGCAGTCTGCCGAGCCGGCAGTGAAACGGCGCGAGTTCATCACGCTGACTCGGCGGCGCGGCGGCATGGCCGCTCGCGGCGCGCGCGCAGCAGCCGACAATGCCGGTGATCGGGTTCCTCAACAGCGCATCGCCTGACGGCTACGTGCCAATGGTGACCGCATTCCGTCAAGGCTTGAAGGAAGCCGGCTACGTCGAGAGCCAGAACGTGACGTACGGAGCGGTGCAGCGTGAATTGAAGCAGTCCACGGGCATCGACCGCCGGCATGACCCTCTTGGAGACTTTGTCCACTAGATTCCAAATCAGCAACTCCCCGGACAGGCGGATCGCCAGCCGTTTTGCTGATGCATACGTGCCAGGGAGATCGACCCCTCTCCCCACCCGAGAAGCTCGGCTTCAATAAAACGCGCACGCGGCAGCCCGAAAGTGGCAATGCGCTAACCTTTCATTTCTGTCCGACATGCGGCACCACCGTCTACTGAGAGACCGAAGGTTTTCCTGGATACGTCGCTGGTGCCATCGGCAACTTCGCCGACCCGAATTTCCCCCGCGCCGACCATCGCAGTGTGGGAGGAGGCACGCCACCCCCGGGTCTCCTTGTTGCCTGACACGCCGCCCAAGCGCGTAGCGAAGCAGGGTGAAATAACAGCCGGCGGTGAACGCAAAAGAGAGTGCATGGAGCGCAAAGGGGAGATCCGGCGATGGGCGTCGCGACCTGATCGAGTGATTTCGTGAATATGCCTGTTAACCGTTCGTTAAGAATGTTGTGGCGCGCGAAGTCGTGTTCTGCGAAGGAGATCAATACAGCGGTGGAAGTCGTTCTACCGCTGGGCAAATAGGGGCATCCCTCGGTCGCTCTCCGAGGGTTTCGACAAAAGGGGATAGCGTGATGAAGATCATAATACGGGTGACGACTGCGTTCCTTGCTGTGGTGAGCACGGCCGGGTTCATCGCCGTATTGAGCACTGTGGGGTTGTTGACCGTGCTAAGCGCTGCCGCTGCCGCCGATCTGCCGCGCAAGGAGCCGCCTCCTCCGGCGCCTTCGGTTGGCAAGGCTCCAATCGGCAAGTATCCAGTCGGCAAGTATCCGGTTGGCAAATACCCACAGCCCGTCGTGACCAAGGGCTAAGGCAAGCGATCGCCTGTGTGAAAGCCTGAACGCCGGCGCGGCCCGGTTCACAACTCGTCGCGCGCGCCGAACTCCTCAAACCTTACTTAGCTGGTGGCTGAGAGTCACAACCGCGCGCTTTGTCTTTGATACAAATGAAAATGGGGAAACAAAGAAGCAGGGGGCAAACATGAAAGTCATAAGTGGGCTTCGCTGTTTCCTATGGGGTAGCTTGACAGTTCTGCTTGCTCCCCTGGCAATAACTGCACTCGCTCACTCACATGCCGTGCTCGCTAGCCCAGAGTTAAGAACCGCGCTCGCCGACCCAAGCACAAGGGCCGCCGTCGCTGATCCGGTCATAAAAGTGCCGCTTGCCGAGCCAGAGGTAAATGTGAGCCCGCTCGAAGCTTTGGACGAGTGCGTCCTGAGCGAAGAGTGCATCGACCAATATCTCTGGTCGGTGTACGAACGTGCGCCAAAGGTCGATACGATCAAGGTGGAGGAACAGATCAAGGTAAAAGTCGAGAAGAACGGCAAGAGCCGCACTGTCACGAAAACTGTTACCAAGTTCGTGAATGAGGACTTCACGTGGAAGGATCCGGCCGCTGCCGAAAAAGCTGGCATGTCGGTAGCGCAATACGTGATCGGCGGGATGGACCGAGGTTTTAAAGTGAGGCTGTATCATCTCTTTCGCGCGCTCGACGACGCCGGGCTTGCGCCTGGTATGACGAGCGGCTTCCGGGATGACTACCGGCAATCAATCGCAAGCGGCCACAAGGCTGCGACCGGTAACTCATACCATGGCGGGAGCCGGCGCGGCGGCTATGGTCACGGGCTTGCGGCCGATGTCGTGAGCGTCAAGGGGGATACGCGCTCTGAGCGATGCAGCTCAAGCGAACGCATGTGGAAGTGGATCGACACCCACGACAAGGAATTTGGGATTGGGAGACCCTACTTGGATAAAGATCCACCGCACATTGCGCCGATCGACGGTAAAGAATATGCCGATAAGCGCGGGGTAAATATGGAACTTGCGGACAAGGGGAGCACTGCGACCGGCAGAGACGTAGAGCCGGCGACTTTTCAGGAGTAACGGTTCGCGAGTCGCGCGAGGGGCGACGGGCGAACGGTGCAAAGGCTGCGCGAGCGCTTGGAGAGGACGCAATGAGAAACGGGATGTTCATCACATTCGTCCTGTATGAGCACGGGGTGGGCGCCCACGACGTACCATATTTTTTCGTCGGCGTGTCTCTGGGCCGCGCCGAGCATTCGCTCGCCGGTCCGTTCCAGACCAAAGCGGCAGCCTGCGCGTGGATCGAGACGCAAACCACTATCGGCCAAGCGATGGCAAGTCCGTAGGAAGGCCTCTGGCGCGTTCTTCGAGGGGGGATGCATCGCGCTTTGGGCAGTCGCCGTTTAGCTCTTTCCATTTGATCATGTTTGTCTTGCGGCTGTATTTCTCGATGAGCTTGTGGACGCTGTAGCGGCCCCTGCGGGGGCGGGCTTATGCGGGCGATCCGTCGTGCGGTCTTTGCCACGCTTGACGCCGCCGAGCGTCGCGCGAACCGCAAAGGAAGCGAGCGGTTGTTGCGCTTGCAAGAGTGCACCAAGCACCAAGTCTGCTCCCGGCGCGCGCTGTTGCGATGCGAGCAATGAGCCCGCGAGGGGCGCAGCAATGACGAGTGGTCCCCAGCTCACCAACAGTTTGTTACGGCGCGCTTGAGGGAACCTTCCTGCCGACAGGCACACCTCGCGTGCCTGCTAAGCAGGGTTCACTCAGGCGCCTCTGCTGCGGCCCGACACAGGCAGCTTTTGGGCCCGGAGAGCCGCACCCCTTTCGAGTTCTGTTAGGAAGGCGCCAAGGCGACGACCTGGGAGATCACTAATCGGCGCTGCACGCCGGACTTCTTCGCTGGGCGCACCGTCGCGTCGCTCAAAGCGTGGAGCGACCATAATCTTGAATTGCGCGGCGAGAGGAGAAAGAGGGGCCAAGCCCATCACGCAAACCGCGCATACCACCACGCTTCCCAAAAACTTTCGCATGGATTTACTCGATCATCTCGTCGATACCACGGGGCACCCGCCATTCGCCGAATGGAACGTTACGGAATATCCAGGGCGGCTTGCTCGCGTCATTCGGGCTTGATGCGTCGCATTTCGCACGGTGGTCCCGGACCAGGTGCGTGAGCCTACCGCCCCTGCCGTGAAACGCGAAGCCGAAGAAGATTGCAGCCGCAGACGACTATGAGTTAGCCGAGGCGACGTGTCTCGCTGCGATGAAGCGCTGGCCGAAAGCAACCATCATCCTGCGGCAAGGGGCGCGCGTGGTGCGAGACAGCTGGAAGCCTAGGCTTGTTCGATAACAGCGGGGCGGCTGGTGAAATGAAAAGAAGGGGCCGCTCGCCTGATGCGGCCCCTCAAGCGTCCGCCGCCGCTTTCAGTACAAGTTCACCAGGCCAGACCTATGAATCGTCCCCGGTGCTGACAGCGCCCTCCAACCGTTCTCATTGTTCGCGACGGCCTTCATGTTGATCGTTATCAATGCCGCCACGGCAAGAACTGCTGCCAAGATAAGTGCGAGCTTGCGTGGTTTCGGTGTCATGTCATCCCCCACTCGGCAAGATGTCATGCTCACTTCTAGAACGAAGGGCGGGAGAATGCTGTGATGCCAATCACACTTTAGTCGAATAGGCGGAAGCTATAGCTGGCCAAGCCGCCTGCCCCGGATCGTTCGATAAAGGTCGAGATGGGACTCGACTACCGGCGCCATGCCGCTCGCTTACGAAGAGTGCATTGGAGCAAAGAAGCATCTAGTTACTTCACCCCATACTCCTTCACTCCCGCTCCCGGGCCCAAAGTCATTCGCTATTGGATAATACGTACATTGGTGGAAGCGATCATCAGGAGCACGGCCGGACCATTCCATTAGCGGACATGGACCCGATTGAAGTCCGCAGTGCAGCGGTCTCCTGCCTCCTCGGTCTCATGTGCTATCTTTTCCGAACAGGTAGCAGTCGACCTCGTTCAATGGCGGGAGAAAATAATGGCCCGGATGGTTCAGCTTACTTTGGCCCGTGATCGGGTTCCTCAATAGCGCGTCAGCCGGCCCGTATCGACAATTCGTCGAAGCGTTCCGCCGCGGCCTTAACGAGACAGGCTTCGTCGAAGGCCGAAATGTGATGATCGACTATCGCTGGGTGGAGGGGTTTGCAGCGGATTTCATCCGCCGCAACGTCGCGGTGATTGTTGCGACTGGCGGTCCGCCCGCGGCCCTAGCTGCCAAGGCGGCGGCCACAACGACGCCCGTCGTCTTCATCACCGCGAGCGATCCGGTGAAACTTGGCCTCGTCGCCAGCCTCAACCGGCCGGGCGGCAATGCCACTGGTGCTGGCCTATTCGCCGTTGCGGTAGAGCCCAAGAAGCTCGAACTGCTGCATGCGGTTGCGCCCCAGGCTGCGGTGATCGGCGTGCTTGCCAATCCAGGTAATCCGAATGCCGAGACCATCACAACGGGCCTGCAGGAGGCGGCACGGACGCTCGGGTTGCAGCTCCAAGTCGTGAATGCCTCCACCGAAAATGACTTCGGCGCCGCCTTCGGAACTCTCGTCGAGCAGCGCGCCGGCGCCCTCCTGGTTGCCGCCGATCCATTCTTCAATGCGCGACGCTCACAGCTGGTCGCGCTCGCGGCGCGCCACGCCATTCCCGCGATCTACGAGTGGCGCGAGTTCGCCGCGGCCGGCGGGCTGATGAGCTACGGCACGGTCATTTCGGATGCGTATCGTCAGGTCGGCGTGTATGCAGGCCTCATCCTCAAAGGGGAGAAGCCGGCCAATCTGCCGGTCATGCAGCCGACGAAATTCGAGTTCGTGATCAATCTCGGGACGGCGAAGGCGCTTGGACTGGAAATTCCTGACAAGCTCCTCGCGCTCGCCGACGAGGTGATCGAATGAGTGCGCAAGCCGCAAGCTGGTGCGATCCAGCCGGTGGAAGTCCGGCCCAAGTTAAGGAGTAGCGTCCGCTTGGTAGCGAGTGTTGCGTGGCCACTGGCGACAGTGG
>Ga0126376_10000187_pt1 | contig 29111 bp, 21 predicted proteins | sample PanSoiMetPlot_15_FD_92760 | JGI IMG/M metagenome (GOLD analysis project Ga0126376, IMG submission 92760) | Tropical forest soil microbial communities from Panama - MetaG Plot_15 | ecosystem: Environmental > Terrestrial > Soil > Tropical forest > Bulk soil | place: Panama | collected 2016-02-17 | reverse complement strand
CAAGCCTGTATAATGAGTGAGTTACTGTCCGATGCCCGGGTGGCGGAATGGCAGACGCTGAGGACTTAAAATCCTCCGGGGATTTTTCCTCATGTGGGTTCGACTCCCACCCCGGGCACCATTAGCCTTGGCGAACCTCTAGCCGCTGAAGCCTCGTTGTTAATAGAGCGTCTCGACAATTCTCCGTCCACGGAGTAGTATTCCTGCCCCGCCAGACCGCCGTATGGAGCTTGCTTATGAATTCCGTAGTTGACCTAAGGAAAGAGGTTCTCAGGCTGATCAGAGTTCAAAATCGTTCGGTGTGCTTCAGGATTCCCCAGCTGGCCGCATTTTACAATCTGCCGGAGCGCCGAGTTCGCGAGGAATTTGCCGATCTTGCGCAGAAAAAGCTGATCCAACTGAGCAGTTGGGACGGCCGTCAGTTGCGTGAACTTTCGAATTGGGCGAATCCCCAGGAATTCGTGAATTCGACGTCGGATTGCGGCCATGTGCATGTGGACGCGGTGATTGAAGCGGCTAACTAATCAGATTCTGTTACGGTCCTTGTAGTCCGGGACCTCTTTCTGCGGCGCCGTGTGCACGTGAACTTCATCCTGGTCCGGGTCCGGAGCGTCTTCGATTCCCTCAATCAGTTCCGCCTCCAAATCCTGGCCCTCCTCGCTCAATTCCGTAACACTCTCCGAATCGTAAAGCTCTTCAGTGGAAAGTCCTTGCAAGTCTCCGGCGAGCTCTCCTTTTTGCGTGCGCGGAGTCGCTTCGACTTCGCTTTCGTCAATGAGCCGTCCTCTCGGATCGAGCGAGCTTGCCTCGCTTCCGGAAGTCACTCTTGCCACGTAGGCCCGCGGCCTCGAAGCCCTTTTTTTTCTGGAGGAAATCTTGCTCTTCTTCTCCGCAGATTTCGCCGTTATCTTTCTTGGAATTCTTGCCGCGGCCTTTGCCTTTTTGTTTTTGGCTGGCTTTTTCTTTGCCATGGGTGCGCACCTCTTCGAGTTGCGTTCCTTCCGGTCATGCATCGTTTGGATGCAGCCGCGGGTCGCACGGGTCTAAGAGTTTATGCTTAACGGAAATTTTCTACGAGCATGATTTGCGATTGTTGCCAGCCGGGCTGATCGAACACGGCACTCTTGCCGTCGCGCGAAACGCCCAGCCAAAAAGGCACTGTGTTCAATTCTCCCAGATTGGTGACTTTGTGCGTCGTTGGCTCGAACAATCGCAGCACGGGCCCTCTCGTGCCTGAAGGTCCGGCAAATACAATTCCTTGATCCGTTACACCCCAACTTGCCCACGTAAACGGCCGCAAATTGGCTGAAACCAATTTCTCCGTGCCACCGTCTATGGGAACTTGCCATATCTCTGGGTTTGCGTAAGCCGTTTTTGCGTAATACAGAGTTTTGCCGTCGGCGGATTCCAGCGCTGCGTGCCCGCCTTGCTTCGTCACCTGGATTGCCGCGCCGCCTTCTGCCGGGACTTTCCATACTTGATACTGATTCGATCGCGTCGAAGCGAAGTAGATCCACTTGCCGTCGCGCGACCAACTCGGGCAGCGGTTCTCAGATTCGTCTGGCGTGAGCAACTGCGGTTCGCTCGACCCCAGCTTGATTTTGTAAATCTTCGCCGGGCCCCTTCCGCCGGAAACGTCAAACACGATGGACTCACTATCTGGCGACCACCGCGGCGTTCCCGCACTTCCGACTGCGGTCAATTGCACGGGATTGCTTCCGTCACGGCCGCTCGTCCAAATCTCCATCGTTCCCGAGCGATCGGACATGAACGCAAGCTTTCTTCCGTCGGGAGAAATCTGCGGGCCCGGCCCTTGATCTGTTTCACTTGTAGCGCTGACTAAAATCCTTTGTTCTTCTCTTTGAGCGGTGGTGCCCAGGCCGTTCAATTCAAGCTCCCAAATATTTAGGCTATGCGTGATGCGTTGATAAGCCAGCTTGTATCCTCTGCGAGAAACCGCCGGATACCAGCCGCTATCATTGATTTGGGCGGGTGCATCCTTCGTCTCGACGGGCACGCGCCACAACCCTGGATGGCTGCCAAAATCCGTTGCAAAAATCACGGATTGGCCGTCAACCGACCACTGCGGAGGACCAAGAATTTGCGAGTGTTGGGAAGCAATCCGCGTTGTGTCCCCTCCTGATTTCGAAACGGACAAAATTTCTTCCGGGATACCCGCTTCGTTATTTCGCACAAACAGGATTCTTTCCCCATCCGGAGAAAAGGTTGGCCCCCAGTCTTCAGAAAGGGGAGGAGGAGAAGTTAGACGCCGCACCGAGGCACCCTCCATGGAGAGCAGTGCGATGCCGTGTGTGCTGCTGAAGGCCAGAGATTTCCCGTCCGGGGACCATGCCAGCTCACCACGCTTCGGACTCACGCCTTGCATATCTAGCTTCTTTACTCCACCTGAAAGCGTAGCGCTCAATTTCTGGCCGCTGAAATCCGCACGCGTCTCTTTTCCCTTCGAGGCCGAGGCTAGGAAAATTCCGACGTTATTTTCGTTCGCGAATCGAGCGAACGCGATGGTGTGCCCATCCGGTGTCCATGCTGGGCAACAATCTCCGGCAGCGTCCGTAACTTGCCACACTTCTTCGCTGTCCACGGATTTCACATAGATCCCGGAAACCCCCGGCTTATCCGACCGCCTCCGGAACGCAACGAGGTTTCCATCGGGGGAAAATGCTGGTTCGCTAGTCTCATCCGCCAGATTCGTGAGCGGTCGTATTCGTTGTGTCGCCGTATTGCCGACGGGTAAATATCCGCCGAACGAGGTCTTGTGCCAAGAGATAGCGACAACGAAAGCTGCCAGCACAAGCGCGCTTGCCCCTACGAAATAGAGCCTCCGGCGCCTTGGCTTTTCCGTAGTGAGGTGCAGTGCTCCGGCCGGAGCAGTCTCCGCTACTTCTTGCGGTCTCACAGCAGCTTCCACAGAAGGTGAATGGAGTGCGTACACAGGCGCGACCTGATTGGCCGCGTCGCCTCGTTTTGTGACAGAGGCGATGAAGCGGTAGCCCCGGCGCGGAAGCGTCTCTACGTACTTCGGAGCTTCTACCGAATCGCTCAGGGCCTCCCTGAGCTTATTGACAGCAGCATTTAGCCCGTGATCAAAATCCACAAACGTGTCGCCGGGCCAAAGGCGTTCCCGAAGCTCTTCCCGCGTCACCAATTCGCCGGGCTGGCCGAGCAAAATGGCTAGCACTTCGAACGGCTGGCCCACCAGCTTGATCTTCACCCCGTGCTTCCAGATTTCATGCGTGTGCAGGTCTGCCTCAAACGGACCGAACTTCACGCGATTCGGATTGATCCCATTCATCGTCAGTAGTGGAGCTCCCATTGGCATCGCCTTAGATACGTTACTTTGGACGTTAAGGTTGCCAAGGGAGTCCCATCTTACCTTAGCCATCGCCATCTTGCCTTGCACGGCACCGTTATTTGCAGTCTGACAAGATTTTTCAAATCAACAAGTTAACCGATGACCTTCAAAGGGCGCGCAAATTACCCAGAATGCACGGTTGCACGAGCTTCCCGGCATGGAGGTAGCCGGAGGAAATCGTCACTCTCCATGACGTGCAACGAGTGGCCGGTTCAAATGGCATAAGAAGGAGAGGGAGTTTATGAAAATCATGAGATTCAGAGTAGCAATTGCGGCGCTTTGCGCTACGGGAGTTGGCATCATTCTTGGAGATGCGACTTTCGCGCAAGCTATGTCGGAAGATCAATGTAGCCTGGCGGTAGTCTCTCGGTTAGCAGGAAAAACGCAAAAGGTATGCGACTCCAAAATAGTTCAGGATTTGGCGCGGCAGGGACACGCGTTCGAGCAGAACCAGCTCGGGATCGCTTCCATGCTGGCGATTGGGCCGGACTATACGGACAAAGAAGCGTTCCAGTGGTTTCAGAAGGCCGCTCAAAAAGGATACGCACCCGCTCAGGTGAACCTCGCCGTTATGTACGCCAACGGCTGGGGCACTCCGGTCAACGTGGGAGCGGCGTTGAATTGGCTTCATGTCGCCGCGGACAAAGGCTTCGCCCGCGCGTACACCAATCTCGGTATTCTCTACTTGCGAGGCCAAGGGGTTCATCAAGATTACACTGAAGCCTTCCGCTGGTTCCAAAAAGGAGCTGACGCCGGCGACTCCGACGCGCAAACCAATCTCGCGTTCATGTATGGCAACGGATTCGCCTGCGCGCAAAATCAGACCATCGCTGCGGAGTGGTACGGCAAAGCCGCAGGCGCCGGAAATCCGCTCGCGCAAAACAATCTGGCAGACATGTATTTGCACGGTGACGGCGTCACGCAGAACGTCGCGGAAGCTCTCCGGCTTTTCCAAAAAGCCGCCGAGCAGGGCCACACTGGAGCGCGCATCATGCTAGGTTCCCTTTATGCGGAAGGCATCGGTGCAAAACGCGATCTGGAAGCTGCGTATTTTTGGCTTACTACAGCTTCGCTTGGCGGCGACCAGCGCGGTCGCGAGCGGCTTGCCACTCTTGAGTCGCAACTGACAACAGCCCAAATCGCCGAAGCACGCGAGCGCGCGCAACGTTTGCAATTCGAACGCGGGAGCCAGCTCACCGCCCGCGCTCTTGCTCAGTAATAGAAACAGGGGCAGCGGCTTCTGGTTGCTGCTCCTCTGGTTTCTCGTTTTTGAGTCGAAACGTCCGTACTCGAGTCACATGGTTTGCAACTAGTTCGCGTCTTGCTGGCCCGAATCATCTACACTCTTCCATAGTTTCGCTTGTACCCAATTGGCGGAGGTTCCGTTGTCACCCAGCGATTCGTTTGATCTCATTGTCATCGGTTGCGGGCCAGCCGGTGAAAAGGCCGGAGCGCAAGCTGCCTACTTTGGCAAACGCGTCGCCGTCATTGAGCGCGCGCCGAATCCCGGTGGCAGTTGCATCAATACTGGGACAGTTCCCAGCAAAACATTGCGCGAGTCGGCTCTCTATTTTTCCGGTCTCGGCCAGCGTGGCCTTTACGGAATTGACTATTCGCTTAAGGAAAACCTCACGGTTCACGATTTCATGCATCACGAGCGTGAAGTCGTGGAAATGGAGCGGCGCCGCATCCTGAAAAATCTCGAGCTTCACAAAATCGAGTACGTTCAAGGACAAGCTGCGTTCGAAGACTCGCACACCGTTTCTGTTGCTGGCCGCAAGCTGAAAGGCGAAATCATTCTCATCTCCACTGGTTCGAAGCCGAATCGCCCAGCCGAAATCACCTTCGATGACGTGCACACGTTTGATTCAGATACGTTTCTTCAGATGGAACGCATTCCCAAATCCCTTGCCGTCATTGGTGGCGGCGTCATCGGTTGCGAATATGCGTCGATCTTCATGGCGCTGGGCGTGAATGTAACCTTGGTCGATGGCCGTGACCGCCTGCTTCCTTTCCTCGATTCGGAAATCTCCGACCGCCTGCGCGACCGCCTCAAAGAACTTAGCATGAATTTTTGGTTCAACGAGCGCCCCGTCAAAGTTGAAAACTCGGCTTCAGGTGCGAGGCTCACCATGAAATCCGGAAAAATTCTGGAAACCGATGCCGCTCTTTTCGCTGCCGGCCGCCGCGCCGCCGTTGACGGTCTTGCGCTCGAGAAAGCCGGACTCGCGGTCAACGATCGCGGCTACATAGCCGTTGACGAAAACTACCAAACCGCAATGCCGAATATTTATGCCGCCGGCGACGTCATCGGTTTTCCCGCTCTCGCTTCGACTTCCATGGAGCAAGGCCGCGTGGCGGTCTGCCATGCGTTCGGTTTCCAATACAAACAGCGCGTCGCCTCTATGCTTCCTATGGGTATTTACACCATTCCGGAAATCTCTGCCGCGGGTGAAACCGAGGATTCTTGCAAGGAAAGGAAAATAGAATACTGCGTCGGCCGAGCGCACTATCACAACAACGCCCGGGGCCACATTGCCGGCGACACAGCTGGCTTGCTTAAGATTATTTTTTCACCCTCAGACAAAAAGCTTCTCGGCCTGAGTATCATCGGGGAAAGCGCCACGGAGCTCGTTCACATCGGGATGATGGTTCTTGACAACGGCCTCACCATCAATGAATTCATCGACCAGGTCTTCAATTACCCCACGCTAAGCGAAATGTATAAATACGCCGCATACGACGGCCTCGGTAATCTTTCTGGCCACAAATTGCGCGAAGGGTAGCTTAGTTTTTTCTAACCAAAGGTACTGAAAGCATTTAAGCTATAGGTTGGTTCTCTTCGATGCGCGCCACCTTTACTTTTGCCTTCCTGATCTTTCTTGTCGCCGTTCCAACTTCGCCACAACCCCCTGAGGAGAAAATCTTTCTCGGTTTTGATCGCAACGATTATCCCGGCGACGATGCCATGAAGGTCCTGCGGAAGGAGTTCGCCTTTACCAGCTACTGGCTGAGCAATCCTCCACAAACAAAATCCAATTCCTGGTCCGGCAAACGTGAATTCCTCCATTCCCTCGGCTATGGTTTTCTCCCCCTTTTCAGTGGACCAACTTCCGGCGAATTGCGCGATCAGTCCTACACACTGAAACGCGTCGCCGATGACATCCAGACCGCCGCAGCAGCTATACGCCGCGAAGGCTTTCCCAAAGGCTCCGTAATTTTTCTCGATGTCGAAGAAGGCGGGCGCCTCCCGTCTACCTATGCGACCTATCTCAAACATTGGGCTCTTGGTCTTGCGCAGCTCGGCTTTCGCGCTGGCGTTTATTGTTCCGGCATTCCGGTTGACGAAGGTGAAGGTCTCTCGCTCATCACTGCCGATTTCATTCGCGAACAAATAAAGCCCACGGAATTAGTTTATTGGGTCTTCAACGACTCCTGCCCGCCTTCGCCTGGTTGCGTCACACCGCAAGTTTTGCCATCGCCCACAAAGAGCGGTGTTTCGTACGCGCAAGTCTGGCAATTCGTCCGCTCTCCACGAGACAAGGAAACCGCGAGACATTGCCACGGCTATGCAAAGGACGGGAACTGTTACGCCGCGTTCGACACTGCGCACGGATTCAATCTGGATCTCAACGTGGCAACGTCTGCAGATCCTTCCGCTGCGCGCTAGACTTTAATTCGTCGGGTTTCTCGGAAACTTGAAATACGGTAGCCGCACACCCTCAATCAAGATCTGATCCGAGCGAATCGCATCCGGCGCTTCGAATCCCTTCGTGCCTTCGCTTGTCACAAAATCATCTTGGTCCACGCCGTCGCCGCTCACACCCAGCCCGCCCACCAGCACGCCATTTCGATACAACCCCGCGCTCCCCGGAAAAAACACGATTCCGCTGTTGTTTCCGCTCGCCAGTCCGCTGCCCAACCCCTGTGAACACGGATTCGCTGTGTCATGCAAATACACATCAAAAAACGGCCCTGGATTGAGTGGCGAATCATCAATCCCCGGAGGAAACAGCGGCTGCGACCCAAAACTAATCGTCCGGTTCGTCACTGCTGTTCCCACTGGCACGCCGTTCAAATCTGCCGAAGTGCGTGCGCTGCTGTTGAAATACACCATGTTCCGCGCCTTTGTCGTCGCGACGTCAATGCTGAACACTGTCGCATCATCCATGCGCCGTAATCCGATGATTGTTCCGTCCAAGTCCGCCACAGCGATCACCATTCGCGCCCGCGAACCTTCGGGCAAACGAATCGCCGCGCGTGTTAAATTCGCTTCCGCTTCCGCATTATCCAAGATCGTTTTCACTTCCGCTGCTGACAATCCGCCAAGCGGACCCACCGCTGGCACTACCAAATCTCCAAACTCAGGTGTACCCGTTCCATTTGATGCCGCAACCACCCACGTCCCGCCTACTGCTGTTCCCGGACTGATTCCTCCCGGTGGTGTTGTGTTGTCCACCGCAGGCAGCACGACTCCGCCGAGAAAAACTCGACCCGGTGGCGGCAGCGCGCTAAAAAACCCCCCGAATCCATTCGACGTCGCCCCCACGAACGCCGCGTATTCGTCTACATCCATTGTTCCGCCCGTCACCCCAATTCCGCCTACGAGCACACTTCCGCGATAGATCGGAATCCCTCCCGGATTCACGACCGTCGGATCCGAATCATTCGTATCCTTTTTTCCTGTCATGATTCCAAGCGGCTTAGATCCGCTGACCGGATGTGAAGGCAAATATCCGTGCGTTTCAAGTTCCGCTGAAAGCGTACACCCGCGATTTGTGTTTTCAATTCCGTACAAATCCGCCGGCGGCTGGTTCTGCACCCCTGGCGGCAAATGAATCCCGCTTATGAACCGCACCGTCCGCGAAGTCAACGGTGCCTGATTGTTGCTGAAGAACGCTCCTGTCCGCGCCAGTTGCACGGCAACGTCGTCCGCATTTTCCATCAAAGAAAAATTTCCGAGTGAAAGGGCGCCTACTGGAGCGCCCACTTTGTGAAAAACGCCCAGAACTTTTCCTTGTCGATCCACAACCGCAATGACCAATGTATCCGTAGAAACCGAAGCCGCTGCAGCTGTTGCAATCAGCGTCACTTCGCTCGCGCTCAGCGCCTGAAACGCTACAGGCGGTGGTGGAGCTGGCGGCGCAGGGGAATTTCCACCGCATCCCGCCAGCAAATATGCGAGTACTGCAGCAATGGCGAGCGCCAGCAAAACTCCAAAGCCCAGCACTTTCCTGTGCCGCGTAAGCATCGCTGTGGACGCAACTGGTTTTCTGAGTTTGCGGACGGTCGCCATGACAATTGGTAAAAGAGTTCGTAACACACTCACGCCGCGCGACTCAACGCTTTTGCATTTCCCCTGCTCCAATAGTGAACTGGTCTTTTCCAGTTGCCAGCGTTATGAAGTGTTGGCACTCCAGCGCAAAAAGCATTGCCCATCCGTCGCCGATATTGTTAGCTATTGGGCGATTCCTGGTTTCATTCTGGACTTTTCCGGTCTTGACGCATGCGCAATTTGCTCGCGTGGCATCCCAGACGCGTTTCTCGAGCAGCCTTTGCTGCTAGTGTAGCTTTTCTTTATGCTCCGGCGATTCACGCAGGCAATTCGCAAGAATCCGCTACGCAGCAGCCTGCTGCGCAACAATCGCGCGAGGCGAACGCGCAATCTCTTCGCCTTCCGCGCCAACAAGCACAAAACACCGCTGCGCTCGATGGCATCGTGCGCGACTCCGGCTTTTCTGGCTCGACTGTTCCCGTTCCCGGCGCGCTACTCACATTACGCAATCTTCAATCCGGCCAAACTCTTTCTGGCACAGCCGGTGGTGAAGGTGTTTTCCGCATCTTCCCGATTCCACCTGGCAATTACGAACTACGCGTTGCCGCCCCTGACTACGGGCCATTTGTGCTTGCCGACCTTTCGTTCCAGTCCAACGAGGTCGTCACGCTCGAAATTTCTTTGGTGACAACCGCCGCCACTGAAGCTCGCTCGCGCCTTCCACGCCAGCCTGAGCTTGGTCCTGCTCTTTCACCGTCCGGCGGGGAGTCTTTTGGTCCCTATCGCGAGTTTCGTCATCGCCTCGATGCCGATCCTGCCTACGTATTCAATCCCGCCGCGGAAGTTCTTCCTCCCATAGCGGACGTTTACAACAAGGTTCCCGATCGCTGGCAACTGCAACAGCCCGAATACCGTCGCTACGATGCTAAAGGCGAATATCTCTACATCAAGCCGCGCTGGTATGACCCTTTCAATCGCAACAAATTCAAGGGTGACGAGCCCATCTGGCCCAAAGTTCTCGGCCAGCAAACTTTTCTTAATTTCGCCGCAACTTCCGAAACTTTTTTTGACGGTCGCCGCGTTCCTTCGCCCAGCAACGTCAGCACCGCCGAGCCCGGCAGTTCAGAATTTTTTGGCCGCGGGGAACAAGCTTTCCTAGACCAAACCTTCCGTGTCAGCTTCGATCTTTTCCATGGCGACGCTTCCTTCAAACCGGTGGACTGGCGCATTCGCGTCACACCCGAGGTCAGCCTCAACAATCTTAAAGTCCGCGAGCTCGGAATTGTCGGCCCCAGTCCTCTTGCCGGTACCAATCGCTTCGACACGCACACCGGCCTGCAAGAAGCCTTCGTCGAATACAAGCTTCACGACCTCAGCCCCAATTACGATTTCGTTTCCATTCGCGCGGGAATTCAGGAATTCAACGCCGACTTCCGCGGCTTTCTTTTTCAAGACGAACAGCCTGGAATCCGCATCTTCGGTAATCTTCATTCCGACAAAATCGAATATAACGTCGCCTATTTCGATTTCCTTGAGAAAAATACCAACAGCGGTCTGAACACGTTCGAACGCCGTAGCCAGCAAGTTGCTCTGGGCAACGTCTATTTGCAGGATTTCTTTTTTCCTGGTTACACTGCCGAATTTCTCGTCGCTTGGAACAAAGACGACGGGGGCTTGCACTATGACGACAACGGCTTCCTTGTACGTCCCTCGCCCGTCGGAAATGTCATCAATCAGAATCCCGGCGCCGGAGCAATTCTTCACGGCATTCGCGTCGGCTATTTCGGCTGGCTAGGCAGTGGCCACATCAAGCGCATCAACGTCACCCATGCTTTTTTCCAGGCCGTTGGTGAAGACACATTCAATCCAATCGCCGGACGTCCAGTCACAGTCAACGCGCAAATGGCTGCTGCTGAGTTTTCCTACGATCACAACTGGATTCGCTATCGTGTCTCCGGCTTTTTCGCTTCTGGTGACGCCAATCCCCGCGGCAATCGCGCCCGAGGTTTCGATTCGATCCTCGATCTCCCATCCTTTGCTGGTGGTCTTTTCAGCTTCTGGAATCGTGAACAAATTCGTCTCACCGGTTCCGGCGTTTCGCTTACGCCGCCCGGCAGCCTCTTGCCGTCGCTTCGTTCGAATAAGGAAGAAGGACAAGCCAACTTCGTCAATCCGGGAATTTTTCTCGCCAACGCCGGCGCCGATTTCGATCTCACTCCCAAACTCCGCGCCTTCACCAACTTCAACTATCTCCGGTTCGACCGCACTGAACCGCTCGAGTTCATTTTGCTGCAGGGCCACATCCGGCACAGTATCGGTGAGGATTATGGTCTCGGTGTGACCTATCGTCCCCCACTCTCCGACAACATCATCATCACCGGCAGCGCCTCTGCTTTGACCCCCGGCGACGGATTTCGCGACATCTATGGCGGCCACACTCTCTTTTCTTTCTTTACTTCTGTGAGGTTCACCTTCTGATGAGACGCTGCCCTCGCATTTCTCTCCTCGCGCCGCTTCTCCTCTGCACGCTCTGCGTTCTCGCTGCCATTCGCGATTTTTCTGTCATTGCCCAGCAATCAGCGGAAGGCGCGTCAACACTCGGCAGACAATCCCAGGAGGCTGCCGATCAAAAATCAATTGGCTGTATCTCTTGCCACGAGCTGACTGACGAACCCACCATGCATCCCACCAAAACCGTTCACCTCGGCTGCACCGACTGTCATGGAGGAAATTCGTCTGTTTCTGTCGCGAGGGGCGCGGATCCGAGTTCCGGCGATTACAAATCCGCCAAAGAAAAAGCCCACGTCCGACCACGGGATCCTATTTTCAAGAATCGCTCTGCCGTTCCTGAAATTGTTTACGCAAAATGGCTTAAGGAACCCGCGGAGTACGTCAAGTTCGTCAATCCGGGCGATCTTCGTGTCGCCCCCGAAACATGCGGGCCAGCCGGCTGCCACGCTTCCGAAACTCGCGCCGTCTCCAACAGCATGATGACGCACACCGGCATGCTCTGGGGCGCCGCCCTTTACAACAATGGCGGTTATCCCACAAAAAACGCGCGCTTCGGTGAAAGCTACGATCGCAACGGCAAACCGCAATCACTCAGAACAATTCCCGCGCCGACCGCCGAACAAACGCGTACCAAAGGCATCCTTCCGCAACTCGATCCACTGTTGCGTTGGGAAATTTCTCAGCCCGGAAGCGTGCTGCGCGTTTTTGAACGCGGCGGCGAGAAAAAAGGCGAAATCGGCAATCCCAAGAAGGATGAACCTCCTGGTAAGCCCGACGACAAATTAAGCGACCGCGGCTTCGGCACTGAGCTTCGCACCGATCCGGTTTTCCTGGGCTTGCAGAAAACTCGCCTTGTCGATCCCGTGATGTCACTTCCCGGCACGAACGATCATCCCGGCGACTATCGCGCCAGCGGCTGTTCCGCGTGCCACGTTATTTATGCCAACGACCGTGACCCTTTGCATTCCGTGCAGTACGCCCAATACGGCAACCTTGGCCACACTGCAACCATCGATCCTACAATTCCCAAAAACGAATCCGGCCATCCCATCCAACACGTTTTCACTCGCTCCATTCCTTCCAGCCAATGCATGGTCTGCCACATCCATCCGGGCACGAACATGCTTACCACTTATTTCGGCCTCACTTGGTGGGACAACGAAATTGACGGCGAAACGATGTATCCGAAGGGCCAGCACAATCCGAGCGAAGAGGAACGCTACGAAGTCGCTCTGCGGAATCCCGAAGCCGCAGCCGCGCGGGGCCTTTGGCGCGACCAAGAATTTCTTGCCGAAGTCGGCTCACCCGATTTCAACAAGCAACTCAAGACAACCCAATTCGCCGATTTCCACGGCCACGGCTGGGTTTTTCGCGGCGTCTACAAACACGATCGAAAAGGGAACTGGCTCGACAAAGACGACAGAATCATTCCCTTCGACGATCCCGATCGTTTTGGCAAAGCCGTTCACCTCGCCGATATCCATCTCGAAAAGGGCATGCAATGCACGGATTGCCATTTCGACCAGGACAATCACGGCAACGGAAAAGTTTACGGCGAGCCACGCGCCGCCGTCGAAATTGATTGCGTAGACTGCCACGGAACCATTAACAAAAAAGCGACTCTTCTCACATCTGGTCCTGCTGCTCCCGAACCCGCTCTTCCGACCTGGCCGAGCGGTCATCGCCTCGACGCTTTGCGTACCCCGTGGGGATTTCGCCGCTTTGAAGCTCGCGATGGAAAAATCTTCCAGCGCTCGATGACCGATCCCAATAAGGAATGGGAAATTGTCCAGACTTCGGACACCATCACTCCCGGCAACGTTCATTTCAATCCGAAATCTTTGCGCGCAAAACTCATGGGCAAAGACGGCTCCGTTCTTTCGCAAGCGCCGCAGGACGAAACACATCTGGCTCATGGCAACTCCAGCATGACGTGCTATTCCTGCCACACTTCTTGGACGCCAACTTGCTTCGGCTGCCATCTGCAGATGACCGCCAATGTCCGCCGTCCGATGCTGCACAACGAAGGTCTGACGACGCGCAACTACACCAGCTACAACTTCCAGGTCCTGCGCGACGACATTTATATGCTCGGCGTGGATGGCACCGTCACCGGCCATCGCATCGCTCCCGCACGCTCGAGTTGCGCCATTCTTGTCAGTTCCCAAAACGCCAATCGAGAATGGCTTTACTACACGCAGCAAACTATTTCTGCGCCGGGTTTTTCCGGCCAGGCTTATTCAACTTTTGTCCCGCACACCGTGCGCGCAAAAGAAACGAAGCAATGCAGCGATTGCCACGTTTCTCAGCAAAATGACAACAATGCATGGATGGCCCAGCTCCTTCTGCAAGGCACTAACTTTATGAATTTCATGGGCCGTTACGTTTATGTCGCGACCGGCAAGAAGGGCTTTGAAGCCATCGCCGTCGCTGAGCATGACGAGCCCGAAGCCATCTTCGGCAGTGACCTCCACCGCATCGCATATCCAGACGACTACAAAAGGTTCGTCAAGCGAGGCCGCGGACTCCCCACTTCCTACGAGCACGACGGAAATGTTCTCGACATTCAAGTTCGCGGCGAATATGCCTACGCCGCCATGGGCAAAGAAGGCCTCCGGATCTTTGACATCGCCAACGTGGACAACAAAGGTTTTTCAGAGCGCATCACCAGTGCCCCAGTTTCTCCGCTCGGCCAAAAATTCTACGTTCCTACGAAAAACGCCCAAGCTGTCGCCTCACCCACAACTCTCGGCGTCGATCCTCTTCGCAAACAGCTCCCCGAAAACGAAGAGCAGCCGATTCACCTGATGTACGGATTTCTTTATGTCGCGGACGCGGAAGAAGGGCTCGTCATAATTGGCGATCAAAATCTCAAAGCAAAAATGCCTGGCGTTGGCACGCTTCTCGACGGCAATCCCGGCAATAATTTCCTGAAGCGCGCCCTCGCATTTAATCCCGATGGCCTTCTCACCGGCGCCCGTCGCATCACCATCGCCGGAACCTACGCCTACATTGTTACCGACAAAAATCTCGTCGTCGTGGATCTCGACAATCCCCTCAAGCCAAAAATCACCGCGACTATCGGCGCACCATTTCTCGAAAACCCGCGCGCCGTTGCAGTTCAATTCCGCTACGCCTTCACCGTGGACGGTTACGGCCTCAAAGTCCTCGATGTTACTGACCTTGCTCATCCGAAGCCGATCGAAAAAGGTAAAGTTGCCCTCGATGATTCCCGCAACATCTATGTCGCTCGCACCTACGCCTACATTGCCGCCGGCAAAAACGGTCTCGGCATCGTTGACGTTGAAAACCCCGAAGCCCCCCGCCTCGATCAAGTCTTCAACGCGAACAACGCCATGCACGAAGCGAACGACGTAAAAATCGGCATGGTGGCCGGCAGCGCGTTCGCCTTCGTCGCTGACGGCTACAACGGTCTTCGTGTTCTGCAGATTGTTTCACCGTGGGATGATCCCGCGCATTTCTCCGGCTTCAGTCCGCGCCCGGCTCCGAAATTAATCGCGACCGCACACACACGCGGACCCGCTCTTAGCATCTCGAAAGGAATAGATCGCGACCGCGCCGTGGACGAATCCGGGAATCAGCTTGCCGTCTTTGGCCGCCGCGGTGCGCGCCCGCTCAACGCCGCCGAAATGCGCGCGCTGTACGTTCACAGGGGTTCAAATCAGCCTTATTCCGTAACCGATTACATGCCCAACTCGAACACCCCAAACTCCTCCCAAAACATACTTCCCGGCTGGGTCGAACGCCATTTTCTCTGGCGTTTGCCCAGCAAATAATCGAACAAAAATGTATTCGGTTTTTGTTCGTCTTCGCCATTCGTTCAGTTGTCCTTTCTTATCTTGAGACTGTAACGCTAAAGCCTTCAACTTCTTCAAATTTAACTCTTTGCGCGCCTACAGCATCTAACCTAGGGACAAAATCCGATTCGCGTTCCCTTCATGGAAATGATTAAAATAATTTGTTGGGATTCCCCAAAAGAACATGCGTAAGGTGTAAATGCGGGTGCAATTCAATCCGCAGGACGGACCCACCGGCTCAATGCCGGCATCAGTAAAGAAAGGAGTACAAATAATGACACAGCAATACTTGTTAGCCAGCGACTTTGACCAGACGCTCAGCTTCAATGACTCGGGCGTGGTCCTTGCCGAACTGATCGGCATCACGAATTTCCACGACCGGGTGAAGGGCTTGTCGCAAATCAATCTTGTGCAACAGGGCGCGGAGCTTTCCTATTTGATCTTGCACGACCCGGAATTCCGGCGCGTACGGCAGGAGCATCTCGTCGAAACAGGAAAGCGCATCCGCCTAAAACACAACGTTCAGCAATTTGCAAAAGCGCTGGAAAATCTCGCGGAAGGTTATAACTTTTCGTTTTACGTGATTTCCGCGGCGCCGCAGGAAATCATCCAATCGGCGCTCGAAGGAATAGTTCCGCCGGAAAACATCTTCGGCACGCGCTTCTATTACGAACCGTCAAATGGCGAAGTAAAGGCCATCGTCCGCGCTTCCGCGGGATGGGGCAAAATTACCGCGCTCGAAGAAATCCGAGCGAAACTCGGCATCAGCCACGACCACATCATCTACATGGGTGACGGCAGCTCCGACTTGCCCGTAATGATGCACGTAAACTCCTACGACGGACTCACTATCGCGGTCAGCGAGGCGGAGTTCATCACCCGCGTCGCGAAGCGCACGGTTTTAAGCGACAACGCCATGAGCGTACTCGTTCCCGTAATGGAAGATGTGTTGCATTGGGATTCTGCGAAGATCCGTCGCTCCTTCGCTGAGCAGGGCTTGATGCTGCGCGAATGGGGCAAGTCCCGCACGGATCAATTGCTCATTCAGGAATCGGCAGATCCCGTTCCGGGGGAACCTCCTCCTGCACTCCAAGCGCCCGTGATTACCCAAAGCGCGTAACACCCTATTTCCGCTTTATCTCTTCAAACAGAAAAGGCGCCCGTTTTGGCCGGCGCCTTTTTCATTCCTGGCTGCTTCGTGTCTACGGCCGAGCGCGATTTCTTAACAGTTTCGCCAGCTTCTCGATATCTTCCGTCTGCTTGTACATGTCCACGGAAAAAACGTCGGCTGTGTGCGTGCCATCCAGTTTGGCTCGAAATTCTTGAACCTTGATCAAGAGTTGGTCTGTGGTTTCGCGTAACTCTTTCTCGTGCGCCACAAGCGTAGCTGGATTCGGAGAGTTTTTTCTCTGCGGCCCAGTCGGTAATTTCTGTGCAGGTTCCGGGTGCTCCGGCAAGGGTTCAGCGCGCGGGCGGATGGGCGTGGGCGGCTGTTGCTGCAGCGCGGTGAGCACACCGGCCGCTGCAAAGGAAAACACAAAGGAACGGCGGGAATCAACCATAGGACAAGCCTCCCTGGCTGGCGAAGTGCGGGGTGTGAGTGAAGGAAATGGTAGCACCTTGTGCCGCGAAGAAAAGGGGCACAACAATAAAGTCGTGTCTCTCACGTTTTTCTTGGTGCCCCAGCTTCTGCAACCAACAAAGATCCTGCAACAGAATGGCCACGCGTTGACCGCATCCACGCTGCAATTTCCTCGCGTAACGTGTTTAAGGAATTCGCCATGCGATCGGCTTCGACGTTGACCAGGGCATACCGTTCTCTTTCTGGATCGCCTGCCGCAACCAAACGCGTATGATCTTCGCGCAAGTCCGGAAACTTCTTTTCCGGGACTTTTCCCCCCGCAAGAATTTCTTCGAGAAGCGAAAGGGTTTTTTCCACATCCGTTGCAAGCGTGCGAAATTCGTTTCGCGGTGGCACTACAGGCGTCAGCGGCAAGCCCGCTTCCAGCGCCATGATGGCGTGCGCAAACCGATGCGAACTCGCTAGCATGGTATTGACGCGGCTCAATTGATCGGGCGTAACGCCGGGTTCCGCGGTAAGGCGATCCAGGGAGCTTTCGAGGTTGGTACGAGCTGTTCGGGAGTTTTGCCTCGGACGCTCAATCGCCAGACGATTGCCTGCTTCGTTTTCCATGTAGGCGTTTGCGACTGCGGAAAAATATTCGCGGTAGGTTCTGAGCAGCGCCGCGGCATTGTCCGCGATGCGCGTGCGCTCCCACGTGGGCCAGGCGAGATAAGCGAGGAGTGCAAACACGCCGCCTATCGCTGTATTAAATCCCCGAGCGAGAATAACTTCCTTCGGTGAAACGCCGTTGATCGTCAGCAGCAGTACGACGAGCGCGCTGATCAGCACCGCAAATACCCCGTAATTCGCGGGTCCGATCCAGCGCATCACGAATGTAAACATGCCAATCAGAATAATTTCCGTCGCCGTGTGAATCGGAAAAAAGTGAAACAGCGCCGTTGCCAGAAGCAGGCCCAGAATTGTGCCGATGATGCGCAGCACTCCACGGCTGAACGTCACCGCAAATTCCGGCTTCAAAACGAGGACGATCGTCATTGGAATCCAATAGGACCGCCGCCAGTCGAAGTCGCGCCCAAGCGCATCGCCGGCCGCCACGGCAAACGCAAGGCGCAAAGCGTGGCGAAACGCTGCGGAGCGCAAGTTCAGATTGGCTTGCAGCGTAGCAATGTTGCCGCTGAAGCGCAGCCACAGTGGCTGCTGCTTTTCTTTTCTCAGATACGCCACGGAACCTCCCGGCGACGCGTTGTTCGCGAGGTCAATCGCGGCGCGCATCTGGCCCGAAAGCGCATCCATCTGGAATTGCGCGTCCTGCAAAACGGCATCGAAAAAGGTGGCACGCGAGCCGATTCCATGCTGTGTGCGAATTTGGTACGTGAGCGCAACTCCTAACGTCACGCGATCGGCCTCAAGCCCGATACGCTTGTCATTAAAGAGTGCTTCCCCGATGGTCCGAAGAACCGCTGAAGCGTTTTCCAGATACTGGCCGACCCCATCAATGGCTGCGTGGTTTGCATTTTCGCGCTGCATGCGCAGGCTTAGCCGCGCAAGCATCATAATGCTGATCCGGATGCGTTCGGTCTGACTGATAAGCGCGCGGAAACGCAGGCTTTCGACGGAATTGTCGCTGCCGAGTGCGTTGATGGCGTCTTGCGCTTGTGTCGTGGCCGCAGTAGCAGGCGACAAGCTTGCTGCTTGCGCGGGCTGGCCTGCAGCATCGGCCAATTCGAAAAACAAATTACCCAATGCGCGTCGTTCTGGATCGTAACGCTGCACCGGCCAGAGCGCGATAGAAAGCGCCGTTTGTAGCAAACCACCGCAGAGTGCGAGCACGCCGGCCTCTGCAGCTTGGCGCGGCGTCAGCGGCTGCGCCGCATAAACCACGAGCAAAACGAGGCTGATAACGCCAACGTCCGCAGCAGCCGTTCCGACAGCAACCAACATTCCCGCTATGAACGCCCACGCCGTTGCGACGAACACGGCTTCGATGTTGCGATGTCCGGTTATCGCTCCAAGAAAAATTGCGATGGCGCACCACGCGGTCGAGGCGAGCATGCGTCGCGCCCGTTGTGGATACGGATCGTGACCGTCCGAATAAGAGACGTTCAGCGCGCCGCTGGCCATCGCCAGCCCGCCACGTGGCATGCCAAGCGCAAATCCTGCTACAAGGGGAATGACCACGCCCGCCGTATTGCGGAGCGCAAGCGATGGAACCATCTTGGAATGATCGAAGTACGTAAGGAGTTTCCAAATCGCGCGTGCCTGATTGGGTTGACCTTGCGGTTGTTGGGATGTGGCAGCGGATGTTGAGATTGAAGGGCTGGCCATCTTGTTTGGCAATGCAGCACCAGCGAGGAGAACCGGCTCGCCGGAATGAGGATATCGTATCAGGAGAATTGCATGTGACGGCGGCGCACCAGCCATTCGGCGATGAGCAGATTAGGAACCCAGCACAGCCAGGACACTGCGATGTAGGTCGTGCGGAACGTCCAGTGCAAGGCGAACAACATGAGCGGCATCCAGTTACGCAGTGTGACCGCGGCAAGACTCAGCGCAAAGTTGCGGATCATCCATTGGCGATGGGCTGCGATGTCTCCGCGCCGCACCTTGAGATAGGCCTGCAATCCAGTAGAAAACCACAACACAGCAAGGGCGCCGAAGCCAAGATGAGTGGGCCAGCCTTCTTCGGAAACTGTCGCCATAGCGAAGCCCCCGATGGAGCCTAGCGCCACTTCAAGCAAATAAAAACGTCCCAGCCAGCGGTGGAAATTGAGGGCGCGTGTCCGCAGCTTTTCCGAAAATTGCCACGGCCCGGCTAGAAGCGCTCCCATGCCTCCGGCTATGTGTAGTCGGAGCGGAAGTAGGTACCGGGAAAAGTGTGCATCGTGAATGGGGAACAGAAAGTACTGGGTCGAGTAGACGGCAATGGCGATACACGAAAGCAGCATGAACCACCAAAGTGACGTGGCAATGCGCGACGGTCGCTGGGCAATTGCGGCTGTTAGCTCGGAGGATTCTGCGAGTTGCGGCATGGTTTTGTGTTTCGACTTAGTGTCTCAATGAATTTACGAACTCCGCGCTCGATTCGTTCCCACTTCTATCGAACTTCCGCCCTTTGGTCCAATCTTGCTCATTATGTCGGATCGAGTTCGGCAAGCCGCTTCAGAAGGGTAAGGAGCGCTGCGATGTCGTCAGCTGTGAGACGTTGACGAATCGTTTCGTCCAATGCTCGACGTTCTTTGATTAAGCCTTCGCGGTACTTGTTGCCTTTGGCAGTGAGCTGAACGAGTAGTGCCCGGCCTTTCTCAGCTTTTCGCTCGGAAAGCAGGCCCTCCTGAATCATCTTCTTTACCGCGCGATGGACGACTGTACGATCGAACCCAAGCAATGTGGCGATTTGATTTTGATTGAGAAACGCTCCGCCGCGCAGCGTGGACAAAATGAACCCGCGCGTTTGCGAACAACCGGTTTTTTGTTCGAGGCGCTTGCCAATGGAAAAGTAAGCCGAAGCAAGATTCAGGATGACCGAGTCTTTCAGGATCTCCTGCGGGATCAACTTCTTATCCACGACGAGGTTGGGGCTCATAGAAATTGCACCGTCTCTTCCAGCGGCCTGCGCCATTGCGGCTGATCGTTGTGACGGGCCGACTTTTTGCCGATTGCGATGACCATGACGATTTCATGGTAGCGTGGCGAAAGATGCAGCAATTTGGAGAGCCGGCGGCCGTCGAACCCTTCCATCGGGCAGGTGTTGAGGCCGAGAGCTTCGGCGGCAATCATCAAATTCTGGCAGGCGAGGGCCGTGCTTTTCGTGGCCCATTGGAAGAGGCCGCGGCGCGCGACAGGCGGAGCCCCGATGATTTTACGGGAATGAATGACGCGCAGAATCAGAGCTTTTAGGATTCCGAAGCATCCAAACCAGCCTTGCAGGAAAAATATCTTCGCAAAGATGGATTTTTTCTCTTGCTCGGAGATTTTTTCGGGGCTGAAGCCGGCCGTATGCATCCATTCCAGATGACTCTTGATTGTGGATCGCCAGGAGCCGATGTCCGCGACCGCAACGACGAGGGCGGAGGCGGTTTCAGCGGGGGACTGACCCATACAGAGATGCGCGGCCTGTTTGCGGAGTTCCGGCGATTCGATCCAGATTAGTCTGTAAGGCTGTATGTTGAAGCTGGAAGGAGCGGAACGGGCAGCGTCGACGATTTGCCGGCGAACTCGGGGCGCAATGAGGACAGGGTCGAAGACTTTGATCGCTCTGCGCTGAAAGATGGGGTCGAGCAGATGAGTCATATAGCACCTCAATGTTGCTATGGCAACATAAAGATGTTGCAATGTCAACATGCATTTTGGAGTTTGTGAGACCGCACTCTCCTGTAACTGGGTCCGGCCTGCAGGCATCTGAATAACTTGAGGCTGTGGCGTAGTGCGAAAACCAGCACTGGGAAGAACATGTCGACAACGAATTTAGTGGCGGGTGAGCAGATCGCAGAAGCGGGCCGAAGGCAAGAAAAGCGGCGCGCGCGCGAACGCTCCGGAATCGTCGGGATTGCAGCGATCTTTCAAAGCGTAATGTTTGCGGCGCACTGGTTCATCTATGAAACCTGGCGCATGCTTTGGGGACCGATGGATGCGGATTGGCACCTCGGGCTGGCAGTGTCCATGGCGGTTCTCTCCTTTAGCTTTTTAGGCGCGACGCTGCTCGCGTTTCGGACCAACAATTTTCTTGTACGCACATTTTATCGCGTTGCCGCGATTTGGCTCGGCACTCAGAGTTTTCTGTTTTTCGCTGCGATTTTGAGTTGGCTGGTCTACGGATTTATTTTTGCGGCTTCGCTCCCGATTCCCAGCCGTTCAATTGTCATTACCACCTTCGGAGCTGCAGCACTAATTAGCGCGTGGGGTGTGCTGAACGCGAATTGGATCCGGGTGGAGAAAATCTCAGTGAAGCTCGAAAACTTGCCGGAAGCCTGGCGCGGACGAACCGCGGTGCTGGCGAGCGATCTTCACCTGGGCCATGTGAAATATCGTGGTTTTTCGGCGCGTATCGTACGCAAAATTTCGAGCTTGCGTGCCGACCTTGTTTTCCTTGCGGGAGACTTGTTTGACGGGACACACGTGAATGCCACTGATGTTCTATGGCCATTCAAATATTTGCGTCCTCGATTTGGCGCTTATTTTGTAAGTGGGAACCATGAACAGTTCCGAGGCGATTCGGAATTCGTAAGCGCTGTGCGTGCTGTGGGAATTCGCGTTCTGGAAAACGAAAAAGTAGACATAGAAGGGCTCCAAATTGCCGGTGTTCCGTACAATCACGCGACGCATGCAGAACATTTCCGTTCGGTGCTCGCGAAAATCGCTGTCGACTCAACGCGAGCGAGCATCTTGTTGACGCATGCTCCCGACTGCCCCGCGATAACCGAAGAAGCCGGAATCGGCTTGCAACTCTCCGGTCACACGCACCTGGGACAACTCTTTCCCTTTACTTGGATCACGCGGAAAATCTACAAGCAATTCACGAATGGATTAAGCCGCCTCGGCAATACGCAATTTTACGTGTCCAGTGGAGCCGGAACCTGGGGACCGCCGTTGCGGGTTGGTTCGCAAGCGGAAATTGTCCAAATCACTTTCGAGTAAGTCATAGCCCTTCAGAAAGCGGTTTCCCAATTTCCCAGTGATGCCCGAACGGGTCCATGACGCGGCCGAGTCTCCACCCGTACTCGTTGCTCATTTCATGCACGACCGTCGCTCCCGCCGAAACTGCGCGCGCAAACGCCGCGTCTGGCTCATCCACAACCAAAATCATGCGCGTTGTTCCGCCTCCAAGTGTTTCTGGACTGAAGTTTTTGTGCTCGGGAGATTCATCGGCAACCCAGAATTCTGCGCCATCCACGGAAAGCCGCGCGACAACGCTTCCGTCGGGTGCGTCCATTCGAAACGCTTCCGTCGCGTCGAAAGCATCTTTGTAAAATTCGACAGCTTTGGCGCCTTTGCGAACGCTCAGCATCGGTGCGATCGAAGTCTTTGGATGAAATGCACTTTGCGGCGCTGCGGACATAAGCAGGCTCCTTCCACGAAGAGTCTACATCCCCGTACGCAGCGCGGGAAGCGTGAACGTCGGCTGCACTTCCTTGCGCTTGGACCAATCATGATACGTGTGACATTCGAAACACCGCGACTCAGCGTGATTCGGTCCAGGCGCGTGGCACGTCCGGCACACCGCGATTCCTGGGATCAAAATGTCGCTCGATTCCGTGCTCGTTAGCGCTTTCTCGTGGCAACTCACGCACGTAAATCCCGTGTGCGCCTCATGACTGAATTTCGAATGCCGCAGCCAGCGCAGAGTCGTGTTCGCCGGCGCGACGCGAGGGAGTATCGAATCAGCGAAGACCACGTGGAGTGCAGAGTTGCGGTTCTGAACGAAGCCGGGTTTTCCCTCGACGGTAATTGCCGAATAGGGCGACCATCTGGCTTGGTCAGTGTCTTGCATTTGTGCAATCGAGACTGAGTGGCACTGCGCGCAGGTCTTCTTCCATAAAAGTTCTTCCGCCACAAGCGTTTTTTGAACTACCCATTGTGAAGTTGTAAGAGACTGAGCACTCGGTGGAAGCTGTTTGCCGGTCAGCGAGCGAAGGGGATCCCGCATTTCGTGAAGCTCCGAAGGATGCGTTGCTATGTAATCCGTCAATTTCTTCACGAGAAATTTGTGGACGACGTCGGGTTTGTCGTGAGGCACGCCTTCCTCGAATCGTTTGTCAAACGTAAGAAGATGACACGCGGCGCACGCCGTCGCAAATTTCACGGGAGCCATCAGTTCCCGGCCGGTTGCAGGATTGTGGGTCGAGAGGCCGGAAGTTCCCGCCCCGCGGAAACTGTCGGCGTCGCTGTAGGAAACGGAAGCAGCTACATATTTCGGGTCAGCGTATGGCCACGAGGAATCTGTACCAGCCGTAACTGGCCGATGACAATCGCTACAAACAAGCTGAACATTCGGACCATTCGGCGCGCGCCTAATCGGCTTCATATGCAGCATATGATTCAGCTTGATAGTTCCCGGATCGTGCGCGCCTCCTTTCGACGCCACAAATTCCGGATGCCCATCTCCTAAGCTACGAATGTTCGAAGCGTAGTGAGCCACTCCTCCGTTTGCGGTTAACTCCGAATGGCATTGTGCGCACGACTGATTACTCGCCGCGGATAAATTGATTCTTCCGCGATGCTCAACATGACATTCGGCACATTTGGGCGTGCGACTCTGCTCAGCGTGATGAATTGGTCCATCATGACACGCGAGACACGCCGAATTCTCCGCCCTCGCCGAGAAACTCCCCGTGGTTTGAACGTGGCACGCAGCGCACTGCGTTTCGAACACCGCGTGCGGAATTGCGAGCCGGCCGCTCGAATAGACCCGCCAATCACGCGTTGAAAAATGCCAAACGATCCAGACAAGCGCGATAGCCGGCAGAAGAATCGTCAGCCAGGCTTTCGCGCGTTTCAGCGGCGTCGACCTCTTGAAATAGTTCAGGTCGATCCGCTGCGCCAGTTTTTTCGTTGTGCGCGTCCGGGCCAATCGTCACCAAACCTAATATCGCAACGCCATCACCGCATGGACTGCCCCAAGCAAAATCAGCGCAAGCGACAGTGGAATGTGCACGAGGAGCCAGCCATGTAGCCAGCGGTGCATTCGCTCTTGCAGAAAAAGCTGCCGCGCCTCGTCGCAAATATCTTCAAGGTCATTAATCGCAGCGTGCGCCGAAGACGGCATGAGCGTGCGCACTGAGGCAAAGAAACTGCTCGCGCGCCCCGAATCGCTTAATGCCATGGTGCGTTTTGGATGCTCCAGATACGGGCGCAGCTCCCCGAGATAGAATCGGCAAAGTGGCGCAGACTGCTCTCCGTCGAGCAGAATAATTTCCGGCGCAGCAGCGACTGCCGATGCAACACTCGCCCCGGCGCTGACCGCTGCAGAAGTTCGCAACGCAACCGTCGTTGAAGTAAGCACCCGCATCGCAGTGAATCCGCCTGCCCTTTGGCTCGCTTCTTCCGATTTGTATGCGAAACCCATCGGCCCACAAAGCGATTCCATCGCGCGGTCTGCTTCTTCGCGTAGCAGCCGTCGCACGTGCCCGATTTCGTCATAAATCGTTTCCAGAGGGACATCTTTCGTCATCATCCGCGGAAGATAATTTTGCAGCGCAGCGCCGAACACACCACTTGCGACCGCAATGACCAAAAGCCACATTAAAGTTCGCGTCAGTGTTCCGCCAAAGTGAAATCCGCCGTGGAAAAGAATCAGCGGAAGCGCAAGAAATCCCAGCCACAAATGACCGCGCATCCACGCTTGCGCGCGTCCAAGTCGCCACGTCGGCACTCGCTTGCGTGCGCCGAGCGCCGCCGCAAAAATCATGAAAGCAAATCCAACAACGCCAAACGCAAGACCAACGGCGCTGCCGCCAGTGGGTCCTCGCGAAGCTGTAAGCGCATACGGAATGTAAATCGCAATCGAAACGGCACAAATCGCTATGGAAAAGAAAAACCACAAGCGTTGAGTGGAATCCATTCTCATTTCAATTTCCACCCCAGGTTGATTACTTCCTGGAAAAACTGGCGCGGTTCAACGCGATGCGCTGCGTCGTGTGGACACGCATAAACGCAACTCGGCTCCTTCAGGTGCGTGCAAAGATCGCACGACGTCGCCTTCTGTTTGATCGTCGCCTTTTTGCGCCCGGGATGGTCTGGATCTTCCGCCATCACTTCGAACGGATGCAAATTGATGTTGCCGTAGGGACAATTTCGCGCACACAGCCCGCACCCGATGCACCAGTCTTCAATAATTACTTCGAGCGAGTTCCGCCGCCGAATCGAGCCGACGGGACACCCCACCATGCAAAGCGGGTCACGGCATTGCCGGCAGCTCGTCGCGACGAGGTAATGATCGAACCGCAATCCGTCACGAACCAGCCGCGTCACGCCGTCGTGCGCGTCCGCGCAAGCATTCACGCACGCATCGCATCGCGTGCAATTTTCCAAATCCAGCACCAGCAAACTCTGCGCCTCCATCAACCCTTGCGAGAGAAATTGATCAATCGGCACGCCTTGAATCATTTCCAGCCGTTGCTGATTCGCGAATCGCCTCTCTTCTGCGACAAGTTCGAGTCCCCGTCCCACAGTCGGGAATCGTTCCACCATCTGCCGGAAGTCCTCGCCCGGAATGCGAACAACTTCTACATGATCGAGCGCCGTGCAATTCGCCGTGCGCACACCACCGCCCAGCAATCCAATTTCTCCGAAGTAATCTCCACGCGAAAGATAAGCCAGCACAAGTTCGCCGCCGGGATAGTTTTCTGAAATCTTCACAAAGCCGATTCGAACAAGATAAAAACTGTCCGCCGCATCACCCTGCCGCGCGATCACCTGTCCAGGCGCGAAGCGCTGTAACTCGACCGTCTCTTTCAGGTGTTCGATAAAATCCGGCGAAAGGTCCGCGAACATCGGCACGCCGCGCAAATGATTTTCGAGTGCGCGCCTCCGGTACGTCTCGTCTACTTGCGCCTTAAAAGTCTTGTTCTTCATCATGATGTCGAGCACATTGCGCAACATCTCGTACGCTACGACATCCGATTCCGCTCTCACCGTTGCAGACCGTGGATAAAAATTCATGCAAGTCATTTCGCCTACGAGATCGCCCGGGCCGAGTTCCGCCACGGGATTTCCATAAGAGAGATCAACTGAAGCGTCGATCGGTATCGTTTTGTCGCGCACTTCTTCCGATCGCACATCCTCGTCGCGACCAACAAGCGTGCTCGTGATGCGTTTGAACAATCCCTTCGCGCCGCCTTCCGTTTTCACGTGCGCAATCGGCGTCGAAATCGAAACGCGCGCTTTGCCTTCCAAAATGTAAAACGCGGTCGAACCGAACTCGCCTTCTTTGCAAATCAAATCGCCTTTGCGGAATCGCCGCTTCACAATCGCGCCACGATTCATTTCCAGGAATGTTCCCGAAACGCCCTTGAACACGGGAATCTTCAGCAAATCTTCCGCTTCGAATCCTTCCGCTCCCGGCCCTTCCGCAATAACTGTGCCCGTCAGCCCCTTGTTTGTCAGCGCGCCTGTCGGACACGAAACCATGCACTCGCCGCACGAAACGCACGTCGAATCGCCCATCGGCGCATTCAAATCGAATGCGATTCCAGCCGAATAGCCCTTGCCCATGCGGCCCAAAACAAAATTCGTTCGAATCTCATCGCACCCGCGTATGCACCGGTCGCACAAAATGCATGCGTCATGATCCACCGCAATCGAAAGAGAAGAATCATCGTGCCCGCGCCCAACCGTGCGTTTTGCAAAACGTGGCTCCTTGATTCCTGCAGCTTGCGCCAGCGTTTCCAGTTCACAATCGCCGGAGTTTTTCTGCCGCGTGCATGGTGAAGGATGGTCCGCCATTAGAAGTTCGAGCAGTGTTTTTCGTGCGCTCAAAACTTTTTCAGAATTCGTGACGACCTTCATCCCCGTTTCCACCGGCCGGACGCAAGCGGCCGAAAGCACCCGCGCGCCGGTGTCCACAAGGCACAACCGGCAAACTCCAACTGGAGTTTCATTCTGCAAATGGCAAAGCGTCGGAATCGAAACGCCATTCATCCGCGCCGCGTCGAAAACTGTCGTCCCTGCCGGTACGCGCGCCGCCGCCCCATCAATCGTGATGTCCACCATTCCCGTTGGTGTGCTCGAAGTCGTCATACGTTATGGCCTGATTCCAACTCGATTCGCTTCTCCCACCCTTGCCGCTGCACTTTTGCAAATTCCGCTCGGACACTCTCCGCACAAAACATGTGCATCCACTTCCGCCCGAAAATGTTTCAGTACCGATTGAATCGGTGCCGGGACAATTTGCCCTAACCCGCAAATCGAAGCCTGCGCCATCGCGTGCGAAAGCTCATCCAGCAGTGCGAGATCCACGCGATACTGTGGCTCGGGCACCGAACCCTGTGACCACCGCACTAGCAAATCCACCATTTTCTGCGAACCCACACGGCAAGGAACGCACTTCCCGCACGATTCATTGCGATAAAAACGCACCGCGTTCAGCGCCATGTCCAGCATGCACGTCGTGTCATCGCAAACGACAATCGCACCCGAGCCAAGCATCGAGCCAGCATCCGCCAGCGCCCTGAAATCCAGTCGTACATTCGTCATCGACGCTGGCAAATACCCGGAAGAAGGCCCCGATGGCGCAAACGCTTTCAGCTGCCGTCCGCCACGCACGCCGCCCGCATAATCAAAAAGCACTTCTCGCATCGGAATGCCCATCGGCACTTCATAAATGCCCGGCTTCGCGCAATGCCCGCTCACTCCTACAAACTTCAACCCGCGAGAGCCGTTCTTCCCAGCTGATTTGTACCAATCCACGCCGCGCGCAAGAATTTGCGGCGCGTTCGCAAACGTTTCAACGTTGTTAATCACGGTCGGTTTTTGATAAAGCCCAACCACACCCGGGAACGGCGGCTTGTTGCGTGGCTCCGCGCGATGCCCTTCAATCGCCTCAATCAACGCGCTCTCTTCGCCGCAAATGTATCCGCCCGGACTCACGAACACGCGCAAATCAAAATCCAGCCCGCTGCCCAGTAAATTTTTCCCAAGCAAACCCGCATGATAACACCGCCGAATCTCTTCGCCCAAAATCTCTTCCTGCAAATGATATTCATGCCGAATGTACAGAATTCCTTGTTTCGCGCCGGTCACCAGTCCCGAAATGGCCATGCCTTCAATTACGAGATGTGGCAGATGCGTCATGATGAAGCGATCCTTGATCGTCCCCGGCTCGCTCTCATCCGCGTTGCAAACGATATATTTTTCGGCGACGGGTTGCTTTCGAACGAGGTCCCACTTCATCGAAGTCGGAAATCCCGCTCCACCCATCCCGCGCAATTCCGATTCTTTGAGCGTTGCCAGCACCTCATCGTATTCCTGGCTGATGATTAGCTGCCGCAGCACACGATATTTTTCCGGACCGTCGTATGGATCAGACGCACACTCTACGCGCTGCTCTTGCGGATGGTCTTCGTGCAACTCCTCTCCGCGAATCGAAGCTCGCGCAATCGATTCCGCCCGTTCCGCAGTCACGTCGGTGTAAATCCTGTCGTTAATCGAAACCGCAGGCGCGTGGTCGCATCGTCCGAGGCACGAAACGTCGCGAATTTCCACTTCACTCTTCGGAGCGCCTGCGAACCGCCGCTCCAACTCCGCGCGCAATTCGCACGCTCCATTTAGGCGGCAACTCATGTCTGCGCAAACCCGAATCTCCGCTCGCGCAGGCGGCGCAAGGTGAAAATGCGGATAAAAACTGGCCACACTGTGAATTTGATAGAGCGGCGTTTGCGTCCGCACGGACAAAGACTCAAGCTCCGCCTTGGGCAGGAAGCCGTGGCGTAACTGGATGCCCCGCAAATCGTCAAAAATCACGGCGCCCGTCTCGCGCAAAGCGCCGCGCCGGAAGAGCCAACTTCACGCAGCGCATGTTGGAGTGAAAGTCCTGCAAATACTAATGTGAGTTTT
>Ga0126376_10000186_pt1 | contig 29122 bp, 30 predicted proteins | sample PanSoiMetPlot_15_FD_92760 | JGI IMG/M metagenome (GOLD analysis project Ga0126376, IMG submission 92760) | Tropical forest soil microbial communities from Panama - MetaG Plot_15 | ecosystem: Environmental > Terrestrial > Soil > Tropical forest > Bulk soil | place: Panama | collected 2016-02-17 | reverse complement strand
GTGCATGAAAGTCGACGCCGCAATATACTCGGTAATCCATAGCAGGTGTCTCCTTTCGGTTCTGTGTCTACCCGTGAATCTAAACCATTCGCGGTTCGAAAGGGCACCTGCTTCATCACATCAAAAGTCAGACTTGGAGGAGGTACTGACCTCCTCCAACAATGATTTCCGGCCCACGTCTTACCTCCTCGCAGAAATAACGATCGCGAAACCTACACTTTTGCTAGTATGGTCACTGGTTAGCGATCTCGCCCGCGTTCCTAACTGAAAGGCCCAGCTATGAAACGAATCTTGATACTGATTCTCCTCTTAGTGGCATCGGTATACTTATCACATCCGAACCTCGCACAAACAGTTCAGGACCAAAAAGCAACCAACGAGAAGGTTTACGACGGCAAAGAGGTTGATACTAAAGTCAAAATACTGTCGCAGCCCAATGCTGATTTTACATTTCAAGCGAAGTTCCAAAACGTAGTGGGCATTGTGAGATTGACGGCGGTATTCACTGGCAGCGGTGAAGTCAGGAACATTGAGGTTGTTAACGGGTTGCCCGCCGGCCTGACGGAAAAGGCAATCGAAGCCGCGCGAAAGATTACCTTTACTCCCGCGATGAAGGACGGTCATCCTGTATCGCAAAAGATGCAACTTGAGTACACGTTCGAACTATACGACCGAATTATTCATGGCCAGCATTTTCCGAAAACGTTTTACGACCTAAGTTGTCGCGACTACTCAAATATCGCTCCCGAAAACATGGTGTTCTTCACCAGCGAGAAGGAAGCAAAGAAAGCGGGTTACAAGAAATCGAAGAGGTGTCCCTAAAGACTGAAATGAACAACAACAAAAAGAAGCTGTCAGCGGAACAACGTAAAGAACTAGTCGGTACATTGAAAGCCCGTTTCGAGAAAAACATGAACCGCCATAAAAGTCTCGATTGGGCCAAAGTACAAGCAAAGCTGGAAGCTAGTAATGAAAAACTGTGGTCGTTGAACGAAATGGAAAGAACCGGCGGTGAACCGGATGTTGTTGGTTATGACAAGAAGACGGGCGAGTACATTTTTTACGATTGTTCGGCGGAGAGTCCCAAAGGCCGCAGAAGTGTTTGCTACGACCCTGCAGCGCTGGCGTCAAGAAAAGAACATAAACCTCAAAATAGCGCTGTTCGTATGGCGGCTGACATGGGCATCGAACTTTTGACCGAAGAACAATATCGCGAGTTGCAGCAACTCGGAGAATTCGACACGAAAACATCGAGCTGGGTTAAGACTCCTTCTGATATTCGAGAACTCGGTGGCGCACTCGCTTGCGATCGCCGCTACAACCACGTCTTCCTCGGTCACAACGGCGCCGAATCTTACTATGCCGCTCGAGGTTTCCGTGGCTGGTTAAAGATCTAGGTTTCGAAGATCGACATCCTCAAAACAGATATTTCACTCCGAGCAAAACGTTGACGTCGGTTCGCAGTGTCAGTGGTCCAGTATTGCGTACGACTGGAAACTGCACGCTGCCCTCGACGACGAACCGAGGACGTGCTGCGTATTGAAGTCCCGGTGCAAGGTAATACTCAGTTGCTTTGCTGCCGGCGACAGGCGCGCTATTGAGACGGCCTGTGCCTCGATGAACAAACGTGGTTTCCAGAATCAGAAACAATTCACCGCCTGGCTTCTTATACTCGCGTGGCAATAGGACGTATTCGAGATCCGTGTTCAATCGCTGTTCGTGTCCCATGCGAAATCCGTCTCGCCGGTGCGGATCGCCTTCCTTGTTCAGCGTGCCGGCAACGCTGATCTCAGCGGCGTCCAGGACATAGCCCGCGCTCTTCAACGTCGCTTTCAACGCTGCAAACGAAACCGGTTTGTCAGGCTTTGGCGCGAATACACCTAAGCCTTTTTGAATATCGGTGACTTCAATTTCTTTAAGTTTTGGTGCGTAGTCCAGACGGCTCACGGCCTTCTGAATGTTGTACACTCAATTGCCGCAAAGATAACCTGCGATGTGCATTTGCACTCGTTTCACCTGCCCATCAGAGCGAGTTGCGCCGCCAAGGACAAGGGCCAGACCAAAAACAATTAGAGCAGTTTTCTTTTTCATCTTTCTCTCCTGATTTAGATCAACGCGACCATGCGGTCCCGCTTTGCTACTTACACACGAAGACGAGACCGCCAGAAAACAGACACACTTCGGCCCTTGATGATCTAGATCAGGAGTGCGAGATGCTTGATATACCTTGGGTTGGAATCGTAAGAAAAGAATCGCTGAAAATGAGGAGTGAACACGACCATAGAACTGAAAGGTGCCGCATTCACACCCACGGCAGCATTCGCTGTCGTACTTAGTTGGACAGAAAAGCTGGACGAGCTGCTGTTTCCGGTACTACCCGGTTCGGAACAATTCAGATTGCAACAGACGCGTGCTATTGAAGCTTCTCGCACGTTGCTCCGGGCCTTTTTGCAACATTCAGGCAGCTTCAACATCGGGCACCAACCTTCCTGCTGATGCGCACCAACACCTACGGCCGCAGTCAACATGACCATTGTCAACACAGCCGATGTAAAGCGCTTGCGTATCACTGCCGCGACTATAGTTACGCCGCTCATAGCGTGTCAACATGCAACAGATTAACGCGGATTCTCGCGGATCCATCCGAGAAAACCCGCGTTCATCTGTGGCTAAACCAACAACACACGGCAATCTATTCCTCGACTATGCGATCGAAGTTCAAATAGCCCGCCGAATCGATGATGGTTTCGCCCGCATCTGCGCGACGCACGAGTTCTGCAAGCCACGGATCGTTCGTCTCCAAAGCGTAACGAATGATCGCGCGACTTTGCGGATCGATCGATTTGTCGTTTAAGACTGCCTGCGCTCTTTGTTAAGAGCACTGACGATAGTGTTGGTTTTTGAGGTTCGGTTTGCGTGAGGAATTTCGCGCACGGTTGCGCTACTATCATTAGCCATGATTGTCATCCTTTCATGAGAAGGTTGATAGTCAAGGGTCGGCGTCGTGTTTAGATCACGCGTCGGCCCGCTTCGTTTTTGGTGGGTTGTCCGCACCATAGCACATAAATTTTCGCTTGTGCGTTTCTTTTGTAATCAACTAGCATTCACGCGCTCACTGACGGTTGTTTTCTATCGCCCGCGAGATAGGCGACCGCAGAGGCGAAGGCAGTGCGCTGGGCAACCTGGGCAATGCTACGTCGACCTAGGCGAGACAAACCGTGCCATCCGGTTTCTTGAACAACGCCTGACTATCGCCCGCGAGATTGGCGATCGCCGAGGTGAAGGCAATGCTCTTGGGAATTTGGGCATTGCCTGCGCTGCCCTGGGCGAGACTCGTCGCGCCATCCAGTTCGTTGAACAATATCTCGCAATCGCCCGCGAAATTGGCGACCGCAGAGGCGAGGGCAATGCCCTCGGGAATTTGGGCACTGCCTACGCCGATCTGGGTGAAACCCGCCGCGCCATCCAGTTCTATGAACAACGCCTGACTATCGCCCGCGAAATTGGCGACCGCAGAGGTGAAGGCACTGCAATGTGGAACATCAGTCTGAGGCTGGACCAGCTCGGCGATCGCAACCAAGCCATCCAACACGCCGAACAAGCACTCACCATTCTCGAGCAAATCGAAGATCCCCGTGCCGCGAAAGTGCGGGCGCAACTCGCCGAATGGCGCGAGCAAACAAACACGTGAAGCGTTTCAGGTTGGTCACGTAAAACTAGAGGTTCTCTCCGTTTCGCGTCTGTCCGACTCCATAGTGAAAAACGAGCTGACCACCGAGCCAACCTGAGATCACGATCAGAATCACGCCGACAAGCGAAAGCAGAAACGGCAAAGTGAGCCGGCGGCCCACAAAGTGACTGTAGCTGCTCATTCGCAGGAAAAGACTAATCGCAAACACGATCAGCGCAATAATATTGAGCCGTGCGTGCCAGTTTGCGACTCTCTTCACGTCGCCGTCCTTGATTGCCAGCCAATCGATGATGCCCGGGATCGCCGCTGCGATCGCCCCTAAGCAGCCGGCTGCGAGCAGGAACTTAGAGATTACGAGCAGCGTCGGGTGCCGGAGAAAATAGAAAAGGATATCGGCTGCAAATGACGTGACCCAAAGAGCAAGCGGAAATGGAATCAGCATCGGATGGACCGGATGACCGGCGATACTGGCTTTGCTTTTCATTGCAACACCCCCTTCGGGAATTAGATCGTTTTCTCGATCTTAGTGTTTTGCAATTTGATTCGTCGAAGGTCTCTATCATGTCAGTATTGGCCCATGCCGCGCAACCTTATCACTACAGTGCCTTCACAAATCTCGCTTCGCAAAGTCCATTAAACTTGTATCCGAGTTTTTCATTTACTCTTTGCATCGCCGGATTTGCAGTTGCCGATTCAAAGTACTGCTTACCTTCCTCGATGCATCTCTTCAAGTTAGCGGCCTTCATGTATGTTGCGATCCCCATCCCTCTGTAATCCGGATGCACGGCCGTTCCGGTGGAGTGATCTTTAGCGCATGTGTACCCAAGATACTCATCATTCAACTTCATGATCGTGAAGCAATCCGGAAAAGCGACATTCGCAAAACGCGTTTTCAGACTTTCTATCGGACTATCGTGCTCTCGCGTCGGATCCGGCGACGGCCATCCTTGTTGAGCGTACCGGTGCAACTTTGCAAGTTTCTCGACTGGATTATTGTTAGCCTCAATTTCTTCTTTGAGCGTAGTCGTCAAGAAACCTCGCGCCGACAACTTCTTTCCAAGCTCTTCCCATTTCTCATACGAAAAATCTGTCTTATGTAGTGACATACCTCTCATCGTATGAACCTTTTCAAAGCCCCGGCTCTGCGCAAATCTTAAACTTGACTCCATGTTCTCAAGCACCCTGGCTTGAAGGTATTTGCCTCCCACTCTTCTGGTTGCGTCTTCAACGTTACTCAGGAGAAGAGTCCCGATGCCCTGATTTGTATGCGCAGGATCGACGATAAGATTCAACCTGAAGTGCGTGTCGTCCAAACGATAAGCAGCTCCATATCCTCTAACCTCACCATCGCGATAGATGTACTTTGAACCGTCCTGCTGCAAACTCTCGACTTGTTGACACGGCTGCCAAATAAATTGATCGAGTTTCATCCCGGCGAACGTATCATTTCGGATGCGAGCAACTTCCTGATCATCAGTTATCATGGGCCCTGTGACAATCCTCTTACGATTCATCTTCGGCTTTATCCTCGCAGGCGGTCTGGCGCTGTACGGGATGATGTCCTTCCCTGAAAGCCTGATATTCGCGCTCATTGTTGGGACGCTAGCCTCAATCTGGGGCGACAGGTTCATCCTGGGATTCATGTCTTTGATGCGTTACTTCAGATGAGGTAGCGCTGCTTACACTGGGCCGGAAACGTGGTTGGAATAGAAAGTAATGGTATGTCCGGCCGGCTCCGTTAACTTGAAGCCTTCATGTTCTCGCGAGATTCTCTCGACCGGCGTGGGATTCAATCCAAGTTCAACAAACTTTGCGTGGGAAGCATGAATATCTTCCACCATCAGATCAAACGACGCTTCGCCGGCAGTGACTTGTGGCTTAGCGATTAGAACCAGGTGGGTACCGCCGCGCAGTTCGAGGACCGCTACTTCCGGTCGTTGAACTACCGGCCTCATCCCGAGTTTTTGCATGAACTCCGACGTTTCATCAAGGCGGTCGGTCTCCATCAACACATGCCCAACCCACACAGGCGGACGTAAATCATCTTTGACCATCGCACGACCCTCCTCAGAAATCCATGTTAACATCAGTCAAGCATCATGAAGTCAGCCTTTAAAAGTGTATGGCCCTACCAGGGCGACGCGATGAATTTACCGGTCGAGAATGTCAACGACGCAATTCCGTTTTACGAAACTGTGATGGGATTTCAGGTTGCGTCTCGCGCTCACGATCCACATGAGTCCGTGGTGCTGAAGCGCGACGTCATTCAAATAGGTTTAGCTGAAAACGGTGGCGATCCAACTCAGGATGGGTGTTTCTTCGAAGTTGATAACGTTGAAACCGCCTTTGCCGAGTTGAAGACAAACGGATTAAAAAACGAGAACGCTGAGTTCAGAATCGATCAATATGGTGACAAGAAATTCAAAGTGTTTTTTGTCGTTGCGCCGGATGGCCTCTGTTATTGTCTCGGAGAACGACAGCAGTAACTACATCCGCCTCAAAACGGCAAAGCCGTGCCACACCACACCCGCGAGCGAGAACAGCATTATCAACAACAGCGTTATGGCAACATTTTCACGTCGCCACTGCTGAGCTATCGCAGACATCACCAACGAACTGATAGTGATTACTGTACCAGCCACAAACATATCTTTTCCTGAGATGTGATTCACTTCATACCAGATTTTAGGATCGCCAAGAGTCTTCGGAGTTCGAAAACCATAGTATCGATTTGGCGGCACGCGGTTTCGAATGAGTGGAACACTCAGGCACACAAAAAGAATTCCAACCAATGCGAAGAGGAAGGAAGTCATGGTCACTGAGATCATAAATCGCCCCTTTCCTGTCAGCCATTATAATACTGACGGGGACGAACTCAGTTAAGCTTCGGCGCGAGTGAGGACCCGTCGCTGCATCCAAACCGTCAAGAGTATTAAGCTCAAACCAAGCAGTGCCAGCACAAACGGAAAGAAAAATGAATCCTTGAACACTTCGTAAGCAAGATGGCCCAGGTAAATATGCACTCCAAGCGCTCCGAATACCAGGAACGTCGCTCGCCGCAACTTGACCGCCAGCCATATGAACCCAACGTTCATTAACGCATACAAACCTCGCATGATCTCTGACGCGCCGTTCATTGACGTCAGTCCACCCCAGAAAGCCATCATGCCAAACACGTAACACCAGAAGGCAAAATCTTCTGAGCGTGCTTCGCCGCGCTTATGCAGGAGTTTTTCCAATCCATAACCCACGACAAGTATGCACAGGCCAACACCAACGCTGATCCATTCATGAGTCTCCCAGGATAGATTGGCATTCCTGGCTATCAATGCGGCCAGGTCCATTGAAAGAAACCAAAACGAAAAAGCGATGGGTGCAGTAAGGAAAGCAAAACGCACATAGCGTAATACAAGTGCAGCAACCGCAATGGTCGCCAGTTCCATGACAACCCATGAGCCGTTAATCCATGGATAATAATTCTCGTAAGCTCCCGGGTGCTGAGCGGGCCAGAGACCGAGTATGTCTTCAATTGTGTACGTCAGTAGAGGCACAAGACAGACAGCGACAGTTATGAGCAACGAACCGCCGATGATGTAACCCTTGTTGCGCAGCCACCATCCCAATCCACCCGCTACCATCATGTACACGACAACGGTGCCCAGTATCCCCGGAGAGCCGAGCGCGTTCCATTTGTCACCTAAGAACCAGGCACAGGCTGTAATCATCAACATCGCGCCGAAGTAATAAGCGACGGTGACGAGGTTAAAACCCTTTCGTCGTTCCACTACCGCCGCCTTAGGTTCCGCTAAACCTGAACTATTGAAGCGCTGTTCAAAACCCCAGCGAACGAGACGTTCAGCATCGACCTGAAGAAGCACGCCTTGCTCAGCGGCAAGATAAATGTCTGACGACGTAAGCGAAAGTTCGTAATTGGATGTTTCAGAATCGGGTGTAGGCATCAGGGTTTCCTCATCAATTCAAACTGACTGCGTTTTTGCAACCGTTGTTCCAATCAAGGCCTGGCCCACCAACACCGGGGTGCTACTTCCACGATTCGATGGGCCAAATCAGTTTCCGAGTCGCAAACGGGCTTTGCACAAAAGTCACTAATACCAGCGCCAAAGGCGCGGAATATGACAGCCAGGGGCAAGCGCCGAACAACGTGAGGCGCGTCGCCCCTGGTAAGTAAGAGCGCAATGACCGTGAAGCTCTGAAAGAGCGGAATAATTGACGTTGATATTTCGCACTTTCAGTGCTCTCTTCAAATTTATTCATGATAACCAGGGGCGACGCGTTCCGCTGCGCTTCACGCTTGCCCCTGGCTTTCATATTCCGCGCCTTTGGCGCTCAGTTGCGACTTTGTGCAAAGCCGCGCAAACGCAATCTGGTTCCGACAGATGGATTGTAAATCTGTTGCCCGTGCAGCTTTGCGTCAAAAGTCGCAAATCATTGTTGGAGGATGTCAGTACCGTAACGCGGTAGCGTCGGGTCGTACGTGACCCGCGAGACTGACCCGACGCTACCGCGTTACGGTACTGACATTCCCGCCCCACGTTGATCCATTCCGCGCACTAAATGCGCGTTACTCTACGGAGTGCGAACGTCTCGCGCGCCTCATATTCCTTCCGCTGGAGGTTCTTATGTCCCGGCCTAGTCCCACGCTGCTGATTGTATTCATTGCGATGTCTCAGGTGCTCGTCTTTTCGCAGTCCGCCAGCGTTGCAACGCTGGAGCGGGAAAAGCCAACCGCCGACCTAATTATAAAGAACACGCAACCCGCAAAAGTAGAAAACTCCAGTGCAGTCACGGCTGCGAAACTCGTCGCGGAGGGACTGCGCATCGAAGAACCCGCCACCGCAGACTCCAGGCGAAAGGCAATCGAAAAATACCTTGAGGCGATTCCACTCTGGCAAGCAGCGAAAGACACTGCCGCGGAAGCCAAAACGCTGGCTCTGATTGCCAGTGCTTACATCAATTTAGGTGAGAAGCAAAACGCGTTCGACTTCGCTAACCGAGCTCTTCCGCTTTCGGAAAAGGCGCTCAAAGAATGTTCTGAGCAAGAGCAGCCCGCGGCGGTACGAGTGAAAGCTTACGTACTGGATACCACTGGCCGCGCGAACCAGGAATTTGGTGACAAGAAAAAGGCGAGTGAACTTTACAACGAGGCCATCAGCCTAAGTAGCTCAATCAACGATCGCGCGGGAGAAGCGAGTTCGCTAATAAATTTGGCCAGGGTTACGCAGTTCATGAGCGATTATCCAAAGGCTCTCGCACTGGCAGAGCGAGCGCGAGTGATGGTCGAAGAGCTCGGTGACCGTCGTAAACAAGCGATGATCTTCACCAACATGTGCTCGACTTACCAGTCGACCGGAGCATACGAGCAAGCATTCGCAGCCTGCAATAAAGCATTGTCGATCGCGCGCGAGACTCACGATCGAGTGAATGAAGCGAATGCACTCAACAACTTAGGAAACACTTACTACAGCGTCGGAGATTTCCAAAAGACGATCGATTTCTATGTACAGGCTAAAGAGCTCAATAAAGTCTTAGGTAATCGTCGTGGCGAAGCCATGGCACTCAACAATATCGGTTGGATCTATGCAACTCTGGGTGACGCTCAGAAATCGATTGACTCATACAATCAAGCCCTGGAGATCTTCCGTGCGCAAGGTGACATTTCGAGGCAGGCGACGGTCCTTAACAATCTCGCCGTCAGTTACGCCAACGCCGGCGACTTGCGTAAGGCACTCGAAGCGCACTTGAAAGTCTTGCCGCTGCGCGAGCTTTCGAATAACCGCGAGCAGAAGGCGACCACCCTCGAGAACATCGCCGAGTGTTATGACCATCTGGGTGAGAAAGAGAAAGCCATCGATTATTACGAGCAGGCGCTCGCGCTCCTGCAACCCAACGGAGACCCGCGACTCATCGCCGCAACGCTCAAGAATCTCGGCGTGGTCCATCGAGACCTGGGCCAGTATGACAAGGCACTCCAATTCCTGAACGAGGCCTCACAAACCGGGCGGCGAACTGGTGACAAACTCAGCGAGGGCGTCGCTCTGGCCGAGACGGCCTACGTCGAGCGCGCCCAGGGTAATTTGCTCGAGGCGAGGAGAGTTATTGGACAAGCGCTGACGGCGTTTGAATCGTTGCGTGTGAGTGTGAAGAGCCCACAATTGCGCGCCTCATTTATGGCCACCGCCAAGCATTACTACGAGTTCGAAACTGACTTGTTGATGCGTCTCCATCAGCAACACCCGACTGAAGGATTCGATGCTGCCGCTCTCGCCGCGAGTGAAAAAGGCCGTGCGCGATCGCTCCTGGAATTGCTGGCTGAATCGCGGGCTGAGATTCGCGAGGGTGTCGATGCGTCGCTCCTCGCGCGTGAGCAGGAGTTACGAGATTTGATCGCGGAAAAAGCAGAACGTCAGATTCGACTGCGTAGCGGTCAAAACAATCAAGACGCCACAGAGGCGATGGCCAAAGAGATCAATGAGCTGACGACGGAGTACGAACAGGTGTTGGCGCGAATCAGGGAAACCAGCCCGCGCTATGCTGCTTTGACACAGCCTTTGCCGCTCAGCCTCAAAGATATTCAGACCAAGGTGCTCGACAATGAAACCCTGCTACTCGAGTATGCACTCGGTGATGAAAGAAGTTTTCTGTGGGCAGTCACACAAGACTCGATCAGCACCTTTGAATTACCGAAGCGGCAGGACGTTGAAGCGGCAGCGCGTCAACTCTATGAACTCTTGACTGAACGAAACCGCGTCGTCAAGGACGAGACGTTGACGCAAAGACGTTTGCGCCTCGCGCGCAGTGACGACGAATATCAGCGTGCGGCGTTGGTGTTGAGCAACATGCTACTGCAACCTGCAGCGTCTCAACTCAAAGGCAAGCGCTTGTTGTTCGTGAGTGACGGCGTACTGCAGTACGTGCCGTTCGCTTCTTTACCTGTGCCGGCACACTCTTCGTATCGACCGCTAATCCTGGACCACGAGATTATCAACCTGCCATCGGCGTCAGTAATGGCGGTGTTACGAGAAGAAACAGCACGACGGACGCGTGCACCAAAAACGCTCGCAGTGCTCGCCGATCCTGTTTTTCAGAATGACGATCCGAGGATCGGCAAGACTGGCAATGGCGAGTCTCAGAAAACCACGTTGTCAGACTCTTCGACAGAGGCTTACAGATCTGCAAAAGAATCAGGATTAGAGAGTTTCGTGCGATTACGTTTCACAAGACAAGAAGCCGACGAGATAACGCGGCTTGTGCCTTCCGACAAGCGACTCGAGGCGCTGGATTTCGCGGCCAGCAGGGCGAATGCGACCAGTGCAGCGTTGGACCAGTACCAGATCGTTCACTTCGCGACTCACGGACTCATCAATAATCGTCATCCGGAGTTATCGGGAATAGTCTTATCGCTCGTGGATGAGAAAGGTCAGTCACAAAACGGCTTCTTGCGACTTTACGAAATCTACAACTTAAAGCTGGGAGCCGACCTGGTCGTGCTGAGCGCATGCCAGACGGCGGTTGGAGAAGAGATTAAGGGCGAAGGACTGCTCGGCTTAACGCGCGGTTTCATGTACGCAGGCGCGCCTCGCGTGGTGGCCACGTTGTGGCAAGTCGACGATCGAGCCACGTCGGAGTTGATGAAGAGGTTCTACCAGAAAATGCTGGGTGAAGGACTGCGTCCGGCGGCTGCGCTTAAGGCCGCTCAGGTTTCGATGCAGGCTGACACGCGCTGGAGTTCGCCGCATTTTTGGGCAGCATTTACGCTCCAGGGTGAGTGGAAGTGACGCGTTGACTTGGAACGGGCGCAAGCTCCACTTGCGCCCTTCCTCGTGTTTGATAGCGACCGACTACGAGCACCAGAACCCTCTCGCGAGCGTCGCCGGACTGATCTGACTGCACTTGCCGGGAGTCGGATTGCCGGTCGTTCCGCAGTCTTTGCAAATCCAGTAGTTGCCCTGGTCATCGCGAAAGACATCGCGGCAAGGGCCTGCCTGAAACTGCGTCCAGCAGCCCTCGAACGTAAAAGTGGTTGCGGGCGTCGGTCGTGCCAAACCGGAAGCAAGCAATAGAGTTGAAAGAACCACGGCAACAAACAGCACTTGAATTCTGCGCAAAGTTGTCATTAGAGATCTCCTTTTGGTTAGGTTAAGGAGCAGGCGCGCCGGGGGTGTCTCACAAAACACCTGGCTCCGTGGTAAGGCGCACGGGAGAATCTCCTCCTGCCGGTCACGAAACGCCGGTATCTGTGCCAGGTGATTCGGCACTCTGAGCATACAGGACGGCTCAATGTCAGGAGTTGAGCAAGTATCACTCAAACCGAATGATTAAAACAATAGTCTCGGGGTTCAGCGTTGGGTTGGTTTCTTGATCCGAACGTAGATCTGAGAGTGTGGTGATCCATCAGTCGCAGCAACTTTCTTCACCCTAAGATAAGACTGGAGACTAACAAGTTCACCAAGCTTCTGGCACCCATAGTTTCGTGGATCAAATGACGGATTGCTCTTTACAACTAATGCACCAACACTTGACAGAGGAGCCCAACCATCCTCTCGCGTCGCTCCAACTATTGCGGCCGTAAGAAGTGGCTTCAAAGGCTCCTGTGACGCCTCGATCGCTACGGGTTTAGCAACGGGTGCGCGAAGAATCTCGGTGTAGATGAACTTATCGCAGGCTGCCACAAATGCGCTTGGCGTCTTCTTTTCCCCAAAACCGTAAACCACAAGTCCTGCCTCGCGGACTCTTGTCGCCAGGCGCGTGAAATCACTGTCTGAGGACACCAGGCAAAATCCGTCTACCCTTCCGCCGTGAAGCAGGTCCATTGCATCAATTATCAGTGCCGAGTCCGTCGCGTTCTTTCCCATCGTGTACCGGAACTGCTGGATTGGCTGGATCGCGAGACTATTGAGAGTCTCTTTCCAACTATTGAGATTCGGTGTTGTCCAATCACCGTAAGCGCGCTTGATCGTGGCGGTGCCGTACCGCGCCACCTCCCTCAGCAGGTCACCAATGACCGATGCCTGTGCGTTGTCCGCATCGATGAGTACGGCGAGTTTGTCGGTATTTGGTGACGGCATGCGATCTATCCGGAGAATCTAACCGCCTAACGTGCAGGCACAAGCGGCACTAACTGATCGGGACTGCTTTCGTGATCTGTTGAGGACATAAGAACTGTTAGATCGAGTCGAAGGTAGTCCGTCAGTTTGAAATTTGAAAATAAATACGCCGAAGGCGTTCGCTAATTTCAGCCCAGGGTTCGAGCGTAGCGAGAACCCTGGGGTAATCCACGCAAATTAACGATTAACCCTGACAGGGTTTGCCCCGGAATGAACCCTTTCAGGGTTGAAGGAATTTTTGATGGGCGTACCCAGGGTTGTCGCTTCGCTCCAACCCTGGGCTGAAATTAGCGAACGCCTTCGGCGTATTTGTTTCAAATTTCAAACTGGTGCACTCCTAAGTTGAACGCTAACTTCACAAATGACTCTCGCCCAAGACTTATCGGTAAAAATACAAGCTAGTGAAATCAAGCTGGCTTATATCACTGCGATGCGACGATGTTCAACCACTTTGAGAAGCACAAGCGAAAATAATTGTGGTATGGTGCGAAAACGCCTCCACAAAATGAGTTAAATACAACCGTTATCCAAAAGACGATTTGAAACGACCTCTTCTTTGTCTTGTGATGAAACAACTGCTGAGCAACGAACGCACCGGGCCAACCGCCGAGTAGTCCCAATAAAATCAGTGTGCCCTCGCCGGTTCTCCATTGATTTTGCTGTGCCGCCGCCTTGTCGCGACGATAGGCAAAGAATGAGACCACACTCACAACCAGATAGAGTCCAAAGACGACGAAATGCAATTGACCCCAAAAGACCGACACACCCAATAATGTGAAAAACAGGAGCGCTATCGTCAACCCAATCGTCCACCCTTCAGCCGCACCGGTGGAGTCGTCGCCCATGAATTCGACATGCTCGGCTCGTAATCGACCTGTTTCGTCGGAGCCGATTTCGTAAGTGACAAACTCATTGCCAATCGGGCGTCGATGTTGATTTGAAAACGCTTTGATGTGGACGAATACCTCCTCGCCACCACGAATGGGCGTGATAAAGCCAAAACCTCTATCGTCTTTCCATTTGGTTATTTTGCCGCGCAGACGCATCGTAGTTCATTATCGGGACTGAAGATGTTTGACGATTTCGTGAAGGTCAACGCGCCAAGGAGGCGAAATGATTATACTGCGAACAATCACCGACTGTCGTCATCAAATCCATCGAGGACTGTTAGTGTTCTCATTTGTTTTTGTATTTTTGGCCGTATCACCAAGCTTGGAGCAGAAGCCGCGGCGACCGCCTAACAGACCACCATCGATAGAATCGTTTACTTCATCCTCAACGACCATTCAGATCTGTCGGTTCTTCCCGAGTTCCGCGGTCTCCGACAAACCTGAGGTGACATTAAGCGTGAATGCAACCGACCCCGATGGCGATTCTTTGTATTACGAGTATTCAAGTGCCGAAGGGACCATTTCAGGTGAGGGTAGATCGGTCCTTTGGCATTTGGATGGACTGCCACGCGGGCGCATGAAGTTCAAGTCACGGTCAGCGACAGAAAGGGAGGAAAAGCGAGCGGCGCCTTGACGGTGACGACAGTTGACGCGAGCGCCTGCGATCCGCCGCGGCCACCGTGTCCCGCGTCGGTAACTTCGGTAATGAACGCATCCATGCCTTTGAACCCTCGCAACTCACCTCAAGCGGTGAATTCGAGGCCGTTGGTCTGATGCATTCTGCGGCGGGACCGCCGATTAAGATCGACGGGCTTTGGGCATTACAGTTCGGTCACGGCACGACCGCAAACAGCGCAAACGGTCTGACAACCACTTTGTTCTTTACGGCCGGCCCTGAAGAGGAAGAGCATGGTCTGTTCGGCTCGCTCGTTCCCGTGCCGCCACCCGGGCGTCAGTGAATAAATCGATGATGTCGATCCGCTCCGATCTCACGGTCGGAGCGGATTGTCGCTGCTATTCACCCTTGCGTTAGAGGCGAAACCGTACAATACTTCGCTTAAGTTATGGCTACTCAATCACCCGGAGAGGAGATACCTTAAGCAACAGAACGGAGCCAATTACGGACCTCATACACTCTACAAATCAGGTAGTTCAGGATTTGCTTAACTGTGATTGTGCCTCTAATCTGTTCACCTACTCACCGATCGTTTCGCTCACATCAAATCAGGTTCTTTATGAACAGGGTGACAAAATAGATTCCGTCTATTTCCCGCTTAACTGTGTGGTATCAAATCTTGCGATCACGGAGGACGGAACTACTCTGGAAACCTCAATGGTCGCCACGGAGGGACTCGTAGGGATCTCTGCGATTCTTGGCCGTGGCTTTAGCAAGCAATGGAGTTGGGTATTGCTTAGTGGCGAGGCCGTTCAGGTTGAAGCCCAGGCATTAGATGGATTGTTCCTTCAAAACGAGGCTGCGCTAAGGCGGCTTATGCGATGTTACCGCTCACTGGTTACACAAATCGCTCAACGCAGCATTTGCAACGCGAGGCATACACTTCTTGAACGGCTGTGCTGTTGGCTGTTAATGATCCACGATCGAGTTGGCGACATCAATTTGGGGTTAACTCAGGAATTGATTGCGTCCAGGGTTGGCGCGCGCCGGGCCGGGGTCACTGTCGCAGCGAGGTTATTGCAGGAGATGCGTGCAATCGAATACCGGCGCGGCCAACTGCATATACTTCGTCGGGAGGTGCTGAAAGAGGTGGTATGCGAATGTTATTCGATCATGCAGGCGGAGTTTTCGCAAACTGAGCCAGCCTCGAGTAAAAATAGCCTACGTGCAGACTTACAAAGCAAGGGGGCTTGAATCATCATGAGCGAAGGAGATGCGAGAAATCATAGTGTAGTGCTCTGCAAGAAGTCGGAAGAGCTGCGTACGTATTCAAACGCATTACTACTGGAAGCTTACGATCTCTGCCAGTATTCCCGAGAGCTTAGAAACGTGAACACAATACTCGCCGCCACTAATTCGAATCCGAACGCCGCCCGAAGCCGAGACTCGATCGGGGCCGCCTTGCGGTTCGCCTCGCGTCCGCGCGTAAGATTCTCGATCGATATACCACTTCACCGCGACGAGCAGATCTCAAACGAACAACGCTTAAAAGTTCTCTATCAGAGTCGGGTTCATTATTAAGTCCGTGAACCCGCAATCGTCAGGACATAGAAACGGCGCGCCGTTTAGAAGCAACGGCACGCCGTACAAAACAGTTAACGGCGATTTTATTGTTTCTGGTTTTCCACCGCCTTAAAACCAGTGCTGTTGATCACGTCACGCAACTTTGCTTCGTTCAATTTCTGATCGTCGTACTTAATTACGGCCTCACCTTTCTCGGAGCTCACCTGTGCGTCTTCGACGCCCTCGGTAGCCTTGAGCGCTTTGGTAATGGATGCAGAGCATTTCTCGCACTTCATTCCCTCAACGCGAATGGTGACGGTTTTCGTGAAAGCTGCGGCGGTAATTACGCCGAGCGTCAGAACCAGAACACTACTGACAAGAAGACTAGTGATTCGACTTCGCATTTCGCATTTCTCCTTCTTTGTTCTTCATCAATAGCGGCTTGATCTTTTCGTCGAATTCTTCGCGAAGAAGTATGCCGCTGATTATGTCACTTACTTTGCCGTCGCGATTGATGACGACCGTTAAAGGCAGAGTCTCCTCTGAACTAAAACGGTTCTTGATTTCACGTGTGCCGAGGATTATAGGGTAGTTGACTTTAAGGCTTCTTGCAAACCTGCGCACTCGCGTCTTTTTCTCAGGCGGGTACGTGACGCCGATAATTTGTAAATCTTTGCCGTGCTCACGTTGGAGTTTGACGAGGCCCGGCATCTCAGCGCGGCATGGCGGACACCAGGTAGCCCAAAAGTTGATGAGGACCACTTTCCCACGATACTCGCTCAACCGCACAGTGCGTCCGTTGAGATCCTTGAGTACGAGTTGCGGCGCTTTCGTCTCCTGCGGCAAAACACCCGCGGGTGAGAAGGCGATCATGATCGCGGCAAATACAATTCCCAGCGGAGTCATATAAAGTCAAACACTAGTATCGCCGGACGCGTGGCTTAGGCCAAGCGCTACAGGAGTTCTTCACAATCGAGATCGCGATAGGCTGCGAGAGCACAGTCGAGACGATTGCGCCATGCTTCGCGCGGCAGGCCGCGTGACCAGAATAAGATCGGAAACGTCAGGTTTCGCACCAGACAACGCCGGTAGTCCAGTAACAAATCGCCGAACGAATAGTTGCTGATGCCGGCGTTGATCAGTTCCTCGTGATAGCAGTGAAGCAATAAATTCTCGAGTTGGCGACGTGTGGTGCGATCCCAATGCAAAGCGATCATGAATGCGAGATCGCGCGCTCCTACGTCCAGATGCCAAACCTGCCAATCGATTAGATACGGCATGCCTTGTCCCGAACGAGGAAACAGAAAGTTCCAGGTATGAGCGTCGCCGTGGATGACGGTGAGCGCTCGTCGGTCCAGGAGCCGGAGCCATGGATGAAGAGACGAATTGAAAGCGGCTTCGAGCACACGCCGATCCGACAGCGGAAGATCCTCGCCGAGGTCATTGAAGAATGCTGGTAAGTGATCTTTGAAGCCTTGGACCATCGTGCGGAGCTTCGTTTCGGTGTGCAAAGTGCCGACCGGCGCGCCGAGTGTTGGTGCTTCCCACCAACGAGCATGAACGCGCGCCAAGACCGCGACAGCGTCGTGTACCTCTTTATCGCCTGGACGCTCGGGCCAGGGAGGGTTCGTGTGACTCGAGCGCAGATCCTCAATGATCAGCCATCGCTCCTTGCTGGTGGGTGGAGCCGCGGCCAGGCAGTGGACCATCGGAGGAGACGTTAGCAATGGAGCAAGGTCGCGGTAGAAGACGACTTCCGGATCACCACACTCGGGTGCGGCTGACTGCTCGTGGGCCCACTTCAATAAAAGGCGAGTCGGGAGCTTGGGAGAAGCGTCCGAAGAATAGATGACTTCGAGAAACCATAGATTGGAAATTGGTGTTTTGATCTGCTCCGTGTTCGCAATGCTAAGAATCGTGCCCTGTTGGAGAGTACCGGCATCGTAAAGTGCGCAGTTCAACTCAGGCGGCGTTGCCGGGGGAGATTCTTGAGTGGTCGCGTGCACAAAGCTGCATACGTAACGCTAGCGGCAAACGTTCGCCAATTTACGATCGCGACCTGGATGAAGTCAGTACCGTAACGCGGTAGCGTCGGTCGCAAGTAGAGCTCGATATACAGAGGCTAACCCGACGCTACCGCGTTACGGCACTGACTTCACGTTGCAGCCGCCTGGTACTGGGCAGTTTGCAGCAAGCCGAAGAGCATGCTGCCCTCTTTCACTTTCGCTGCGTTCGTCAATCCAACACGGCTCATCAGCGCAAGTATGCGTTCGTCAGAATTGTCTTTCATGCGAGCGTGAGATTGAAACCACCGTGCTAACAATCCATGTGAGGCGTGGTCCGCGACAAAATCAAGCAGATAAAACGACCCGCCAGACTTCAACACACGTAACACTTCCCGCAACATGTTTTCCCGCTCCTGTTCTTCGAGATGATGAAACATGAAAGAGGAGAAAACACGGTCGAACGAACCATCTTTATAGGGAAGTTCGTCTGCAAAGGCTTGATCGAGCTGCACTGAAACGCCGGCGCGCGTGGCTTTAATCCGCGCGCGCCGCAGTGCTTTGGGATCCGGATCGAGTCCGACTACTGCCGAAGACGCATACTGTCGTTTCAACATCACGACGAGCGTGCCCGTGCCACAGCCAATGTCGAGAAGGTGTTGACCGGCTGCGAGTTTTGCATCTGAGATCAGTTCCCGCCGCGCACGATCGAACCCCATCAAACTGACGATCGGATCGTACACCGGCAGAAACAGATCACGGCCCGCCGCAGGAAGAAACTCTCTTTGACTCACTCGCTAAGCATGATGAATTATTCAAGATACATGTCAAGTCAGTATCAGGTTCCAGGTAGTAACACCTTCACTCGAGTCGGTGCTCATGGCTACGTCTTTGGTCCAACTGGCGATGTAGCTCCAGTCAGAGTCCTCGATCCAGGCGAGAGTGTCCCAGCTAGTGGCTCTTTGGCGAATGGACCTGACATACAAGTCGACGTTGTCTTTGATCCACATGTCATCACCATTTATTCGCAGCCGCAGTACGAGGTGGCCGTGCAGTCCATGGGAGAATTCAAAGCCGTATCCGGGGTATGGCATCGGACTCTGCCCGACGCCTGGCGGGAGCTCCGGCGTTTCGTCATTTCTGCGCGGCAGCCTCGTTGGTCCTATGTAGTCGTAATTTCGAATCGCACCACGTTCGAGATCGTCCTCTGTCGGATAATCCAGGTTCAAAGTGCGCAGGTCGTTACCATCTCTTACGACGATGGCTTGTACGAGACTGTCCGTGCCTGCATCCGGGGCGTCCTTCGTTTCCACGACGAGTCTGATTGAGCCTATCCACATCGCTAATACTCCTTTCGGTTTATTAGCAATGACAATTTTCGGTCGAATCGTTTCCGGTGAATCATGCTAAAGTTCACTAATGCACAAGACCCAACTAACCAAATTGATTTGTGCGTCACTCCTGGTGTTCACCTGGCTGGGAACTCAGTCTCGCGCTCAGAATGCCTCGGAAGGTCTGCTTCCGATCCAGCAAGGTGGGAAGTGGGGCTACATCAATCGCTCCGGAGAAGTGGTCATCAAACCTCAGTTTGAGGCTGCGGGACCGTTCGCTGATGGCCTCGCTTTGGTCCGATACCCGCCTCGGAAAAAACCGTTGAAGCCCGGTGAAAAGAATGCGGAACTTGTCGAGGGCATCGGTTTCATTGACCAGACCGGAAAGGTCGTGCTCGAACTCGACAACCCGCTGCATATAAATGCCGGAAGTTTTAATGAGGGTCTCACACAATACGGCCCGTTGATCTTCACCGTCTGGCCGCCAAGCCAATAGATAGTAAGCAGAACTCTCAGTTAAGGCTTCGGCGACTCCATCGTCGAGCGCACTCGAATCAAGATACGAACGGCCGCCAGTTTCTTCCGCGAGAGTCTCAAGCGGTTCCTGCGGCAACTTGCTCTGCGCGAGCTCTCTGCTTGCCGTTCGGGGCGAAAAATCCGGATACTCGTTTTTCGATACGTCAACGCCAGGTCCTAACGAATTCGACCGTGTGCTCAAGCTGTAAATCACCGTCCCGACTGTCGCCGCTTCGTTGACAACGCGACGCATTTCATCTGAACCATTCGACCGCCTGGCATCCACAACAAAACCATCCGAAATGAAGAACAAGAGCTTGCGTCCCGCGAGCGGAGCGGTCGAACGAATCAAACTCTCTAACCGGGAAAGCGAATCAACCTCAGTGATCCTGGATTGAGCATTAATCTGACGCACGCGGTTGGTAACGATAGTGGAGACGTTAATCGCGCGTCCAGGCATCTGCTGCGAGCAGACCAAGCCGATCAAGAGCACGTTCAGGGAAAGAACGCTAAATCTTCGCATCGCAGGCTCTCGTTGGCGTTCAGCGAACATGGGCGGGATTGTAATAAAAATGCCGCCATGGAACTACGAACTATTGATCTGTAGCGGCTTTACACAAAAACTCAAGATGCCACGGGCTTGTCCCGTGGAATCTCACGTTTGTTGCTAAATGAATCCAAAACCCAAGATCTACAGATGCCACGGGCTTGCCCCGTGGAGTTTCACGTTTATTGCTATTTAGCTGGAAGCGTGAACCCTCCACGGCTCAAGGCCGTGGCATCCGGCCTGGTGTTTTAAATGAGGCGATGTAGCGAACAGCGTGACACTCCACGGGACAAGCCCGTGGCATCTCCGACTTTTTAGATTGCTACTGCGGCTTCGCCGCTCCGGACTTGGGAATTAGTCAGACAATGAAGGATCTGCTTTACGAAGGCGTGCGGGAGCGGGCCTCGGCGATTATTCGAGTGGCCATCTCGCGGGTAATGAATCTTATTTTGAGGACGCTCTCAGGTGTGGCGGCGGCGAGTTTCTCGACGGAGTCGATGCCGATGTCTGTTAGTTGTCTTGCACGGCGTTCGCCGATGCCGTGAATGTCGATGAGTCTTGCAATCTGCGCTGTGGTTTGCGTTGGCGGAGCGGTCACGGTTACGGGACGAACAATCACGGGACGTGGTTCAATCGTTTGCCTTGTAATCACGATCTGAGGTGTTGCCGGTGGGCCACCAACGCTGACGACTTCACTGCTGCAGTTGGCACAACGCCCCTTCGTCGCGGGTCGACCTGCGGGAGTGGTCGTTTGCTCGGTCTCCACCATCTCCGTTTCTTCCTCACACTGCGAGCAATAACAACAGCAACCTTTACATTGGCCTGGCGGCGCAGTCGGGCGGCACAACATATCCGCGCGAATCGGCGGCGCTTTCGGTTCAACTCTTTCAAATCCGATGCGAACGTCGGAGAGATTGAGATCGCCCGCCGACTCGGCGATAAACTTCACCGGCACCTCCGTGAACCTGTCGTAGCGAAGCGAAAAACGTTTCACGGCGAGAGTCGCTCCGGGCGGAACCGCGATGCGCACTTGTACTTCCACAGAGTCCTGAGGCACGGTTCCGTTCGCGGTCGTCAAATCAAGAGCGGTTGGCAGCAGTTGGACCACCGTCGGTTCCGCTGCCGGTTCCTTGTTCGCTTTCAACCAGCGCAACTCGATGTGCGGGTTTTGCGATGAACCACTGACAGAAGTCTTGCCTTCGAACTCAACGATGAAGGGTTGAGCGCCCTGCGCGATGGCAGTCTGCACAAGCTCCGCGCTGGTTGCGCCGACGTTTTGGAGTTGCAGTCCATCATCGATTTCCGTGACGACGAAACCGGGTGTTGATTCGGGCTCGAGTGTCCAGCCAGTGAGCTGCCCGTCTTTCTTCGATTTGAAGTCGCCGTTCGCCAACGCCTCGGACGTAGCGCTGAAGGAAACGAGATCGATCGTAGCAGTCGCAGCCGTGCCGAGACTGAACCTGATTTCGGCTTGCTTCGCTCCGGCAGGCGCAGTTAACGGCACGCTGGCGCCATTCACAGTTCGCGTATTGAGTCGATGAAACACGAGCTTCGGCGCGGGTGGCGGTGGACCACCCGGAATTGGCGCGGCAGGAGGCGGCGCGATCTCAATTCGAATCGAGTCGGTCTGCAACTGTCCGCAATCGTTGCCGAGCCAGAGTATCTCAGCGAGTGCCGGTTGATCGTCAGTCAGTGATTCGGTCGCGATGCCCCAGAAACTCAATTCGTAAGGAAACGACTCGGCCACAGGAACAACTTGCGATAACGCAGTCGACAAATTCGCAGAGCCCAATTCAGCAACGAGGTGAAACGGTGCGTCAAGGCACGTGGGTTTTACGTCGCCCGACGTGAGTTGCCACTCGGACGGCCGGCGCGATCCAAATTGAACGGAAGAGAGCGTGTTCGATCCGGAATTAACCATGTACAGTTGCTCGCCACGCGGTGAAATTGCCATCGAGTCGGCGCGCGGTGGTGAAGTAGTAGCCGGCTCGTTCAAATCAAAATTCGCGAGCACGACGTGCCGGTCGAGATCGATAACGGCAAACGAGCGCTGTGCCTGACTGAGCACGTAAGCGCTTGCGCCATCCGGCGACACGGCAACTACCCGCGGTTGCGGACGAACATTCACCGCAATGGCTGTTTGCGCCGAGAGGTTAACGATGCTGACGTTGTTGTCAGTCTCATTCGGGACCACCGCCGTTTTCCCGTCCGGCGTGAGAGCCATGTCAATTGGTCCAAGTCCTACCGCAACTTCAGCGAGAGCAGGAGGCGTTGGAGGAATAGTGACAATTGGACCAGTGAGATCGACTATCTCCACGGCTGCGTTACCGGTGCCGCGGTCAACCAGGAGGTAAAGCAGTTTCTCATCAGGCGACAACGAAATAGCCCGTGGCGATAGCGTCTGACCAACAGTCGCATGAACGTGTCTTATCTGAGGATTCGCGTTTGCGGCTTTCCCTTCGGCCACTTGTTCAAGAATCGCCGTATCGAAAATTCGAATTATGTTCAAAGTCTCGGTCGCAACACTCAGATTCACGACATACAAACGACGTCCATCAGCACTGAGTGCAAGTCGCCTGACGTTCTGCTCAAATGTTACGGTAGGAATTACGCTAACAGTATTGCCGACAGCGTGGCCGCCTTCAAGATTCACAACCTGGACAAACCGACCGTCTGTAACATAAGCACGTTTGCCATCGGGACTGACGACGAAGTGCGTTGGGTCAGTGATGGACATTGCGATCTGCTCGTCCTCGAGCTCCTGATTGCAATCGACATCGACGACCAACAGAACTCCTGATTTCGCAACCGACTGGTCCAGCACGTAAGCCGACTTGCCTCCCGGCGAGAAGGCCACGGTATTGATCGGCGCACCCAACGAAATGGGACCACGCGAGTTCATCTGATTCCCGATGATCTCCCACTGCTCGAAGTCGCCGTTGAATACGTGTTGAGCTTCCGGAACCACGTCGCCACTGATCGCCTCGACGTATTCATTGATCCCGTCGGCCAACTCAGAATCGACCGTGAAATCCACCCGGCCCAGCGGTTCAAAACGTTCGAGTGTCTTGCGCACCTGCTTGTCGCGCTTCTCTTCACTGCCAATCAGCAAGCTGATCGGCATCTTGAAAGTCTTCGGTCGATTGCGTAGTCGGAAGAAGCTGACAAACGGCGGCTCGAGCTTCGCCGCGGGCACCGGTGTCGTATTCGCCAGCAGTGGACTGGCTTTCCACGAAAGACCGCCGTCGCGGGTTAATTGCAGCGTGACTTCGGCGGCTTTGTTCTCGGCCGGAGCGAGCGCGGGTTCGCGAAGACTCCATGCCGCTCGGCCTTCGAGACACTGAAGCAGCAACCAGTATCGCGCAGGCTTCGTGCTTCCCTTTGCAAACAGAAACTCCGCCGGCAACGGAACGCTGGTCCAGGTTGGACCTTTGCGTGCTTGTTGTTCGATCCCGAATGACACCGGCGCCGGCAGCAATGGAATTTCGTCAGGCTTACCATCGAAGTCGCCGCGAATATCCAGTTGCAATCTGGCGGATGGTGTCAGCGCTTCGAGTAGTAAATCGATGGCGACTGCCGAGATCTCGTCGGTGATCGTTACCAGTTGCGGAATCGGCGCCGTTGGATCATTGAATCCGACGATCTGTGCCTGCGAGTACGAAGGTGAGACTTCAACTGCGCCCGCAGGATAATCAGGTCCGGTTGGTCCAAACGCCACGCGAGTTTCCACAAACGAGCCGCGCACGTGCGCACTTGTTTGACTCGGAACGATTCTCGAATTCGCCGGAACCACCACGTTCAATTCAGACGACGCCGACTTCGCAACACTGCTGACGTCGAACGGCATCGCGACTTCCGGAACCGCAGCCGGCAAGACCGCCTGCTGTTCGAGAAACTCGATTTCGAGATCGATCCTCAGCCGCGAAATGCTGTCGGTGTGGACTGCGATCGCGAGATCGTAGAAGCCGTTTTCGACTTTGGTGGTCGTGAGTGCGGCTTGCAGCACGGCGCTGAAGTCAGGCGACGTTTCCGGTTTCAGCAATTCGCCCAGATGAGTAAAGAATGGAGCGAGTTCGCCAACACGTAAGCTGACATTCGTGGGAACACTGCGAATCGTTACTGACGACAAACCCGGAGCCGCCGGATTGACGCCCGCGTTTGTTAACTTCAACTTGCTGACCGTCAGACCCGGCAACGGTGCCGGGCTCCCACTTAATACAAAAAGATCCCCGGCTGCGTCAGAAGGCGTTTTGAATGCGCCGTTCTTGTTTATCTCGACGTAAGTCCCGCCGCCGACATCGACCTGAAGATTCGTGCTGTTAAAGTTTCCGATGACGCCGGCAAGCGTACGGCGTGCATGAAAGTCGACTTCAGCCCATGCCACGGTAGGGCTTGTGGCAGTCGTGAGTGTGGCGCCGAAGTTCAGGGACGAAGGAGCGAAATCCAACGACTCGATAAACGAGCCGCTGAGTTGAGATTCAATCGGCGTCACAGTGGCGATCGCACTCAGGATTTTTGCGTTAGCGGGAATGGTGCGCCATCTGAAGACACGATCGCCTTCAAAAGGAACATTCCCGTTCACACTGTTACGCAGTTTCATACGATCACCAGTTTGTTTTGACAACGCGAACGATTAGACCTTCAAGAGCAGCATGAGCTTCAGTTCGTTCACGTTGATGTCGTTTGGAGTCGGCCGGTCGGGCCCAGTCTCATAAAAAGGATCGGCGAGTAGCTTCACGCCGATATTGTCAAAATCCAGGTGCACCACTTCGACGTTGTTCGGAAAATTCGAAGGCGCTGTGGCGGCGGCTGGAGTTGGGCCCGGATACGGGAAGTTGATGGTCTTCCGCGGCCTCATCTGAAACCACAGCTCATCGAGGTTGTCGCGTTGTTCGATCTGGGCCATCGAGCGATTCTCGCCGCAGCACTTCTCGAACCACGGTGAGTTGCAGTACTGATCGGGGTCGAACTTATCGTTCGGCTTCCTGAACAGCGCCTGCCAGAATTCGGTAACCACGTCGCCAAGACTCTGCGTCTGCGTGTACGTCACGCCGAGGTCCTTCAGCATGTCGACCCATTTAATCTTGTAGACAAACTGTCCCTCCGAGGACGACTCAATGATTATCTTTTTCGTTTTGTCGGCTGCGGATCTCAACTCGGTCTCGTCTGAGTGGTAGAGATAGAAGTTGACGAACTGGTCTTCTTTATCTTCGTCGTCACCACAGACCACCTTGAAGTAGTCCAACTGGTAAACGTCGACGACTGGGAAATTGCCCAGGCCGTGCCACACGATCTCGGGTTCGCCTTTTTTCTCGAGCCGCTTGAAGATTCTCTTGTAGCCGGTGCGTTTGGGAATTTCCTGGAGGGCGCGTTTGAGAATGCGCTCTTCGAGCTCGTCGGACGTCGATCCGCCGAGCTTGTCGGAATCTCCCGACTGGTCCACTTTGTGAAGCGCTTTGATCGCCTTGTCGATTTCCTCGGCAGTGTCTTTTTTAATCTTGTCTTGCAGGCCGTTAAATAGCTGGGCGGTGATCAGGTCGCCGGGTTCGACGTGGTAAGGATCAGGTTGGGTTGACATAACATTTCTCCTTCTAACTGCTGATGGTTGGGTATTCTGCGCGGTCGCGCGTGATACCGGCGCGAACGCCGGCTGCTTTCGCCTGTAACACTCCGGTGGGACCAGGCTTCATGACTTCCTGAATGGTTTCAGTCGTCAATCCCTGAACAATCGCGCGTGCCTGCTCGAAGCGTGCGCCGCGATAGATGATGGAGACTTCGTAAATGGCCGGCTTAACTTCACGAACGGATACGCCGATCTCGTTACCGAAAACGCCCTTTTCTTTCGCCTCCAACTTGATAAATCCGTTCAGGCCGTCTTCCCTGAGATAGAGACGAGCCGGGCGGTTTGGTGTGCCCAACGTCAGAAACTGCGGCTTGCGAAACGGCATGCGAAACGCGGTCCAGCCTAGTTCAACAAAGTCGACCCTGGTTGCCTTCACAAACTTCGATCCGGTGGCGGGTGAATTGAGCATCGTGACGAGAAAATTCGGATCGCTTTCGGGCTCGGCGACGGCGTCCTTAAATACCTGCGCGGAACTCTTGTCGTCGCCGAGAGCCTCGCCGAACCTGCTCTCGTTGAAGCGACCACCAAAACGCGGCGCCAGATCGGCCGGCAGATTCACGACAAGAGCAGCCGCACCAAACTTCTCCAACTGAAAATCGATTGTGACCGGCGGATCCAAAAGCGGAGGTGCAGAAGCGAAGACCGCCCTGATCCTTTCCGGTGGTGAATTGCTGAAGCGGCTGACGTCGAAGATGCCGCGCTCACCGCAGTTGCCGTTTGGAAACCGCGCGTGATCGAAACGCGCATAGTCAAACCTCGGGCCGAGACAATCGAGATAGCGAAAGACCGTTCGGCCTGTACGAACGTTGAGCACGATCGCTTTGTCGAGTTGATCCGCGCGCACGAGGGCAGACGCGGGCGCGAGCTTCGAAGCACCATTGAGTTGTCGAGTTAATGAATCGTTCTCGTCGCCAGTGCCGATAGTTACGCCAGGGTAGGATTCCGTGATAGGCCCTGAGTAGAGGAACACATCGAAGAGCGCGGCGATCTTTTCAACGCGCATCAAAGGCGGCGTGCCCGCGAAGATCGGTCCTTCGACTTTCACTACCGTGTCGCGATAGAGGAGCGGATCGACGTGTGCACCAGGTATCAGGGTGGCTACCACCGTTCCGTTCGAATCGACGAGCGAGAAGTAGTTGTTATCGACTTTAATGCGGCCCACCAAGCGTCCGCTGTCAGTTGTTTGTGGCGGTAGCGAGCTGATATCGCTTTCAACCACGCTGACGACGATCTCGTGTTCCGTTTGCAGGCTTCTCAGCACGACGATGTCCGACGAATTGGGATTGTTTAGCTGCAATCGATTGTCATCGCCGGTGAGTTTCCAGGATTCAGTGAACGGAACGATCGCTTGAGAGCCTACCGGCCCCGATTGGATCTGCGACGGCGGAATCGCTCGTGTTTGACCATCGATCCCAGTGATCTCCGCGCGCAGTTGTGGTCGGTCGTCGCGAAATATTCTCGCCGTCTCGCCTCGTTCGAGCACGACAAACAGATGAATTGTCCAGTTATTGCCGGAGTTAACGATCGATGGGCCAACCGCGCCTTTCGTGGCGGTAATCCGGATCTCTGCAAAACCGTCTGCTACGCCATCGTTCTCGATGGTCCATGAGCCGTTGTGGTTTTTGGTGAATGAGAAATTCGACTTGACCGGCGGGTATTCGATCACTTCGAGGTATCGAAGCGCCGGCAACGAAAGCTTGCTGTCCGCGGTTGTAGCGGTCAATTGCAGTTGATTGTCGGCAGTCATCGCAGCGAGATTCGGAAACACCGCGTTGATTTTGTCGACGATCTCGTCCTGAGCCGTGGCCGCCGGAATCGTGCCCGCAACGTCGATATCAATTGGCCGCCCGTCATCGATCGCAATTCGCACCACCGAACGACGACTCAAGTTAACGCCGGTCAAAATATTCTTTTCGCCGGTGATTACTGCGGGCGAGCTGGCTGTTCCGGTAGCTGTGCGCGGGCCACTGCCGAATAAACCCGTGCTCGCATCGCCTTTATCAAGAGCCTTGATCTCGAGTCGCGCGTTGGTACCTGTCGATGAGGAGCTGAGTACCAGGTGGTTGCCATCCGCTGAGGCCGCGGCGATGTCTGGTCCAATCGAGTTGACTATCTCGGCAAGTGTCGCGGCTTCGGGTTTGGCGGCTTTGGAAGCACAGTCGAGCGTTTGCGCGACTCCGTCGATCGCGATGTCGAGAAATCGGAAGACACTTAGGTCAGTGTCTCCGCTCAGATCCTTTACGCCAACAATTCGCGCCGGTGTAGCTGCTGCTCCGTGATACTCACGAGGCGCGGCGATGCCGAAGACTTGCTCTATGACGTCAGTGCCGGTGGGAGTTTCAAATCGCAGCTTGCTATCGACACCCTGCTTCGCTGAGCGTATCTCGATGCGGCGTCCGTCAGTTTTTGCCGCTGACGCGAACGCGGCGTTGATAGCGCTCGCGATCTCGGTCGGCGATCGCTTAACAGGTGTTGCTTCGGTGAGTTTGATTTCGACGGCCGCAGCATCATCAATCGACAGCTTGATCGCGGCATCCGCGGGCAAGTCGATGCCTCCAGTCAGATCGGCAAGACCCGTAAACTTCACCGTTGTCGCATCGACTCCGTTAAATACGCCCGGAGGAACTCCGAGCACTTTGTCGAGTGCCCCATGCGGAGGTTCAATTTCGACGCGACTCTCGGCACTCCCGGACGGCGAGGTCACGATGAGATGTTTCCCGTCCGTGCTCGCAACGTCCTCCGACAGTCCGTTCGCCTTACCAGCCGCGTTGATTTTGGAGATGATTTCGTCGAGCGTGGTGGCGCGTGCGCGCGCGCCTGCCGCATCGATTTCGAAACTATCGAAACCATCGACTCGCAACCGGAGAAAGCGCGCGTCTCTCAGATCGATCGTTTGACTCAGGTCGGGCGTGCCCACGAGCCGCGCGCTCGCGGCCGGCGTCCCAACAGCTTCGCGCGTTACGAAACCAAAAATCTCCTGCGCTGCTTCATCGATTATCGTCGCGCGCGAGACGAAGCGGCGCTTGCGCGTAACCTCACGCCTGAAAACCTCGACCTTGCCTGCTGCTCCGGTCCTCGTTGACGCCAGGAACAGTCTCGTTCCATCTGTTGAAGCGACTTGCGCGCCGACCGTCTTGTTGATGTGCGCAACTACCTTGTCCAAAGGCAATGAACGCCGCTCGGAAATGTCGTCTGTCGCCTGACTCAGATCGATCTC
>Ga0126376_10000185_pt1 | contig 29147 bp, 28 predicted proteins | sample PanSoiMetPlot_15_FD_92760 | JGI IMG/M metagenome (GOLD analysis project Ga0126376, IMG submission 92760) | Tropical forest soil microbial communities from Panama - MetaG Plot_15 | ecosystem: Environmental > Terrestrial > Soil > Tropical forest > Bulk soil | place: Panama | collected 2016-02-17 | reverse complement strand
GCGACTTGCTGCTCGTGAGCGGGCGATGGGTTGCCTTAGCCCTTAGTCACGACGGGCTGTGGGTATTTGCCAACCGGATACTTACCAACCGGATATTTGCCCACGGGGTACTTGCCGATTGGCGCCGCCGCCACCGGGGGCGGCTCCTTGCGTGGCAAATCGGCGGCAGCGGCAACGCTCAGCATGGCCATGAGCCCAGCCGTTACGATTATGATCGTCTTCATGATGCTAATCCCCTTGTGTTAGGCACCCGGACGGGCCGACCGAGTGACGCCCCTATTCCGCTTTGTCTGTGCAAGACGCCCGCTTCTACCATCCCACATTCCGGCTCAATCGCCGAGGAATGGCTCCCGACTATTAGTCGCCTCGGCCGGTCGAATGGTTCAAAATGTAATCGGTAGGATCACGGCATCGGCAGCGCCCGCTAACCAAAGCGTCCCCCGCCCAGCGGCAACGGCCCAAGTCCCGGTTGTGACCTGCGCCATTTTTTCCACCCGGCTCCAGCTGTGCTTATCTAACTACCGCCGCCCCGCCATTGTTCGCTGGCAAGTGCGAGAGACTGGCCGACGGAATACTGTCGTTTTGTCGGGGCGGAATCCATTCAATAGCTGGCTCAAGGCAAAACACTTTAGCCTCAAATAGAGGCGTAACCTGCGAACGCGCCTCCTGAAGCCTCTCGCCCATTAATCGCCACAGCCCTCGGTGATAACAGGGGAACGGACAGAAGAACCGACTCACCAGGAGAGGGGGCCGTGCTGCGCAAAGTTTTCCCGATCTTCCTTGGCGCAATTGCGGGCGCTGCCGTGACGTTGGTGACTCCTCAACCCCGGATAGTGGTCGAGGCATCGAGCGCAAAGGCAGCCGCTGAGGCGCTCCAGCAACTCAGCCTTTTCAGCCACGTATTCGAGCGCGTGCGCTCGGACTATGTCGAGAAGCCCGACGATTGGAAGCTGATTGAGGCGGCAATCAAGGGTATGTTGGCGGGCCTTGATCCTCATTCGAGGTACCTGGACGCGCGGGGCTTCCGCGACGCGCAAGTGGACACACTGGGAAAATTTGGTGGGTTAGGGCTAGAGATCGCTTCTGAAAGCGGCCGCATCAAGGTTATTTCAGCAATAGATGAAACGCCGGCAGCTCAGGCCGGTATGATTGGAGGCGATATTATAACCCGTATCGACGATGAACCCGTTGACGGACTAAACCTAAGTGAAGTGGCTGAGAAGTTGCGCGGTCCCGCGAATACTAAAGTCAAGTTGACGATCAGGCGCCAAAACAATGATAAGCCAATGGAGATGGTTATCACTCGCGCCGTTGTTAGGGTTAATCCGGTTCGGTGGCACCTAGAAGATGAAGACCTAGGCTACGTCCGCATAAGCCAATTTAACGAGCAGACCATCTCAGGCTTGAAGAAAGCGATTAACGACTTCAAGGCGAAAAAAGGCGATGAGCTGAAAGGCTTCATATTGGACTTACGTAATAATCCTGGTGGGCTGGTAGATCAGGCGATTACGGTTGCGAATGCGTTTCTGAAGCAAGGCGAGATCTTATCGACTCGTGGCCGCGGTGCGGACGGGACGCAACGTTTCATTGCCCGAGCCGGCAAAGACATAAGCGACGGAAAGCCGGTGATAGTGTTGATCAATGGCGGTTCGGCCTCGGCGTCCGAAATCGTGGCCGGCGCCTTGCAAGACCACAAGCGCGCAACGATCATTGGCACGCGATCCTTCGGCAAAGGCTCGCTGCAGACGCTGATTCCGCTCGGCCGCGAAAGTGGAGCGCTGTCGCTGACCACTGCGCGTTACTTCACGCCCTCGGGACGCTCAATCCAAGCGAAAGGAATTTCGCCGGACATCATAGTTCAGCAGGAGATTCCTGAGGAGTTGAGGAGCAGTGCGGATGCGACAAGTGAAGCAGGTTTGCGAGGTCACCTCCTCGCTGAGGGGCAGGAGCAAACCGGATCGCAATCCTACGTTCCACCGGATTTAAAGCATGATAAGGCGCTCAAAATGGCTCGGGAACTGATCCATGGGCGGGTCGTCAATCCACCGCTCCCATCCAAACGGGATCGCTGATCTTCACGCTGCCTGCCAGTCTGAGCTGAGCAGACGGCTATGCCTCGCCCATCGCACGCCGTCGCCCTTGGGCAGCGCACGAGCACGGCCTCAGCGGCTTCGTAAATTCCTAAAAATGACATTAGCGGCCTGAGAATAGCCCCGAGCCGTTGCGTCTCGGGGCTCTCTTAGTGCAGCAGTATCCTCACGGGGCTGGGACATTCTGACATTCTTGCAATTAGGACAGCACTCGGCTCAGGCAGCCCTGCCTGCGCACACGCGATGCCGCGAGAGATCGTTCTTAGTCTGATTGCGGCGGCTGCTGATAGTTGTTCGCCCGCAGCCACTGTTCATAAGCCGGGTCGGTGCCATCTAGTCCCAGCGCCTTGAGTCGACGGGCATCGAGGAGAAGCACCTTCCCTGATGACAGCTGCCTTATCTCTTGAAAGAGCCGTTTCGGCATTCCCATGCGGGCCAAGTAAGCTTCAACGCTTTTCGCCAATCCCACGTGTTTTTGTTTGGCGCGATCGCGGCTTTGCGCGAAGTTCAGGCGCTGGAGCCCAACCTTTTCCGGCGCGGGCGTTCGCCGCACCCCTGCGGCCAAGACAAGCACGCAAGCGCCCAAGCATTGCCCATCATCGTCTACCGCGGTCAAAGCCCATTGGTTTCTGATTTCCTCGCCCAGCTCCATCGCCGCAAACTCATCCCCGCCCCCGGAGTTAAGCAACACCGTCAGTTCGTCAACGTCCGGGCGGATTGACCCAATCAGCTCAATGGCCTGGCTTGTCACGGCTCGGTCGATCGGCCCCTGAATCTCCACACCGCCGACGTGCGCGGCACGGTCCAAGTTGTAAATATTGGCAATGCCCCCGGCGGTTTGTTGATCGACCGGTGATTGCGCGGCGACAGGAGAGAGAAGTGCCAAGCCCATCAGGCACACCGCGCACAACCTCATCCTGCCGAAAAAGCTCCGCATGTACAATCCTGGATCATGCCGCTTGTTGAGCCCGACTTCCACACCGATAGCAGTGGCGATTGGTTCGAAATTTGCTTGCCCGTATGTGGCCTTCGGAATGCAGCTTTCCAGGATAGTGCGCAGCCTGGCTGCAGTCATCAACATCCTCGATCCAGACGCAATCGTTCTTGGCGGCGGCCTCTCCTGCTTAAATATCCGCTTTGTCAATTGGCTTGGCCTCCGACCCGCTGCACCTATCGTTGCTTCCCGGTCTTCTTACCGGTTTTCCCGCGGACTCCCTTCGCGGTCAGCGTCGGCCTTGATGCGCTGGTAGGCTCTGCGGCGCGCGCTGGAGCGGCCCTGGTGAGGCGCACACCGGGCTGATCACCATTGGTGAACTCGACGCCCGCCGCCTCAAGTGCGCTCTGTAGCCTGTTGATTGCCGATTGCTTCGCATCTGCCCCGTTTTCGATACGCGTGACGGTGTTGGCAGTGACGCCGGCTTTTTTAGCGAGTTCCCGCACGCCCCATCCGACGGCGGCGCGGGCCATCCGAAGCGGAATAGACCAGATGGAGAACGCAATGTCAGATAATTCGGGGAAAGCTTGGAAGCCCGCTGAACGCCGCTTCTTCATCGGCGGTTCGGACGCCCGGATCATTATGGGCAGCGATGAGGCCACCCTAGTCCGGCTATGGCGCGAGAAACGAGGCGAGGCCGAACCGGAGGACCTGTCCGGCAACCTCATCGTGCAACTCGGAAGGGCGACCGAGGACCTCAATCGCTCCTGGTATGAGCGCAACACCGGGCGGCAGGTCCGAGACGTGCAACGCCAGGTCAGGCACTCAGCAATTCCGTGGATGGCAGCCACCCTTGATGGGATTGTGGAGGGCAATTCGAAGCCAAATTCATGCTGCCCTGGTCATTCTCCGAAGAGGCAGCGGCGATCCAGGGCGAACTTCTGCCAGCACGTCGGCAGGATTTATCCCGCGGGTGCAGTCCAGCAAGCATGCAACCAATCACCACTCCGATCAATGGCCATGACAAAGGCCCCTGCTCGAACGGTCGACACGATTTGCAAGGCAGCGACCAAAAGCCGCTGTCAAAGTCCATGCGTGCGCCGCTCGAACGGTGCTTGAAGTCTCGCGCCATCGCCCAATGTTTTCTGCGCCTTTCCAATCTTGACCCAATCTTGCTTGACCGCGTGGGCAGGTACGAAGCGAGACTGTGGCGCCAAGCGGCGCAAACAATCTGGACGCTTGACGCTATGAGACGGCCGCAACCGACTCCGACGCGGCGATCGTTTTGCAATCCGGTAGCGCGCTTTTCCTGGGATGCCGAGAGATAATGGCTCGAGGTGATTCTTCGGTTCTTGACTTGGCAGGTTGGCCACAAATCCCCGGGGCCATTTTCGAGCGTGCCCATGGTAACGTCGTGAACTGGTGAGTGATTCGCTGCGTGAACTGTCGAGCGTCCCGTGTCGACCCGTTTCAATAAAGTTCATCCCGATCACAAGCACGCGGGCTATTCTGCAACAATCCTTCTCCCCGGCGAGGATTCGGCAGCGTTCGAGGCTGCATCGCGCCTTGATTGCTGAATTTAGCCCGATCGGCGCGCTCGAGCAGAACATTGTCGCCGACATCGCGCGCCTAACCTGGCGAAAGCAAAATCTTGCGACTTTTCGGATTGCGGAGCTAGCTAAAGAGCGTCATCAAAAGATTCAATACGAGAAGGCCCCGGGCACGCTTCTTCTTTTGCTTGATGACATCGATCCCGCTGCGGCACGAGAAGGATACCGAGCTGCGGAGAAGCAAGCTAGGCAAGAACTCGGGGGCATTTATCAATTGATCGATATCGGCGAACCCGCGACAATCGATGGACGGTTTGATTTCCAAGATGTCTCAAACAATTGCTAATGGTCCGGGGCGTCAAGTCCCTCTCGCCAGCGTCCTCTTCGGGGTCGATGCCGCAAATTTCAGGCCCCCGAAAAGCAAGCTGACACCAAGGTGCGGCACATCGCCCGCGTGACGAGGTGCGGGCGGAAACAAGCTGGCATCGTCATGATTGCTGGCGCTCACGCGCGCTCCCTTCGGGACCATCATAAGAAAGGCTATCGCGGATCGGAGCAGGGCCTGCAATTGCGCGGGATATGCGCCTTGATTGCCAACGTACCACCATGGGTGTTGCTGGCGCCGATCGCGACAATCCGCAGTGGCGCCGCATTGACGGCCATGCTTGCGCACATCAGCGCCGCGATGGCTGGGAAAGCCGCACTGCCGAGACAGCGCGCGATGGCTGTTCCGAGCGTACGGACGGCTCGCAATTCTTTCGCCCTCTATCTCGTCTGCGGCACGGCCAGGATGGCGCGCTCAATTTCCGCTTGGATCTTTGGGCTCTTGTCCATGGCGATGTGGGAAATGCCCACGTCACCGCCGAGATTGATGTTCGAGAGCTTGCCATGAAAACCAGCATCGGCGAGCACCGGCGCGCCCCAGCCCGGTGAATGGTAGTAATTGATTGCTCGCACTACATTGCCCGGCAGTGGGTCCTGAAACAGTGGCGCAAGCGTAACCAGCAAGTCGACGGGAAGTTTTTCCTTCTCGAGCAGACGAGCCATTTCGATCACGTTGTTCGCGCCTTGTGAATGGCCGACCAAGACCAGTGAACCGTTCTTGCCAGCGGCACGATCCTTGACGATTTCCGAGACCGTCGACTTCCAGGCCAAATGTCCGACCGCCTCGGCTTTGAGGCCCTTGCTCCTGAGCTCATCGGCGAGGCTGTCGAGACCGGTCGAGAATACGCCAAACCAGCCGCGGAGAAGATAGACCCGAGTCTCGGCCTTGGCAGCGCTACTCCACAACAGGGCAATGGCGATGCAGAGGACGCCCAACATCGCTCCTGGCTTCGAACCACGTTCACGACACACGTGCATTGTGAATCCCCCCGTTAGTCATCCTCCTGCGCAACCCTGGTCCACTATAGTATGCAAGCTCTCAAAGAGCTGTGGCATTACTGCCACACATGCCGGCTCATTTGGATCACCGCATGGCGACTCGCGGATCTCACGAGAGTGCAAGGGATTAGGACTAGTGTGGCGCGCTCTTAAGACCCTATCGCTTGCCGCCATTGTCCGCTTGTGGCCGTCGCGGGACCAGCTTCGCAAGCCGGATCTGCGCGATTGCGGCGACGGTAAACTCATCTTGTTCGCCGCACCGCGCCCGGTCTTGTTCGGCGCCGCGCAAGTCGCCCAAGCCGCAAGATGCGTTTGATGAGCAAACATCTCGACGGACTTGGAACGCGCTCAAACGAGCGGGGTCCCACTACATTACTTACCGGCCGAGCGTCATGACAAAAAAGCGATGCGCCGTTGGCTAGGACCTATCCCAAAATTGCCGAGTGCTGTCGGCTCACGGACGACCTGTGGGAACGCATCGGGACGCGGCTACATTGTTGAATGGCGACCCCTCGTACTTCAACGCGCGGGTGCGTTGGACACCGCCGCGCATCGGCGAACGGAACAACTCCTTATGCCCCTTGTCTTATTTCTCGCGCTCCTCTCTCTGGTAATTTACTTCATACCGATCTACCTCCTGCGCCGCAGGACATATGCACGCGCGCAGGATTATTTCCTCTCATCTGGCCACACCCCGCCGGGGGTGATTCGAAATTCTTCAGTCGCATACGCGCTAAAGTTAGCGATCTTCGGTCCGTTCTTTGTCTGGGGCGCGAGCGGCGATTTTTGGCCGGTAATCATCAATTCAGCGTGTTTCGGATTGGGCGTGAGCCTGATCTACATCCTGCGCCGCCCGCTGCTCGCGTTCCTCGACAGCTCGCTCAGCGGCAGCCGATCGATGACGGTGCACGAGTTCATTGCGCGACAACACGGGAACGATCAGCGCGTCCGGCTGCTCGCATCGGGCTTGACGATTTTCGCGATCCTTGCGCTCACAATCGGCGAGGCGCTCGTCCTGGCGGCGTTTCTCAAGCCAGTCCTATCCGGCAATGCGGTCTCCACCTACGCCGTCGTGTGCGGCCTTGTGGCCTTGATGGCGGTGTACGCAATTGTTTCGGGAAATTCCGGCGTGATGCGCTCGGCCCAATCGCAATTGGGCATGTGCTACCTCGGCCTGTTCGGCGCGGCCGCTCTGTTGCTGTATCTGATGATTTCGGCGCTGCGGCCCATGAGCCCGCACAGCACATTTGCCATCGTGTTCGTTGCCGCCTGTTGCGCGATCATGCCTTTCTACCGGCGTTCGCGCTATATGGATACCGGTCCCATTCGCGCCGTTTCTTCGAATAACGGCTCCGGCGGCGAGCCGTTCGGTGCGCGTCTGTTCCGGAGATTCGAGAAGATACTCAACGCCAGCATATCGGTCTTTGCGGCGTGGGTCATCGTCCTTGCCGCCATGCAACTCTACTCCGAGGGTCTCTCGGCTGCCGTGACTGACAGCATCGCCGCGCTGGAGACGGGGACGCGAGTGTCCGGCGTGGGACTAACGGCCTTGGTGTTGCTGCCGCTCTTCCATCCCCTCGTCGATATGGCCAACTGGCAGAGAATTGCGGTCTTCGCAAAGGACGCGGGGGACCTTGAACCCAGCCGACGGCCCGCGGCATTTCGCGGGATCGTTAGGGGCTACGCAGTTGAGACGCCGTTGATGTCGTTATTCATGTGCATGTTCGGCGTTATTGCCGTCGTCACCATGACCACGCCGGACGGCGCAAAGGCAGTCGATGGCTTCCTTCGCGAATTGACCGCAGAGCAAAATGCGCTCGCCGCCGCAGCGTTGTCGCTGCTGTTGCTCAGCGTGTTTGCGATCGCGCTCTCGACGATGACCTCCCTCTTCTCGGCAAGCCTATCCACCCTTCGCTATGACGTGCTGCCGGCGGTTTGGCCGGAACTCGCCTCCGCAAAGGAAGACGATGCCGGAGAGGCGACGCGATGGACCGTCATTGCAGGCGGGGGACTCTATGTCCTAACGACCGTCGCGGGCCTCTTCATCGCCGATGCGTACCTGAAGGTGAGCTACACGAGCAGCGCGTTCCTTGCCCTTTTGTTCGCCTCCTCCTGCGCACAGCTCGCATTCGTGCCTCTCGTCTTGGGACCGCTCATCGGGCGAACGCGCGATGGTTTCGCAACGGTATCCGCCGCCTGGGCTCTGGTCATCCTCGCTTGTAGCGCTGCTGCCGGGCCGATTGCGGTGACGATCTATTTCGCGACTGGAAGCGAACCGTGGTTGTGGACCGCAGTTCCTGCCTGTCTCGCATCCGGTCTCTTGCTGTTCACCCTGGCGCGGCTGTGGCCGGCGAGGACAGCCGCCGCATAGTCTTTGCGGCGCTCAGCGCCCGCCCGGGCAGGGGCGAGCGCGCGACGAACACGGTCGTAGCCGAGGCGGAATTCGGCCCTCGGTACGGCGGAATCACATTCATGCTTGGACCGCGCGCTCTCGCGGCTCCCCAATGAAGAAGCGGAGGCATCAATGCCTCCGCAACAGTCGCCGTCAGTTCTATTCTCTAAGGGACGTCAGTAGCCGCAAGGGACGTCAGTAGCCGCCCGAGGCGGATGCGGTTTGCGCTCCTGCGGGGGCCGCAGGCTTCTGCGCTGTGGCGGAGGGCTTGGTTGAAGAGATCTGCGCGACCGCCGGGCTCGACATGTAACGCTTTCCAGCATTGAGCCGCTTGAGGCTGCTGACCCAGTCCTCCGGATACAACAGGTGATTCCCGGGAACTTTCAAGCCCATGTATCGCGCAATATCTTGGATGAAGGCGATACAATTGTAGGTAGCGGCATTCCACAGGGGCGACGTGGCCTGCAAGTGCTTGATATACGCGAACACTCGCTTAGCCTCGGGCTCGGTCATGTAGACGCGGTAACTCGCGGTCACATAGTCCTCGTCAAGGTCGCCGTAGCTCTTGCCCGTTTCGGACGGGACCGGCAAAACGTGCCCGAGAAGGTAGGGAATGACGCTCTCGGTCGCCGGATGAAGGCCCGCGACTTCAATTTGTTTCTGGTCGGCTCGTCCGTACCAGACGAAGGCATGGCCGTAGCTGGCGGCGGTCCGCGCGCGGAAGTCGACGTAATAGATTGCTTGCGGGTTGGCGCTAGCCGCCCTGGCGGGTGCGTCCTGCGCACTGGCAGGCTGAAGTTGCATTCCCACGACGATCGCGGCTGCACACACGCTCAAAACGAGGGCGCGCGCTTTCGTCTGATGATCACGCATTGTTGGCTCCCCTAATCATCATTCCACTTCAGCAATGGCTGAAGCGGCCGGCGCTTAGCGCTGCTTGGAGTGTCGCGGGGGGTTGCTCGCGTTTTGCGCGAGTACCCCCCTTGATGACATTATTGCTAGCCCTTCGTCACTACGGGCGCGGGCGTTGGATATTTACCCGGATACTTGCCGACCGGATACTTGCCTGGATACTTGCCAACGGGAGCCGGCGCCGGAGGCGGCGGCTCTTTGCGCGGCAGATCAGCGGCGGCGGCGGCGCTCAGCATGGCCAAGGACGCAGCCGTTGCGAGTACAATCTTCATCATGACTATTCCCCTTGTGTCTGGACAGCATCGCCTTCGGAAGGCCCCAGATGGAGCAACCGAAGAGGGACGCCCCCCTCTTCCCATCACCACTTAGCCAGAGCGGTTTCCACCGCTGCACGGTTTAACGATGCTCTAACCGAACCCGCGACACAACGAAAAAGCGCTTATATCACCGGCGCGAATGATCCTTTTCGGGAGAGTGTTGCATGAATAGCACGCACATCTCCACGAGAAACGCGCCGGACGCAATTTTGGATGTAACGGCGCCTCGACTCTGCGTCTGCAGCGATTGGCGGATGGATTTTCGCGCTCATTTTATCAATGCGGTGGAGCAGACTCGATTCGAATTTTGTTCAAAATAGCGCGAATCGGGCGACTCCGCGGCAGGCACCGCTGGTGAAGGTATCCCGGCACGGAGGCATGCCCTCGCGCATCCCGCGTTCAAGCGCGCGGTTTTGGATGGCCCGTGTTTCCTTCGTGCTTGCCGGCCTCGACGCAATCACGACGAGCCTCGCTGCCGCAGGTGGCGTCGATCTCTCGAAGCGAGCGTCGGCCAGCGGCCGCGCCGGTTCATGGCGAAGCGCTGGCCGAGGCCGGCTGCGCGCTGCCCGGCCATCGCTCGTGCGTTAGAGGAACCGTCAGCCGCGCACGCAATCCATCCGCTGCGAAGGATTGCTCCACCTGGCCATTGAGCTGTCGTTCGATGACCATGCTGATCAGCCGCGAGCCGAAACCCGCTCGTCTGCTCCGCCGGGGGGCCGGCCCGCGACTCTCGTTCCAATCGAGCACGAGCGTGAGGCCTTGCTCCGTGCGCGTTACGGACCAGCTCAGTTCGACGCGGCCTGTGCTAACAGAAAGGCTGCCGTGCTTGCTTGCATTGGTCGCCAGCTCGTGGACCGCCATGCTCAGTCCAAACGTCGGGTCGGGCTCGAGGAAGACGTTGGGTCCCTTGAACGAGATGCGATCGAGGAACGCAGCGAGCAAGGTGTTGAGAAGCTCGCTGAGCGACGTCGACTTCCACCCGCCTTCGGTGATGAGGCGATGCGCATTGGCCAGCGCCAGAACGCGCGCCTCATATTTTGCCACGAGGTCAGGGAGGCTTCGCGAATTCTTTGCCGTCTGCGAGAACAGGGCCAGCAGCTGCGAGAAAAGGTTACCGGAGCGGTGGCGCAGCTCGCGGATCATCAATTCATGGCGTTGATCAAGCTGTCGACGCTGGATAGCCCCCGCCAGGACGTTGGCCACAGCTGCGAGAAATGCCACGTCGTAGTCGTTGAACTTGCGCCGTTTGGCGGTATGCGCGCCGAGCACGCCATAGGCCCGCCCGTCGCGGCCCGCGATCGGGGTGGTCAACCCGCTCACCACGCCGTGCCTACGCAGCAGCGGGGCTCCTGTGAACCTCGTCTCGGCTGCCAACTCCTCCACGATCACGGGGCGCCCAGCAGCGAGCGTGTAGCCGGCCTGCGTTTCGCGGCCGGTCGAAACGGTCGCGGTGCCGACCAGTCCGGGTTGCCAGCCGATGCCGGCCCTGAGCAGCAGCTCGGCGTCGCCCGGCACGAGTTCGAGGATCTTCACCATCTCGAGGTCAAGGATGTCGCCAACCGTGGTGACCACCTCATTGAAATATTTCTGCAGATCGCTTTCGGTCAGCGCGCGCTCGCCCAGACGCGCGAGCGTTTCCTGCTGGCGCGCGCGTACGCGAACCTCGCGATTGATGCGCAGCCGCTCGGTGACGTCTCGGCACATGCCGAGCATTTGCACGATCGCGCCGTCCTCGATCATGACGGTCACGCATGCTTCGAACCAGCGCTCCTCGCGCTCGGATCGTCCCGGCAGGCGGTATTCGAGGCGACACGGCTCGCGCGTCTGCAGGCTCTTGGCGATGGCGCCGAGCACACCTGTCGTATCCTGCAATGCAAAGTCCGCCGGCGTGACTGACACCGTCCCGTCGCGCGTGCCCTCGGGACGCCCGTGGAAATCATCAAGCTTGGTCGACCACGCCAGCTGACCGGAGCGCAGGTCCCATGACCATATACCCACCTGTCCCGCGTCAAACGCGCGTTGAAACAGTTCCAGACCGGATGCAAGCGGCGCTGCTTCACGCGCCCGACTGTCGGCGCTTTCAACCTTGTCCTGCATCTCGAGCACTTTCACATCCACGATGCGACGGTCTTAGTTTGGATCCAGCGGAGCTTCGGGCGCAGCTTTCGTTTCGTGCGGCCGAATTCTTGCCCACGGTCCGCTTGAGTCAAGCGCCGGTTCTGTTCGCAGTTTGTCAGCCGAGTGCGCGTCCCGCAGCGCAGCAGCGGGCAAACAAGCACGGCGCATTTTGCTCTTTTAGTGCGCGGCCGCGGCCGCTTGGTTCAGATCGCGAGCCATAATCCTTGAGGCGCGAGAAGACTCCGGCGCGTCGAGCTAAAAGACCCCAGCGAGTGCGCCCTCTTGCCAATTACCGCGTTACAAGCTGCCGGTGTCGCGAAGGTTCCGCGCGCGCCTCGAACCGGCCGCCCTTCGGCCAATGTGCCGCATGCGCGGAAAGGTGTGCCCGATAGCAAGCGTGTCCTTTTCAGGACACGCAGCGTCCGGCGACTTGTGCCAATGGCGACTGGCCGATGGCGCTCACGATGGGTTCGCAGCCATCGAGCAGTCTGGGCTTAGGAGCGGGCGCCGGCGGTGGCTGCACCTCGGCAGGCCCGTTCACGGCGTTGCGGCTCTTGATCGAGACAAGCGGCAGGCGGTCGCTTTTGAGCGCGCGGTTCACCACCGGCACGCTGCGAGAAAACGACGCCGAAGCGGTGCTGGTGGCGGAAAGCTCAAGACAAAGGAGGAAGGCCGCGACCGCAAACAGTGCCCCGCCGCAGCCGACGAAGTATCGCGAATAACGCCGCATGGGTTGCTCCCCACGATCCCTGTGCTCATTAGTCGCGTGAACCCGCGAGAAGGTTCACGCACCGCGTCGGGGGATTCGCGCGGCGCCCGCGGCGGCAGACGGGGGCTCTCCTCCAACCCCTTGAGAAAAAGGATGATTTTCCGGTGGGCGGCGGCCGAGCAGCTCGCGAGGCGCTTCCGCCGCAGCAATTTCCCCGCGGCGAGGCGCCTACTATTTCAAAAGCGCGTCGACCGCAGCGATCTCGGGATGGCCAGGAACCAATCCGCGCCTCGTGCGTTGGACGAGCAGCCGGCCGCCCATTTCCCCCTCCCCGTGCTCGGCCGGTTATCTAGGGCGTAGTCGACAGATTAGGTCGGCTACGCCCCCGTCTTTTTCGTCGGGAAAGCGTCAGGTCTTTCTCAGCTGATGTGCCCGGCGAGGGCGTCGGAACTTTTGAAACTTTTGCTCCCCCGTCGGGTTTTCCCGCTATCTCCAACAATCGCAGGAGCACGTGATGAACTGGGATCGTGTCGAAGGCAATTGGAACGCGTTCAAAGGAAAGGTTCAACAGAAATGGGGCAAGCTCACCGACGATGACCTCAACGTGGTCGAAGGCAAGCGCACCGAGCTCAGCGGTCGACTCCAGCAGCGCTATGGCGTGGCCAAGGATGAAGCCGAGCGCCAGATCGACACTTGGCTCAAAAGCGTCAACTAAGGGGCGTGACGGCCATCGCGCCGCAGCAATCATGTTTCAGCGATCCGGATATTCCCGCGCAATCTCCGCCCAAATCGGGGACATAGATCAGCGTCTGCGCACGCTGGAGCGGCACCTCGAAGCAGCCGGCAGCCGCTCGGCCGCCACCGCCGCGCGGGCAGTAGATCATGTTGGCGAGAACGTCGCTTCGGCGTTGAGCAGCATCGCCGAGAATCTGCGCGGACGCGCCAACTCCATGCGCGGCGAGGTGGCGAAAATCGGTGGCGATGCGGCCAAGCTCGGGGATCAGGCGCTGCGCCGTCTCGCCGACGAAGTCGAGCATCGCCCCTTGGTCACGCTCGGGGTTGCCCTTGCGGTCGGCATTCTCGTGGGCTTGGCGAGCCATTCGCGCGCGAGCCACCCCCCGCGCGCGCCCGTTCGGCGCCGGCACTAACGGCGCGCCGCCGCGCCGATCCTTCCATCACGCCGTGACGCGCCGCTCGCGGCGTTTCGCGGTACGCTCGAAGAACAGTGCTTGGCTGGCGACCGCCGACACGGTGGCAGGCTGGAACGGTTTAGCGATGAGGAAGGCAGGCTCCGGCCGCTCGCCGGTCAGGAAGCGCTCGGGATAGGCGGTGATGAAGATCACGGGCGCTTCGAATGACCCAAGCAGTTCGTTGACGGCCTCAAGTCCCGAGCTGCCATCGGCGAGTTGGATGTCCGCGAGAATGAGCCCTGGTTGGGTTTTCTTGGTCAGCGCCAACGCTTCCGCATGAGTGCGCGCAACTCCAAGCACGCGATGACCGAGACCTTCCACCAGCGTCTCGAGCTCCATCGCAATGAAGGTGTCATCCTCGATGATGAGAACGTCGGTCGCGATCTCGGCCGCAAGCTCGCGGCCGGATTCCTCGACCAAACCGCGTAACTTCATCACGTCGATATCGAGCACGCGTGCCGCATCCGGCTCGGAGAAGCCTTCGAGCGCGACCAAAAGAAATGCCTGGCGGGGAAGCGGCGTAATGTTGGCAAGCTTATGCTCGCCGGGAAGTTCGTCCTCGCCCGTCGCCGGCGCGCCGTTGACCGCGACCGAGTTCCAGATTTTCGTGAACAGACGATAGAGCGCAACGCGCGGGCCCCTGGGGTCCTCGATCACTGCGCGATCCGCAATCAGCGCCTCAAGGGTGGCCGCAACATAGGCGTCGCCCGAAGCCTGACTTCCCGTCAGGGCCCTGGCATAGCGGCGCAGGAATGGTAGGTATTGTGCTACCGCAGCGGAGGAATTGGACACGGCACCCTCCCATTTATCTGAGATTACCGGCGGCAACGGCCCTGTGGGAAAAAAGTTCCACGAAGGGGAACGAACCATACTGCCCCACGTTATCATGCGATGAGCACAGAGGGGCCCTGGGCCGGGGGATTTGGCCCGGGGGCGCCAAAATGAACGAGAGAAAGCCGGGTCGAGTGGGCAATCCGCGGGAAGGGGCTGCTCGGGCCGACTCGATGCAGACGAATCCGCTCAGGTCAGAGGCGACCATGCATACCGACGCGCAAGTTAGAAAGGGCGGGGGACGCCTCAGCCGTGAGGATCAGCGTAGAATTGGCGACATCCTTCAGCGCGTCTACGACGAGGTGTTGCGCCAGGGCGTTCCCGACCGCTTCAAGGACTTGCTGGACCAATTCGACCGAACCGAGGAGGACGGCGAGGCCGCGACGGCCGCGGGGCAGGAAGCTGATCGTCTGGTTGGGGCCAAGGCATTCGACAACAAGGGGTCGAGATCATGACGATGCGGTCATCCGTTCGTGACGCGATGCTCGCAGCGGTCCCGAGTTTGCGGGCATTCGCCATTTCGCTTTGTGGCAACGTGGATCGGGCAGACGATCTCGTGCAGGAGACGTTGCTGCGTGCCATGGCAAACATCGAGTCGTTCCAGCCGGGCACGAACATGTCCGCCTGGCTGTTTACGATCCTGCGCAACCTGTTCCGCTCCGAATACCGCAAACGGCGGCGCGAGGTCGAGGACACGGATGGCACCTATGCCGAGACCTTGAAGTCGCATCCGGAGCAGCACAGCCGGGTGGAGTTCGACGAATTCCGCGCGGCGCTTGCCAAGCTGCCGCCGGATCAGCGCGAAGCCCTCATTCTGGTCGGCGCATCGGGCTTCTCCTACGAGGAGGCCGCCGCCATCTGCGACTGCGCGGTGGGAACGATCAAGAGCCGAGTGAACCGAGCGCGCACGCGCCTGTCGGACCTGCTCTCGATTGAGGGTACGGACGATTTCGGTCCGGACCACGCCACCCGCGCAATTCTCTCGGCGGGCGGTCGCCGCTGATCACTAAGTCATCAGTGTGCGCGATGGCGGGTCGGCGTGCGCCCTCTCAAGGGTGCACATCCTCCGTGAACCAGTCTGTCGGCAGCTCGTAACCCAATCTACGTTCCTTCGCCTTCCGATAGACGAGGGCGCCCGCGGCCGCGAACTGATAGCCCAGCCCGATATTATTGATGAAGCAAGTCACGTCTGCATCTGACGTGCGGCCTTGCACCCGCCCGGCGATGATCTGGGGCAATGTTGGAAGTTTGTCAAAACCGATCTCCTCCGCAAGCCGCCAACCTCGGCCCCGCGCTTTCTCTTCGATCACGACACCTGCCGCAGCGAGCTGCATGGGGGCCGGATCGTTCCAGTGAATGACGACGCGATCGGCGCGCTTGATTGCCTGGGCCTCGATCTCCGGCCGCTTGATCGAGCTCAGGTGCATTCCCGGCTCGATCCAAGGTTCGAAGAAGACCGGATCGATGGAGTTGGTGGCGCACATGACAATATCGGCGTTTTTGACGGCGTCCTCCGCTTGCGCCGCCGGAGAAACCTCGACGCCGAGGAGCGCCGTCATGGCATCGGCAAAGGCTCCGCGGTTTTCTGGATTAGGGCTGAAGCAGCGAATGCTCGTAACGTCGCGCACGGTGCAGGCCGCCATGAGTTGCGCGCCGGCCTGCCAGCCGGAACCGAGAAGGCCGATGCGCTTTGCCTCCGCGCGGGCCAGATGCTTGATCGCGATGCCGTTGGCGGCGCCCACGCGAATGCGCTGAATGACGCCGTCGGGCAGGATGGCCAACGGCTCGCCGTTCTCGACCGAGAACAGCAGCACCAATCCGACGTAGCGGTTATTCGGCGCGGCTGCGACCTTTTCCCGGCGCATGGCGTTGCCGCGTTTGGGCCAGGTAATGATGTCCGAGTTGATGCGCACCGCCCCGACGCCGAGCTTTGGAGCCACGCCGTCCATGGACTTGAGGCTGTAGAGCGCATCCGCTCGCGTGGTCGGCGTAAAGCAGTCGGAGCGGGTGCGCGACACCCCACGCCCATCGGCCAGCTCGGTGTAGGCCTCTTCCATGACTGCGATGCACTCGCGCATCGTCAGCACTTTTTCTACGTCGTCGTTGGAGAGGATCAGCGTCATTCGCGTTTTGGAAGCGGCGGCGGGGACAACTTAGCACTCCGCCGGCGCCTCTCCAGCCTCATTGCAGAGGGCTCGCCGGCCGCTACACGGAATTCGCCGTCCTGTCGCACTAGCCACGGCGTGCGTCCCGGCCGATAGTGGGGCGATGTTCGAGGGGTTTGTCCGCACCGAGGTCAAGACCAGCGGCGCGCGCATCGCGACCATGCGTGGCGGCAAGGGACCGCCGCTGCTCTTGATGCATGGCAATCCATTCTCGCATCTTTCTTGGCACAAAATCGCGCCGCGCTTGGCAAGCGAATTCACCGTTGTCGCCACTGACCTGCGCGGCTATGGAGATTCGGAAAAGCCGCCTGGCGGGCCGGACCATAGCGGCTATTCGTTCCGCGCCATGGCGCAGGACCAGTTCGAGGTGATGGCCTCGTTCGGGTTCGAGCGCTTCTACGCCGCCGGCCATGATCGCGGCGCCCGCGTGCTCCACCGCATGTGCCTCGATCATCCGGAAAAGGTCGCGCGTGCCGCCATTCTCGACATCATTCCCCAGCATCATCTGCTCAACAACGTGACGCGGGAGTGGGGCACTTTCTCGTGGCATTGGTTTTTCATGATCCAGCCGTACGATTTTCCCGAGCGGCTGATGGGTGCCGATCCCGACTATTTCATCGAGAAGAAGCTCGCTAAGACCGATCAGGGCTTGAGCTTCTTCGATCCGGCCGCGCTCGCCGAATACAAGCGCTATTTCCGCGACCATGCGACCATCCACGCCATGTGCGAAGACTATCGCGCCACACACGGCGTCGATCTCGACATGGACACCGCGGACTTTGCGGCCGGACGCAAGATCACCTGCCCGGTGCTGCTCCTATGGGGCGCAACGGGCGGCGTCGGCCGCAACCACAAGCCGATGGAGATCTGGCCTCGTTATGCATCGGATATCCGCGCCGGCAAAGCGCTCCCGTGCGGGCACTATCTCTCCGACGAAGCGCCGGAGGAAACCTACCGCGAGCTGCGTGCCTTCTTTGCGGCGGCGGATCCTGGAAAGGGGTGAGCGAGGCAACAACTTCCACGGGCAGCGCGTCTCGGTGCCGCTGGACACCGCTCTGTACATTCAAGTTCTGATTGCCATCAAACCGCGAGGAAGGTCATGGCAGTGACGTCAGCAACAACGGTCAATGTCCGTTATATGGTCGACGACGTGGACGCCGCGGTCGCGTGGTACACCAAACACCTCGGCTTCACGCTCCTCTCCAACGCCGCGCCGGCTTTCGCCGATGTCAAGCTGGGTTCGCTGCGGCTGCTGCTGAGTGGGCCCAGAAGTTCGGCCGGGCGACCGATGCCCGATGGCGAGCGGCCTGGTCCCGGCGGCTGGAATCGCATTCACCTCATTGTCGACGATATCGCGGCCGAGGTCGCGCGGTTGCGCGCCTGCGGTGTCAAGTTCCGCAACGAGATTGTGAGCGGGCCAGGCGGATCGCAAGTCCTGCTGAAGGACCCCTCCGGCAATTTCGTCGAGCTGTTTCAGCCGGCCCGCCACTGATTCCGTTAATGCAGATCGGCCTTGGTTGGGCGTGATGGGTTGGAACAAAGTCTGTGTAAACGATGCGGGGCCCGGATCGGGATCGATCGAGCTGTCGCGAAGAGCTCCGGGGACGTCGGCGAGTCTTTGGTTCTGGAGCGCGGCTCGGATTAACCGGTCGCGACGGGCGCAGGCGCGGCGAGGAAATTGCGTGTCGCGTACCAGAGTAGATGCCGGTTCTTGCTCCACCCCGCGCTGTGTGCGGTGTGCGGCAGGACCACGAATTGGCGATCCCCGTTCGGAAGTTGCTGGAAGAAGTCGATAAGGTCCTCGGTGGTCGAGTTGCCGTCATGGACGCCGCGCACCATGAGCACCGGCGCGAGTACCTTCTTGGGATCGACCAGCGGCAGATTGGCGGCCATATCGAGATAAGTGCCGCTGGGAATCTCCTCGCCGAACTTGAGCTCCGCGGCGATGATCGCCTCGGGCACCGCCATGTCATAGCCCGAGCTGTATCCGTCGCGGGTGAAGATCGAGCGAATCATGGCGGCATCGCGCTTGCGGCGATTATGGCTGCGGTAGAACTCGATCTGCTTCTCCCGCCTGCCGATCTCTGGCGCGCCAGTGCCTTTATAGGTGAAGGCGACCAGCACCAGCCGCTCGACCCGCTCCGACTCGGCTTGCGCAAAAGCGGCGGCGCGGATGGCGCCAGAGGAGGTGCCGTAGAAATGCATCTTGGTCTGCCCGGTTTCGCGTGCGACCACCGGTATCGCGGCTTTGAGATCCTCGACGCCGCTGGCGATATCGGAATTATTCCCCGAGCTGCCCGAGTGGCCATAGCCGTCGTGATCCATGGTCCACACGTCGTAGCCGTAGCGCGCGAATACGTTCATGAGCGAATACTCGCCCTTGCCCGGGACGCTGAGGTCGTATGAGGAGCGTGCCGAGTTTGAGGAGCCGTGCACCAAGAACAGAATTGGAAGTGGCGTTTCGCCCGCCTTGGGGGCGCCAACGCGCTTGCGCCAGAGATTGAGCGCAACCTCGCCCTTCTTGGACCAATATTCCCCGCTCCAGATCGGCCCTTCGCTCGGCTCCCCGGCGCCGGTGGTCTGCGCCTGTGCCGCCAGGGCCGATGTGAGTCCCGCCCCGACACCGAGGCTTGCTCCTTTGAGAATGGCGCGCCGGGCAAGCGCCAGATCGGGCGGCAGCGGACTGTCGGTCATGGCATCCTCCTGCGTCGCATAGGCGTCAGGCCCTTGGCGGTCTCGAGCCAACTGCAGACACGATCTTATCAGACCGCCGAGGCGGCCGGCAGATGGCCGAGCGGCGACCAGGTGAGTTGAGGCGAACCTGTCGCAGCGCAAGCCCTCGCGCCCGTGCGCGCGTTTTGCTAGTCGTTTTCCACCATCGGCTCGAAACCAGGTGCCGATGCAACGCGGCATTGGAAATCGGACGTTGCAACGACGATATGGTGGGAGTCCCGGGAAACGCCTGACGGGTCGACCGATGGAGGCAAGACCACAGGATCGTGAGCATCGCGTGCTCGATGCGCTGCATCGGGCGGCGGTGTTCTGCGATGAAAGGATCGGCTGGAATCGGATCGGCGTCGCGCTCAGCCTCACCATCATTACGGTCGCGGCGGTGGTGCTCTATCGCATCTTGCGCACGATCGACGCCAGCGAGGTCGTCGAAGCCCTCGTGACCACCGATTTGCGCAGTATCACGCTCGCCGCCTTGTTCGTGGCCGGCGGATATTTCACCCTGACGTTCTATGATCTGTTCGCCCTGCGTACGATCGGGCAGACCGACGTGCCGTATTGGGCGGCCGCGCTCGCGGCCTTCACCAGCTATTCGGTCGGCCACAATGTCGGCGCGAGCGTGTTTACCGGCGGCGCGGTTCGCTACCGTGTCTATTCGGCCTGGGGACTGACCGCCGTGGAGGTTGCGAAAATCTGCTTCGTCGCCGGCCTGACCTTCTGGCTGGGAAACGCCACCGTTCTCGGGCTCGGCATCGCCTATGCGCCGCTCGCCGCCACCGCCATCGATCAACTGCCGGCCTGGTTCAACCGTGGCGGAGCATTCGTGATCTTGATCGTGCTCGCGCTCTACGTCGGTTGGGTGTGGCGGCGCCCGCGCATCGTCGGCCGCGACACATGGTGCGTGAACTTGCCCGGCGGGCCGCTGACCCTGCTGCAGATCGGCATTGGTATCGTCGATCTCGGCTTTTGTGCGCTCGCGATGTACATGCTGGTGCCGGACGAGCCCAACATCGGCTTCGTTACGCTCGCCGTGATTTTCGTGTCTGCCACGCTGCTCGGCTTTGCGAGCCATGCGCCGGGAGGGATCGGCGTGTTCGACGCGGCCATGTTGGTCGCGCTGTGGCAGTTCGACAAGGAAGACGTGCTCGCCGGACTACTCCTGTTCCGGCTGCTCTACTACATCATTCCGTTTGCGCTTTCGCTCCTCGTTCTCGGCGGACGTGAAATCGCGCTGGCGGTACGCGGCGTCTCTCCGCCGCCGCTCGAGCCGATCCCTTCACTGGCGCCGACCGAGGTCACCACCTCGCCCGAGGCGAACCAGGAGTAAGAGCTGGGAAACCGAAGTCACGCGAAAGTCACATCAGCGGTAGGTGCGCTGAGGCCATATTGACAGCGTGCAGCACGGCCGCAGTAATGGTGCATGATTGCATTCGGCAATCCCGTTCACGATGGTATCTGAAATGGCTGCTGGTAGTCTGCGCTCTCTCACGCGCAGCGCAGCGTTGAGCAGGTGGCCGATAATCGCAGCCCTCCTCGTCGGGCTGTGCACGGCCGCGACCCGCGGCACGGCCGATGGCGGCAAGGCGGCGGGGGGCACCATGCTCAATGCGCTCGCCGAGTCCTCGCAATCGTCGTTCTCGCTGCCGAGCCTGGACGGCCCGCCACAAGAGCTCGCCCGGCTTCGCGGTCGGGTGGTCCTCATCCATTTCTTCGCCACCTGGTGCGAGCCTTGCCGGGAGGAAATGGCGAGCTTGAGAGAACTGCAGTCGAGGCTCGAGGCCCGTCCCTTTACCATTGTGCCGATCAGCGTGGCGGAGGCCGACGGAGCGGTACGGCGTTTCTTCGCAGGCGAATCCTTGCCGTTCGCAATCTTGCTCGATCGGGATCGCGCGGTTGCAAGGGCGTGGAATATTCACACGCTGCCTTCGACCGTCGTGCTTGACGGCGGGCTGAAACCGCGCTTCATCGCCGAAGGCGATGTCGACTGGGCGCGCCCGGATGTGACGAAAATTCTCACGGATCTGCTCATGGAGGCGCCCGGCTGAACGGTGCGGGTGTGCATCTTTAATAGAACAGGGAGACTAGGCATGTTGAGACGAGAATTCTTAAGGGGCGGCGCGGCACTGACGGCGGGTGTGGCATTGCCGCGTGGCGCATGGGCCGAGCTCCCGTTCACCCCCCGCCCGGATAGCTGGCGCAAGTTCGAAGTCACCACGCTCGTCGAGATCGTCAAGCCAACCCACAAGGCGCAAGCCTGGCTGCCGTTGCCGGCGGTCGCAGAGCCGGGCTGGACGCGGCCGCTGGGCAACGAATGGACAACCAACGCGAAGTCGGCGGTGCTCACCCGCGACTCCAAGTACGGGGCGCAGATGTTGCACGTCGAATGGGCCGACGGCGAGGGCGCGCCCGTCGCGGAAGTGGTGAGTCGCATTGCCACGCGCGATCGCTCGGTCGATCTCGCCAACCGCATCGCCGTAGCGCCCCTCTCCGAGGCTGAGCGGAACCTCTATACCTCCTCGACTGATCTGATGCCGACGGACGGAGTCGTGAAAGCGACCGCCGACAAGATCGTGGGCTGGGCCTTCAGCGACGTCGAGAAGGCGCGCCGCATTTATGAGTGGATCGTCGATAATACTTTCCGCGATCCCAAGACGCGCGGCTGCGGCATCGGCGACATCGCCTCGATGCTCAAGACAGGCGACCTCGGCGGCAAGTGCGCGGACTTGAATGCGCTCTATGTCGGGTTGGCGCGCGCGGTTGGGCTCCCCGCACGCGACGTCTACGGCATCCGCATTGCGCCCTCGCGGTTCGGCTACAAGAGCCTTGGGGCAGGTAGCGAGATCGTCAGCAAAGCCCAGCACTGTCGCGCCGAGGTTTTCCTGAGCGGATTCGGCTGGACCCCGGTCGATCCCGCGGATGTCCGCAAAGTCGTGCTCGAAGAGCCGCCGGGCCAACTTGCGCTCGACGACCCCAAGGTCATGGCCGCCCGCAAGACGCTGTTCGGCGCCTGGGAGATGAACTGGCTCGCCTACAACTTCGCCCATGACGTCGAGCTCCCGGGCTCCTCAGGTCCCAGGATCGGCTTTCTCATGTACCCGCAAGCGGAGGTGGACGGCGAACGGCTCGATTCGCTCGACCCGGATGGCTTCAAGTACGTTATTACAGCGAAGCAGATTTCGACCTAGCAACTGAGGTCTGTTGCGTCATGCTCGCGCTGGAGCGCGGGCAGCCACGTTTGCTTGACGGTGTCACAAAACATGATGGCCGGGACAAGCCCGGCCACCACGTCCACGGCAACAATTCTCAGCGATAGTACGCGGGCCTTCCGTAAGCCGGCGCGGGATAGAACATCGACTGGAACATGGAGCCGCTGCGCGCGACGGGTACCGCAGCCGGGGGTTGCGGGGACCGGCGCTGACGCGAGGCGATGAGCTCCTGCTCATGCTTGCGCTCGGGCGATTGCTCGATGCCGCCACGGCCGCTCTTGATTGCGGCGAGCGTGCGGCTATCGAGGTTGTAGATGTCGCGCCGCATCTGCAGCTTGCCGTGGTTGTCGACGAAGGCGGTCTGATAGGTCAGATGCACCCAGATCGGCGTCGGCTGCAGCTGGAGGTTCTGCTCGCTATGACCGAACATTCGCGTGATCCGCTCCGCGGTCCAGTGTTCCTGCGGCTGCGCGATGTTGAGAAGGACTTCGGCATATTTCGCCGGATCCTGCACGCGCATGCAGCCGTGGCTGTAGGCGCGCACCTCGTGGGCGAAATAATACTTGTCCGGCGTGTCGTGCTGATAGACCAGGAAGCGGTTGGGGAAATTGAACCGAATCCGTCCCAGCGCATTGTTGGCTCCCGGCGGCTGCCAAATCGAGACGCCGCCGCCGCTGTAGCTCACGCGTAGCCCCATACGGGAGAGCACCGTCGGATCCTGCGCCAGCGCCGGCAGATACTCGTTGTGCACGATCGACGGCGGCACGTGCCAAGTCGGATTGACGGTGATGAATTTCATCGTTTCGCTCAACAGTGGCGTCGGCATGCTCGGCTTGCCGATGACGATGCGGGTGGTCCACACCTGCGCCCCGTCATGCATCACCTTGAGCGTGAAGTCCGGCTGGTTGACGATCACGTGGGCTGAGCCCAGGTCGCGCGGATACCAGCGCCAGCGCTCCATATTGGCGATGACCACTTCGATCTGACGGGATGCGTCGCCCTTTTTGGCGCTGGAGCTGCCGCGCAGCTCCGCGAGCATCGCCTTGAGCTTCTGGTAGCCTTCGTTCTGCGGGCTGAACGTGTCGAGCACTTTGCCGGCGTCGGTGGTCGCCGCCATCATGCCCAGCACATCTGCAGGCTCCGGCGCAGCCTGCGGCAGCTCGATGTTGCGGCTGACGCGGGTATAGGGGAAACGCCCTGCCTGCACGTGGCGCGCATAGGTGAACACCGCCTGCGCGAGTTTCAGATCGGCTTCGGCGAGCGCGTCGCCTGTGAGGCCGGCAAAGCTCGGCGTCTTATAGTCGCTCGCCTCGAGACCATCTGAATCGGCGTTCTTCAAACGCGCGATCGCGGAGGTGGCGCGCACGTTCTCGAGGCCCTTGTCGAGCCACAACGGCGCATAGTTGCGGCTCTGGTAGAACGCCTCGACGGCAGCGCGCTCTTTCTTGTTGGCGAAGATGCGGTCCGACGGTGCGGCGAAGAGGTCGCGGATCTTTTCCGCAATCGGGCGGTCGGCGGGATCGAGTGAGGCCAGCGGGTCAACTACTGGCGCCTGCTCGGCTGCAACCGTGGAGGCCACCGCCGCCGCCGGTTCGCTGTTAGTCGCCGTCGTGGGCGCCGCTTCTGTCGTTGTCGCTGCTTCGGCGGTGGTTACAGGTTCGATCGTGGCGGCCGAAGGAGAAGAGACTTCGGTTGAGATCTGCTCGGCAGGCGATCCCGCGCCGGGTGCCGTTTTGCTCCTGTCCAGCGCAAGACCGCCGAGAGGTATGGCGGCGAGGATCACGGCCAGAGCCGTGCCGGCCAGCATGTGGTGGTAGCGGAGGCGAGTCATAAGACATTCTCCCCAAGATGTGAGGTCCTTGCCCGCGTGCGGGCGCGATTGAGAGGTGAGTTGGAAGCGGGAAAAATGCGCACTGCCGCCGCGCGGACGAAAACCGTCGCCGGCGAGGCGCAATCGCAGTCAGAGCCCGCCGTGGATGTGCATGAAGCCCCCCTGTTCCCATCGACCGCCACCTCGGTCCGGCGCGTCGCCGGAGGTGGCTCCCGACTATTGGTCGCGCTGGGGGGTCAGTAGGTTCAAACCATGGGAAGCCATGGGAAAGCTGGTGGCGGCCGGAATGGTTAACCCTCATCTGCTTCTGCGGGCCTATCGAGCCGAGAGGGACCTATGCGGCCGCAGGTAGCAGGGATTGCGGGGCGGAACGTCTCCGGTGATGTCCGTGCATACCAGCCCAAGGCGCCCCTGCCGAGGTTATGGTGGCCAGATGGCGCTTCGCGCTTCGCGCCACCTTCCTTCCTTGCGAGCGGGCGCGATCTGGTGGAAAGTTGAGCAATACAAGCAACGGAGGGCTCGCCAATGGACATCGTTCCGCTGGGTCCGGGCTTTGCCGCGGAGCTGCGCGGCGTGAGGCTCGCGGACATCGCAGCCGATGACAGCGCGTACAATGAGGCGCGCGCGGTATTCGAGGAGTACTCGGTTATCGTCTTTCGCGGCCAGGAGGTGACAGACGAGGGCCAGCTTGCTTTCTCGCGCCGGTTCGGGCCGCTTGAGATCACCAAGGTCGGTTCGCTCGGCGCTGGCACCAACCTCGTGATCCTCAGCACGATCGACGAGAACGGCAAGGTTGTGCCGGCCGATCACCGGCTCGCGCTACGCAACAAGGCCAACCAGCTCTGGCACACCGACAGCACGTTCAAACGCGTGCCGGCGCTCGCCTCCGTGCTTTCCGCCCGTGTCATTCCGGCGCGCGGCGGAGAGACCGAATACGTCTCGACCCGTCTTGCCTTCGAGCGGCTCGATCCTGCGCTGCGCGAACGGCTCGAGAATTCGTTCGTCTGGCACGATTATGCTCATTCACGCGGCAAGATCGCGCCCCATCTCGCGAGCGCGGAGGAGCGCGCGGCCCTCCCGCCGCAATGTTGGCGTATGGTCTGGAGGAATCCGGTGAACGGACGCCGTGCTCTCTATCTTGCATCGCATGCCTATGCCATCGAGGGGATGGAGCAAAAGGAGGCGCAAAAGTTTCTCGCCAAGCTCATGGAGGCGGCGACTGCGCCCGGCTTGAGCTATGCGCACGGCTGGCGCAAGGGCGACGTCGTGATGTGGGACAATCGCGCCACCATGCATCGCGGTCGGCCGTGGCCGGCACACGAGGCGCGGCTCATGGTGCGAACGACGATCTCGGCGACCGAGGCGGACGGGCTCGAGAGCATCCGGCTGCCGTCCCGGCAGGCGGCGGAATAGGCTCTTGTCGTCGGACCGCAGCGGAACGTTGGTCGCCCCGCGCGAGGCGGCGGCGAAGCGAGATCCGATCAGCTGGTCTGGCCGCCTGCTCCACATCCATATTGCCGCAAGAGCATCGCTTCCGATGCAGGAGCTTGAACTCGCGACGCTTGTCGCCGGCCGAGGGATCGAAGGCGATCGATATTTCAGCGGCACCGGCACGTACTCGATCAAACCTGATGCACGCGAAGTCACGCTTATCGAGATGGAAGTGCTCGAGGCGATTGCGCGCGGTGATCCTCCGGCTCCCAGCGAGAAGGTGGAGCTTGCGCCCGCCGACCATCGCCGCAATCTCACCACACGGGGCGTGCCGCTGAGCCACCTCGTCGGCAAGCGCTTCAAGGTCGGCGAGGCGGTGCTCGTTGGCGGGCGGCTGAATTTCCCCTGCAGGTATCTCGAGAAGCTCCTGGGGCGGCCGGTCTATACGGCGCTGCTCAACCGCTCCGGCCTCAACTGCCGCATCGAAGTGGGCGGCATCATTCGCAAGGGCGATCCGATCAGCCCGCTGTGATCTCCGTCCGAGGCTACATTTCTCGCGGGTCTATGACTTGAAGGGGACCGGACGGCAAACTGCGTCCAGTCCCACTCCGCCATGAGCAAATGATTCAGATGGCGTGCGCAACGAGCGGATAATAGCTAGTCCAGACGACAACACGGGTGGCGCTTCGCTCAATCCTGGCGAAGCTGTGCGACAGCCTCACGCCGGGATGTAGATCCACGACAACACGAGAAAGGTGGCGAGAATTGAGTACAGCAACACGCCGGCGCTGTCCGAGTTCCAGGTCATGAGCATCTCCCTTCGTCCCAAGTCATGGGAGGAATATCTCAGGCGGCGGCACGGAGTCTGTGATCCGCATCACTGTTCTGCGCTTTTTCGGCCATAGCCTCTAAGACCTGATGGGACCTGAATTTTCCGCTGTCCATACAGACATTTGTGCGCTACATCCCGTTTCGAGGGGGCAGTCTTCGCGGATGAACCGTCGTAGCATCGTTTGGCTCGCGCTCTCCCTCGCCGCGCTGGCGGCGCTGCCGATCCTGTCAGTGCTGGCGCAGAGCGGGATCATTCGCGTCATCGTCGGTACGGTGCCGGGCGGTGCCATCGATCCTTACGCGCGAATGATTGCCGAGCACATGTCGAGGACGCTCGGCCAGCCGATCATTGTCGAGAACAAGCCTGGCGCAAGCGGGACGCTTGCCGCCGAGTACGTCGCGAACGCGCCGGCCGACGGGACCATCCTGTGGCTCGGCACCCAGGCATTCACCGAGATCAATCCCAATGCGTTCCCCAACGCCCGGTGGTCCATCGATCAGTTTCGGCCGATCATCCGCGGCGTGGAGGCGCCGCTCGCGTTCATTATCAATCCCAGCGTGCCGGCCGCGACCTTCGGCGAGTTCATCACCTGGGCCAAGACGAACCGAGGCAAGCTAAGCTACTCGTCCTATCAGGCGGGAACACCGTCGCACTTCCTCGGCTTCCAGATGAACGAGAAGTTCGACCTCGACCTCACGCATGTGCCCTATCGCGGCTCCGGCTTGCAGGTGACCGGCCTGCTCGGCGGCCATTCGCTGTTCGGGTTTGCGCAGGTCAATTCCTCGCTGCCGCACGTGCGTTCCGGCAAGCTCAAGGCGCTCGCCACCACGGGGCCGACGCGCGACCGCTCGATGCCGGAGGTACCTACTTTCGCGGAGCTCGGTTATCCCGAATTCACGGCCAAGGTTTGGTTCGGCCTCTTGGTGAAGGAAGGCGTGCCCGAGGAGGTCTTCAATCGGTTGACCGAGGCCGCCAAAGCGGCGCACGCCGATCCCGCCGTGAAAGAGAAGCTCGAGGGGCAAGGGTTCGAGGTCTCGGGCGAGACCGGTCCGCAGCTCAAGCGCGAGATCAAGCAACAGGTCGAGCGCTGGGGCCGCCTCGTCAAGGCCTCCGGCTTTTCCATCGAGGATCGCGGCAGCACGCAGTGAAGTGGTCGTCCTCAATCGTCATGCCAGGGCTTGACCTGGGCATCCATCAAAAAGCATTCGTTCAAAGGCAATGACGGTGGACGGACCAAATGCATGTGAGCGATATGCGCTGCATCACGCGCGGCGCGTCGGCAGCGGCACGCGGTCGACGTGTTCGATCTCCGCCATGAGCAGCTGCTCGACCATCCGCGCGCGGATCGGGGCGTGCGCCGGATCCTCCCAGAGGTTCTCGAACTCGCCCGGATCGGCTTCCAGATCGTAGAGCTCCCCCCATCCGGTGCCGTGGAACACGCTGATGCGGTAGCGGCGGTCGATCAGGCTATGGACGCGCGGCGCTACCTCCGTGCCCGGGCTCGGATGCTGATGATCGTACTGGATGAAGACACTCTCTCGCACTGCGCCGGCGCCGCGCAACGCGGGCAGGAGGCTGCGCCCTTGAATGCCACTGAACGGCTCGATGCTGGCGCGGTCGAGGACGGTCGTCGAAATGTCCAGCGTGGACGCGAGCGTATCGGCAACGGCTGCATAGTCTGCGGCTTGCGGATCGCACCAGATGAAAGGCACCCGGACGATGCTTTGATACTGCTCCGCGCCCTTGAGCAAAAGCCGGTGGTTGCCGAGATGATCGCCGTGGTCGCTGGTGAACATGACCACGGTCTCGTCGCGGCGGCCGGACTGCTCCAGTGCGTGCAGCACACGGCCGATGGCATCGTCGATACAGGCAATCATGCCGCAGGTCAGCGCGCGCGCCTCCTGCGCCTCGCGCGCCGACACGCTGATGGTGTTCATGCCGTCGAGCTTGGCGGCGCCTGCGTCGCGTTCGGCCATGATGTTGCGCACGAGCGGCGGCGGCGTCCAGTCGTTCCGTTTGAAGGCTTCCGGCACCGCAAACTGCTCGGGCTTGTACATATCCCAGTACTTGCCGGGTGGGTTGAACGGGTGATGCGGATCGGGAAAGGACACCATGAGAAAGAACGGCTGGCCGCCATCGGCGGCCTGCAAAAAGGCCTGTGCCTGCTCGCCGATGAAGGCCGTCGGATAGAGTTCGGCCGGGACCGCCGTGCGGTAGGCTTGCGGCACCGTGTACTCGTGCGGCAAGGGGTGCCCCAGCAGCCTTGCGGCCTTGGGATCGCGCTCGGTAAGCCAGCGGGTGTAGTCGCCGCCGGCATCCTCGCCGTGCGCGCGCACCAGCGAGACGTGATCGAAGCCGTAGAACGGCGTTTGCACGCGCGCATTCTTGGCGCGCCAATATTCCGGCGTCTCCTGCTCGTAAGCGGCTTGACGGAAGTAGTTGCGCAGCGCCTCCACCAGATCGGCTGACGGTTCGGAATAGCCCGCGTGCGGCGGCGGCCGTTTGACGATCGGCGGCCACGCCGTG